>Ga0335082_10009518_pt1 | contig 10548 bp, 9 predicted proteins | sample Lox_Sample_41_FD_206718 | JGI IMG/M metagenome (GOLD analysis project Ga0335082, IMG submission 206718) | Soil microbial communities from Loxahatchee National Wildlife Refuge, Florida, United States - Lox_Sample_4.1 | ecosystem: Environmental > Terrestrial > Soil > Wetlands | place: USA: Florida...
ATCCACCAGCGACAGGGCGACCGTGTGGAACGCCAGATCCCAGGCCGCATACCACGGATACTCCCACTTGTCCGGCATGGAGATCACGTCGCTGTTGAGCATGTGGAACCATTCCGTGTTGCGCACGTCGTGGCGAGTGGCCTCGAGCAGCGGATGACTCTTGTGCTCGCGCAGCCAGTGCTCCAGGTCGAAGTAGTAGTACTGTTTGCTCCACAGCATTCCCGCCATCGCTTGGCGATACACCCGGCGCTGATCCTCGTTCAGCGAATTGGGTGAAATCCGCTCGTAGAATTCGTCGGCGTCGGCGATCCGGCTCTTGAATATCTTTTCGAAACCGCCGAAGACATCTTTCATCTTGGTGGCCGTCAGACGCAGCCGGACAGCCTTGCTGCCGCCGGCGGGCACGTCGAGTACATAGTGAGCCGCGGCTTTGGTCCCTGTCTTGGCGAAATTCACCGCCTCGCCGCGTCTCGAGATGATGTACTCGTGGAAGGCGTCCTTGACGTGGGGCGAGGCACTGGGCTGGCCCCAGAGACGCTGCGTGTTGCTCTCATTCTCGGTGAAGAGCAGCTCCGGTGCGCCATCGCAATGCAGCCAGTACTCGCCCAGCTCATGATGCGTGGCTTGAATGGCGCCCGGCCCCACTTCGCGGAGCGCAGGCTTGCGATCGTCATCTCCCCAGGACCACGTATTGCGGAACCACAGTGTCGGCAGCAGACGCAGCCGGGCCGCTTGCGGCCCGCGATTGTGCACGGTGATACGGACGAGCACGTCTTCCGGGCCTTCCTTGGCGTACTCCACGAACACGTCAAAATAGCGGTCGCCGTCGAAGACGCCGGTATCGAGCAGCTCGTACTCGAACTCCTCCCGCGAGCGTCTCCGGTTGGTCTCGAGCAGGTCCCGGTAGGGATACTCGCGCTGCGGATACTTGTAGAGATACTTCATGTAGGAGTGCGTCGGCGTGCTGTCGAGGTAGAAGTAGTACTCCTTGACATCCTCACCGTGGTTGCCTTCGCTGTTGGTGAGCCCGAAGAGGCGTTCCTTCAGGATAGGGTCGCGCTCGTTCCACAGGGCAAGCGCAAAGCACAGCCGTTGCTTTTCATCGCAGAGTCCCCCGAGCCCGTCCTCGCCCCAGCGGTAGGCCCGCGAGCGCGCCTGCTCATGGGAGAAATAGTCCCAGGCGTTGCCGTCGTCGCTGTAGTCCTCGCGGACCGTACCCCACTGGCGCTCGCTGAGGTAAGGGCCCCATTTCTTCCAGGGGATCTGCGCCTCGCGCGCTTCGTTCAACCGCTTTTGCTCGGTGACATCCACAACCCCGGCGTTCATGTCCTGCCTCTCTTTCTGCTCATCCGGAAAAGTTGGCCATGCAGAAACGGCCGTTCATAGTCAAGGGCACCGGTTATGCCTCGGGGGGAACTACACCGCGACCTTGATGTCATCTGGGGCGAACTATACGGGCGCTGATGACCCGGTACGCCAATGCGGCAAACAACACCGCAGCCACCAGTTGCAGGCCACGTCGGAAGGCATAGTCAACAACCTCCTGGCCCCGCGCCTGAGTCTTCGCGGCGACGGTGTCAGCTGCGGTAGACATCTTGGTTAGGTTTTCCTCCGTAAGGTAGGGTTGCAGGGTGCTGAGCAATGTCGTCAGGCGCTCCGTTGTTCTGCTGATTTCCGCTGCCGTATCGGCATAGTCCTTGATGCGGAAAGGCTCCTTGTTGCGGCGAGGCTCATCCTGCTCTTTGTCGAACCGAGCCGCGACGCTGTCGAAAGTCTTGAGGGCGGCGTCGGTGGACTCGGCCATGCGCGCGCCCTCGCCGAAAGCCAGGCCGATCTCCTGCGATACGTTGACGAGGCCCGGCTTCGGGGAACTCACCAGGCCCGGAAGCGCTTCCGCCAACTTGCCCACGCGGTCGATGGCGGCGGCGAGCTGGGTGCTGTTGGAGACCACCTGCTCGACTTGCGGCAGTTCAGCCGTTCGAATGGTGAGCAATTCCGCCTGCCACTGGATGATCTGCGGCCAGCGTTGGGCGATGAACATCGCGCGCTCGGCAAGCAAACGGGTTTGCGCCAGTTCGCGGGTGGTGGGGTCGAGCCCGGCCAATGGGTCCATGTCCAGGAGGCCGAGTAAGCTGGTTTTGCTCGTCGCGGCGGCCTCCTTGCGATGGGACTCAACAATCTCCGACACAACAGCGCCGCCGACGACGAGCGACGGACCGAAGACCGAGGGACCGGTCCCTCGCTCCGTCGCTTCCTGGAGCCGTTGTTCGGTCTTGTTTAGAAGCTCCTGTCTTTCGGGCGGCGTCATCAGCGGTTCTGCCAACAGCCAGATCTCCTTTTCGCAGCTCGACAACCCTTCCAGCAGCGGCCGGGCCGATTCGCCATAGACCTTCGGCAGCCAGTATTCCTCGACGCGCATACGCGCGGCGGTGGTGAGCACGATCATCTCCACCAAGTTGGCCGAGCTGTTGGCGCCCGTGGCGGTCTTGACAACGTCGCTGACCACCACGACCCACATCGTCAGCAGGTCCTTGCGCGAGATGGGTGCGCCGCCCTTTTCCAATTTCATGGATGCACGCACGATAGTAGACGCCACGCTATCGGAATACCGCAGCAGGTCCTCCTGCAGTTTCACCGAGTCGAGCGTGATTTTCGGTTCTCCTGCTGAGAACAACGACTGTAGCCCGTGGATCGAGGATTCCACGGCTCTTGGGATGAGGGTACAGCCGTTGCCGAGGATCATGCCGAGCACAGGAAGGATCCAGAATGACCTTCTGACGTAACTTGAAAGACGATGGCGCTGCAGCCAGGTCAACAGGGTATCTCGTCCCTTCCCACGTTCGGCCTACAAAGGGTCTCCGGAGTCGGCCGCCGATGGATCCGTGTCTTGGTCTGGTCCTACTTCACGGTATAGCCGCGGCTCTCCATGCAGGCCGCGAAGGCACGTGCCCAGTCGTTCTGCGCACCCGCCTGCGCCGCCTGTTGGCCACGCTTCGAATCCCGCCGCCCTTTGACACCCCCGACCGCCGCGCCGACGGCAGCCCCTTTACCAGCGTCGCCGGCGATGGCCCCTATGGCTGCGCCCCCCGCCGCCCCCCTGGCCGCCCCGCCCGCGGTGCCGCGTGCGTGCGTCCCAGCTCCAGTCGGCGCTTGTGACGGTGGCGCCTGTTGAGTCGCACTCTGTTTGCACTCGGCGGTGTCTTTGCTCTGCTGATCCGCGCTCTGTCCCTTGTTCGGGGCGACAAAGAGCTTGGGTTCCGTTTGAGCGAACACGGCGCTCGCGACCATCACCGTCCCCAGAATGATTCCGATTGCGCTGACGTATCTCATCTTCGATTCCTCCTCTACGACCTGCGCCCAGCTACTAGCAACCATTCTCTCTGCGCTGCAAGTCCGGCCCCGTCTCAATCCCTTCAAGTCCCGGGGAGGGGCACGCAGTCGAGCGCGCGCATTGTTCGCACAGCGTGCTTCCTTGAGTAAGCCTGTGCTGGCTCCGTAAGCCTGGCTCCGGAGGCAGTGGGGTGCGGGCAGGATCTGGTGACCAGGATCTCGGCCCGCTCTCACTGGGCCGCGAATCGACGTTCACCGTTTATTCTTCCGTGCCTCGGCCAGGTGCGCCCTCAACCAATCGCCGGTGGGCTGAGTGTGGCCGTCCGCGAATTTCACCAGGTAGGGTTTGCCGGTGAGATAACTCTCGCTGGCAACTCCGGTGATGAAGTCATCAGTGGTCTTCACCTGGTCACCGGCCTTGGCGAGTTTCTGGCGCAGATGATCCGCCCCCTCGGCCCCGGAATACTCCTGGCCGTTGCGAATGAAGCGAACGCCGGACGTCTGGACGAAAGAAATCAACTCATCGATTTCCGCCTTCGTCTGCGGATCGAACGCCAACGCGATCGAAGCCGTGAGCAGCGCGATGAAAATGGAAGCAAGAAGCTGGCGCATGAGATCGACGTGGCGTCGTTCTATTTCTCCTCGGGCATGAGGCGGTTTCCTCAGAGCAAGGCGGCGATGGGCAGGATCCCCTCGATCGACCGGACGAAGCGCTGCCACGCGCTGGCTGGATCGTGCGGCTCGACGAGCGGCTGCGCGGGCTGCTGGGTGATCCAGGCGACGGAGTCCTCCTCGACGACGGGGGCGATGCGCCAGGCGTTCTCGGGCGCGAAGTCGGTGGCGAAGGCGTCGAGGAACTGCGCTGCCAGCTCTGGGCTCTGCACGACTTACCTGGCGTCACCGGTAGACTCGTAGAACTACGCGCGTAGTTCTACGTCGGTCTGGCGCCGCCACTTCGCGCTGGCAATCGGCGTGAGCGACGGACCCTCTGCCTACACCAAATGCTTGCGCGCCTCGCCCGCTGGTCCGACGACCATGCGCTTGTCGTTCACGGCCTGCCGCACCGTTCCTCGTTTGACTAACCTAATAACCTAAGACAGCGCCTCGTAAATGTATTGCTGCCCACAGTCAAAGAAACCTGACGCGACCCGACGGGATATCATAGATCCCGCCGACGAGCCTCTTGTGTCCTTCGGCCAGCGCCAGTTTTCCTTCAGGCGAGCCGAGGATCTGGCGCATCGTCCACTGCACGTTGGCTTCGACGGCGCGCTCGAGCTGCAGCGACGGAGGCAACTGCGGATCGAGGTCGGGCAGACCCGGCATGATGTCGTCGACCAGGATCTGGATGCGCGAACGCTGCTGAACGGCGTGCAGCTTGGTGTCCAGCGCCGCTTTGACGGCGCCACACCCCGCATGGCCCAGCACCACAAAGAGGGACGTGTTCAGATGAGAGCCAGCATACTGCAGGCTGCCGCTGACCTCCGGCGAATAAACGTTCCCGGCGACGCGCACGACGAACAGCTCGCCCAGGCCGGCATCGAAAATCAACTCGGGCGGGACACGTGAGTCGCTGCAGCCAAGAATCATGGCATAAGGCTCCTGGCCGTGGACCAGCCGTTCAAGGACCTCCTTCTGCGTCGTCGGGGACCGGACCGTGCCGCGCCGGAACCGCTCGTTGCCGTCGATCAAACGCTGGAGAGCGTCTTCCGCTGCGATCATGGCATTGGTCTACATGATCTTACAGACAGGTCGGTCGAAGCCACCCAACACCTCACCGAGTCACGTCCACCTGGGCTGACGGCGGCGACCCTTGTTCATCAGGCGCATCGCCCGCGGACACCCAGTCGACGAGCAGCGTATACGCCACGGCGAGCACCACCGGCCCGATGAACAAGCCGATGACGCCGAAGGCGATGAGGCCGCCAATCACGCCTGTGAAGATCAACAGTATCGGCAGATCGGCGCCGCGCTTGATCAACACGGGACGCAGGAAGTTGTCGAAGGTCCCGCAGAAGATCGCCCACATGAGAAACCCTGTGCCCCAAGCGGCACCGCGCGCCGAATAGACCCAGAACACTGCCGGGAGCAGCACCAAGCCGGGTCCTACCTGTGCGATGCACAGCATGAACATCACGGCGGTGAGAATCGTCGCGAAAGGCACGCCCACGATCGCGACTCCAATACCCGCAGCCATCGACTGGAGAATTGCGGTGACGACGACCCCGAGAGCGACCCCACGAATCGCCTGCGCCGCGAGATGCACCGCGTTCTCGCCTCGCGGTCCCGCCAGGCGCCGGGCGAACCGATCTGCACCGCGAATCACCGTCTCCCCGTTGGCGTACAGAATCGCCGCAATAATGACCGTGAGCAGGAACTGGAGGAGCAACAGCCCCACGCCCCCTACCTGACCCACAAACCAAAGGACGAGAGCGCGCGCATAGGGCGCGAGACGTGCAGCGATGTCCTCCGGGCGAGCCGCCGCCAGCGTTTGCCAACGCGCTGCGATCCTCGACCCCACCAGCGGGAGCGACTCGACCCAAGCGGGGAGCGGCGGGACGGTGAACGTCGCCAGCGATTGCGACCACTCGGCAATCAATTTGGCGTTCTCCACGATGGCCGCGACGCCGAAATACAGCGGCACCACCAGAATCAGCAACAAGGCAATCGTCATCACCATCACGGCCAGAGAGCGCCTGCCGCCCAACCACGCCTGCGCGTGCAGCAAGAGCGGCCAGGTGGCAACGACAATCATCGTGGCCCAGGCCAACGCCATCAGGAACGGCCGCACGATCCAGAAACTGGTGGCGATCAGTGCGCCGAGGGCGAGCAGCTGGAAGATCGTACGCGCCAGGTCTTGGGATCGGTTGGCTTCCATGCCTTGCCCCCTCAGTGGATCAGTCCTTCGGCGCCGCTTGTGTCCGCAGCCATGCGTCGCGGTTGCTGCGGATCAGCGCCATGGTTTCCTCGATGCCGCTCACACAGTGCGGGATGGTGAAGTCCACGGCGCTCGCCAGCTCCTGGCCCTCGCGGAGCATGGAGCGGCGGCCCCACTCGACCAGCTCGGCCCACATCTTGCCGACGAGAATGAGCGGCGTGTTGTAGAGCTTGCGCACCTGCAGGAGCTGCCATACCAACGACAGCTCGAGCAGCGTGCCGATGCCGCCCGGCGTGACGACGAAGGCATCCGACATGATCATGAATTGGTGCAGGCGCGAGAAGAATGTGCGGTGCTCGTACACCTGGCCGACGAACGGGTTGACCTCCTGCTCGAACGGCAGCTCGACGCGGATGCCGACTGAGCGCTGCAGCGCGTTTGGATCGACCGACGCGGCGCCCTCGTTGGCGGCCCGCATCAGCCCGGGTCCGCCGCCGGTGATGATATCGCAGCCCATGGTCGTCAGCTCCGCCGCGAGCTGCTTCACGGCGTCATACGCCGGCGTGCCGGGCTGCAAGCGCGCCGAGCCGAAGATGGTCACGCGGTAGTTCTCCCGTGTCGTGCGGCGGAACCGCGTCAGCTCGTTGACGACTTCCCACAGTCCGCCGATCGCGCGCTCGAGCAACTTCACGGAGGCGTCTTCGTCACTGAAGCGCACGATATCCGGCTGTCCGAAGGGTGGTTTGGTCTCGCTCATAGTTCCTCGTGGGTTGGGAAATATCCCCTGGTGCAGAGAGTATCGATTTTGTCGCGAGCCCGCCCCCTTCGACGGGGCTCAGGACAAGCTTCGAGACGATGCCAAGAGAAGGGCGGCTCTTGTCCATGAACCTGCGGCTGGGCCGTCGCCCAGGGCATTGCCCTGGGCCTGGAGTTTGGATGTTGCAGAAGCGCAGGCGGGACGCCTGCACCACAATGCCGACGAGCCCGAACTTGTGGTGCAGGCCTCTGGCCTGCACTTGCCCAGGGCATTGCCCTGGGATGATGTATTGCCGCCCTTTCAGGGCTGAAACTCAGCAGATTGAGACCCACAGCCCCGAGTTCATCGCCACTCTCGCTACGCGGGGTGTCTTGCACGCGTGGATTCTCCCAGAAAATGGTCGACGACGTCGGCGACGGAGGCGAAGCGGTTGATGCCGCCGACCTTCTCATCCACACCCTCCGCGCGCAGCAAGTCGCGGACGGCGGCGCGGGCGTCGGTCACGCGCAGGGTGACGTTCTGCTTGGCCAGCTCATCACTCAGACTTTGCAGCATGCGCGCGCCGGCCAGATCCACATGCGGAGAAGTAGAAAGATCGCACACGACGAGGCGGACACCGCTGCCCGCGCTGCGCAACTCGTCGAGCACGGCGCGCATCACGTTCTCCACGTTGAAATACAATAACGACGCCTCGACGCGGAAGGCGAGCACCCCCTCGATCCGTTCGTTGTCCGCATGGCGCTCCAAATCGGAGAACCGCCGCGTGCCGGGGATGCGGCCGAGGAAGGCAACGTGCGGACCCGCCGTGCGTCGCAGCAGCATGAGAATGGACACCAACGCTGCGAACAGAACGCCCCTGAGGACACCTTCCAGCAGCACCGCGGCGAACGCCACCATCGCCACGCGGAACTCGAAACGGCTGACACGGCGGAGCCGTGCGATCTCGCGCACGTCGATCAGACCCTTCACGGCGACCAGCACGATGGCGGCAAGGACAGCCTTCGGGAGGTTCTGCACCAAGCCGGTCAGGAAGACGAGGCAGAGCCCGAGCGTCACGGAAGCGAACACCAGCGCCAACGGCGTCTTGGCGCCGGCCTTTTCGTTCACGGCCGTCTGTGACAAACCCCCCGCGACGGGATAGCCGCCACCGAGTGCCACCAGCAGATTGGCCGCGCCGAGACCGAGCAGCTCCTGGCGTACATCGAGTGGATAGCCGTGCTTCACCGCAAAGGTCCGCGCTGCCGACACGCCTTCGATGTAAGCGAGCAGCAGGCAGCCGAAGGCCAGCGGAATCACACCGTCCACTTCGCGCGGTCGCAGGCGTGGAGGGCCGAGTGTGGGCAACCCGCTTGGTACGTTGCCCACCACGGCGAGACCAGCCTGACCCAGGGGCGTGAGCGACACCGCCAGGATGGACAACACAACCACCATCAGTGCCACGGGCCGCCCGGGCAGGAGACGTTCGCCGAACACAAGGAGGGCGAGGGCGGCGAAGCCGACGGCGGTCGTGACCGGGTTCAAGTCGACGAGCTGCTTGCCCACGGTCAGCAGTCGTACGAAGAAGTGATCACCGCCTCCCGGCACACCGAAAAACGCCGCCAATTGCGTCGACGCGATCGTCAGACCAGCGCCGGCCTTGAAGCCGAGCAAGATAGTCTCGCTGATGAAGCTGGTGAGGGTGCTGAGGCGCAGGAGCCATGCCACCAGGCTCATCGAGGCGAGCACAAAACCCGCCAGGGTGGCGATCTGGCCGTACAAGACCGCGTCGCCGCCGGCCATCTGGCCGATAGCCCCGCCGACCATCAACGAAATCGCCGAGGTGGGCCCCACCGCGAGATGCCGCGACGAGCCGAACAGCGCGTACCCCAGGCCGCCGAGCAGATAGCCATAGATCCCGACCTGCGGCGGCAATCCCGCGAGTCCCGCGTACGCCAGCGACACCGGAATGGCGTAGGCGGCGAGCGTGATGCCGGCCACCAGATCCACACCCAGCCATCGCCGCTCATATGTTGGGAGCCATTGGGCCGGCGGAAAGAAGGCCTTCCACCCGGCGGGGACCTCAACACTCCCGGAGCTTGCCGCCGCAGAGGACGTTGGCATCGTCACACTCACTTGTTGCCCAACAACACGCGTTTCGCCTCAGCGAGTTCCTGCAGCTTCTCCTTCCCCACCTTCGGATAGCTGAGGTCGAGTGACGCCAGCGCATCAATGATTGCGGCAGCGACCACGACGCGCGTGAACCACTTGTTGTCGGCGGGCACAACGTACCACGGGGCGTCCTTCGCCGCGGTCTGCCGAATCATGTCCTCGTAGGCGTTCATGTAGTCGTTCCAGAACTCCCGCTCCTTGGCATCGTTCGCCGAGAACTTCCAGTTCTTCTCCGGGTTCTCGAGGCGTTCGAGGAAACGCCGCTTCTGCTCTTTCTTCGAGACGTGGAGGAAGAACTTGCGAATGGCGATGCCGTTGCGCGTCAGGTAGCGCTCGATGCTCCGAATATCCTCGAAGCGGTCGTTCCACATGCCCTTGGTCACGAGTTGCTTCGGCAGCTTTTGTTTTTCCAAGAACTCCGGATGCACGCGCACGACCAGCGTCTCCTCGTAGTAGCTGCGATTGAAGATGCCGATGCGGCCGCGCTCCGGCAGACACTTCATGCAACGCCACATGTAATCGTGGTCGAGGTCTTCGGCGGACGGGGACTTGAAGGAGTAGACCTCGCACCCCTGCGGGTTGACGCCGGACATGACGTGCTTGATGGCACCGTCCTTGCCGGCCGCGTCCATGGCCTGAAAGATGATCAGCACGCCCCAACGGTCCTGTGCGTAGAGCATGTCTTGTAGTGTCGTCAGGGCCTCGACGCCGTTGGCCAGCGCTTCCTTGGCGCGCGGCTTGTCCTCGGAGCCGTAATCGAGCGTATCGCCGGGGTCGATGTCCTTGAGGCGGAACTTTTTGCCGTCGGTGATACGGAAGGGTTTCGCGAAGTTCCGGGCCCGCTTGATCAGCTCGTTGAGTTCCACAATTCCACCTCCTTCGCATCGCTACTCGGCTGCTACCGGCAGCGGCTGCACGTTCCAGATGTGCTCGCAGTAGTCACGGATGGCGCGGTCGGAGGAAGCCTTTCCCCTGCGCGCGACCCGCTACCGTGGGGGGAAGCCGGCAAGAATCTGGTCGACCGCGTCATTGATCCGTTGCTCGCGCTTCTCGGGGCTCGCCTGCGGGTCGACCACTCCCGTGCCGCTGCCGCGCCACAGGAGCTGCATAGTCGCCGGATCGATGACGTCGATGAGCAGCGTGCCCTCGTCGTAGTCGTGCGCATAGGTTTGCGGTCCACCGCGCCAGACGCCGACCCGGTATCCGTACCAGCGGTTGATGGTTTGCACGCTCGTCTTTTGGCGGACCACCGCGTGATAGCCCACGAGGAAGTCGGCGGTGGTTCCGGGCGCAGCCGGTCGAAAGCCTTTGGATGCCAGCACCCGGTCGACTGCGGCGCGCACGCGCTTGTCGATCAGGGTGCTGTCGAACCGCGGGTCCCCCACTCCCTGCTGCGGCCCCGGCCGCCACGCGTACGTGTGTAACGCGCCGAAATTTG
>Ga0335082_10009519_pt1 | contig 10548 bp, 10 predicted proteins | sample Lox_Sample_41_FD_206718 | JGI IMG/M metagenome (GOLD analysis project Ga0335082, IMG submission 206718) | Soil microbial communities from Loxahatchee National Wildlife Refuge, Florida, United States - Lox_Sample_4.1 | ecosystem: Environmental > Terrestrial > Soil > Wetlands | place: USA...
GGGTGGACAAGAACGTGGAGACGCTGCTGCATCTCATGAACCTGCCGTCGCGCGCCGACTACCACAAGCTCCTGGTGAAGATCGAGCACCTGCAGGGCAGCCTGGTCAACCTCAACATCAAGCTCGACCGTCTGCTCGCCGCCCAGGAGCGCAAGAAGAAGCCTCGGGCCAGCTCGCCTACCTGAGGATCGTGCAACGTGCTCGTGTTCGGGCTCGTGGAATGATCATCGGTATCGGCGTCGACATCGTCGAGATTCCCCGCATCCGGGCGGCGCTGGCGCATCCACGCACCGGGGAACGGTTCCGCGCTCGGGTGTTCACCGACGACGAGGTTGCCTACTGCGAGCGGCGGCGGCACGCGCAGGAGAGCTACGCGGCGCGCTTCGCGGCGAAGGAGGCGATGATGAAAGCCCTCGGCGCCGCCATGGGCTGGCGTGAGATCGAGGTTGTCCGGGGCAGCGGCGCGCCGACGATTCGCCTGCACGACCGCGCTCAGACGCGCGCCGCGGCGCTGGGCATCCAGCGTATTCACCTCTCACTGAGCCATACGGCCGAGACCGCGATCGCGTTCGTCGTGGCGGAGTCGTGAATCGTGATCATTCTTCCACGAGCACGAACACGAGCACGATTCACGTCTCTTCAACAGGCCGCGCAGGACGTGCAAGTCGTCGTGTCGCAGGGCGGCGTCTGGCGGGCACTCAGCGCCTTGCGCCGTTCGACCCACAGGAATGACTTGTTGATGCGGTGGTCGATGAAGTCCCAGGGAAAGCGTTCGGCGTCGCCGTAGATGCGGTGCACGTAGTCGTCGGGATGCGGCAGGCCGGCGACACCGTCGCGTTGCCAGCGACGGATGACGCTCCACCAGTCGCCGTCGGCGTCGTGGATGGCACGTACCACCTGGCCGAGGCGACGATCGCCGCGTGACATCAGCGTCTGAAAGTACCCCTCGCGCGGCGACTCGGTATCAAGGTGCACGTTGGGAATGGCGCTCAGCCGGCGCCGCAGCAGCGCGAACTTCCGCTTGAGACTGGGGATCGACTCCATCGGATCCCACTGGAACGGCGTCCACGGTTTGGGAACGAACGGGTTGACCGAGACCGTGATGTTGGCAACGCGGCGGCGGGCACGTTCGGTGTCGCACAGGCGGGCGCGGATCTTCGCCGTCAGGTCGGCAATGGCGATAACGTCCTCGTCCTGCTCGGTCGGCAGGCCCACCATGAAGTAGAGCTTCAGGTCCTGCACCCCTTCGCCGACCAGCAGATCGGCAGCGCGTAGGATGTCGGCCTCGGAGAGGTTCTTGTTGATCACCTGCCGCATGCGTTCGGAGCCGGCTTCGGGCGCCACGGTGACGCTGCGGGTGCGGCCACGCGCCAGCGCCGCGGCGAGACGCGGCGTCACGCAGTCGGCCTTCAGTGAAGATGGCGAGAGCCGGCCGCCGGCTTCCGAAGCGATTTCGGAGAGTCGGTCGACGCCGGGAACACTGGCCATCTCGGCACCCACCAGGCCGATGGTTTGTCGATGCTGCAGCCCCTCGCGCACCGACTGCTCGAGGGCGTCGACGCCGCGGGTGCGGATGGGGCGATACATGTAGCCAGCGGCGCAGAAGCGGCAGCCCCACTGACAGCCGCGGCTGGCTTCGACGAGCATCATGTCGCCGAACACGGCATCCTCGCTGAGCACGCGCGTCGTCGTCGCATACTTGTTGAGGTCCCAAATCAGGCGGCGCTCGACGCGCGCCGCGCCGGGGCCGCTGTAGAGCAGGTCGGCGAGCACCGCGCCGTCGTAGACGGGTTCGTAGAACGCCGGGACGTAGGCGCCGGCGACCTGCATCGCAGCTTGCCGAAGGAGAGTCCTGAGTCCTGAGTCCTGAGTGCTGAGTGCGGAGCGCTGAGTGCTGAGAAGTTGTAGGAACTCCGGCAGCATCTCCTCGGCTTCGCCGATGAGGAAGAGATCGATGAAGTCGGCGAGCGGTTCCGGGTTCAGAAACACGGCGGGGCCGCCGGCGATGACCAGCGGGCCGTTGCCGGCGCGTTCGCGGCTGGTGAGCGGCAGGCCGATGAGGTCGAGGAGTCGGACGACGTGCCAGTAGTCGGTCTCGAAAGAGATCGAGAAGGCGATGACGTCGAAGTCTTGGACGGGAGTGTGCGATTCGAGGCTGCGCAGCTCGCCGCGGCCGACCAGCGGCGCTTCGTCTTCATCAGGCAGGAAGGCACGCTCGCAGACGGCGTTCGGGTGGCGATCGAAAATCTCGTAGACCGCCTGGAAGCCGAGGTTGCCCATGGCGACCCCGTAGCGGTTGGGGTAGACGAGGCAAACCCGCAGGTCCCCGGCTTGCTTCTTCGGAAAGAGGATGTGCTCCCGCGCGCGCCGAGCGCGGGCATGTTCTTCGATGGACCAGCTCGCCAACAGGGTCTCCGGTGCTTGGACCTATAGCCCCGTGGGGGTAGGGGCTCAAGCAAGGCGACGGCCAGCGTGCGCCGGCGTGCTGGCGCGTGACGCGAGAGCGCAGTCTTCGCGATCAGGACTTCGCGGCCTTCTTCTCCATTTTCTTCTTGGCCTTCTCCTTGGGGGTGAGCTTCGCTTTGTTGGTCTTCCCCCTGTGTACCTGCCCCTTCGCCATAACGTCCTCCTTCGCGGTTATCGTTTACGTGGCTCCGCGGCGTATCGCAAACGGCGTAGTGAACAGACTATGCGCTCCTCACGTCGAACGTCGCGCAACTGAGTGGCCAGCGCGGTGACGCCCGTAAGTCAGCTGTGTCGCGCCGACCGTCGCAGGTTGAAGCCGTCAAGGAGTTGGAGCCGAGAAGGGACCTCATGCTCCCGGCCTACGCTAGATATCCTTGGCAACTCGTCCCACGTCCTACCCAGGAGTAGTCGGCCCGCCTTCTTCTTGTTGAATCCTCCCCATTGCTTAAAAAAAAATGGCACACTGGCCTTCACACATTGCTCCTTGATTTCCAATACCCACCCGGGTTCCATTGGGCGCGCGCCGGGACCGGATTCGCCACCCACGATCACCCAGCCGATCCCGCGTAGATTCAATTTCGGAAGTGGCCCGAGCAGCGGCTCCAGCGACAAGAACTTGAGCCGAGCGCCGGTTTGCCTGAGGTGGCCGATTCGGAACTCGTAGTCTTGGTTCTCCACGCTTACACCCATCCATACGTTCTCTGGCCAGTCGACGGATGGGGATATCTCCAACAAGCGATCGGAGCGCTTGGTCAGCACTTGAAATTGATGCCACGATGCGCGGCGCATCGCATCGAACGTCCTTCGAATGAACCCGGCGGGTACATTCTCATGGAACATGTCGCTCATCGAGTTGACGAAAATGCGCTGAGGTCTTTGCCAAGAGAATGGCATCTCCAGGATGTCTTCATGCAGGGTCAGTTCGAACCCGTTCGCGTAGCGCGCCTGGCCCATGGCTCGAAGCCGCTTGGCCATCCGCTCCGCGTAGCACAACTTGCAGCCCGGACTGATCTTGGTGCAGCCTGTCAGGGGGTTCCAGGTCGACTCTGTCCATTCGATGCTCGAGTGCGCCATCAAGCCGTTCCCCGGTCACCATACTTGGCGAAGATGTGCCGAACGATACTCTCAGCGACGGGCTTCTGGGAGGCGAAATAGAGGTAGTAGACCACGGCGTTCTGCGTATTGCGCATTGCAATGGGCTTTGGGACGTTGGTGAAGCCAGCGACCTCCCTGAGGCGCTTGCGGAAGGCCTCGGCGACTGCCTCATTGGAGGCCTTTTCCTCCACGGGAGGGCCCCAAAGCTCCGTCTGCGATGAGGGCTTGTAGGCGACCTGTTTCCAAGAATCATCTCCCCAGAACCTGTTCATCCGCCGCGTCTGGTCGGGTGAGACTCCCTTCCGGTCCCGCCAGAGAACATTGCGGTTGATGTCAGCAACAGGGAAGTTCAGGAAGACATCTACCGACTGCATGCGGCCGGCCGTGGCAATGACCTTCCAATCGAGGTGCAAGCCGTATGGGTCTAAGATGCAGAGCGCGCGGCGGTAGTCTTCCCATTTCGCTTGCGGCAGCACCTTATCCAGCAGGACGCTGTTGCAGTCCCCGTGATAGATTCGGACATCCTGACGCTCCTTGGCCAAGGTCTCTAGCGCAGCCACCTTCTGCCTATGCAGGTCAATGAAGTGGTATTCTCGGAATGGCGGTTTGACCAAGAGAGCGTTCAGCGGGCTTCCTTGGACGAACTCGCCGGACGTCTTCGAGATGTGGATGCCCGCCCCTGCGAAGGCGTCGATGTATATGTGGTACAGGTTCTTCTGCGCGCTGAGGATTTGCGAGTAGGCAGCAGCATACTCCCTGATGATGTCGAGCTTCACTTCCGACCAATAGCCAATCTGGTCGAAGGGCGGCTCCCTGGAGGTCATGTGGCAGTCACCGCGAGTTTCCCCCATCCTTCGCGTCCTGCTCGTCGACGATCAATTCTAGCAGCAGCGTCTCGCAACACCCTAACTGCACGCCGGCACACGGTCAGCGCGTTGAGGAAGGCCGAGCGACCCGCTGAGTTCAGCCTTCCAGGAGAGATGATCGCACCTGATCACGCGCGCTGCGCTCAACCCTCAGTGCGCGCCGCCGGCGTTCTTGCGCAGGAAAGCCGGGATCTCGTACTGGTCCTCCGGCTCCTCGGACATGGTGAAGGTCTCCGTCGCGTCGGGCTTGCCGTTGCTGCTCTCGGCTTCCGCCACCTTCGGACGCTGCCAGGTCGGGAACTCGAGGTCGTCGATGATCGTCCCCATGTGCACCACCGGCCGCCCCGGATCGCGTTCGCGCGCCGCCGGCTCGCGGTCACGCGGGATTGGACGCGACGGTGTAGCCCGGAAGCCCGGCGATGGAGCTGGGGCCGGTGCGGCGACTGCCGGCTCCCGGTTGAGGCTGAAGCCCGGCTTCTTGACCTCGCGCTCACTGTCGCCGAAGCCGGTGGCGATCACCGTGATGCGGATCTCGTCGCCCATGCGTTCGTCGATCACCGCGCCGAAGATGATGTTGGCGTCCTCGTGCGCCTCTTCCTGAATCAGCGTCGCCGCCTCGTTGACCTCGTGCATCGAGAGGTCGTGGCTGCCGGTGATGTTGATCAGCACGCCCTTGGCGCCGTGGATGGAAATGTCCTCGAGCAACGGGCTGGAGATCGCCTTCTGCGCCGCCTCGACGGCGCGGTTCTCGCCGCTGGCGCTGCCGGCACCCATCATGGCCATACCCATCTCCGCCATGATCGTGCGCACGTCGGCGAAGTCGAGGTTGATTAGACCATGCACGGTAATGAGATCCGAGATGCCGCGCACCGCGTGCAGCAGCACGTCGTCGGCTTTGCGGAAGGTTTCGAGGAGCGAGGTGTTGCGGCCGGCGATCACCAGCAGGCGCTGGTTCGGGATGGCGATCAGCGTGTCCACCGCTTCCTTTAGCTCCTGCATGCCCTCTTCGGCCTGGCGCATGCGCTTCTTGCCTTCGAACTGGAACGGCTTGGTGACCACCGCGACGGTGAGCGCGCCGATCTCCTTGGCGAGGCGCGCCACCACCGGCGCGCCGCCGGTGCCGGTGCCGCCGCCCATGCCGGCGGTGATGAACACCATGTCGGCGCCGGTGAGGTGCTCGCGAATCACCTCCGAATCTTCGAGCGCCGCATCGCGGCCGATGTTGGGATTGGCCCCCGCGCCCAGCCCCTTGGTCAGCTGCGCACCCAGCTGCAGCTTGCTCGACGCCAGGCTGACGCCCAGCGCTTGCATGTCGGTATTGGCCGCGATGAACTCGACGCCGGGCAAGCCGGACGAGATCATCGTGTTGACGGCGTTGCCACCTCCTCCGCCGACACCCACCACCTTGATCCGGGCTCCCAGCACCTCACTCTTCCCAACCAGCTCGATCATACTCCCCTCCTCCATCACGCACAGCGTGGTCGCGTTCGTGACGCGTGCCCGCCGCGAGGCGCGAGCACGACGCCCGACATCAGAAGAACGTCTCCATCAATCCTTTCAACCGTTGTCGTACCTTTCCCACCATGCCCGCAGGCTCGTGGCGCACCGGCAGATGGTCGTGCGGCCGGGCGCCGTAGTGCACCAAACCCACGGCGCCGGCGAACGCGGGGGTGGCGGCCGGCTCGGTCACCGGGTTGGCATGGCCGTTCCCGTTCCCGTTCCCGGTTGCCGCCAGCACCGGCGTTCCCAGACGCACTGGAACCTGGAAGACCTGTTCCGCCAGGGCCACCGTTCCGTCGAGCATCGCCGTTCCACCCGTGAGCACCACTCCCGAGCCCAACCCTTCGTCGAATCCGCACTTGATGATCTGATGGCGCGCTAAGGTCAAGATCTCCTCGACCCGCGCCTCGACAATTTGACTCAAGAGGTGGCGTGAGAGCAAGCGCGGCGTGCGACCCCCAACGCTCGGCACCTCCACCTCTTCCCCGCGGTCCACCAGTCGCGCCAAGGCACAGCCGCGGCGCAGCTTGAGAAACTCGGCGTCACGGAACGGCGTCTGCAACCCGGCGCCGATGTCACTGGTGACGTGATTACCGCCCAGCGACAGCACCGCGGTGTGTTTGAGGACACCGCGGTGAAAGACGAGCACGCTGGTCGTTCCGCCGCCAAGGTCTACCAAGGCGACCCCCAACTCCTTCTCCTCCGGCGTCAGCACCGCCTCGGCAGCCGCCAGCGGCTGCAGCACCAGGTCGATGACGTGCAGGCCGGTGCGCTCGCAACACTTCACGACGTTCTGCGCCGAGGAGATCGCGGTGGTGATGATATGGACCCGCGCTTCCAAGCGCACGCCGGACATGCCGACTGCCGTGCGGATGCCGTCTTGATTGTCGAGGATGAAGTCCTGCGGCAACACGTGCAGGATGTCGCGATCCGACGGCAGCGCCACCGCGCGCGCCGCATCGAGCACCCGGTCCACGTCGCTCTGATCGACCTCACGATTCTTGACCCCAACGACGCCATGGCTGTTGAAGCCGCGGATGTGGCCGCCGCCGACGCCGGCAAAGACGCTGTGGATCTCGCAGCCGGCGGTCACCTCGGCTTCCTTCACCGCGCGCTCGATGGCTTGCACCGTGGCGTCGATGTTGACGACCACGCCTTTGCGCAAGCCGTCGGACGGCACCGAACCGAGGCCGACGACGGACAATCCGGCCTCGGACAGATCGCCGACGACGGCGGCGACCTTCGACGTGCCGATATCCAGTCCGACCAGCAGTTCCGACTTCTTTGCCATCACACACGCAATCCGCGCTTGGCGCGTCCCGCGGGACGTGGTTCCTCACGCAGCTTCACGACCACTTGATCCCGAAAGGTCATATCAACGGCAGCGAGGCGGTTCACCTGGCCGGTCCATGCCGCGAACACGCGAGTGGATCGCATCAGCTTCTCGCGCCACTCTCCCCACCCCAGCACCACCGCGACCGCGGGGCGCTGCGGGAAGAGGGTCACGCCACGGCTGCGGTCGACGTGCACTTCCGAGATCGTATCGAAGCCGCCCAGCCGCTCGCACAGGCGCAGCAGCTGCAAGCCGCGCCGCATGCCGATGGCGGCGAACTGCTCGGCCTCCGGTCCTTCCAACCCGGTGATGAGCGGGAAGTCTCGGCTGTCATCGGGGCGCAACGGGCCGAGCACCCGTCCGCTGCGGTCCACGTAGTTCAAGCCATCGAGTCGCACGATGGCCACCGGCCGGCGCTCCTGCACGGTGATGCTGACGTGGCGCGGGAACTCGCGCTGGACGCTCACCCGCTGGATCCACGGATGACTCTGCAGGCGGACACGCATGGCGCCGGGTGAGGCGTACCAGATGCTGCTGCCGTCGTGCACTCCCACCCAGTCGAGAATCTCGCGGCGCGTCAGCCGCCGGTTTCCGTCGATCTCGATGGGCGTCAGGGCGAAGTACGGGTGCGTGGTGAAGGCCTGCAGCGCCGGCGGCACGGCGTACCACAAGCCCAGCGCCAGGCCGATGCCGCACAGCGCCGCGACGGCGCGTGCCCGGGCGCGCCGCAGCCAGCCGAGGCGACCGCCGAGGCGAGCGTTGCGCGGTGCGCGTCCACGCGTGATCACGTCTCGCTCCAATCGCCCACGAGCTTGATCTCGGGCTCCAGGCGGATGGCGCGCGACTCGAGGACGCGCCGCTGCGCTTCGGTCATCAACACGCGCACGTCCGCCGCCGTCGCGCCGCCGAGGTTGACGATGAAGTTGGCGTGGCGGTCGGAGAACATGGCGTTGCCGTGCCGGTGTCCTTTGAGGCCGGCGGCCTCGATGAGCCGGCCGGCATACTCGCCGGGCGGGTTCTTGAAGATCGAGCCGGCGTTTGGATACCCCAACGGCTGATGCGCCTCGCGACGCCGCTTGGCGTCGTCACGCTTGGCAACGATGGCGGCGCGGTCGCCCGACTGGAGCAGGAATTCCAGATGCGTGACGATGAACCCCGGCTCCAGGTCGAAGGAGCGGTAGGCGAAGCGCAGGGCGCTGTGCGGCACGCGGCGCACTGCGCCCGTCGCGTCGACGCCCTCGACGTACTCGACGACGTTGCCGATCTCACCGCCGAACGCGCCCGCATTCATCAGCAGGCCACCGCCGACAGAGCCGGGGATGCCTTCGGCAAACTCCAGCCCGGTGAGATCGCGAGCGATGGTTTCGGTCACCAGGCGCTTCAGCGGCAGCGCCGCGCCGGCACGCACGTGCAAGCCGTTGCCGTTCGAGCGCCAGTCGAGGGCGGCCAGGGCGCGACCGAGATGCACGACGATGCCGCGCACGCCACGATCGCTCACCAAAATGTTCGTCCCGCCGCCAAGGACGAAGAGCGGGAGACCCACCGCGGCAGCCAGTGTCTGCACGCGGCGGATCTCCGTCGCATCGGCCACCTCCACCCAAACATCCGCCGGCCCCCCGATGCGAAACGATGTGTGCCGGCTCAACGGTTCGCCGAAGCGTACCCGCTCACCGAAGGCTTCCATCCAGGTGTGTCGATCGAAATCGCCCACGGCCGCGTCCCACCCTCCGCCTCACTGCATGGTGAACGCCGACTGATCGCCCGACAGCGCCCGCACCAGCGCCTCACCCACCTCGTGGATCGAGCCGGCGCCGAGCACCATGACCAGATCGCCCGGGCGGAGCAACTGCGGCGCCGCCGTCGCGAGCGCGCGCCACTCGGGAATGTAGGTCACGTCCAAGTGGCCGCGGCGCTTCAGGGCAAAATACAGCACCTCACCGGTCACCCCCTCGATGGGCTCCTCGCCCGCCGCATAGATGTCGGTCACGATCAGATGGTCGGCGGCATCGAACGCATCGAGGAAGTCACCGAACAGGTCGCGCGTCCGGCTGTAGCGATGCGGCTGGAAGATGACCACCAGGCGGCGGCCGAAGCCCTCGCGCGCCGCCGCCAGGGTGGCGCGGATCTCCGCCGGGTGGTGGCCGTAGTCGCTCACCACCATGATGCCGCCACTTTCGCCGCACACCTCGAAGCGCCGGTGAATGCCGCCGAACTCGGCGAGCGCCTCGCGTACGGTCTCGAAGCCGACGTCCAGCTCCGTCGCCACGGCGAGCGCCGCCAGCGCGTTCAACGCTTGATGGCGGCCCGGCAAGCGCACCATCAGCTCGCCGAGCGGGTGGCCGTGGTACTCGACCTGGAAGCGCGTCTCCATCCCCTGCACCGACAGCTCCCGCGCCACGTAGTCGGCGTCCGGGCTCGTTCCGTAGGTGATGGCGCGTTTGCGCACCTGTCCCAACAACGCCCGGTTGGTCACGTCATCCAAGCAGACGACGGCACAGCCAAAGAAGGGGACGCGATTCATGAACTCGAGGTACGCCGACTTGACGCGATCCATGTCGCCGTAGAAGTCGAGGTGTTCGGGATCGATGTTGGTAACGACGGCGATCGACGGCGACAGCAGCAGGAAGGTACCGTCGCTCTCGTCGGCTTCGGCGACCATGAGGTCGCCCTTGCCGAGTTGGGCGTTGCTACCGAGGGCGTGCACCTTGCCGCCGATGACGACGGTCGGGTCGAGGCCGGCGCGCCGCAAGATGGTGGCGATCAGCGACGTGGTGGTGGTCTTGCCGTGCGTGCCGGCGACCGCGATGCCCCACTTCATGCGCATCAGCTCAGCCAGCATCTCGGCCCGCGGGATCACCGGAATCTTCAGGGCACGCGCTTGTACGATCTCTGGGTTCGAGTACTTCACCGCCGACGAGATGACGACGACGTCGGTGTCCGGCTCGATCGCCTCGGCGCGGTGGCCGTAGGTAATGGTGGCGCCCATGCGGGCCAGGCGGCGTGTCGTCTCGGTCTCGGCGATGTCCGAGCCGCTCACCGAGTGTCCGAGGTGCAGCAGCACTTCGGCGATGCCGCTCATGCCGACGCCGCCGATGCCGACGAAGTGAATGTGACGCGACTTCTTGAACAGCGGGCTCATCCTCCCCCCTCCTCCACAGCGATCGCGCGGCACACCTCGACGACGCGCGCGGTCGCGTCGGGCACGGCCAGCTGCCGCGCCGCTTCCCCCATGGCTGCAAGGTGCCGGCGATCGTGCGCCAGTGCCAGCACGCGTGTTGCCAGCCGTTC
>Ga0335082_10009520_pt1 | contig 10548 bp, 6 predicted proteins | sample Lox_Sample_41_FD_206718 | JGI IMG/M metagenome (GOLD analysis project Ga0335082, IMG submission 206718) | Soil microbial communities from Loxahatchee National Wildlife Refuge, Florida, United States - Lox_Sample_4.1 | ecosystem: Environmental > Terrestrial > Soil > Wetlands | place: USA: Florida...
GGTCGAGAGCTTCTCCTCGGCCTCCTGCAGCTTCTGCAGGAGCGAGAGCCCGTCCATTCGGGGCATGTTGATGTCGCTCACGACCATGTCGACGTCCGGGTTCTCGACGAGCTTGGCGAGCGCCTCAAGACCGTCGCGGGCGAAGAGGAAATCGATCGCGCCTTCGCGGATCTGGCGGCGAAACTTCTGCAGGACCAGCGCCTCGAGGTCCGGCTCGTCGTCGACGAAGAGGATGCGCGCGGTCATGCCGGAGGCCCTAGACGCGTCTCGATCTCGCCCCTGAGCACCGCGAAATCGAGGGGCTTCGTGAGCAGCGCTTCGGCTCCGCGCTCCAGCGCCTTGCGCTTGGTGTCGGCGTCGCCATAGGCCGTGATCATTATGACGGGCACGTCCGGCCGCGCGGCCTTCGCCCTCGGCAGGAGATCGAGCCCGCTCATCCCGGGCATGTTGATGTCCGTGAGGATCAGGATCAGGGAAGCCTTCCTGGCATCCGCTATGACAGTGAGGGCGTTGTCTCCGGATTGCGCGAATTCCATCACGAAGCGGCCGGCGCGCAGCTCGCGCCGGAACTGCTGCCGGAACAGCATCTCCACGTCGGCTTCGTCGTCGACCACGAGAATTAGGACGGTCATGAACGTGCTCCTGCTTCGGCGATCGCCGCCGCCCGGCGCGGCAGGACGATCCTGAATTCCGTGAACTGCCCCGGCTCGGTCTCGACCGAGATCGAGCCCGCGTGCTGCTTGACCACGATGTCGTAGCTGAGCGACAGGCCGAGGCCGGTTCCCTCGCCCGCGGGCTTGGTCGTGAAGAACGGATTGAAGATCTTGTCGCGCACTTCCGGCGGAATGCCCGTCCCGTTGTCACGAATGGTGATCTCCACGCTGTCGCCGAGGCTTCTGGTCGCGGCGGCGAGCTTGGGCTCGTAGCCGTTGCCCTTCTCCAGCGCCTTGCGCTTCGTCGCGGCGTAGAAGCCGTTGGAGATGAGATTGAGCAGCGCGCGCGTGATCTCCTGCGGGAAGAGATCGACCTCGCCCGCGGCGGGATCGAGGGATTTCTCGAGCGTGATGTTGAAGCCCTGCCGCTCCGCGCGCGCCCCGTGATAGGCGAGGTTGAGGCTCTCCTCGACGATCGCGTTGATCTCCGCGGGCCGGTGCTCGCCGGCTCCCTGGCGCGAATGCAGCAGCATGTTCTTCACGATCGAGTCCGCGCGCTTGCCGTGCTGCACGATCTTGTCGAGATTGCCGCGGAGCATCGCCGCGGTCTCGTCGATCTCCGCGCGGGCCCGCTCGCTCAAATTCGCGTTGCCGAGCGCTTCCTCTAGCTCGCCGACGAGCTCGGTCGAGAGCGCGGCGAAGTTGTTGACGAAGTTGAGGGGGTTCTTGATCTCGTGCGCGATGCCGGCCGTGAGCTGGCCGAGCGAGGCGAGCTTCTCGGTCTGAACCAGGCGATCCTGCGTGGTGCGCAGATCCTCCAGCGATTTCTGCAGCTCGCGCGTGCGCGCCTCGACGCTCTCGAAGAGGCGGACGTTCTCGATCGCGATCGCCGCCTGGTCCGCGAAGGTCGAGGACAGCTCGATCTGTTTCTCCGAGAAGGGCCGAACCTCGATGCGCGTCAGGGTGAGGACCCCGGTCGGGAGTCCCTCGCGCAGCATCGGCACGGCGAGGACGGTACGGAACCCGCCGAGCTTCCTGCCCTCGGAGAAAGTGTAATCGGGGTCGGCCTGTATGTCCGGGATGTGAACGACCCTGCCTTCGGCGAGTGCCCGCCCCGTTGCCGAGCCGCGCTCCACTTCCACCGGGAGCTGCGAGACGACCTTGGTGAACTCCTCGGAGAATCCGTAGCTCGCGGCGCGAAAGAAAACGCCGTCCTGCTGGCGCGTCATGGTTCCTTGATCGGCCTCGCAGAGATGGGCGGCGGACTCCACGAGCGTCTGCAGCACCGTCTTCAGGTCGAAGGTCGATCGGCTGATGACCTTGAGCACGTCCGCGGTCGCGGTCTGCTGCTGCAGGGATTCCCGGAGCTCGCTCAGGAGCCGCACGTTCTCGATCGCGATCACGGCCTGATCGGCGAAGGTCTCGATGAGGGCGATCTGCTTCTCGGTGAACGGGCGCACCTCCAAATGATAGATCAAGATGACGCCCAGGAGATCTCCGCCCTTGACCATCGGTACCGCGAGCACCGTTCGTACCGTCTCGTATGCGGTGATCCCGAAGTTGTATTGGGGATCGTCCCGCACGTCGCGAATGTGCACGGTGCGGCGCCCGAGCGCGGCGCGGCCGGCGCCGCTGGAGGAGTCCGGACGAATCGGGTTCTGCCGAAGGAACTCCATGTGCTCCGGCGAAGCGTTAAAGCCGACCGCTGGCCGGAGCAGCTCGCCGTCGAAGCGGAAGATCGTCGACCTGTTGGCGTCGCAGAGTCTGACGGCGCTCTCGGCGACAGTCTCGAACACGCGATCGAGATCGAAGGCGGAGCGGCTGATGACCTTGAGCACCTCCGCCGTGGCGGTCTGCTGCTCCAGCGACTCGCGGAGCTCGGTCAGAAGGCGGCCATTCTCGATGGCGATGACGGCCTGATCGGCAAAGGTCTCGATCAACGCAATCTGCTTCTCGCTGAACGGCCGGACCTCTAGGTGATAGACCATGATGACGCCGAGCAGCTCATCCCCCTTGAGCATGGGCACACTCAGTATCGTGCGCAGAGGGTCGATCTCTTTTGCGCCGTAGGTGTAGTCCGGGTCCTTCGTGATATCCGGGATGTGAATCGTCCGCCGCTCGAGCACGCAGCGGGCGGTGGCGCTCTCGTGTCCGGGACCTATCGGATGCTGCAGCACGTATTCGCGGAGCTCGGGCGATACGTTGATCATGACCTCGGGTCGCGCGAACTCGCCGTCGTAACGATAGATGAAGGCTCTGTGAGCGTCGCAGAGCGTCACGGCGCTTTCCGCGACGGTCTCGAAAACCCGCTGGAGATCGAAGACGGAGCGACTGATGACCTTGAGGACCTCGGCGGTGGCCGTCTGCTGCTGCAGCGATTCCCGAAGCTCCGTGAGGAGTCGGCCATTCTCGATCGCGATGACGGCCTGATCGGCGAATGTAGTGATCAACTCGATCTGCTTCTCGGTGAAGGGCTCGACCTTCGACTTCAGGATCGCGATGACGCCCAGCAGCTCGCCTTCTTTCAGCATCGGGACGGCTAATACCGTATGAAAATCGTCCCGCCTCAGGAGCTCGCGATAGCCGTAGGTCTCGTCCTCAATTACGTCGTGAACGTGATAGATCCGATGGTCGACCGCGGCTCTCCCGGAAACGGAGCTTCTGTCCAGCCGGACGGGGTTCGCTCGAAGATACTCCGTGAAATCGGGCGCGGACCCTGACGCCGTCGCAAGACGCAGGCACTCGCCATCGAACCGGAAGACATGGCCGCGTGCGGCGCCGCAGAGGCGGATCGCGTTCTCCAGCACGGTCTCGAGGATCGCCTGCAGGTCGAATCCCGAGCGGCTGATGGTCTTCAAGACCTCGGAGGTCGCGGTCTGCTGCTCCAGCGCCTCCGTGAGGTCTCGCGTGCGCGCCTGCACCTCCTCGAAGAGGCGGACGTTCTCGATCGCGATCACCGCCTGGTCCGCGAAGGTCGTCACGAGCTCGATCTGCTTGTCGGTGAACGGCTTCACCGCGGTTCGCATCAGGCCGATGACGCCGATCGGCGCCCCCTCGCGCAGCAGCGGCACGCCCAGCATGGAGCGGTATTTGCCGACCGCCTGATAGTCGAGGAAGGTGTACTCGGGATCGGCCAGGCAATCCGGCAGGTGGACGGTCTTGCCTTCGAGAGCGGTGCGGCCGATGAGCGACCCGCGTACCGGCACGATCGGATGCTCGGCCGCATGCCGGACGAAGCTCTCGGCGGTGTTGGAGGCCGCCGCCGCGTGGTATTTGCCGTCCTGCTGCTTGAAGATCACCGCGAATTCCGCGTCGCAGAGGCGGCTCGCGATCTCGACGATGGTGTCGAGCACCGGCTGCAGGTGGAACGACGAGCGGCTGATGACGTTGAGAACGTCGGAGGTCGCGGTCTGCTGCTCCAGTGCCTCGGTCAATTCCCGCGTGCGCGCCTGCGTCTCCTCGAGGAGGCGGACGTTCTCCATGGCGATCACGGCCTGGTCGGCGAAGGTCGACAGCAGCTCGATCTGCTCGCGGGTGAAGGGGTGGACGGTCTTACGTCCCAGGGTAAAGACGCCGATCGTGCGGCCCTCGCGAATGAGCGGAACTCCCAAAAAGGTCCGGTAGCGGCCCTCCCTCTGCGAATCGAGAAAGCTGTATTCGGGATCCGCCAGGACGTCCGCGATCTGGACGGGCTTGTGCTCCAGCAGCACTCGACCGACGGCGCTGCCACGCCCCGGTCCGAGCGGCCGCGTTTTCTGGGCTTGCACCCAGTTGGCGGGAAAATTGTGATTGGTGACGTGATAGTGGAAGCCGTCCGCGTGCTGGCGGGTCATCCCCGCCATGTCGGCTTCGCAGAGCTTGGCGGCGGAAACGGTCAGGGTCTGCAGCAGCGTCTGCAAGTCGAAGGACGACCGGCTGATCGCCTTGAGGATGTCCGCCGTCGCGCTCTGCTGTTGCCGCGCCTCCGCCAGCTCGCGCTTCAGCTCTTGAACCGCGCTCTGTGGGCTCGTCCTCTTGACACGCCTCGGCTTGGATCGTGCGGGGAGCGGCTTCTTGCGCGAGGCCCGGCGCCCTCCCGTGGCACGATTACGCCCCATCGGCTCCTCCCGCCAGCGGGCTTCGTTTGCGACGAAAGCATATCTACCGAAACTCACGCGAACAAGGAAATGCGGCGCGGCAAGAATCGGTTGAATCAAGCCTCGACGCCCAGGTGCGGCCTGAGCGCCTCGAGGGGCGCCACGGGGAAGCGAGGCACGGCGACGAAGGCGATATCGCCGCCGAAGCCGCTCCCTTCGAGCGAGGCGTGAAAAATCGCGCCGATTTCCGCCTTCATCTCGGCGGTCACGGGCACGCGGCTGCGCAGTACGAGATCGAAGCGGCCGCGGCGCACGAGCCCGTCGAGCTGCAGGGGCCCTAGCCGCGTGAGGTCGAGATCGACGACGAAGCGCGCGCCGCGCTCGTCCTGCAAGGCGCCGCCGCCGTCGCTGCGGTTGCGGAGATAGAGCCTGATCGGCTGCACTGCGCCCTCGTCGAGGAGCGGAAGCGTGAAGATCCGCCAGTCGCCGCGGGTGCTTTCGCGCGCTTGCGCGCGCAGATCGTCGATGTCCGACGTGAGCCGCGCGCGCAGATCGCCGCGGCCGGCGCCGCCGAGGGCGGCGGCAAGCTGCTCGCCGGGCCAGCCCGCGCCGCCGCGGAGCACCCCCATGAAGAACATCAGTGTCGCGGCGAGCCTCGGCGCGGCGGCGGGCGTGAGGTCCGCGCGGAGCGCAGCGGCGAGCGTGGGCGCCGTGCTGTCGAGCGCCTGCAGCGTCTCGTCGAGCGCGGGCCAGCCGGTGCCGAGCGCGGGCGAAGCCGGCGGCTTCGCCGCGGTCTGGGCCGAGGCCGTCGGGCGGTCGAGGCGGTCGAGCGCGAGGAGCGTGCCGGGTGCTGCGTCGATCCGCGCCTCGAGCGCCAGCCTCCCTATCGGCGTCGCGACCACCGTCGCGCTGCCGGCGCTCTGCAGGACGGTCGCGGTCATGGCCGAGCCCGTCGCGGCGGAGAGGACGCGGACCGAGAGCGCGGTGCCGGCGGCGGGCGCGTTTGCGCCCGATCCCGGGGCCAGCACCGTCGCACGCACGGACCGGCCGAGCTCGACCGATTCCGAGGGAGGCGCCTCCGGTGCCGGCGGGCCGGCGCCGCGCGGCGCCGCGCTTCCGAGCGGCGCGCCGCCGACCGAGAGAATGACAGCACCGGCGGGAGGACCTGCGAAGAGCTTGAGCTCGAGCGAGGTTCCAGCGGCGAGCGCGAGGGGGGTCTTGAGCGCAAGCGTCCCGAGCTCCGTCTTCAGCAGGAGCGCGGCGTCGCCGTCCGTTCCGAGCACCGTTGCGGAGATGGTGAGGCCCGCGGCGAGCGCCGTTTGCGGCGGCGGCGAGGCAAACTCCGCGACCGCCGCCGCGGGCGTCGCCGCAGCCGCCGGGGCGGGGTAGGGAGGCGCGGTGCCGAGGCTCGGGATATCCGACATGTCAGGCCCGGGAGCCCGGCCGGGGTCAGAGCGTCTCGACGAGGCGCCGGGCGATCCCCTCGGCGTCCGCCGCGGCCTCGCAGGTGGGATGGCGGGTCAGCAGCGAGGCCTGTCGCCGGATCGCGTCCTTGACATGGTCGTCGCGCCGGACCACGCCTGCGAGCCTGGGCTCGAGCTTCAGGAATTCGCGGCTGGCGCGCGCGAGCGTCTGGTAGGTGCGCTCGCCCTCGCGGTGATTGGCGGCCATGTTGACCACGATCTGGATGTTGTCCGCGAGCTTCTCCATCGCGCCGATCTTGATGAAGGCGTAGGCGTCGGTGATCGCCGTGGGCTCGTCGGTGGTGACGACGAGGCAGGCCCGCGACTGCGCCGCCAGCAGCCGCACGGTGCGCTCGATGCCCGCGCCGAGATCGAGCACCACCCAATCGTAGCCCTGTCCGAGCGTCTGCAGCTCGTTGCGGAGCGCGAGCAGGCGATTCGGGGTCAGGCTCGCGAGGCTGCCCGAGCCGGAGCGGCCCGCGACGATGTCGAAGCCGCCGGCGTATTTCGTGACGGCGTCGGCGAGGGCGATCTCTCCCGCGGTGACGCCGCCGAGGTCGCGCTCGGGCGTCACGCCGAGCTGCACGTCGACGTTCGCGAGGCCGAGGTCGCCGTCGAAGAGGAGCGCGCGGGCGCCCCCGCGCGCCAGCGCGTGCGTCAGCGTGATCGAGAACCAGGTCTTGCCGACGCCGCCCTTGCCGGAGGCGACCGCGAGGATGTTTTGCTTCATTGTGTCTCTGCCCGGAAAGGCGCGCGTCGCTTGCGCGGGGTTCATGAGGTCCCTCGTTTCTTGAGCGGGAATCGGTGCGGCGCCGTGGCCTGCGCGAGGAGGCGGCGCGCGAGCGTCACGGGGTTGAGGGGCAGGAGCCCCTCCGCGATCTCCGGCGCGGTGCCGGCCTCGGCGAAGGCGAGCTTCGCTCCCTCGGCCGCCGCGAGCACGCTGCCGAGGCGGTTGGTGAGGTCGAGCCGCGTCACGGTCATGCGGGAAGAGCCGAGGCCGCGGAAGATGCGCGCGATCTCGAGAGTATCGACGGCGTCGCCGCCGGCGGCGAGGACGAGCATCGGCTCGGCGTTTCCGGCCGCGATCAGCGCCTCGAGCTCGCGCCGGTCCGCGGGGTTATAGGGATTGATCCCGAACCCGTCGATGAGGACAAGCTCCTCGGGCGAGGCCGTGGAGACCTCGAGCGCGAGCCGTCCCGCGCTTTCCGCGGTCGCGAGGGAGATGCCGAGGATGCGCGCGACCGCCGCGAGCTGCTCGATCGCGCCCGCCCGCACGGTATCGGCGGCGATCACGCGCACCGGGCGCCCGCTCAGCACCGCGCGCGCCGCGAGCTTCGCGACGGTCACGGTCTTGCCGGCGCCGGGCGGGCCCACCATGAGAAGGGGCCGCGCGCGGCCCTGCTCGGGGACCGGCGCGAAGGAGAAGACCGAGGCGAGCGCGGCCGCGAGCGCCGTGAGCTCGTCCTCCGCGTCGAAGGAGAGGGAGGCGATCAGCAGCTTCTCCGCGAGCGGGCCCGGAACGCCGCCGGCGGCGAGCGCCTCGCTCAGGGTATCGGTCACGTCGGCGGCGGGAAGCGTCGAGCCCATGCCCGGCTCGGCGAGATCGAGCGCCGCGGTGACGCGGGCGCCCTCGGGATCGTCGTCGGTCGAGACGATGATCGCGTCGGGGCCGAGCTCCTGGCGCACGAGCGCCATCGCATCTTGGATCGAGGGTGCGGTGAAATTGCGCAGGCGCATGGCTTTCCCCGGCTCCTCAGATCTGTCCGAGCGTGCGGATGCGCGCTTTGGGGTGGATCTCGTTCTGCGACATCACCGTCGTCATCGGACGGAAGCGCTCGATGATCGAGCGCACATAGGGCCGGATCGCCGGGCTCGTCAGCAAGACCGGCGCCTCGCCGCCCATGGCGTGGCGCTCGAAGGTCTGGCGCACGCTCGTGATGAACTCCTGGAGCCGCGTCGGCGGCATCGCTAGGTGCTTCTCCTCGCCTTGCCCCACGATCGCCTCCGCGAAGGCCTGCTCCCAGGCCGGCGAGAGCGTGATGAGCGGGATGAACCCGCTCTCGTTGGTGTGGGCGTCGCTGATCTGGCGCGCGAGCCGCGCGCGCACGTGCTCGGTGATGACGCTGACGTTCCGGCTGTAGCCGCAGGCCTCGGAGATGCCCTCGAGGATGGAGGAGAGATCGCGGATGGAGATGCGCTCGGCCAGCAGGTTCTGCAGCACGCGCTGGATGCCGCCCGCCGAGATCTGGCTCGGCACCATGTCCGCGATGAGCTTCTGGTGGCTCTTGTCGAGCTCGTCGAGGAGCTTCTGGGTCTCCGCGTAGGAGAGGAGCTCCGCCATCGCGTCCTTCACGACCTCGGTCAGATGCGTGGTGACGACGGTCTGCGGCTCGACCACGGTGTAGCCTCGAAAGGTGGCCTCCTCGCGACTGCTCTCGGCGGTCCAGAGCGCGGGGAGGCCGAAGGTCGGCTCGACGGTGGTCTCGCCGGGGAGGCTGATGGGCTCGCCGCGGGGATCCATGACGAGCAGCATGTTGGGGCGGAGATCGCCGCGGCCGACCTCGATCTCCTTGATGCGGATCACGTAGGTGTTGGCCGAGAGCTGCAGGTTGTCCTGGATACGCACGGAGGGCATGACGAAGCCCATCTCGGTCGCGATCTGCCGGCGGAGCGAGCGCACCTGGTCCGTTAGCTTCGGCCCGTGCTCGTTGTTGATGAGCGCGAGGAGGCCGTAGCCGAGCTCGAGGCGGATCTGGTCGATCTGCATCGCCGTGTGGATCGACTCCTCCTTGGGCGGCGCCGCGGCGGCGCTCGCCTTCTCCGCCTCGGCGCGCGCCTCGGCCTCGCGCCGTTCCGTGAGGCGCCAGGCGGCGCCGCCCGCGAGCGCCGAGATCGCGAGGAAGGGCAGCATCGGGATGCCCGGGAGCAGCGCCAGCACCAGCGTCAGCACGGAGGCGAGGCCGAGCGCCGAGGGATAGGCGCTCAACTGGCCGAAGAGCGCCTTGTCGGTGGAGCCGCTGATGCCGGCCTTGGAGACCAGCATGCCCGCGGCGGTCGAGACCACCAGCGCGGGGATCTGCGTCACGAGCCCGTCGCCGACGGTGAGGAGCGTGTAGCTCTGCGTCGCCTCGCCGAAGCTCAGGCCCTTCTGCATGACGCCGATCACGATGCCCGCGACGACGTTGATGAAGGTGATGATGAGGCCGGCGACGGCGTCGCCGCGCACGAATTTCGAGGCGCCGTCCATGGCGCCGAAGAAGTTGCTCTCGTCCTCGAGCTGTCCCCGGCGCTTGCGCGCGGCCGCCTCGTCGATGAGGCCCGCCGAGAGATCGGCGTCGATCGCCATCTGCTTGCCGGGCATGCTGTCGAGGCTGAAGCGCGCGGCGACCTCGGCGATGCGGCCGGAGCCTTTCGTGATGACCACGAAGTTCACCACCACCAGGATGATGAAGACGATGACGCCGATCACGAAATTGCCGCTCATCACGAAGCCGCCGAAGGCCTGGATGACGTGGCCCGCCGCCGCCGTCCCCTCGTGGCCGTGGCTCAGGATGAGCCGCGTGGTCGCGAGGTTGAGCGCAAGGCGCAGCATGGTCGCGATCAGCAGCACCGTCGGAAAGGCCGAGAACTCCAGGGGCCGCTGGATGAACAGCGACACCATCAGGATCAGCACCGAGAAGGTGATGGAGAGCGCGAGGCTGCCGTCGAGGAGCCAGGTCGGCATCGGCAGTATGAGCACGACCAGGATCGCGACCACGCCGAGTGCCAGCGCGATCTCGCCGCGGCGGAGCGCCGCGCCGAGCCGGGCCAGGAGCTGTCCCAGCGGCGCCCGCTCCTGCGCGGCATTGGTGGCGAGGTCGGTCATCGCGCGCTCGTCGGGGCTCGCTTAGGCGCTCGCGCGCTCCGGCTCGCCCGGCATCGGCACGGCGACGCCCTCCTGGCGGTACTGCTGGAGCTTGTTGCGGAGCGTGCGGATCGAGATGCCCAGGATGTTGGCGGCGTGTGTCCGGTTGCCGAGGCAGTGGTTGAGCGTCTCCAGGATGAGGTCGCGCTCGACGTCCGCGACGGTGCGGCCGACGAGCCCGACTTTGCTGGCGATCGCGGCGGTCCCCGCGTCGCCCTCGGTCCTGAGGGTCGAGAGCATCACCGCCTCGGGCCCGATCATGGCGCCGCGCGAGAGCAGCACCGCGCGGTGCATGGTGTTCTCGAGCTCGCGGACGTTGCCGCGCCAGGGGTGGCGGGCCAGCATCTCCTTCACTTCGGGCGAGAGCGGCCGCACCGGGACTGCGTTGGCCTCGGCGTATTTCTTGACGAAGAATTCCGCGAGGAGCTCGATGTCCTGCCGGCGCTCGCGGA
>Ga0335082_10009521_pt1 | contig 10548 bp, 8 predicted proteins | sample Lox_Sample_41_FD_206718 | JGI IMG/M metagenome (GOLD analysis project Ga0335082, IMG submission 206718) | Soil microbial communities from Loxahatchee National Wildlife Refuge, Florida, United States - Lox_Sample_4.1 | ecosystem: Environmental > Terrestrial > Soil > Wetlands | place: USA: Florida...
CAGCAGGCTGACCCGTTCGCCGCCAGCCGCGGGGCTCGCGACGGGCACGTACTGATTGCGCGGCGCGATGCCCTTGACCGGCTTGCCTGTGTCGTCGTAAACGAGCGCCTCGGCCTGGTTACCTGGCCAGTCGCCGACGAAGCCGAGATCGAAAACGGCCTCTACGCGACGGCAGGCCCAGGATGGCGGCACCGAGCCGCTGGCCCAGAACCACGTCGTGGACCATGGACTGCCCCAGCGCTGGCCGGGCCGGAACGGCGCGTACGATGCGGCGAGCGCATCGGTCACCGGGACCGGCTCTCCCGGTACCGGCCAGGCGGCCAGGTCCAGCGGTACCGACGCGGCGTACACGGCCGGCCTGATCCTTTCCGCCATCACCCGGTCAAGCCGTGCCTCGACGAGGCGTCGGTCGTCATGCATAGTCCGTCCTCTTCTGCTGGTCAGCGCAGGTAGGCCAGGGAGGGAATCCGGCTCTGGTAGCCCTCGAGCAGGCGGCGGGCCACCGGCACAGAATCCACCAGCGGATGGGTGGCCAGAGCGCGGACCGCGAGCGCGCGCGACCCGCTGGTGGCCGCGGCGATGACGTCCCGCTCGACCGCCTTGACCGCGCACACCAGGCCCGCGGCGTGCCCGGGCAGCGGGTCGGCGGTGAGCGGGCGCGGGCCGTTGGCGTCGACATAGCAGGGCACTTCGATTACGGCGTCCGCGTCTAGCATGTCCAGCGTGCTCCGGTTCCGGACGTTGAGGATGAGCGTGGTGCACTCATCGTGCGCGATCGCGCGCATCAAGGCCAGCGCAACCTGTTCGTAGCCGCCTGATTCCAGGTCGCATGAGTCACGGTCACCCGCCGCGGCCGCCTCCCGGTTCTCCGCCCCGTATGTGACCTCGCGCTCCAGCCTGGCCTTGTCCCAGGCGGCGAAGGCCGGTTCCTCGCCTGCGGCCAGCCGGGTGTAGAAGCCGCGCTGCTGCTCGCGCAGGAACGCTCCGCGGGTGTGCGCGGCGGCGCGGGCGGCGGCCAGGGTCTGCCGGGTGAAGTAGTAGTAGTGCAGGTACTCATTGGGGACGGCGCCGAGCGTGCGCAGCCAGTCCGCGCCGAACAGGCGCCCTTCTTCGAACGTGCTGAGCGCGTCGGAGTCGCCAAGCAGGCGCGGCAGTTGATCGTGGCCGCCGATATAGACGCCGCGCAGCCAGCCGAGATGGTTGAGACCCGCGTAGTCGAAGCGAGCGGCGCCCGGGTCCACACCCAGGGCCGTCGCGACCCGCCGTCCGAGCCCGACCGGGGAGTCGCAGATCCCTATGACTCTGTCCCCCAGGTGGGGTGCCATCGCCTCGGTGACCATGCCCGCCGGGTTGGTGAAGTTGATCACCCAGGCATCCGGGGCCATCTCGGCCACGCGGCGGGCGACCTCGGTCATTACCGGTATCGTCCGCAGGCCGTAGGAAATCCCGCCTGCCCCCACGGTCTCCTGGCCGATCACCCCCTCGTCCTGCGCCACCTGCTCGTCCGCGGCGCGGCCATCCAGTCCGCCCACTCGAATGGCGCTGAAGATGAAATCGGCCTTGGCAAGCGCGGTGTCCAGATCCGTGGTGACGGTCACCTCGGGGGCATCGGTCACCTCGGCAGCCTGGTCGGCCAGTACCCGGGCGATCACATTCAGCCTGGTTGCGTCCACATCGTGCAGAGTGACGTGCGTGACGCGGCCCGCTCGGTGGTCATCAAGGAGCGCGCGGTAGACCAGCGGGACGCGAAAGCCGCCTCCGCCAAGGATCGTCAGCCTCATACCTCGGCACCCTTCTGCATCTCCGCGGTCGCTGAGCTGGCCGGCGGACGGAGAGCATGAGAGATCGTATCGTTCAAAGTTGATCACAGATACATGTCATATGCCATGGAGTCTTGTCAAACTCATGCATTCTAGTGCAACATCATGCCTAACTCGCAGTACTGGCACGGCACCGGAACCCGCCGGGAGTGCCCGCGGTGGCTACGTTCTGGAAAGGCGGCGTACTCATGGAACTGTCTCGCAGACAGATGATCCGAGCGGGCTTGCTCGGTGTGGCCGGGTTGACGGCGGGCGGCACCGCAGCCTGCGGATCCGCCGGAGGCGGGAGCGGCTCCGGCTCAGCTAAGTCACTGAGCCTCTGGTACTGGTCCGGGGGCCTGAGCCCGAACGTGGTGGCCGCCGCGGCCAAGCAGTTCAAGCCGCAGGCCACGCTCACCGCGTCGCAGATCGGCGGGGACTTCAAGACGAAGCTCCTGACCACGCTGAACAGCCGGCACTTCGTCCCCGACATCACCGGCATCAAGGGCGAGGACATGCCCTCGATGCTTCCGCACGCGGACCTGTTCATCGACCTGAACACCTTGGGTGCCAAGAAGTACGCCGCCGAGTACCTGACCTGGAAGTGGGACTCGGGCATGACAGCGGGCGGCAAGCTCATCGGTTTCCCCATCGACATCGGCCCGACCGGGCTGTTCTACCGTGAGGACATCTTCGCCAAGGTGGGCCTGCCGACCGATCCGGTCAAGGTTTCCGCGGCCGTCAAGACCTGGGACGACTACTTCGCGCTCGGCACCGAGATCCACAAGGCCTTGCCCAAGACATTCCTGGTCAACAACATCGGCTCGGTGTTCAGCCTGGCGACGGCGCAGATCACCTCGAGCTTCGTCGATAAGAACAACAACTTCACCGGCGACTCGGACGCCATCCGGGCCGCCTGGGACATCGCGATCAAGCCGGCGAAGCTCGGCATCGACGCGAAAATCAACGACAACAGCTGGAACTCGGCCATCGGCAACGGCACCCTTGCCACTGAAACAGGCGCGGCCTGGCATGCCCAGGACATCGAGGGCGCGGCCCCCCAGGACAAGGGCCTGTGGCGGGTGGCCGCCAACCCCGGCGGGCCCGGGAACATCGGCGGCTCGTTCTTGGCCATTCCGACGGAGTGCGCCGACCCCCAGCTTGCCTTCCAGATCATGACGTGGATACTCAGCCCCGCGAACGCGGCGCGCGGCTTCACTGATGAGGCGCTGTTCCCGTCGTCCCCGGCGACCTACACGATGCCGGCACTCACCAGCGGCGACCCGTACTTCGGTGGGCAAAAGACCATCGACATCTTCTCGGCGTCGGCCAAGGGCAACCCGTTCCAGTACCAGGCACCGGCCAACGCGGCGGTGTCGGCACCCTACTATGACCAGCTGACCGATGTGGAGAACGGCAAGAACCCGGACGCCGCATGGGCAGCGGCGGTGAGCCAGGCGAAGCAGATCTTCCAGCAGCAGCAGGCGACCTGACGTGGCGCTGCGGATCGCCCGCGACACCATGCCGGCGCAGGGGGAACGATCAGGGCAGGCGGCCCGGCCTGGGCACCAGCCGGGCTGGGCGGCCCGCCTGCGCCGTGTGGCGCGGTTCTGGCCGCAGTACCTGGCGGTCTCGCCGTTCTATGTCATCTTCCTGACGTTCCTGCTGATCCCGATCATCTTCTCGCTGTACATCGCGTTCACCGCCTGGGACGGCGTCGGGCCGATGAAATTCGTCGGGTTGGAACAGTTCCGTTTCCTGGTCAAGGACCCGACGTTCTGGCTGGCGCTGAAGAACACCCTCATCATCTGGGTGCTGTCGACCGTGCCGATGCTGTGTATCGCGCTCGTGCTCGCCGCGATGCTGAACTCGGTCAAGCGGCTCGCCACCTTCTACCGGGTGGCGTACTTCGTCCCGAGCGTCACCTCGCTCGTCGCGGTGGCGCTCTTCTTCGGCGCGGTCTTCGCCAACAACTACGGCCTGATCAACGATGTGCTGCAGGCGCTGCATCTCCCCGTGGTGCCGTGGATGAGCAACCCCTGGACGATCAAGGTGGTCATCGCGCTGCTGATGACATGGCAGTGGACCGGGTACAACGCCATCATCTACCTGGCCGGGATGCAGGCGATCGACACCGAACTCTACGAGGCCGCCCGGGTGGACGGCGCCGGGCCGGTCCGGCAGTTCTTCTCGATCACGATCCCGCTGCTCCGCCCGGTGATCCTGTTCACCGTCATCATCTCAACGGTCAACGGCCTGCAGAGCTTCACCGAGCCCCAGGTGCTGTTCGGCAGCAGCGCGTCCGTCAATCCCAACTCGGGCGGCCCGGGCCAGGCCGGGCTGACCTTGAACCTGTACCTGTTCCACCAGGCGTTCGACAACAACAACTTCGGCTACGGCGCCGCGATCGCCTGGGCATCCTTCCTGGTCATCATGGCCTTCGTGATCATCAACTGGCGCCTCGTCGCACGCAAGGAGCGGTGAACCCCTATGACATCGCGGATCCGGCACCGCGGCCTGCACGCGCTGCTGCTGCTCGGCGTGATCGCTTCGATGTTCCCGTTCTACTGGACCATCGTGATGGCGACCAACACCACCCAGGCCGTCTACGGCGACCCGCCGAAGCTCATCTTCGGCTCGCAGTTGCTGACCAACATCCGGCATGTCATGGACAACATCGATTTCTTCGGATCGATGGTCAACACGATCGTCGTGGCGGTCTGCACGACCGTGCTTGTGCTGTTCTTCGACTCGCTGGCCGCTTTCACCTTCGCCAAGTACGAGTTCCCGGGCCGGCGGGTGCTGTTCGGGCTGCTGATGCTGACGTTCATGCTCCCGCTGCAGCTCGCGCTGATCCCCGAGTTCGACATCATGGTGCGCCTGGGCTGGGTCGGCGACCTGCGCGCGCTGATCATCCCCGCGTCGGCCAACGCCTTCGGCATCTTCTGGATGCGCCAGTACATTAAAGCCGCCGTGCCCAGCGAGCTGCTCGAGGCCGCCCGCATCGACGGGTGCGGGTTCTTCCGCCAGTACTGGCACGTGGGCCTGCCGACGATCCGGCCCGGGCTGGCGTTCCTTGGCATCTACACGTTCATTGCGGCGTGGAACGACTACATCTGGCCGCTGATCGTCCTGGTGAATCCCGGCCGCATCACCCTCCAGGTCGCGCTCGCTCAGCTCAATACCGCCCACGGCACTGACTACAGCATGGTCATGGCCGGAGCGCTGCTCGCCCTGCTCCCCGTGGTGGGGGTCTTCCTGCTGTTCTCCCGTCAGTTCGTCTCCGGCGCAATCAAGGGAGCGCTCCGTGGCTGACCGCTCCGTGGCTGACCACCGGGACGCCGTGGCGCGGTTCCGGGAGCGCCGGTTCGGGCTGTTCGTCCACTGGGGCCTGTACTCGCTGGCGGCTAGGAACGAGTGGATGCGGCACCGCGAGCGAACGCCGGACGCTGAGTACCAGCGTTACTTCGATCACTTCGACCCTGACCGGTACGACCCGGGCGAGTGGATCGGCCTGGCTGAGGATGCGGGGATGCGCTATGCCGTCATCACCACCAAGCACCACGACGGCTTCTGCCTGTGGGACAGCGATCTCACCGAGTTCAAGGCCACCAATACTCCTGGCGGCCGGGACCTGATCGCCCCGTTCGTCGCGGCGTTGCGCGAACACGGGATGGGCGCGGGCTTCTACCACTCGCTCATCGACTGGCACCACCCGCACTTCCCGCTCGACGGTCTGCACCCGTTGCGCGATGACCTTGCGGCGTGGGCCACGGCGGGCCACCGAGACATCGCCGTCTACCGCCGTTACCTGCACGGACAGGTTCGCGAGCTGCTGACCAAGTACGGCTCGATCGAGGAGATGTGGCTCGACTTCTCCTACGTCGACCATGTTCACGAGGGAAGCAAGGTGTGGGGCGGCAAGGGCGCCGACGACTGGGGCAGCGCGGAACTCCTGGCGATGATCCGGGAGCTGCAGCCGGGCATCCTGGTCAACGACCGCTCCGGGCTACCCGGCGATTTCGTCACTCCCGAGCAGTACCAGCCGAGCAAGCCGATGACCCGCGATGGCGAGCCGGTGCTCTGGGAGGCATGCCAGACGCTCAACGGCAGCTGGGGCTACGACCGCGACAACCACGACTACAAGTCGGTCGGACTGCTGCTGCGCATGCTGGTCGACACGGTCGCCAAGGACGGCAACCTGCTGCTCAACGTGGGGCCGACCGCACGTGGGGAGTTCGACCCGGTAGCCGTCGAGATCCTGCGCGGCATCGGCCGGTGGATGCGCCAGCACGCGCGGTCCATCTACGGCGCGGGCCCGAGTGACTTCAGTCCACCGCCCGACTGCCGCTACACGCAGCGCGACGACCGGCTCTACCTGCACCTTTTCGCCTGGCCCTTCGACGCCGTGCACCTGCCAGGGCTGGCCGACCGCGCGGTGTACGCGCAGTTCCTGCACGACGCCTCAGAGATCAAGCGGGAGGTCTCCGATCCTGGGGACGGAAGCGCCTACGCCACGGCCCCGGCAAGCCAGCCGCCGGGCACGCTCACGCTGCTGCTCCCCACGAGGGCGCCTGAGGTCGAAATCCCGGTGATCGAGCTCTTCCTCCGCTGATTCCGCAGGCACGTTCGCTACCGGGCGCAGGCCACCGCCGCCCTTGATTTCAGTCGACCGTGAGAGTGACCGGGATGTTCCCGCGCGTGGCGTTGGAGTAGGGGCAGATCTCGTGGGCCCGGGCGACGAGCTTTTCCGCGGTCGGCCTGTCGACGTTCGGGACGCTCACCTTGAGGTCAACGGCGAGGCCGAACCCCCCGTTGTCCAGCGTGCCGATGGCGACGCTCGCGACGACCTCGGTGCCGTCGACGTTCACCCTGTCCTGCCTTCCGACCACCTTGAGCGCGGAGTGGAAGCAGGCGGCGTAGCCGGCCGCGAACAGCATCTCGGGGTTGGGGGCACCGCCCGGGCCGCCCATGTCCTTGGGAATCCGCATCTCGGTGTCGAGGATGCCGTCCTCGCTGCGAACGTGGCCGTTACGGCCGTCGCCGACGGCATGGGCGGTGGTGGTGTACAGAACGTTCATGAGATCTCCTCGATAGGGATGGCACAATATTATTGTGCACAATACAATTATGCAACTGGTAACCTGTGAACATGGCAGGTTACCCGCAACTCGAGCTCGACCGTCAGCTCTGCTTCGCCTTGTACGCGGCTAGCCGCGCGGTCGTCCGCGCCTACGGTCCGCTCCTTGAGGACGTCGGCCTGACCTACCCGCAGTACGTCACCATGCTCGCCCTGTGGCAGGAGCCAGAACGGCCGCGCTCGGTTGGCGAACTCGGCGAGCGGCTGCACCTGGACAGCGGCACGCTCACCCCGCTGCTGAAACGACTGACTTCCCTGGGATTCGTGACGCGATCCCGCGATACTGAGGACGAGCGGCGGGTTCTTGTCAGCCTGACACCCGAGGGACTTGCGCTACGCGACCGCGTAGCCGCAGTCCCCGAGTCGTTCCTGGCCTGCCTGGGCATGGAAGGGTCCGGTGCGGCGGCGCTCCGAGACCAGCTGACCGCGCTCACCGCCTCACTCGAGGCGCACCTCCCCTGAGGTACCCGGTCGGCGCCTGGTTCCGTGGCCGGGGGGCGGGAAGACCGGGGTTTCGTACTCGGCTCCGGCGGCGTCGGCTTCGGACATACGGTCGTAGGCGGCCAGGACCAGCTTCCTGGCACGCCGACTGTCGTCGCCCTGACTCTCGCTCCGTTCCAGGCAGTCGGCACCTGCCAGGAGCGTGCCGAGGATGTACTCCACGTCGTCGCGGTCGTCGATCCCGCACAGGCGGAAGAAGAACGCGTCCAGTTCCGCTCGCAGGCTGGCCCGGCGGTCTGAGTCCCAGGCGAACGGATCCTCGCCGCGATCGTCCAGGTCCCGGGCAAGCGGGCTCATCTCGGGCGAGGTGTACACGAGCTCAAGCACCCGGGGCACGATGAACGGCAGGTGCGGCTCAAGCATGTCGGGGGTCGGCACGGGAAGCTGCTTCCAGTAGGCAGCCCGCATGGCGGGGCCGTCGATCTTCTGCCGGGCGACGTAGTCGAAGACCACCGAGCTCTGCACCGCGATCAGTGCGGCGGCGAACGGCGGGACGACGCCTGGCAGCATCAGCGGCAGGGAATCGGCAGCGGCCGCGCGAGGCAGAAACACCGCGACAGCTGCCCGCTCGCGGGTGGGCACACGCCAGGCGCACAGCCATTCCCAGTTCCAGCCGAGCTCCGCCAGGCGGTCCGCGACGCCGGGACGCTCGACAGTTCCGCCGTTGCGCTGGACGGCGACAGGTCCGTGCTCAGCCATCCAGTACCGCGGCTTCGCGACCCTGTGGTCGAACAGGCCTATCATCGCAGGCTCATAGACAGGGAGCATGACCTGGCCGTTTCTGGCACGGGTGTTTCCCTCCGGCTCCCAGCCTTCGTCTCTCAGTTCCTGCTCAGCGCGGAGCAGGAACTTATCGGCGGCGGCACGGAGGAACGCCGTCTCCAGCCTCATCTTCCACGGGTTGCCGTCGGCCCGCGTCTCGTCCCACAGGACCGGCACCCTGCGGTAGATCGCCGCCACGAGCGCGGCGTCCCGGGAACCGCGAAAGGCAGGCAGCACACCGGTATTCGGGTTGATGAGCGCCACCTCGTCCGGCGCCAGCGTGAACGACCGGCCGCCGTCGCCGACCTCGGCGGGGCCGTCCAGCCCGAACGCGAACCTGGCCGCGCCGCCGGGCACCGGGCCGCCGGGCACCGGGCCGCCGGGCACCGGGCCGCCGGGCACCGGGCCGCCGCCGAAGGTAAGCAGGCAGAGCCGCGCGCCGGGACTGGTGAAGTCATACAGGGACGCCAGCGCGCCGCGTCGCAGCAGACCGCCGAGCAGGTGTCTCGCGCCGGGAGCGGCCGCGGTCCCTGGGGCGATGGCGCAGCCCGCGAGGCCCTCGGGTGCGAGGATCGTCATGACGCGCTCCGTGAAAAGCTGATCCGCGCGCAGCGCAGAGACGCCAGGTTCGGCCAGGCCCGCCGCGCATTCCGGATACACCCCCGAACCCGTGGCGAACCGGAAGACCGTGCTCTTCCCGCGGCGGTCGATCTTCTCCCGGGGCGGGGCAGACAGGACGCAGCCTCCGCGCCACCGGGTCTCGCCCTCAGAAACACGGAAGACATCGGGGAATTCCAGATCCCAGTGGAAGAACCGGTGCTCATCGCGCAGCCGGCCGATCTCCGCGAGAGTTTCGGGAAGAATCCCTTCTGCGCCCCGCTCCCGCAGATCAAGCAGCACCCGGTTGACGATCGCGGGCGGCGCGCCCGGCGTCTTAACCCAGGCGAAGGCCGCGCACCAGGCGTCGGCCACCAGGCGTTTCGCGCCGAAGGCGGCCGAGTCGCGCCACCGGCGGTACTCGGTCGCCTGGCGGCGGCCGTCGGCCGCTGCCCCGCCCTGAAGCCGCCCGATCGTCGCCAGGGACTCCTCTAGGGCCTCGTTGGAGTGAGAGTAACCGCCCTGCTCGCTGAACAAGGTTGCCTGCCCCGGGTCAGGCTTGGCGTTGGCGCGGCGCAGGAAACGGGCATGCCTGCGGTCGTCGCCGTCGGTCGTCAGGAACGCCGCGTCGGGGATGCCGGTCTCGATCAAATCCGGGCTCGCACCGATCAGGGCATTGCCCTGCCTGATGCGCGCGTCCAGGAAGGGCGGTGTCATCCCGGGGACGTCGGCCGCCAGCCGCAAGCGGTCCTTCGCTCGTTCCACCGCCTCGCCGCTGACGTCCACGCCGTAGATGCAGCTGCCCACCACCTCGCGCATCGCGCGCCGCAGCGCCACCGGCGACAGGTTCCCCTCGCGGGCTTCCGCCACCCGTCGCGCGATCCGCTGGGCCGCCGCGACCAGGAGGCTCCCCGAGCCGCAGGCCGGATCGCAGACTGTCACCGCCAGCAGGGCCCTCGCGACCTCCGCGCCGTCGCCTGACTTCTTCTTCCGCTTCGCGGCCTGCCCGCCCCGCTGGACCGCGGCGTCGAGAACCGGCTCGAGGGCGCTGTCGAGAAGGCAATCCACGAACGCCTGCGGCAGGCAGTCGGTCCCGGCCTCAATCACAGCGGAACCGTAACTCATTTGCCCGGCTTCACGGGTGTCGGCCATCATGGCGCGCATGGGGCATCTCGAGGTCGCGCACGTCGACTACTACCTGCCGGACGGGCGGCTGCTACTCAGCGACGCCAGCTTCCGGGTGGGGCAGGGCGACGTCGTGGCGCTCGTGGGGCCGAACGGGGCGGGCAAGAGCACGCTGCTCAAGCTCGCCTCCGGTGAGCTTAAACCGGATTCGGGAACCGTCGCGACCAGCGGCGGTCTTGGCGTGATGCCGCAGTTCGTCGGGTCGGTGCGGGACGAGCGAACCGTCAGGGACCTGCTGGTGGCGGTCGCGCGGTCGCCGGTCAGGGCAGCGGCGCTGGCCGTGGACGCGGCCGAGCTTGCCATCATGGAGCGCGACGACGAGGCCGCTCAGATGGCCTACGCGCAGGCGCTGTCCGACTGGGGCGACGCCGGCGGGTACGCGGCTGAGACCGTCTGGGACATGTGCACGCTGGCCGCCCTCGGCGTGCCGTACGAGAAGGCGCAGTGGCGCGAGGTCCGCACCCTCTCAGGCGGCGAGCAGAAGCGCCTCGTCCTCGAGGCGCTGCTGCGCGGTCCCGACGAGGTGCTCCTGCTCGACGAGCCGGATAACTACCTGGACGTCCC
>Ga0335082_10009522_pt1 | contig 10547 bp, 6 predicted proteins | sample Lox_Sample_41_FD_206718 | JGI IMG/M metagenome (GOLD analysis project Ga0335082, IMG submission 206718) | Soil microbial communities from Loxahatchee National Wildlife Refuge, Florida, United States - Lox_Sample_4.1 | ecosystem: Environmental > Terrestrial > Soil > Wetlands | place: USA: Florida...
GGAATAATCAGCCCGTGGCTCATCAAGAATTGAGGTTCTGACATGAGAGCGTTTGTTGTGTCATCGACGATTTTGTGCTGCGTGGTTGGGGGCTGTGCATTCGCGATCGCGCAAGGTCAAAGGGTTGAGGCGCGACGTGCTGTGCTGCGCAATGCCCTGCAGGAGGAATGGGAATACCAGCTCCGGACCTACCCCGAGTTCGCTACCTATGTCGGCGACAACCGCTACAACGACCGCCTCGGTGATTACTCGCCCGATGCGATTGCCAAACAGCTCGAACATGCCAAGCAGCAACTGAAGATATTCGAGGCGATTGACACTTCCGGATTCCCCGAGCAAGAGGCGCTCAATCAGCAACTGATGGTGCGCAACCTGCGCGAGGACATAGAGGGTGCGAAGTTTCATAACTGGGAAATGCCGGTCAACCAGATGAACGGCATGCACCTCAACTACGCCTCGATGCCGACGCGGATGCCGTTCAAGGCGGCAAAGGACTACGAGAACTACCTTGCCCGGCTGCACCAGTTGCCACGCGTGTTTGATGAGGTGACCGAGGACATGAAGCTGGGGCTGCGCGACCACCTGATGCCGCCCAAGTATCTGCTGGAGAAGGTCGCGGTGCAGGCGCAGGAGGTGGCCGCGGCCGGTGCCGAGAAGAGCCCGTTCAATCAGCCGGTGATGAAGTTTCCGGCAGAAATTTCTGCTGGCGATCAGCAGCGTTTACGGGACGCCGTGATGAAGACGGTGAAGGATGAGGTCAATCCGGCGTATGCAAAGTTTGCTGCCTTCGTGAAGAACGACTACGCGCCGCAAGGACGAACGGAAATGGGCGTCTGGTCCCTGCCCGATGGCGAGGCCCGTTATCAGTACGCAGCGCACCGCATGACCACGACTTCGCTTCAGCCGGAGCAGATTCACCAGATGGGGCTGAAGCAGGTGGCCGAGATCGAGGCCGAGATGCTGGCCATCGCCAAGTCGCTGGGATTTTCCGACCTGAAGAGCTTCAACGAGCACATCCGCCAGGACCCCAAGCTACACGGTACCTCCAGCGAACAGATCCTCGGTCTCTACCAGCATTGCACCGACCAGATGTACGCCAAGCTGCCGCAATTATTTGGCCGCTTGCCGAAGAACAAGCTGGAAGTGATTCCAATGGAGGCGTACCGCGCGCCCAACGCTGTCCCGGCCGATTACTCGCCGGGAGCCGGCAACGGCGTCCGGCCCGGCCGCGTCAACGTGAACGAATACGATCCGGAGCACCGCCTGCTACTGAACGTGGAAGCCATCGCCTACCATGAAGGCGTTCCCGGCCACCATCTGCAATTTTCCATCGCTCAGGAACTGACCGATATCCCGCCCTTCCGCAAGTACGGAGGCTACAACGCCTACTCCGAAGGCTGGGCGTTTTACTCGGAGCGGCTGGGCAAGGACGTGGGTTTCTATCAGGACCCGTACAGCGAATACGGCCGGCTGGAAAACGAGATGTGGCGCTCGATCCGGTTGGTGGTGGACACCGGCGTGCATTACAAGCACTGGACCCGCCAGCAAATGGTGGACTTCTTCCGTGAGCATACGGCCATGGACGAGCCCAACATCCAGACCGAAGTGGACCGCTACATCGCCTGGCCGGGGCAAGCGCTGGCCTATAAACTGGGCCAGATGGAGATCCTCGAACTGCGCGATCACGCGAAGAAGGAACTCGGTCCGGCGTACGACATCCGTACCTTTCACGACGAAGTGCTTGACTCCGGAGCGTTGCCGCTCGACGTTTTGCATGCGCGCGTTACCAAGTGGATTGCCGACCAAAAGCCAGCGGGCGCTGCGAAACACTAGCCCGGCTGGTACCCGACCCGGCTGGCTGCAACTTACTACATCAAGGCGGCTGATGACGATGTGCGCAATGCAATGACGAAGGTTGGAAAACCAGATCACCGTTACCAGTCAAACCCTAAGGGACACTAGTGGGACACTTACCGCGTGTGAACACCTCAACCGCACGCTACCTGTCGGCTGCTATATCTGCTAAGTGATTGGGGTCGCAGGAAATCTGGCGGAGAGGGGGGGATTCGAACCCCCGATACAGCTTTTGACCGTATAACGGTTTAGCAAGCCTTTTCAACACAAGACGTTAACTTCAACAAAGAGAGGCATTTACTCTGCATCTCTTTTGAAATTCAAAAGGTTACGAGTTGTGGGTTATTGTGCTTGGCTGTACACCGATGTGGCATGTTGTTGATGGTGTCCCCACAAAATCACCCACAGCCTTGCCCGTGCTACTGCTTATCCTACGAACGCGGGGACGTGGGTCAGAAGCAACGCAAAGACCATGAGCGGACCGCTTCACAACGCGCAGATCATATGCCGGGCAAGAGGCTCGGCGGAACAGCGCAAGAAGGCGCGCCCTTCGGCCCGGCCGCGGCGGTACATTCCTTGCAGCCGATAGCAAGTCTTCGAATTCGTACAGAGTTGTAGCCATTCCAGCCCTGCGCGATCAACCTGGACGACCATCCCACTGTTCACCGAAGCGAATCCTTCGCCGCGATAGCAATGAACCTTCTGGATTGTGCTATAGAGCAGGGCGTAATTCGGGCAGAAAAAGCTCTTCGGGAACGAAGTACGGATTATGAGTCAGGTGATCGCCGCAAATAGCGTAAGGGTGGGTCTGGAAACCGCCTCTCAGGATGAGCCTGCCGGGTAGCGTATTCACGTCGTACATGCAGACCACAACGGCAGGAAACTGCCTGGCGAGGGCAGTAGCCTTCGCTTCCAGCTCCAGCACATCGTCAATTCCGCTACCCGGCAGCGGCTCCTCGCCCAAGCCGAGGTTACCGAGATAGCGAATGGCTGGTGCTCCGGCACGCACAGCAGCCTGAAAGATGTCAGCGATGTCCGACAGCGTGGTAGGCGCCGGAGCCTCCCTTCGCAGCAGCGTAATCCGCCGCTTCTCGATCAGGGCAGGCACATCGAAGCCTTGCACGGCAAGAATTCGAAAAACCTTATCGGTTGCCTCCTGGTGTCCAAAGACGACACAGTGATCCCGACCACACAGCCCGGGCCCCAGGAAGCGAACGCCGCGTTCGAACTCCTCGTCGTTCTGCCAGAAGTAGATCAGGTGTGAGCCCAGCTCCACCTGATCATCGCTCATGCCAAGCGGAATTGCGCCGGCCTCACCGACGCTCCGCTGACTTCCACCAGCAACCTGAGCCTTAAGCCTGGTATAAAGCCGCTGCGAGTAGCCTTTGGGAACATCCATGAGCCGCTCATCGCCGAGACCCTGGACCACCGCTTTTGTTTCCTCGAACAGTTGAGCACACTGTTCGCAGGCCTTGAGATGGAGAGCAATTCGCGCGTGCAGGTCGGCTGGCAGGTCACCATCCAGGTAGCTGGAGAGTTCCCAAAGTACCTCATCGCACTTGACTTGCGACGCCATCCCGTGCACACGGCCCTTTGTCGCAGCTGCCGGGCGAAACCGTGAGCGTACACTTGCATACGTCCGGACTAAGGCAACGACTCCGATTGCTGAAAGTGTACACCCGGTCGCAATGGCCCAGGTTTGGAATCAAGTACCAACTCATGCCACGGCAGCAGCCAAGGCCGCGGCGCGCTCGGTCACAGGTTTCGGTTCAGCTCTAGGTTCTGCCACCTCGCAATACACCTTGATTGCGCTTCGGTCGCCCGTGAGCTGCTGGAAAAGTTCGGTGAAATTCTCCAGACCCTTCACGGGGTTGGTAAGCAATTGTGGCAGCCAGCCCGGATATTCCGCTTCCGCCTGCGCCATGTCGCGTACACCTGATTCGAAGTATTCGCGGTTGGCGTTCACGGTGCCGACCATAACCTTGTTGCCCAGTACGAAGTCGAGGTTGATGCGGTCGGCCGGCACTTCCACTTTGCGATCGCCGCCGGTGACACTGGAGAGCACCAGCACGCCATTCTTGGCCAGCCCCTGCATGGAGTCAAACACCACCATCGAATTGCCGGTTGCTTCGAAGATGATGTCGTAGGGGCCGCACTGCTTCGCACATTCCAGGATGGGCGTCTTTTCTGTGGCGTGATAGTGCGCGCCCAGCGCCTCCACGAGGTCGGCGTTACGGCTCGGTTTCTGGCTGCGGGCGAAGGTGTCCACCTGTAACCCGCGCAGACGTAGCACCAGCGTGGCGAGCAAGCCGATGGTTCCGGCGCCCATGACCGCGGCGGTTCGAGGCCTCCAAACGCGCAAGCGGCGTTGGATTTCGTACGCCTGCACGATGCCTTTCTGCACCACCGTCATTGGCTCCAGCAGCACCGCCACGTCCTTCAGTCCTTGCGGTACCTTCACGATGTACTCGGGATCATCCACGTAATACTCAGTAAGGTAGCCGTGACGCCGGCTGATGCCGCGCTCGAAGTATTCGTCGTCCGTGGTCATGTCATACGTACCGATCTGGTCGTAGATACTTCCGCCGGGACGGCGCACTGTCGCCACCACGAAATCGCCGGGCTTGAACTCGGTGACGTTGGGGCCCACTTCCTCGACCTGGCCGAAGCTCTCATGGCCGAGCACGAGAAACTCATAGCCGTCCGGCGCGATACCGTACTCCGCGGCGTTGATCTCTTTGTCAGTGCCATCAATACCCACGCGGAGCACGCGCACCAGCACGCCCCGTCCGTTGGGCACGTCGTGCACGCTGGGTTTCTTCAACTCGGCCAGATGCACCGAGTCCGGTTTACCAGGAATTACTGCGATAGCTTTCATTGCGTTCTTCTCTCCTTTTACGTATTAATCTGCCGCGACAGCGGCGACTGCCTCAGCCGACGTGAAGTTCTTCTCTCCACTCTGCTGAATAAGCTTGGCCACGAGGCCGGTCCAGCCGGTCTGATGGCTGGCGCCGATACCGGTTCCGGTGTCCCCGTGGAAGTATTCATGGAAGAGCACCAGGTCCTGCCAATGGGGATCGGACTGAAACTTCTCGATCTCGCCAAACACGGGACGACCATCGTCGGCGTTGCGCAGGAAGATACTGCTTAGCCGTCGCGAAAGCTCGGCCGCAACCTCCCACAGGGTCAGCATGTTTCCGGATCCGGTGGGAAACTCGATTTTGAACTCGTCGCCGAGGTAGTAATGGAAGCGCTGCAGCGACTCGATGAGCAGGAAGTTCACCGGGAACCAGATCGGGCCGCGCCAGTTCGAGTTGCCGCCGAAGAGGTTGGAGTTCGACTCGCCCGGCAGATAATCAACCCGGTATTCTGTGCCGTCTGCGCGGAAGATATACGGGTCGGTCTCGTGAAACCTGGAAACGGAGCGAATGCCGTAGGGGGAAAGGAACTCACGTTCGTCGAGCATGTACCTCAGGACGGAGCGCAGCTTGTGCTGGTCCACAACCGATAACAGCCGGCGCTCGCCTTGGCCCTCGGTCCGCATGCAAGCCGCATTCGCGGTCAGGTCGGGACGGTTCTCGATGAACCAATGCATGCGCCGCGTGAACGATGGCATCGCGGCCAGCAGTTCGGGATCCAGGGTTTCAACGGCGAATAGCGGGATCAGGCCGACCATGGAGCGAACCTTCAGCGGCTCGCGGCTTCCATCGGGCAGGTGCAGGACGTCATAGAAGAAGCCGTCTCCTTCGTTCCACATGCTCTGGCCGTCGTGGCCGCGATGGCTCATGGCATTCGCAATGTAAAGGAAGTGCTCCCAAAACTTGCTGGCCACGTCCTCATAGGCGGGATCCTCCTTGGCCAGCTCCAGCGCGATGGCCAGCAGGTTCAACGTATACATGGCCATCCAACTGGTGCCGTCGGATTGCTCGATGTGACCCCCAGTGGGCAGGGGAGCACTGCGATCGAAGACGCCGATGTTGTCCAAACCGAGGAAGCCTCCCTGGAAGACGTTCATGCCTTCGGCGTCTTTCCGGTTTACCCACCAGGTGAAGTTCAGCAGCAGCTTGTGAAAGACGCGAACCAGGAATGCGCGGTCGCCCTTTCCGTTCTGCTTCTTGTCGATCTTGTACACGCGCCATGCCGCCCAGGCATGTACCGGAGGATTCACGTCGCCCAACGCCCACTCGTACGCCGGCAACTGCCCGTTGGGATGCATATACCACTCGCGCGTCAGCAGCACGAGCTGTTCCTTGGCGAACTCTGGATCAACCAGCGCCAGCGGCACGCAATGAAAGGCCAGGTCCCACGCCGCGTACCACGGGTATTCCCACTTGTCGGGCATGGAGATAACGTCGGCGTTGAAGAGGTGCGACCAGTCTTTGTTACGACCCTGCAGTCGCTCTTCCGGCGGCGGAGGTCCAGCAGGATCGCCGTGCAGCCACTCGCGCTGCACGTAGTGATAAAACTGCTTCGACCACAACAGCCCGGCAAAACTCTGGCGCATGACATTGCGCGCATCCTCGCTCAGGTCTGCGGGAATGATCCTGCTGTAATACTCATCGGCCTCAAGTTCACGTGTCCGGAAGACGCGATCAAATTCGTCATTCAGCGGGTCTCTGGTCGCCGGCCAGTTCTGGTCAGTCAGCCGCAGCTTGACGGTGACCGTCTCGCCCGGAGCAATGGTAAACCGGTAATCCGGTGCTGCTTTGGTTCCCACGTTGTCGGGATCCACAGCATCCAGGCGACCTTTGACTACGTAGTCGTTGATGCCGTCCTTGCAGAACACCGGCCCGGACGCATCATAGAGCCGCCGCTTGTTGGTCTCATTGTTGGTGAACAAAAGCGCCGGCTTGTTTTCGCAGTACAGATAACGGCGTCCGTAGTTTGGGTGCTCGATGTTGATGACGGTGTCGGGACGACCGTTTGGCCCTTTCTGGAGCGTGGGCTTCATTTCGGTGTTGGTCCACGACCAGGTGTTGCGGAACCAGATCGTAGGAAGGAGGTGAAGCCGTGCCGGTTCGGGCCCGCGATTGGTGGCGCTGATGCGAATCAGCAAATCTTCCGGAGTTGCCTTGGCGTATTCCACAACCACGTCGAAATACCGGTTTTCGTCGAAGACACCGGTATCCATCAGCTCGAACTCGGGATCGTCCTTGCCTCGGCGACGGTTCTCCTCCACAAGTTGGGCATAAGGGAATTCTGCCTGCGGATACTTGTAGAGGAACTTCATGTAGGAGTGCGTCGGCGTGCTGTCGAGATAGAAGTAATATTCCTTGACGTCCTCACCATGATTGCCTTCACTGCCGGTGAGCCCGAACAAACGCTCCTTCAGGATCGGGTCCTTCTCATTCCACAGCGCCAGCGCGAAGCAGATGTACTGATGACGGTCGCACACACCGGCGATTCCGTCTTCATTCCAGCGATAGGCCCTGGAGCGAGCGTGGTCATGCGGCAGATACTGCCAGGCATCGCCGTCGGCGCTGTAGTCCTCGCGAACCGTGCCCCAGGCGCGCTCACTGATGTAGGGTCCCCAGCGCTTCCAGTGCGCTGTGCGCTGTCTGCATTCTTGCAGACGCTTCTCTTCGGCTGTCTCTTGCTCTCGCGTCGGCATATTTATCTCCTCGAAATTCCTTTCTGCACCAATAGCAGAGGATGTCCGTCCGGATCCCGGACGAGTTTAGCTGTGCTCGCCACAAGCGGAAGTCCATGAACGCCATTGATTTCCTGTGAAGAGACTTGGCTGGCAGCGGGGAACTTTGCCGTCAGTCCTCCGAGGTCGTTCACTGCGATCACGGTCTCGTGGTGCGCGATGTCGGTTGCCGCTTGATTCGCTGGAGCAGGGAGCCCGTCGCGCGGTGCCAGGTACTCGAGAAGTTCAACGCCTATACCCGAAGGGCCACGCAGCGAAGTGATTCGCAGGTGTGCGCCGAAGACATTGTTCAGGTGCTCCTGCTCGGCGCCGTAGTTCTCGCTCTCGCCAGTGACGTGCATGCCCAACCGGTCCTGGTAGAAAGCCAGACTGGCTTCCGTATCCGAGACCACGATGGCAGTGTGGTCGATTCCAAGGAACAACCGGCTCGTAGCTTCGTGCCACTTGGCCGCGCCCTTATCCGGCGGAAATTGAAGGATCTCCAGCGGATGCCCATCTGGGTCCTTGAAGTAAAACGCCTTGATCCCGGCAGCAGTGTGGTTCCAGTCTGGCAGCGTCTGGGGATACGACGACACATGTTCAACATGATTCCGCCGCAGCACTCGATAAGCAGCGTCCATGTCGCTGACGATGATGGCAATGTGCTGGAACGACAGGTCGTTGCTGCGCGAGTCCCCGGGGACTGGCGCGCCGCGGATGCCGACAAACTGCATCAGCTCTATGCTCTCATCGCCCAGCTGCAGGTCTACCACGTGCAGATGAATTCCAGGCACGTTGTAAAGCCTGTCGTAGTCGGCGCCGTAGCGCTCGAAGTCTGCGGTTTCCTGGAACGTCAACACCCGGGTATAGAAATCTACGGCGCGGTCCATATCGCTCACGGTCATGGTCACTGGACCGACATACTGCGCCTGGCCTGTGCTTTGCGCGGCCTGTGCGTGAAGCGGCGCGGAAGCCACCAACAGGACAAGCAGCAGCACCAGCAGCCGGCGAACTGGAATGCTAGACCGCACTCGCCACCTCCGAGCCAACTCGCTGTAAGACAGCGCGTTTGGTCGTGCCCAGGCGATCCAGCAGGTGATCGCCCACGCGCAGAGCATTCGCCATGATGGTCAGCGCCGGGTTGACGGCTGCGCTTGAGGGGAAAAAACTGCCATCCACCACGTAGAGATTGTCTACATCGTGGGTCCTGCAGTTGACATCGAGGGCCGAAGTCGTCGGATCGTGCCCGAAACGAATGGTGCCGTTCTGATGGGCTACACCGGCCAGGGGAATTCTCTGTCCAACATAGAGGTTGCGATTGAAAATTCCCTGATGACATTCATGGCCGTGGATGGCACAGTGCTGCTGCCTCATCGCCTGCTGCAGCTTGGCCTTCAGGCGCTCGTGCGCCTCCAGGTTGTTGGGCGTGTAGGTGAGGACGATCTTGCCATTGCGATCAACTGTCACGCGATTGTTCGGGTCGGGCAGGTCCTCCGACGTCAGCCAGAAGTCGAGCGAGTGCTGCGCCATCAACTCCAAGGTGAAGTTCGGCGCGATGGCCGGCGCTCCCGCGCGTAAGGTGACAGCATCCAGCTTACCGACGAATGAGATGTGACCCATTGGATACGGCCAGTCTTCCGATCCGAAGTAAAAGTCATTCACGCCCAGCGTCTTCTGAAAGACGGTGGGATTCGGACACTTGGAAATGGCCATCAACACCGAGTTGGTGTGGCCCATGTAGTGGCGTCCGACAACGTCGGAGCTGTTGGCCAGCCCGTTGGGATGCTTGTCATTGGCCGAGCGAAGCAGCAAGGCTGCCGAGTTGATGGCGCCGGCTGAAACCACAACTACGTCGGCGGAGTAACTCTCCTGTGCACCGTTGCGCTGCACCATCACGTTCTTCACTTCATGTCCCAAGGGGTCCGTTTCCAGCCAGGTCACCAATGCGTTCGTAAGTAGAGTGACATTGGGATATTTCACCGCTTCGTCAACACAGAGCACCTGGGCATCTGACTTGGCGGAAACCAGGCAGGGAAAGCCGTCGCAGGTGTTGCAACGAATGCAGTGACTCTTGACGGGGTTCTGCTCGTCGAGCCGGACGCCTAGTGGGACGTGAAAGGGCTTCAGCCCGGCTTGCGCGAAATCCTCTGCCAGTTGCTGAATTCGCGGCTCATGGCTGACCGCAGGCCACGGATATGGTTCGCTTGCAGGTGGCTCAGTTGGATCTTCACCGCGCGTTCCATGCACGTGGTATAGCTTTTCGGCTTCCGTGTAGTAAGGCTCCAGATCGTCGTAGCTGATAGGCCATGCCGGCGAAATGCCGCCATAGTGCTGGACCTCGCCGAAATCCTCTTTGCGCAGGCGGAACAACGCAGCGCCGTAAAACTTGGTATTGCCGCCGACATAGTAGTTGGTGTGGGGATGAAGGTCCTTGCCTTCGGAATCGAGCCACGTTTCGCTGGTGTTGTAATTCGCATCGACGTTGACGACCTTGGGGTCCCAGTTCGCCTTTTCGCGCGGAACATAGTCGCCGCGCTCCAGAATAAGGATGCGCTTGCCCGAAGGAGCCAGGCCATAAGCCAGCGTGCCGCCACCTGCGCCGGTCCCAATGATGATCACGTCATAATGGTTGTCGTTCGACACAATTCTCTCCTTGCCCAGGATGGGCTTTATCCGGCCGATTGAGATAGAGACCGTTGTTGCGCAGCGCCAGGAACATTCCCGGTGCGAGTGACGGCCTGCTGCTGCGCATAACCGCAGCGGAAAATGCATCGCGCCGTCCCGCTGTGATTCAGCTTGGCGCATATCACGGCATGAGTTCCCTTGCTCCTGACGAACATTTCCGCGGCTGCCATCATGCCCAGCAGCGGCGCGGTGAAATAGATCCAGAGACCATTCCACTCCATGCTGACCACTGCGGTTCCGAAGCTCCGCGCGGGGTTCATGCTCATCCCGGAAAGCGGCGCCTCGAAGGTGATGAACAACATCACCAGCACGCCGGCGGCGAGGCCGGTGTAACGCGCCAGTTTTGAGTGGTTCGAGAACCGGAGCACCGCCGACATCA
>Ga0335082_10009524_pt1 | contig 10547 bp, 10 predicted proteins | sample Lox_Sample_41_FD_206718 | JGI IMG/M metagenome (GOLD analysis project Ga0335082, IMG submission 206718) | Soil microbial communities from Loxahatchee National Wildlife Refuge, Florida, United States - Lox_Sample_4.1 | ecosystem: Environmental > Terrestrial > Soil > Wetlands | place: USA...
CCGCAGGATGCGGCCCACTTCGCCACGATGATAGGCGCCGTGGATGGCGGCATGGGTGAGCATTTCCTGGCGCGACATGCGGCCTCGGTCGCCATCCGTGAAGACGAAGGCGATCGGCTCGGCCAAGGCGTCGGCCGATATGGTCTCCAGATAGTCGAGATACCACCGATCGGTCTCCGCGACGGCGGCGCGCAGCTCGTCAAGCGCCAGCGTCTGCTCCGTGTTGCTCGCCGCGTAGCCGTGCGCCGCGCCGGTGAGATGCGCCATGAAGATCCGGTTCACCACATGGCAATGGCTGAGCAGCCCGATCGCAAGGCGCCGCGGCTCGTCGTGCCGGGCGCTGTCAAGGCCTTCGAGGCTCGCGAAGAATTCCGCATTGGCCCAGGCGTTGTAGCGGAAGATGTCGCGCAGGAGTGCAACGGCGCTCATGGGTCGGTGTCCTTCTCCTTCCTCGGGAATGCGAGTAATGTGTTCATATTTTCCCGGGGAGGCGACGGCGTGTCTACTCGCGTTCCAAGATCGCGCCTCGCGATGCGCAAAGAGCCGCGCCAGGCGCGCTCCAGAGCGACGGTCGAGGCGATCGTGCAGGCCGGTGCTCGCGTTCTCGGCAACAGCGGCTGGGCCGGCTTCACCACCAACAAAGTGGCCGAGACCGCCGGGGTCAGCATCGGCTCGCTCTATCAGTATTTCCCGGACAAGCTGGCGCTGGTCGAAGCCGTGCGGCGCCACCACTTCGACGATGTCCTCAGGGTCATTCGCGCGGCGATGGACGGCGGCAAGCCCGTCAGGCGATTTGCAGAAGCTCTCGTCGATGGTTTGATCGCCGTCCACCTTGAGCATCCGGCGCTGCACCGGGTGATGCTGGACGAGGTTCCCGGCCATGCCGGCTCGCGCGCCGCCCACGACTCCTTCCGCGCGGAATATCTCAGCCGCTATGCCGCGGCCCTCGCCCCCTACCGCGGGCGGGCAAAGGGCGAGGTCATCGCCCAGGTCCTGTCGTCGGCCGTCGAAGGCGTGATCCACAACGCGGCCCGCAACGGAACGATGGAATCGCCGGAACTGAAGCGGGAACTGGTCAACCTGATCTGTTCCTACCTGTCCCAAGCAGGGCGGAAACCCGCGTAGATCAGGCCCCGGGGGCGTCCCGCACCCGAGCCGCTCCAGCCCCGAGACTGCAGCGATTCAATTTGCCGCACTGTCGCCGCAACCCCCGATGGAGTATCTCGCATCTTACGCGATCTCACAGAACAAGTCTGCTCTGACCCCGGTTATGCTGCTGAACTTTGCAGATCTCTTCGACCAAGTCTTCTCTGTCCCCATTTATTTCAAACGAATGCGACACTCTTCGTTTTCCGACTATGAGGGTAGTCGCCCGATGCCTGCCGCAAGACAAGCCCCAAAGATCGCCCCCGGGATGACGACGATCGCTTGGAGGAGACCCTGCGAGTGAGGCAAAGACATGACGAATATGAGCAATCGCGTGAACGTCACTGTTGAGCCGCCCGGCTGAGGCACCAGAATGGCGGCGTAAGTCATTATAGGGCCGATCCAAAAGAATGCGGTTGCGGCGCCAGCCAGCGCACCGAACGGAATGAACCCGCCATACCCACCTTTTTTGGTACCGGTCAGGACAGCTGCAACTACGACTCCGATAGCGACTGTTGCAGCCGACGAAAGTCGAAAGTATGTGGCGTAGATGTGTGCAGCGGATCCAAGTGCATAGAGCCATAGGAACGGCTTGGGCGGCAACGTGCCGCTGCCACCGTACGTTGCGGCAGCGTCGGCCCAGGCGAACATGATTGCCAGTCCAAGTGCCACGGCCAACATCGGGGCGACCCAGATCAGCAGGCTGACGCTGAACGTCCGCCAAAGTGGAGGATACCGATCCGAGGCAGCTTTCTTACACTCGACGCCAGTCATGCTCTGTCTTCTCCGAACTGTTAGGCGCTCCCCTCGCGCATCACTTCCTTCACCTTTCCGGCCAGCTGCTTGAGCGAGAACGGCTTGGGCAGGAAGTGGATGTCGGCGTCCATGTCGAGGCGGCGGCGGAAGTTGTCCTCGGCGTAGCCGGAGATGAAGATCACCTTCAGGCTCGGCTGCTTCTGCCGCACCTCCTTGATCAAGGTGGGGCCGTCCATGCGCGGCATCACGACGTCGGTGATGATGAGATCGACCGGGTCCTTCTGGCTGGCCATGATCTCGAGCGCGGCCTCGCCGCTGCGCGCCTCCAGCACCTTGTAGCCCTTGTTGCGGAGGGCGCGGGCGCCGAACAGGCGCACCGCGTCCTCGTCCTCGACCAGCAGCACGGTGCCGATGCCGGTGTCGTCGACGGTGCGGGCGGAATCGGCGGCCGGCTCGGGCTTCTGCGCGTCGGCGGCCGAGGGCACGTATTTCGGCAGGTAGATCGAGAAGGTGGCACCCTGCTTCGGCTTCGAATCGACGAAGATGAAGCCGCCGGTCTGTTTGACGATGCCGTAGACCGTGGAGAGGCCGAGGCCGGTGCCGGAGCCGACCTCCTTGGTCGAGAAGAACGGCTCGAAGATGCGGTCGATGATGTCGCCGGGGATGCCGTGACCGGTGTCGATCACCTGCACGAGCACATAGGTGCCGGGCGGCATGGTCTCGTCGCCGCGCGTCACCGGCTTCACGATCACGGCGTTCTCGGTGCGGATGGTGAGGACGCCGCCGGTGACGTGCATGGCGTCGCGGGCGTTGACCGCGAGGTTGATGATGACCTGCTCGAGCTGGCCGTGATCGACCTTCACCTGCGCGAGGTCGCGGCCATGGTGCATCTTCAGCTCGATGTTCTCGCCGATCAGGCGGCGCAGCAGGTGCGACAGCTCGGCCAGCACGTCCGTGATGTTGACGACGCGCGGCTGCAGGGTCTGCTGGCGCGAGAAGGCCAGGAGCTGGCGCACCAGGTTGGCGGCCCGGTTGGCGTTCTGCTTGATCTGCATGATGTCGGCGAAGGACTGGTCGCCGGCGCGGTGGCGCACCAGCAGCAGGTCGCAGAAGCCGATCATGGCCGTCAGCAGGTTGTTGAAGTCGTGGGCGATGCCGCCGGCGAGCTGACCCACCGCCTGCATCTTCTGCGACTGGGTGAACTGGACCTCGAGCTGCTTGCGCTCGGTGATGTCGATGAAATGTGCGATCCAGCCGGAGCCCTGCCCGGTCGGCTCCTCGCGCCGCGAGACGTAGAGCGTGGCGCTGCGCTCGCCTTGCGCGCGCTTCAGCCGCACGTCGAGCGGCGCGCCCTTCTCGCGGCCGGCGATGACGGCATCCAGCCGCTTGTTGACATTGGGCCGGTCCTGCTCGGCGATGAACTCCAGCAGCTGGTGGCCGATGAGCCCGTGCACCTCGCCGCCGACCATGGTGCGGAAGGCGGTGTTGCATTCCTCCAGGCGGCCGTTGTGGTCGATGAGGGCGATGCCGACCGGCGCCTCCTCGAAGAAGCGCTGGAAGCGCTGCTCGGCCGAGAACAGCGCGCGTTCGAGGGCGCGCTCGCGGCCGAGGTCGTGCACGACCGAACGGGTGCGAATGCCGGTGCCGGATTCGCTCGGCACGACCTCCTGCCGGATATAGGCCTGCATGACCTTGCCGGTCGGCCCCTTCAGCGTGACCTCGCCGCTCTTGATGTTCTCGCCGAAGGGATCGTAGGGCGGCGTGCCCGCGGGGACGGGCGTCGCCAGCAGCTGCTTGAGATAGACGCGGCCGGCGGCGACGTCGCTGCGCGACAGCTCAAGCCAAGCGGCGAGCGTCGCGTTCACGAACAGGAAGCGGCCCTCCTCGTCGACGGAATAGAAACCGATCGGGGCGTGCTCCACCAGGTCGGCGAACCGCTCCTGCTCGCGGCGGATGATGGATTCGACCTGCCGGCGCGGCGTGATGTCCTCGACGCCCCAGACCACGTAGCCCGGCAGCAGCTGCAGGGGGGAGGCGCTGACGTCGCGCCACTCGATGTTGCCGTTGGGCGTGCGGATCGTGATCTCGGTGTGGCCGGCGATGCCGGCGGCGGCCTGCGCCTCCAGCTGGGCGAGCCGGTCGACCTCGGTGGGCTCGCCAGCCATCTGGGCTTCGAGCAACGCCTTCACCGGCATGTCCTTGTCCGGGAACATGCGGCGATAGGTCGTCGAGGCGAAGATGACGCTGCCGTCGGGCGCCACGATCTGGCGCGCGACCGGCAGGGTGTCCAGGCTGGAGGCGAAGAGGTCGCGCTCACGGCGCGCCCGCAAACGCATGTTGAGGAGAAGCGCCGCGCCCGTCAGCAGGGCGAGCGCAATGCCGCCGGCGATGCCGCCCCACAGCACCGGCGAGACGCCCTCGCTGTCGGCAGCCGTTGCCGTGAGCGACGGGAAGAAGGCCAGCATGGCACAGAGCAACGCCACCGCCGAAGGCCGCCGCCTTCTGGCGGCGCCTGCTGGCACCCACCGGTTGGGGATCAGGCGCGTCATGGTCCCGTCGACCGCTACTCCACTCGCCCGTCGACCGCCCGACTCGTTGTGGCCCGCAGCGTGCCGACGCTCAGGCTATCGCCCGCGACGCGGCTGGAACAGAGCGGAACACAGGGCGGCATGAAACGGCGATAGGAGCATTAACCTTGTAGCGTTAATAAACAGTAAAATCGACAAATGCCATTAAATCGGCAGGAGGGCGCATTCAGGGCGTTTTATACGCTGAAGCTCGCCGCACGATCTTCAAAACCAGATTGGGGCGACCTCAGTCGTCCCGGTGGGTGCGTTCCATGCGCTCGTGGCGTTCCTGGGCCTCGATGCTGAGGGTGGCGATCGGGCGGGCTTCCAGGCGGCGCAGGCTGATCGGCTCGCTCGTCTCCTCGCAGTAGCCGTAGGTACCCTCGTCGATGCGCTGGAGCGCGTCGTCGATGCGGGCGATCAGCTTGCGCTCGCGGTCCCGGGTCCTGAGCTCGAGGGAGCGGTCGGTTTCCAGCGATGCCCGGTCGGCGATGTCGGGCTCAGAGAGCGACTCTTCCTGCAGGTGCTTGAGCGTCTCCGACGATTCCTGGAGCAGCTCCGACCGCCAGCTGAGCAGCTTCTGGCGGAAGTATTCGCGCTGCATCGGATTCATGAACTCCTCGTCCTCGCTGGGACGGTAATCCGGGGGAAGCAACGGTGGCATCTCCTTGCTCGTCGTGCGCCGCTTAATAAGTGGCGGCGGAATATAGCGGATTCGGGTTCGGCCGCAAGGCCGAGATTTCACCGATAGATCGCAGAAAAAGGTTGAAAAATCATAACGTTGTGTTCAGGCGCCGATAGCGGTTGGAAGCCCCCTTTAGCGGTGCGGCGCCGGCGGGATGCGCGCAAATACACCCTCCGCACGCCGCTAACCTTGCAAACGCCAGGCCGCCGCGGGTTCGCGACCTTCTGGGTGTCGCGAATTAAGCAATGCCAATGTCTTAACCGTCGCGTTTAGGGCTTTTTTAAGCGGACGTGACTTATGGTTGCGTGATCGAAAGAAGGCGAAAGCCGACGGCGTTGCAGACGGAGTTGCGAATGAGTGCAGATCATCAGGCTGGACAAGGTGCGGTCCGCGGCCCGGAGGGCATGCCGATCACGCTTGATGACCTGCCCCCGCCGGGTACCAAGCGCTGGGTCATCCGCCGCAAGGCGGAGGTTGTGGCGGGCGTGCGCGCGGGTCTGCTGAGCCTCGAGGAAGCCTGCCAGCGCTATACGCTGTCGGTGGAAGAGTTCCTCTCCTGGCAGCGTCTGATCGACAAGCACGGCCTGCGTGGCCTGCGCGTCACCCGCCTGCAGGACTATCGCGGCGCGGCCGCGGCCGACGAAGCGCGCTAGCCGCAGCACGTCACAGCGAGATTTCACGGGCGGCCTCTTTGGCCGCCCGTTGTCGTTTCTGGCTCAAGCGGCGGCTAGCGGCGCCGGGCCAGGCCGGCCGCGCGCTCGTTGCGGCGCTGGGTCGAGGTCTTGTCGGCGGTTTCCCGGCCCTGCTTCATCTGCTCGACCCGCGCCAGCTCGGCCTCGGCGACCGCCAGTTCCTCGCGCGCACGCTCGATCGTGGCTTCGAGGCCGGCAATCGAGCGCACGAGGCGCTCGCGGCGTTCGTTCGGTGACTGACCGTCGCTGGACGCAGGTGCACCCGGGCCGTCGAGCCGACCGATATCGGCGCGCAGCCGGTCGGCCAAGCGCAGGAGATCCTCGAGGGTCCGGCGCTTCTCGCTGCAGGCCCAGCGATAAACGCGGGCCATCTGGTCGATCGCCGTCACGGGTTCGCTCCAAAGATGTCGCCGGCCGTGAGATTAGCCGCGGGGCATAGATTTTTTCTGATGGTAACCGCCGTCCTCATCCGCCGATTCCTACCCCGCCTCTGCCTCTGGCAGCAAAAGACTTTATTAGGATCAATCGGTTACCATGATCATCGCGAAGATTCCTTAAGCTTTCGTGAAGGTCGAGCGACCCCTGGTCCTGCACACTTTTTTTCTCCCTGGTAAAGGTTTGTTAAGAAAGTGGCGGCAAAATGGTTAACAGGTTAAGCTTCCATCCACTACGCTGCCGGGGTTCGCAATGCGCGTTCTGTTGGTCGAAGACGATTCAAACACCGCCCAGAGCATCGAGCTGATGCTCAAGTCCGAGAATTTCATCGTGGACTCCACGGATCTCGGCGAGGACGGTCTCGAGATCGGAAAGCTCTACGATTACGACATCATCCTGCTCGATCTTATGCTGCCGGATATCGACGGCTACGAGGTGCTGCGCCGCCTGCGTTCGGCGCGCGTCAACACGCCGATCCTGATCCTCTCGGGCCTTTCCGAGCTGGACAACAAGATCAAGGGCCTCGGCTTCGGCGCCGACGACTATCTCACCAAGCCGTTCGACAAGCGCGAGCTGATCGCCCGCATCCAGGCCATCGTCCGCCGCTCCAAGGGCCATTCCGACTCGGTGATCAAGACCGGCAAGCTGTCGGTCAACCTGGACACGCGCGTGGTCGAGGTCGAGGGCCAGCCGCTCCATCTGACGGGCAAGGAATATGGCATCCTCGAGCTGCTGTCGCTGCGCAAGGGCACGACGCTGACGAAGGAAATGTTCCTCAACCACCTCTACGGCGGCATGGACGAGCCCGAGCTCAAGATCATCGACGTGTTCGTCTGCAAGCTCCGCCACAAGCTGAAGGCCTCGACCGGCGGCGACAGCTACATCGAGACCGTGTGGGGCCGGGGCTACGTGCTGCGCGACCCTAGCGAAGAGGGCGCGCCGGCACCGAAGGAGGCCGCCGCCGGCTGATCGCACGACCACGATCGCGCTACGATTAGGCAGCTGAGTTTCGCCGGGCCCCTCGCGGGCCCGGTGTTTTTTTGCGCTTGGAGAAGATCGAGCTACCGCGTGGGCTTGCGCACGAACAGGTCGTCATGCGCGGGCAGCGCGGGGGCGTGCTCTTCGGAGGCGGCGCGGCGCTTGCGATCGGGGCGACGCCGCTCGACGCGCGCGCGGATGGCGTGATCGAGATAGCGCGCGGGATCGATCACTTCGATGGCCTGGCCGTTCAACAGCACGACGCCATTGTGAGACGCCGGATTCTGCGGCGCGACATCGGCCACTTCGGGAACCGAATCGACCAGCAACCCGAAGCTCTGGCGGTCGACGGTGAAGACGATGACCGGCGCCCGTCCGCCGCTCGGCAAGTTGCCGGCGGGATCCATCGCCACGAGAGGCAGCAGGTCGCTGCCTGATCGCATCACCCAGAGACCGCGGCTATGGTCGATGGCCTTGAGATCGACTTCCTCGAGGCCCGCCACCTGATCGAGATAGGCGGCCTTCGGCGCGCCGTCGGCGCCGCGGAACAGCAGCACCCGGATCATCCCGGGCGAGGGCGCGCCAAGCAGCTGCGCCGGCGGCACGCTCTGGGGCTCGGCCGCGCCGCGCTTCCGTGCGGCAGCAGTCTTCGGCGCGGCAGACACCGACGTCTTCGTGGCCGAGCTCTTCTTGGGCCGCTCGGGAGCCGGGGCCGCGGGCGGCGGCGGGGCAGCCTGCTCCGCCTCTTTGGCAGCCTCTTTGGCAGCCTCTTTGGCCTGCAGCAACCGCATCACTTCAGCCTGCGCGTCGACCAGCCCGCGCACTGTGGAAACGAGGTAGCCAAGGGTCTCCGCGCTGATGCGCACGGTGCCATCCGGCCCCGGAGCGGGAATCGGCGGCAGCCCACCGATCGAGCCTGTATCGATGCCGTCGACGACCGTGGGCGTGATGGCCGCGGGCGCATGGGGCGTTGGGGGGACCGGATTGGCGATGCGCGCCGGCGGAGCATGCAACGCCGGCCCCTCGGCATTCGCCATGGCGTTGATGACAGCCTCGATCCGGAGCAGGCCGTCGACGGCGATCGGGACGATCCGGTCGGTCGAGGCCGGGCGGCGCGCGCTCGCGGATTCGAGGCTCTCCAGCACGAGGCCGGCGGCAGCCTGCAGCGCTGACATGCCAAGGAATTTCGACGTCTCCTGGACGGAGCGCACCTGGTGCAAGAGGTCGCCCAAGGCGGCCGAATCGCCCGGCGCCTTGCGCAGGCGTTCCACTGCTCCCCAGCAGGCCGTCAAGCACTCTGTGGTTTCGCCGAGAAAGACCTTGAGAAGGTCGTCCATCCAATAATCCATCGACACGCGTGCGCCGGCGCGCAGACAGCCCGGTTCGTGCCATCCGCGACCGTCCGCTTGGGCCCGGTTAACCCTGTCAGAATGTGATTAATATCCGATGAAAACTGCCCCGTTCCCGGCTCCGGGGAAGGGTTCAAGCCATCGGGATCGAGACCACCAGGCGCACGCCCGCAGGCTGGGCGGCGGCTTCGAGGCGGCCGCCGGCGGCATCGGCCAGGCGGGCGGCAAAGAAGCCGTGGACCGTGCGGGCGGTCAGCGGCGGCGGCGGCTCGGCCGGCGCGGCGATGGCCGCTGCAACCTCCTCCGGCAATCGGGCGTCGCGTCCGGTCGCCAGTGCCGACACCACCAGCCGGTTGCCGGCACCCTGCAAGCCGACTGCGATTTCACCGCCGCGAGGCAGCATCTCCGTGGCCAAGAGGGTGAGGTTGAGCCCGAGCTTGGGGGCCATCGCCGGAACGTTGAGGCCGGCCGGGGGCGCCGCCCAGAGCAGAGTCGTCTTGGGCCCCTCGATCAAGCCTTCGGCCAGCCCCTTGGCAGTCTCCCAGCGCAGGCCGCTGTCGGACCCGGCGGCGCCGTAGGCCATGCGGAAGAACTCCAGCAGGGCCGACGCCCGCCGGACGCAGTTCATCGACAGCTTGAGGGCGTCGGCGCCCATCTCGTCGTCGGCGTCCTCCAGCAGCTCCAGCCCGTTGCCGACCGCACCGATCGGGCTGATGAGATCGTGACATACCCGCGAGGCCAGCAGTTCGAGCACCCGCAAATCCACCTTTACGCCCATCGGACTCCTCTTCACGCGACCCGGCGAGCGGCGGCGGACGGGATGTCGCGGCCCCCGCTCTCGACGTCGCCCCTTGCACTTTTCGGTGCGGCGATGTCCTTATACATAATTCCCGTCATTGAAAGGGATATTGCTGCTGCGGGTCGAATCATGTCTGCCACCCTCGTCCCTGGTATGCTGGTGCGACATCCGGAACGGCCTGATTGGGGCGTGGGCCAGGTGCAGTCCGTGGTCGGCGCACGTATCACCGTCAACTTCGAGAACGCGGGCAAGCTGCTGATCAACGGCGCGGTAGTCGCGCTCGAGGCCGCCGAGAACGAGCCTGAACAACTGACGTAAGCGGGACCGCGCCTTTCCATCGCAACAGCAAGAACGGCAGATGTCAGCAGGTCAGGATCAGACGCGCGGGCAAGCAGCGGGGGCCAACGGTAAGGGCCGGCTCCATCCGGGCGCCGGCCGCCGCCAGGCGGTGCCCCATCCCAAGGGCCGGCAACTCGACCCGGCGGCGCTGCGCGAGGTGCAGGCCCTGCTCGGCGAACGGCCGCGGCAGCGCGATCTGCTGATCGAGCACCTGCATCTAATTCAGGACAAGCATGGCTGTCTGTCGGCGGCGCATCTGGCCGCCCTCGCCCATGAGATGAGGCTGGCGCTGACCGAGGTGTACGAGGTCGCGACCTTCTACGCCCATTTCGACGTGGTGCTGGAGGACGGCACCCCGCCCCCGGCGCTGACCATCCGGGTCTGCGACAGTCTGACCTGCGAGCTGCTGGGCGGGGCACAGCTGCTCGCCGGGCTGAAAGCCAAGCTCGGCGACAAGGTGCGCGTGGTGCGCGCGCCCTGCATGGGCCGCTGCGAGAAGGCGCCGGTGGCCGAGGTCGGGCACTATCATCTGGACAACGCCTCGGTGGAGGCCGTGGCGAAGGCGGCGGCCGACGGACATACGCATCCGCAGATCCCGACCTATGAGGGGCTGGATGCCTATGTCGCGGGCGGCGGCTATCAGCTCCTGAAGGATTGCCGCGCGGGCAAGCGCACGGCGGACGAGCTGATGGGTATCATGGAGTCGTCGGGCCTGCGCGGGCTCGGCGGCGCCGGCTTTCCGTCGGGACGCAAGTGGCGGTTCGTGCGCCAGGAGGCGGGGCCGCGGCTGATGGCCATCAA
>Ga0335082_10009525_pt1 | contig 10547 bp, 6 predicted proteins | sample Lox_Sample_41_FD_206718 | JGI IMG/M metagenome (GOLD analysis project Ga0335082, IMG submission 206718) | Soil microbial communities from Loxahatchee National Wildlife Refuge, Florida, United States - Lox_Sample_4.1 | ecosystem: Environmental > Terrestrial > Soil > Wetlands | place: USA: Florida...
TCGACCAGGCGCAGGCCGAGTCGTCCCGTGATCGGCGCGGTGATGCGCGCGTAGTCGAGCTGCAGCTTGGCGTTGTCGATCTGCGCTTGATCCGCCTTCACCGTTCCCTCGTACTGGCGGACCAACGCGTCCTGGGTATCCACCTGCTGCTTGGGGATCGAGTCCTTGGCGTACAACCCGCGATAGCGCTCGAGATCGATGCGGGCGTTCTTGAGCAGCGCCTCGTCGTGCGCCATCTGCCCTTCCGCCTGCGCGAGCTGCACTTGAAAGGGACGCGGGTCGATCTGGGCGAGAAGATCACCCTTCTGCACGAGCTGGCCTTCACGGAAATCGACCGCGACCAGTTGCCCGTCGACGCGGCTCTTCACTGCCACCGTGTTGAGCGGCGTCACCGAGCCGAGGCCGGTGATATAGACCCTGACATCTCCCGTTTTGACCGGCGCGGCGGCGATGGGCACGGGGCGCGCGCCGGTGGGACCGGCGCCGGCGGCACGGGGCGCTTCCGCCGGGTTCGAGGGCGCGCCCCAAGACTTGGTCAGCAGGACGTACGCGCCGGTGGCCAGCAGACCGGCGGCGAGCACCGGAATCCACCAACGCTTGCGGGCGGCGGTAAGAGTACTTTCTGCCATGCTGTTTCTACCCGTCTTGCCCGATTCACCGCGCTACATCGAGTGCCGCTGCGCCTGGCGGCGCTGCGGTGCGCGCTCGGCTCGCGGGGCCGCCTGCTTCGAGTTTGCCGCCTGGCGGATGCCCGCGAGCGAGAACCGAGTGATGTGCTCGGCAAGCGGCGTCACCTGCTCGCGGCCGAGCGGCACGTCGGGGAACAGGCGCGCGATGATCGCGCGCGACTGCCGGTAGTAGACACACTGGGCCAGGATGCTCTGCACGCACAATCGGACGGTATCGGCCGACGCTTCTGGGCCGACGAGCTCCCGGACGAGGGCGGCGAAGCCCGCGAAGGTGGCGCGCACCTTCTCCTGCACGATGTCGTCCAGCGCGGCGGTCGGTTCGATCATCTCGCGCGCCACCAGCTTTCCGTGCCACGCGGGACGCCCCTCGTCGAGTAGCCGGAGGAGGAACGACTGGATCCGGGCGCGCAGCCGATCCTCGACGGTGGCGCCGGGGCGCTCCAGGCCGTCGACCGGATAGCTCTCATTGGCGCAGCGATCGGCGTACTCGATCACGGCGCGATACAGCCGCTCCTTGTCGCTGAAGTGGTAGTGCACCGCCGCGATGTTCGCCCCGGCACGCTGGCAGATTGCCTGGATGGTCGCGTGATGAAAGCCCTGTTCGGCAAAGACCTCACCGGCGGCTTCGAGCAACCGGCGGCGGGTTTCGATCGATCGCGTGTCTTCCCGGGGCATATTTCAATCTTCCGATTCAAATGCATAATTAAAATGTTCGATGGGGGCAGTCAAGAGGTCGACAGTCGACAGTTCACAGTCGACAGTCCGGAGGGGGGAGATCCCCAGCTGGATACGGGCTGCCCCGCGTTTATGGGAATGCGCGAACCGCCGACTGTCGACTGTGAACTGTCAACTGTGAACTGTCGACTGTAAACGTCCGCGGTAGCGCTCGCGCAGCAGGCGCTTGTAGACCTTGCCGTTGTCGGCGCGCGGCAAGATGTCGACGAAGTCGACGCTGCGCGGACACTTGTAGTGGGCCAGGCGGGCGCGGCAGAGATCGATGAGCTCCGCGGCCAGCACCGGACTGGGCGTCTCCCCGGGCTTCAGCTCGACGACCGCCTTCACTTCCTCGCCCCACTCGGGGTTCGGCACCCCGATCGTGGCGGCGTCGGCAACGGCGGGGTGGTCGAGCAGGACCGCATCGATCTCGGCCGGATAGATGTTGACACCACCGGAGATGATGAGGTTGGCGCTGCGATCGGTGAGGAAGAGGTAGCCGTCGTCGTCGAGGAAGCCGACGTCGCCCAGGGTGAAGTACTCACCCCGGTATGCGCTCGCCGTCTTGAGCTCGTCCTTGAAGTAGCGGAAGGGATTGGTCACGGGGGCGTGCAGCCAGACGAGCCCGGGAGTGTTTGCCGGCAGCGGCTGCGCGTCTTCGTCCCCGACGATCACGTGCCCGGGCGGGTGCGGCCTGCCGACCGTGCCCGGCTTGGTGAGCCACGTGTTGGCGTCGACCGACGTCCCCGCGCCCTCGGTGGCGGCATAGTACTCGTGCACGATCGGACCGAGCCAATCGATCATGGCGTGCTTGACGGCGACCGGGCAGGGAGCGGCGCCGTGGAGAACGAACCGCAAGGACGACAGGTCGTAACGCCGCCGCACGTCCTCGGGTAGCGCGAGCAAGCGGTGGAACATCGTCGGCACCAGGTGGGTGTGGGTCACGCGATGGCGCTCGATCAGCTCCAGCGTGTGCTCGGCGTCCCAGCCGTTCATGAGCACGACGGTGGTCCCGGTGCTGAGCGGGACGATGAGCGAGATCGCCAACGGCGCGGCGTGATACAACGGGCCGGTGCAGAGATGCACGTCGCCGTCGCGATAGCCGTACACCTTGTACAGCCCGCCCCGAAGATCGCTCGCCGGCGCCCGGTGCACACCCTTCGGCCGTCCCGTGGTGCCCGACGTGTACAGCATGATGCCGCCGAGCACGGGATCGTCCGGGTCCGCCTCCGGCTCGGCTTCCACGACCGCGCCGTAGTCCTCGTATCCGCCCAGCGGCCCCCCGACCGCCAGCCGCACGACGACGCCGGGCGTGGCGTCAGCCGAGGGCGTCCGGCCGGCCAGCCGGGCATCGCTGATCAACGCCCTCGCCTCGCAGTCGCCAACGATGTAACCGGACTCGGCGGCCGTGAGCTGCCACCCGACCGCGGTGAGGCGCAGGCCCGCCCGCTGGCAGGCGGCCCACACCTCGGCGAACTCGGGCCTGTTGGTGCACATCAGGGCGACGGCATCGCCGGCGTTCAAGCCGCGCCGGGCGAGCGCTCGCGCCAGCTGGTTCGCCCGGCGGTTGAGCTGCGCGAAGGTGCGGTCGCCGTGCGGCGACCGGATCGCCGGCCGATCGCCCGCCTCGCGCGCCCACCAGGCCACGGTCATGCCGCGCTCCGCCGCGGCGATCAGATCGGGCCGTTCTTGAGTCGTGTCGGTCATGGAGCGCGGAAGTCACTGACGACGCGCAATCGTAGTTGACGGTGGCGCCGATTTTCAAATAGCGTGGACGAAAGCTGAAGATCTCAGCGATGGCTTCGCGGAGGTCCTCGAGAGGAGAGCGGCGATGCCGTACGCCCAAGGACGCACCTTTTACGATGCCGACAGCCATTTGATGGAGCTGAGTGATTGGCTGGTGCCGTACGCCGATCCCGGCGTGCGCGAGCGCATCCGGCCATTGTACCTCGGCGCAGCGGGCGCGCTGGCGAAGCAGGCCGTCGCCGAGGCCGAGGCGCGGCGCGGCGATGCGGTCGCAGCCCGGCGCCTCGAAGACAACCTCATGGGCGCCAAGGGCTGGAGCGCGCTCGGCGCGTTCGATCCGTCCGAGCGCAGCCGCGCCCTCGATCTCCTCGGCGTCGAGAAGCAGCTGGTATTCAGCACCTTCGCGGTGACGCAGTTCGCCAGCGACGATCCCAATCTCCTCTATGGCGGCACCCGGGCGCACAACCGGGCGATGGCGGACTTCTGCGCCGCCGACCGGCGCCTGATCGGCGTCGGCTTCGTCCCTTGGGGCGACCCCGGGCGCGTGCGCCGCGAAGCGGAGGAAGCCATCCGACTCGGATGCGGGGCGGTCTTCGTGCCCTCGGCACCCCCGAAGGCGCAGTCGCCGTTCCATCCAGATTATCATCCGTTCTGGTCGTTGCTCGAGGAACGCGGCGTGCCGTTCATGCTGCACATCGGCGGCGGCGGCCGCCCGCTGCGCGCGGCGTTCACCCACAACGGCCTGCCGCCGACGACCGACTTCCTCGGCGGCGGCGAGAACATTCGGTCGAAGGACTTCATGGTCCTGCACAACCCGCCGGAGACCTTCCTCTCCTGCATGGTGCTCGATGGCCTGCTCGAAAGATTCCCGAAACTGCGGGGCGGGTGCATCGAGCAAGGGGCGATGTGGGTGGTGCCGTGGCTGCGGCGGCTCGACATCTGCCAGCAGACGTTTCAGCGCACCGAACCGGCGCTGAAGCTGCCGCGGCGGGCCTCCGAGTACATCCACCGGCAGGTGAAATTCACGCCGTTCCCCACCGAGCCGGTCGGCTGGATGATCGAGCAGGCCGGCGCCGATCTGTTTCTGTTCTCGACCGACTATCCGCATCCGGAAGGCGGTCGCGATCCGATCCGCCGCTTCGAGGCGTCGATGAGCGGGACCGACGAGAATGCTCGCGAGCGCTTCTACTCGCGCAACTTCGCCGCGATGATGGGAATGGATTCCTGACTGTCTCTCCCCTCTGCCCCCTTTGAAAAAGGGGGGCCGAGGGGGATCTCCTGTTCCGCCCGCGGCAGCCGCATCACCAGCGGATGCGGCCCGAGCGGCCACGAGAGACCGAAGCGCTCGCGCAGCGCCTGCACGTCGGGTGCGAGGAGTTCCTCGAGAAAGCGGCGGTGCTGCTCGGGAATGCGGCCGGCGTCGGTCGGATTGACCGACTCGCGCACGTCGCCGCCGATGTAGCGCCGGCTGCTGGAGATGCCGAGGAAGTTCATCGCCTCGACGAGCAACTCCACCGGCCGCGTTTGGATGTCGTCGAACAAGCCAACGAGCAAGTGCCCTTCGCGCAGATGCGCCGCCCAGCGGTCGCAGTTCTCGACGTAGCGAGCGCATTGGCGCTGATAGGGATCGCGGAAGAACCGTTGCAGCTCCTCCGCCGACACGGCGTCGAGACGGCGCTTGCGGTTGCGCGCGAGGTCCTTCTTCGCATGCGACCAGGCGCGATCGACCGGCTGGCGGATCATGAGGATCACCTTGATGTCGGGGTTGAGGGCGACGATGTCCGCGATCACGTCTTCGTCGAGGGCGGCATAGCTCGCGGTCGCCTCGCCGCGTACGCGCGGACGGTACGGTACGCCGTAGCGCCGGAAACAGAGGCCCGTCTTCGCCAGCCAACGCCAGAGAGGGTCGCGAAAGAATTGCAGGTACCAGGACAGCTCGCTCGAGCGGTAGCGCGCGTGATTCGGCATCTTCAGCCGGCTGAAGAAGAACAGCTCCTTGGGCTCGGCGAGGAAGATTTCCGGATGGAAGCGCAGATGCGCGTGCAGCCAGGTGGTACCGGTCCGTTGCGGGCCGACGATGAGGAAATCGGGGAAACGCCGCAAGCTCGTGCCGATCTCGGCACGCACGTACCGCAGGCGGGCACGGATCGATTCGTCGACCAGGTCCGCACGCGTCGAAAGCGGTCGCCGCATCAGGAGGACGCCGGCGCCTCGACCACCCCGACCGGACAACTCACCCCGGTGCCGCCGAGCCCGCAGTATCCCCCCGGATTCTTGGCCAGGTACTGCTGGTGATAGTCCTCGGCGTAGTAGAACTCCGGGGCGTCGAGGATCTCGGTGGTGATGCGCCCGTGGCCGGCGGCGGTGAGCCGCTCCTGGTAGGCGGCCCGCGAGCGCTCCGCGGCGCGGCGCTGCGCGGCGTCGTACCAATAGATGCCCGAGCGGTACTGCGTGCCGACGTCGTTGCCTTGGCGCATGCCCTGGGTTGGATCGTGGCTCTCCCAGAATATCTTCAACAGCGCCTCGTAACTCACGATGCGTGGATCGAACACGACGCGCACCACCTCGGCGTGCCCAGTGGCGCCGCTGCACACCTCGCGGTACGTGGGATTCTGGGTGTGCCCCGCGGCGTAGCCGACCGCCGTCGAGTAGACGCCCTCCTTCTCCCAGAACTTGCGCTCTGCGCCCCAGAAACATCCCATCCCGAACAAGGCGAGCTGCATGCCGTCGGGGAACGGCGGCGCCAGCGGGGTGCCGAGGACGAAGTGCTTCGCCGGCACCGGCATGCGTTGAGCGCGACCAGGCAGTGCCTCGGTCGGGGACGGGATCCTGAGCTTGTCGGTCATGGCTTCACTACCCCTTGTCACCAGCGAGCTTACCCGGTTCTCGAGTGCCTTACCAAGCTCAGGTCAAGTCGGCAGTCGGCAGTGGGCAGTCGGCAGTGGGCAGTCGGCAGTCCCCGCCCCCCGCCACCTGAATGAACGCACACTTAGTAAAGCATTTCACAAGTTCGATGACGTATTCCTGTGCCTCGCCTATGCCTTGCCTGTGCCTCCGGAACTCTATCAAGGCACAGGCAAAGGCGAGGCGAGGCACAGAAGCAATACGTCACCGTAATTCTGAACTACGGTACTTAGCGGCGTCGTTTTTTACTACCTGCTGCCGACTGCTGCTACCGGCAGACGCAGTTCTCCCCGTCGACCTGACAGAACAGGTTCGTGCCGCAGACCGAGCCACAGCCGATACCGGCCAGGCACGCGCCCGGCTCGCAGACGCCGGCACCGTTGCAGACGTCCATGGTGCAGGGATTACCGATTTCACACGGCGCTCCCATGGGCTCGAACTGACAGGTGGACGAGCAGCAGTCGCCGTCGACGGCGTTGCCGTCGTCGCATTGCTCCCCCGAATCGACGACACCATTTCCGCAGCGCTTGCGGTAGAGGTACACGGCGCCTCCGCTCGCGTCGCTGTACACCGCCCCGATGAGGATGTCGTGGCCGCGAGGCGCGACAGCCCGGCCGAAATAGTCCAACGTGGTCGACGGCGTCGGATTCTGGAAGGATTGCATCAGCGTCCCGGTGGCCGAATCGAACAGATACACGGCACCCGGCAACCGCGCCGCGCTGGTGAGGTGGGGCACTTCGCCGATCAAGGCAGCCGATCCGACGGCGGCCACCGCGAGGCCGAAGCTCAGCTGCGAGTCGGGGCTCGGGCTGACGAAGGTCCGTTTGAGCACGCCCGTGGCACCGTTGAACAGGTACGCTGCGCCGGCATCCGTCCCGGCCGTGTCGTCGCCGTACGCGCCGGCGAGGACGTCCTGGCCGACGACCGGTGTCATGCTGTACCCGAGCGAATCGAACGGCGCGGGAGACGGCTTGACGAACGCGCGGATGATCGCGCCGGTGCTGCCGTTGAACAGCCAGACGGCACCGCCCGACTGGGCTCCCTGCGCGCCGACGAGCACGTTCGAACCCATCGCAGCGACGGAGCGTCCAAAATCCCCGGTCCCCGGCGGCAACGACATGAATGTGCGCACGAGCGCGCCTGTTCCGCTATCGAAGAGGTGGGCGGTCAGCGATACCGGACTGCCGACGAGGACGTTGCTTCCGAACCCTCCGACACCGGCACCGAACCAGATCGAGGTCGTCGGATTGGTGAACGTTTGCAGGAGGGCGCCCGTGTTGGCGTCGAAGAGATAAGCCGCACCTGCGTCGGTGAACCCCGCGTCCTTCTTCTGCGTTCCGACGACGATTCGATCCGATCCGACGGCGGCCACCGAGACGCCAAACCAGTCACCAGATTGCGGACCGGGCTCGTTGAAGCTGCGGATCAGCTGGCCCGTGGTGCCGCTGAAGAGGAAGACGCCGCCCGCGTTCGTCCCGCTGATACTGTCGTTGAGCGCGCCGACGACGATGTTGTTGCCCAGCGCAGCGACGGAGTAGCCGAACTGGTCACCGAACACCGGATCCGGACTGCGGAACGTGAGCGCGAGCTGGTAGTTGCACGCCTGCAGCGTGTGGGCGCACCCGCTCGCGGGGCTGCAGGTGTCCTGGGTACACGGATTCTGATCGTCGCAGTTGGTCACCTGCGGGCCGATGCATTGTCCCAGATAGCACACGTCGCCCGCCGTGCAGGCGTTGCCGTCATTGCAAGCGCTGGTGACGTTCGTGTGCGTACAGCCGGTGCTCTGGTTGCACGAATCCGTCGTGCAGACATTGTTGTCGTCACAGTTCAAGGCCGGGTGTGTGCAGGTACCCCCGCTGCAGACGTCGGCGGTACAGGCATTGCCGTCGCTCGCGCACGGGCCGGTGTTGTTCGTGTGCACGCAGCCGGTGCTGGGATTGCACGAGTCGGTCGTGCAGACGTTGTTGTCGTCACAGTTTACCGTCATCGGATGGGTGCAGACGCCGCCGCTGCACACGTCGGTGGTACAGGCGTTGCCGTCACTCGCGCACTGGCTGGTGTTGTTCGTATGCGAACAGGCGCCGGTGCTCGGATTGCACGAGTCGGTCGTGCACACGTTGCCATCGTCGCAGCTCACGGCCGGGTGGGTGCAGATGCCGCCGCTGCAGACGTCGGTGGTGCAGGCGTTGCCGTCGCTCGCGCACGGATTGGTGTTGTTCACCCGCACGCAACCCGTCACCGGATTGCAGCCGAGCTCGGTCGTGCAGACGTTGCCGTCGTCACAGTTGACCGGCGTGCCGGTGCAGACGCTGCCGGAACAGAAATCGTTCGTCGTGCACACGCTGCCGTCGTTGCACGTGTTCCCGTTGCAGAGCGTCGAGCACCCGTCGCACTGGATCAGATTGCCGTCGTCGCATGCCTCCCCCGGGTCGAGCTCTCCGTCGCCGCAGCCGTCGCACGGGCCGATGGTGGCGTCCGGGAACAGGTCCGATGCGGGAACGGCGCAGACGATGCTCGGAGCCGTGACGCAGTTGCCGCCCACGGCGCGGCAGCTGACGTCGTTCTCGCCGTTCACGCCGGCCCGCAGGCACCCTGCGCCGCTGACGCTGAAGCTCTGGCGATACTCGACCGAGTTGATGCCGTCGGCAGCCGACCCTTCGGTATCGACCATGCCGGTGACCGACACCGTGCAGCCGGAAAGATCCACGGAGCCGTCGGTACGATCCGGGCCCGTCGATCCTCCTTCGGCCCGAGCGGTACCGCTCACCGTGACGCTGTTGTTGCCGACGGCTTCGAGCGTGAGGTCGCCGCCGCTGCCGTTGTTGCCACTGCCGTTTGCGCGCACCAGACCTGCCATAGTCAGCGGGCCGCGCGCCGTGATCGCGATGCTGCCGCCGGAGTCGTCGTTGGCAGGATTGTTGGCATCCAGGACCGCGGAGGCGCCGATCGTCACGGCGCCACCGATGATGGTGAGCGTGCCGGCGCCAGTCGCGGCGGTGCCGGTAACCGAGAGTCCGGCATTCCCGTCGGCGGGGTTGTTGGTGATCGAGATGCCGCCCGTTCCCGGGAAGCAGGTGAAGTCCGCCGCCCGCGTGCCGACGCACATATCGACGGTGCCGCCGTCGTTCGCACGCACGAAGCTCTGATTCGCCAGGGTGATGCTCCCCCCGGCGGTCACGTCGATCTCGCCGTTTCCGGTGCCGCCGCTGACGTTGACCCGGCCGTCATTGCCGCTGTTGCTTTCGGTGCGAAACGCGTTGGCGACTTGGGCCTCAATGAAGCCGCCCGCCGCTTTGACCAAGCCGCGCACGGTGAGATTGCCGGCGATGATCGTGATCGTGCCGCCGTCGTTCAGCACCGACTGCACGGTCGCCGCGCCTCCCACGGTGACGGTGCGGTTGCCGAAATTGAGCACGCAGCCGTCGTCGATGTTGTATGTGCCGCTGCCGATCGTGCACGGATCGGCCCCGACCGGAGTGCAGATGTTCGTGTTGCACGCCGCCTGCGCCGCGGGTCCGCGACCACAGACCAAGAGAAGCAGCAACGCGGCGAGGAACAGCCGTTCGCCATTCAGCGTGACCCCATCCCATCGAACCCGTGTCGCCGCGACCGGTCGTGCAGTCATCGATCCCCCCTGTTGTTCGCCCGCTGTGCGGGCCGACCATCAACACTGCTGCAAGAGGGCTAGCCGAACGCGTTGATCTGCGTCAACGCAAATCGCGGGCGAGAACGATGATTGTTCAGTTATCGAGCGATAGTACGACGTCTATGTACCGGCAGGCATCGAGTACATAGATCTGAAACAGATAGATGAGGGATATCTGCTGGAGACGCCACAGCCTACTGCAGGACGGCGTCCGACCACGTTTCCGTCAGCGCGTTGCCGCCCCCATCGAGAAAGGCGCGGAGCTCGACCGGGCCGGCGGTCTTCGGTCGCACCTGGAACGTCAGCCGCCAGCCGCCGGTCACCGGGTTCTTCACCACGTGCTGGTCGACGAGTTCGGCGCCGTCGTCGCCCGACGCGATCGTAACGACACCGCGCACGGTGGCGTCCGCGGGCAGCGAGCGCAACGTGTCGCCGTCGAAGTCGATGACGAAGCGTTCGAGGTCGCCCGCCGCCCCGTGATCGCGGCGGGTAGCGACGACGCGACCGCCCGGCGACCGCATGGGATCCTCGCTGTACCAGTACGTCGCATACGCGGCGGCGAACGGCAGTCCCGGCTGCGGGAGCGGTTCCGGGACCCAGAAGGCCACGATGTTGTCGTTGCGCTCGGTGTTCGTGGGGATCTCGATGAGCTGGACGTGGCCGCGGCCCCAGTCGCCGCGCGGCGCGATCCACACGCTCGGCCGGCGTTCGGTGCGGGTCTCGAGGTCCTGATAGTGATCGAAGTCGCGGTCGCGCTGCACCAGGCCGAATCCCTTCGGGTCCTCCATTGCGAAGGCGCTCACGGAGATCGTGCGGGGATTGTCGAGCGGGCGCCAGAGCCACTCGCC
>Ga0335082_10009526_pt1 | contig 10547 bp, 5 predicted proteins | sample Lox_Sample_41_FD_206718 | JGI IMG/M metagenome (GOLD analysis project Ga0335082, IMG submission 206718) | Soil microbial communities from Loxahatchee National Wildlife Refuge, Florida, United States - Lox_Sample_4.1 | ecosystem: Environmental > Terrestrial > Soil > Wetlands | place: USA: Florida...
GCTGCAACCACCTGCCCGCGGTCCTCGAGGCGCTCGACGAGGCGCGCATCCGCGCCCGCATCGGGCCGTGGACCTGGGATCAGGCAGGTGCCGCCGGACGCGCCGACCTGCCCGACTGGCTGGCGATGGACGCGGACGCGGCACTCCTCCGGCTGTCGGACGGCGTCGATACGGTGCGGAAGTTCGGCTCTTCGCGGCTGCGGGACGCGGTCACCATCGAGGGCGTCGGCACCTGCTCAGACGCGCTGAACAAGGGCGCCGCCGACTTGGCGCTCGCCAGGCAGAGCCTGTTCGTGCTGCACAAGTCGACCAGCGAGAACGAGGTCGCGCTTGAGCTCGCGGCGTTCGGCGAGCGGCCCGTGGCGCACATGGCGTCGATCGGCGCGCTCAACGAGCGGACCCTGCTCAACCACATGACCAGCCTCGACGACGGCGACGTGCGTGCCGTCGTGGACAGCGGCGCGCGCGTCTCGCAGAACCCGACCTCCGCGCTCAAGCTGGCCAAGGGCACCACGCAGACCGGCAAGTGGAAGGCGCTCGCCGACGCGGGCGTGCCGATGGCGCTCGGCACCGACGCGGAGAACGTGTCCAACCACACCGACATCTGCCGTGCGATGCAGCTGGCCGCCCTGCTCCCCCGCGACATGCTCCGCGACCCGAACGCGGTCAGCGCGGAGCAGGCGCTCGAGATGGCGACGCTCGGCGGCGCGACCGCCCTGTGCTGGGATGATTCCGTCGGCTCGCTCGAGCCAGGCAAGCAGGCCGATCTGGTGGTCTTCGACACCGATAACTTCGACCTGCGCCCGCTGCACAACCCGGTCGCCAACCTTGTCTACGGCTCCACCGGGCACAGCGTCGACACCGTGCTGATCGGCGGCGAGGTCGTGCTCCGCCATGGCCAGCTCACCGGCCTCGACGAGCACGCCCTGCGGGCCGAGGTGGAGCGGATCAACCGCCGCGTTCTCGGCGAGATCGGCATCTCGCCCCTCCCCCGCTGGCCGGTCCTGTGACAGGTGAGCCCTACTAGTCGCCCGGTCCTCAGACAGCGGGTGATAACGCTGTCACCGCGATGGGCCGTCGCGTCGATCGGCGGACCTATCAGGACCTGGGTCGATAAACGGAGCAGCGGCGGGGAATGATGCCACCGGTTCGTGCTTAAGTGCCAAGCAGAGGGGATTGGCATGGGGGCTGGCAGGCACGCGCGCCGGCAACGGAAGCAAGCCATCGGGCTGGCTGGCCTGACCTTGCTTGTCGGCGGCCTCGTCGCGGCGACCGCGGTGCTGGCTAATAACGGCGATCACCCGCCAGCGAAGGCGGGGCCGGTCCATTCGTCTCACCGGGCGGCGCCTGTCGCCTCTGCTACCCCATCGTCGCGTAATCCGGCCTCGATGTGGCCCGTCTCGAGCACGGTGTCGGATCTGTCGGCGTCCCTGGCGGGAATGCCGCCGGTGGCCAACCCGGCCAACATCTACGCGGCTGACGGTGCGGGCATGCTCAGTCCCGCGGTGCGCGGCGTGCCCTACCGGATCTACGTGCCGAACAGCGGCGGCTCCACGGTGACGGTCATCGACCCGTCGACCTACCGGGTGATCGGGAGCTACCAGACGGGGCTTAACCCGCAGCACGTCGTGCCCGGCTACGACCTGCGCACCCTGTACGCGACCAACGACCTGGGCAACAGCCTCACCCCGATCAACCCGGTTACCGGGCAGCCGGCCGGCCCCAACATCCCGGTGGACGACCCGTACAACATGTACTTCACTCCCGACGGGCGGTACGCGATCGTCGTCGCCGAAGCCCGCCAAGAGCTGGACTTCCGCGACCCGCACACATTCGCGCTCAAGCACCGGATCAGTGTCGACTGCGCGGGCGTGGACCACATCGACTTCGCGGCCAACGGCGCCTACCTGATAGCCACCTGCGAGTTCGCCGGCCGCCTGGTCCGGATCGACCTGCACACGCTGAAGGTGGCGGGCTATCTCGACCTGCCGGGCTCGGCGCCGCAGGACATCAAGCTGGATCCGGCGGGCCGCACCTTCTACGTCGCCGACAAGAACCGCGCCGGAGTCTGGATGATCGACGCCGCGACGTTCCGGGCAACGGGGTTCCTGCCGACCGGCCCGGACGCGCACGGCCTGTACCCCAGCCGCGACGCCCGCGATCTTTATGTCACCAACCGGGGTAATGGCTCGATCACCGTGATCAGCTTCGCGACCAAGAAGATCGTCACCACCTGGTGGATCCCCGGTGGCGGCAGCCCGGATATGGGCGGGGTGTCTCCGGATGGCCGCGTGCTGTGGGTGTCCGGGCGCTACGACGGCGTGGTGTACGCCATTTCCACCGCGAACGGGCACCTGCTCGCCAAGATCACCGTGGGTCCGCAGCCGCACGGGCTGTGCGTGTGGCCGCAGCCGGGACGCTACTCCCTGGGGCACACCGGGGTCATGCGATGACCGGGCCATGGCTCGGTCACGGCTGGGGCCGCCGGGCGGGCGCGGCGGGATTGGCGCTGGCGGCGCTCGGCCTGCTGCTGGCAGGTCCGGCCGAGCCCGCGGCGTCAGGGACAGGCGATGTCGTCGCCAGGCTCGGACCGCTCACGGTGACCGGGACGGCGCTGCGCCCGGGACCATCCGGGACCCTCACGGCCAGCGTGCGGCTCAGCACGAGCGCGCCGCGTTCCGATCGGCTCGACGCCGCGATCGCCGCCGGCGGCGGCACGGTCGCGCTCTATCACGAGCAGGTCAGCCTGGCAGAGGTCCCCGATCTGACCGGCTGCGGCGGCGGCGCTACCCCGCTGCCGGTGCTCGAGCGCTGGCTGCATTACGGGCCGCTGCAGGTCCCCGGCCAGTCAGGGGGGCCCGCACCGCCAGTGGACGCGACCCTGACGGTGCAGCCGCTCACCCCGATGACCGGCAAGACCTTGACGGTAACCCTGTACTTCGCGGACGGCGGCGTGCTGCCACTCAACCTCCCCGTTACTGATCCTGCCGGGCCGGTGGCACCTCAATGACGGTGACACCGGCTTCACGCAACCGGGCGGCGGTTCGCTCGTCCGCCGGCGCATCGGTCACCACGATGTCGAGCTCGTCGGGACCGCAGACACTGGCCATCCCCCGGCCGGGGAACTTCGCACTGTCGGCTAGCAAGATCACCTCATCACTCACTGCGATCATCGCCCGCTTGACCGGGACCTCGACCACCGTCGTGTCCATGACACGCCCATCGGGACGGACGCCGCTGGTGCCCAGGAACAGCCGGTCGGCGTGCACCTGCCGGAGGTTGTCCTCGGTCAGGAATCCAATCAGTGACCGGTATTCGCGGCGCAGCATGCCGCCGAGCAGCAACAACTGGATTCCGTCATCATCGGCTAGCTCCTCGAACACCGCCATGCTGCTGGTAATCACGGTCAGTGATCGCCCATGGAGCCGGCAGGCGAGCCGGTGTGCCGTCGTGCCGATATCCAGCAGCACGGTTTCCCCGTCATGGATGAGCTCGGCGGCACGCACGGCGATGGCGTCCTTCTCGGATGCCCGTACCGACGCGACTTCGACGAAGGGATCGTCGTGGCCAGCCACTGGCGTCGCGCCTCCGTACACCCGCGTCAGCAGCCCCTGCCCGTCAAGGTGAAGCAGGTCCCGCCTGATCGTCGCAGTGCTCACGCCAAGCGCCTCGGCCAGAGCCACCGCGGTGACCGGCCCGTTCGCGCGGAGTTCACGCAGTATCAGCTGGTAGCGACGCTCGGAAAGCATGCACCCAACCCTTTCAAGTTCCGTCATAGTGTTACGCGACTTTGATCAATACTTGCTATCATTGCACGTCTCTGCAGAATACCGCGTCCGGCACCTGACCCTAGCGCCCTCGTCTGGAGGAGAGCCGCGTGACCGATCCGCAGCAGTCGGCTGCCCCAGAGGTGCTCGACGTGTTCCTGGCTGGCCTGTCGTTCTTTGACATCATTTTCACCGGCCTCAGCCAGCCGCCGCGCCCCGGCGCGGAGACCTCGGCCAGCGGCATGGGATCGGGGCCAGGCGGTATCGCCAACTACGCCGTTGCACTGAGCCGTCTCGGCCTTCGGACCTCACTCGCCGCCGCCTTCGGCGAAGACGTCTATGGCGATTACTGCTGGAACGTCCTGTCGGAACAGGAGGGCGTGGACCTGTCCAGGTCCCGTCGGTTCGCTGGCTGGCACTCGCCAGTCACTGCCTCGTTCGCGTTCTCCCGCGATCGCGCGATGGTGACTCACGGGCACAAGCCGCCGCTCACCGCCGACGAGCTGATCGGCGATCCCCCCGTCAGCCGGGCCGCCGTGGCACACCTGAGTCCCGATCGGCAGAGCTGGCTTGAGCTGGCGCACGCCCGCGGCACGCTGGTTTTCGCCGACGCCGGCTGGGACGAGGCAGCACACTCGGCCGACGCCATTGCCGAGCAGCTTTCGCTGTGCCATGCGTTCATGCCGAACGCCGACGAGGCGATGGCCTACACGCGCGCACGGACCCCGGATGAGGCGCTCGCGAAGCTCGCACGCCTCGTCCCGGTGGCCGTGATCACGCAGGGCGCTGACGGCGTCCTGGCGGCAGACGCCGTCACTGGGGAAAGCGCATCGGTGGCCGGACTGAATGTGGACGTCCTCGACGCGACCGGCGCCGGTGACGTCTTCGGGGCGGGGTTCGTCGCCGCCACGCTCGCGGGCTGGCCGCTGGCTGACCGGCTGCGATTCGCCAACCTTGGCGCCGCGTTGTCGGTACAGCAGTTCAGCGGCGCACTCGGCGCGCCGGGCTGGGCGGGCATCGCGCGCTGGTGGCGCGCGATCCGCTCCGACCCGGCCGCGTCCGGCCTGCGCCGCGACTACGCGTTCCTCGACGATGTGATTCCTCAACATGCCGGAACGGACCGCCGGGTCCGCTACGCGGCCGCCACCATCGGCTTTACAGCGCCCTGAGCGCCCACGACCAGCGGTAGGTGCCGGGGCCGATGAGGTAGGGGGGCAGGGTGTCGGGCCCGCACGAAGCGGTGCCAAGGCCGCGGTGGGCGGCATCAAGGTGGACGACGTGACCGTCGCGCGGGATGAGCTCATCATGGTGGGCCGCCATGGCCAGGTCGGCGGCACCGTACCTGGTGATGCTCACCTGCCTGGGCTCGTCGAGGTGCACCGCGATTCCCTGCCCGTCGGGGCCAGTCAGGGTAAACCAGCGCACGTCACCGCGACCGCCGCTCTCCTGAGGTCGCAGGTAGGGGGTGAACAGGTCGTCCGCCCTGGCGTCGTACCGGCCCACCGGGGCGCTGGCGCGGTCGGGATAGGTCTCCCACGGACCCCGGCCGAACCACTGCGCGCGCTCCAGCGTGCTGGCGGTCTGGAACACCGACCCGACCCGCGCCACGTCAGTCAGCCCGGCAGGCAGTACCGCGGTCTCCGCGATCATCAAGCCGTGGTTTCCGCCGGCGTAGGCAAGGGGGCTGAGCACCTGTTCGTGGTGCACCGGGCCCGCGGCCGTCGCGTAGCTGGCGCGTACGACGGTTTGCCCCTCATCACGCGTGACGCCCGCCAGCGTGCGGAGCGGACTCACTAGCCCCCAGTCCTCCCAGCGTGCCGCGGCACCGCCGGCCCGGTCGTTGTCCGTCGGCGCCCGCCACAGGCTCAGCACCGGCGCCGCCGCCAGCAACGGGTGGACCAGCAGCCCGTCGGCGTCGAGCACGACAGGCGGTCCGCCCGGGACGGCACCGGCCCGGGCCGGCAGCCCGCGGCGTTCCGGCCGCAGGCACACCTGCGGGGTGCATAGCTCGGTGCCGGGTGGCAGCGACTCGTGCGGAACGGCGGTGGTGATCCGCAAGGTGAGCCACGCCTCCCCGTCGGCGGCCAGCCCGGCAGCCAGATGCGCCGGGACCTGGACGGCGGCGGCGCCGCCGGGCGGGATCGGGGGCAGTTCGGCGGCTGCGCCTCGCGGCTCGCCGTCGGCGACCGTGAGCGTCCACTGCCCGGCGAGCCATGTCAGGTCGCGGAAATGCTGCCGGTTACGCAGCAGTACCTGACCGGACGTCAAGGGCTCGATGCTCACCGGGGCGGCGAGCTCGCGGTGCTCGAACATGGCGGGCTTCGGCGTCCGGTCGGGGAAGACCAGTCCGTCGGCGCAGAAGGCGCCGTCGTTAGGTGCGTCACCGAAATCTCCGCCGTATGCCCAGCGATAACCGGGGGCCGCGATCCCTGCGGCGTACGCGGTGGTGCCGGCGGTGGCTCCGGCTGGCCGGCCATCGGCCACGCGCTGCAAGATGCCGTGGTCCCAGAACTCCCAGATGAACCCGCCTTGCAGCCCTGGTGTCCGCTCGATCGCCCTCCAGTACTCGGCGAGCGTGCCGTTGCTGTTGCCCATCGCGTGCGAGTACTCGCACATGATCAGCGGCCTGTCCGGCGGGCTGCTCGCCGTGGCGTGCGCGACGATCTGCCCGATGGACGGGTACATCGGGCAGATCACGTCGCTGGCCGCCCGACCGGAATGCCAGTCGTCTTTGATGGCGCCCTCATAGTGCAGCGGTCGGGTCGGGTCGGCGCGGCGGACCCACCCCGCGGCGGCGTCATGGTTGGCGCCGTAGTCGCTTTCGTTGCCGAGTGACCACATGATGACGCTGGGATGGTTCTTGTCCCTGAGCACCATGCGGGATACCCGGTCCAGGAACGCCGCCAGGTACCGCGAGTCGCCGGCCAGCTCGTGCGCGTGGTCGTGGCTTTCGATATCCGCCTCGTCGACCACGTAGAAACCGAGTTCATCGGCGAGGTCGAGGAGACCGGGGTCATTGGGGTAGTGCGAGGTGCGGATGGCGTTGAACCCGAAGCGCTTCATGACCATCAGATCTGCGCGCATGTCGGCATGTGACAGCACGCGGCCGGTCAGCGGGTGGAAATCGTGGCGGTTGACCCCGCGTATCAGCACCCGGGCGCCGTTGACGAGCAGGTCGGGGCCGACTACCTCGACAGTGCGGAACCCAATACGGTAACGGGCCTGGTCCGCGACAGCGCCATCGGCTCGATGCAACCGGATGGTGAGATCGTGCAGCGCGGGGGTCTCGGCCGACCACGGCCGCACGCCGGGCACCACGGCGCTGATCCGGGCCAGGCCCAGCCACTCCGATACGCGCTCGCTCGCGGCGAGTTCGCCGGCGTAAGCCTGGTCTGGCCCGAGTTCGCCCGTACCGCCGAGGTGCCCCGACACGTGCCAGCCAGCGGGCAGAACGCCGTCCGCCGCGCGTACCTGAATGTCGGCGCGCAGCAGGCCGGCGCCATCCGCGAGCCCGGCAGTCACCCGGATGTCGGACAGGTAGAGGGAGTCGGTCGCGTAGAGGAACACCGGCCGGGTGATGCCGCCATGCCACCACTGGTCCTGGTCCTCGACAAAGGACGCGTCGGACCACTTCACGACGGCAAGGCGGATCGTGACCCGTTCACCGGCCACCGCGATGTCGGTGACGTCGAACTCGCTGGCCAGGTGCGAATCCTTGCCTACGCCGACCTCGACTCCGTCGACCTGGACGAGCAGGACGCTCTCGGCCGCGCCGACGTGCAGGATGACGCGCCGTCCCGCCCAGCCGGCCGGTACGGTCACGTCACGCTCGTAGACACCCGTCGGGTTGGCGTCCGGCGGCAGCGGCGGCGGTCCGGGCCAGGGCATCCGCACGTTTGTATACCACGGCTTGTCTTTGACACCGTGAATGTCGTCGAAGTCCTGCATGGTCCAGCAGCCCGGTACCGCGGCCCTGGCCCACCAGTCAGCCAGCGGAGCCTCGGGCGACGGCAGCAGCTGGAATCGCCATTCCCCGTCCAGCGGCACGGCGGCACCTGCCCTGGGAATGGCGTGCATGGGCAGCCGCCGCCACCCGACCAGCTCCGGGTCGGCCCACGGCCGGGGAGGGAACCCTTGTGCCATCATCCGCGGACCAGGCGCAGGGTGAGGATCTGGAACGGGCGCAGCGCGACCGGGATCGCGTCACGGTGATTCGCCAGCAGCGGCGGGCCGCCCAGCGGCGAGGCGCCGGGCAGCGGCCGTTCGAGCAGGTCGACGATCTCCGCGCGGATGACTCCGAACCCCGGCCGTACGACCGCGCTTGCCCGGCCGCCGAGCGATTCGTAGAGCCGGACGATGACGTCTCCTGACTGGTCGTCGGCCAGCTTCACCGCCTCAACCGTGGCGCCCGCGCCGTCGACCGTCACCAGGGGGACAGGGGGCTCCCCCTGCCCGTTAACCACCCGGAGCGGCAGGTTCAGCGCGTAGCCGTCGGCGACCGCGGCGGCGATGTCGGCACCGGGCAGCAACGCGTAGCTGAACCGGTGCGTTCCCCGGTCGGCGCGGGGGTCGGGGCTGCACGGCGCCCGCAGCAGGCTCAGGCCGATCGTCGTGGTGGTGCCGCCATCGTCGCGGGTGGCCCGGCTGACATCGTGCCCGTAAGTGGCGTCGGTGAGGAGGGCGACGCCATAGCCGGGCTCGCCGACGTGAATCCAGCGATGGGCGTACACCTCAAAGCGGGCGGCTTCCCAGCTCGTGTTGGTGTGCGTGGGCCGGTACACATGCCCGAACTGGATCTCGGCGGCGGAGCGGTCCGCGTGCACGTCGACCGGGAAGACGGCCTTGAGCAGCTTCTCGGTTTCATGCCAGTCGACCTCGGTCTGGATGTCCACTCGGCGGCTGCCCGCTCGGACGCGCACCGTCTGCGTGATGCGCGAGTGCCCGAACGAGCGTTCCACGCGGATGGCGCAGGCCAGCGGTCCGGCCTCGGTGACCGTGATCGAGTCGGCCTGGGTGAGCTCGGTGTACCGGCGCCGGTAATGGGCATCGATATCCCACGCGTCCCACTCGTTCGGCAGGTCGGTGTGCAGGCGGAGCAGGTTCCCGCGGCCGTCCGGCGCGAGCACCTCGCGCCCGGCCGCCAGGTCGCGCACCGAGGCGAGTGTCCCAGCCGCGTCGAGTTCCACCCGGACGAGGCCATTGTCGATGACCCGTCCGTCCACCATCACCGGAACTGCCTGGAGTTGCGCGAGGCCGCCTGCGCCGCCGGCCGGCGCGACCGCGAAGCCCAGGTCGCCATTGGGCAGGGCGACCACCTCGGCCCGGTCGCGCGGGCCGGCGTTGAACACCCAGGTGCCGGCGCCCTGGCCTGCCAGGGCGCCGGTCGCCTCAGCGATGATCTGCTGGAGCTCGGCCGTCACGCGGGCGTACGCGGCCTCTGCCTCGCGGTGCACCCAGCCGATGGATGTGCCGGGCAGGATGTCGTGGAACTGGTGCAGCAGCACGGTCTTCCACAGCCGGTCGAGGTCACCGTATGGGTACGGATACCCCGTGCGGACGCTGGCGGTCGCGGCCCACAGTTCAGCCTCGCGCAGCAGGTGCTCCGCGCGGCGGTTGCCCGCCTTGCCGCGCGCCTGCGAGGTGAAGGTGCCGCGGTGCAGTTCGAGGTACAGCTCGCCGGACCAGACCGGCGCGTCCGGGTACTCCGTCTCGGCGGCGGCGAAGAACGCGTCCGGCGGCTCGATGACGACCTTCGGGGCACCCTCCAGGTCGCGGAGCCGCCTGGCCTTCTCCAGCATCTCGCGGGTGGGTCCGCCGCCGCCGTCTCCGTGGCCGAAGGGAGCGAGCGAGCGGGTGCCGCGGCCCTTCTCCGCGTAGTTGCGCACGGCCAGCGCCAGTTCGGCGCCCTCAAAAGCGACGTTGTACGTGTCGACCGGCGGGAAGTGGGTGAACACGCGGCTGCCGTCGATCCCCTCCCACCAGAAGGTGTGGTGCGGCAGCCGGTTGACCTGGTTCCATGACAGCTTCTGGGTGAGGAACCAGCGCGTCCCGGCAAGCATGGCGAGCTGCGGGAACGCCGCCGTGTAGCCGAAGGAATCCGGCAGCCACACGCCGCGGGTCTCGATGCCGAACTCGTCAAGGAAGTACCGCTTGCCGTGGATGAGCTGGCGCGCCAGCGCCTCCCCGCCGGGCAGGTTTCCGTCCGGCTCGACCCACATGCTCCCCGTCGGCACCCACTGTCCGGCCTTCACGGCCTCATGGATGCGCCGGTGGATCTCCGGATACCGCTCCTTGACCCAGGCGTAGTGCTGCGCCTGGGAACAGGCGAACACGAACTCGGGGTACTCGGCGGCGAGCGCGGTGACGTTTGCGAAGGTACGGGACGTCTTGCGCACCGTCTCGCGCACCGGCCACAGCCACGCGCTGTCGATGTGCGCGTGCCCGACCGCGGACAGTGTGTGCGCGCTGGCGTGCGCGGGCCGGGCGAGGACATCGGCGAGTTCGGCGCGAGCCGCCGCGGCCGTGCCTGCCACGTCCGCGATGTCAAGCACGTCGAGCATCGACTCAAGCGCGCGCAGGATCTCGTGCCGCCGCGGTTCGGCGGCCGGCAGCTCCCGCATCAGTTCGCGGAGCACCTCGGCGTCGAGCATCAGATGCCAGACCGTCTCGTCGAGAACAGCGAGGTCCGCACGGGCGAAACGGTACAGCGGCTCACCGGGCGCCGTCTCGCGGTCGCCCAGCGCGGTCGGCACGAAGCCGCCGGCCAGAATGTCCGGGTTC
>Ga0335082_10009527_pt1 | contig 10546 bp, 9 predicted proteins | sample Lox_Sample_41_FD_206718 | JGI IMG/M metagenome (GOLD analysis project Ga0335082, IMG submission 206718) | Soil microbial communities from Loxahatchee National Wildlife Refuge, Florida, United States - Lox_Sample_4.1 | ecosystem: Environmental > Terrestrial > Soil > Wetlands | place: USA: Florida...
TCGCGCTACCCGTACCTCATCACGCGCGACTGGCCCGAGCCCTACCGGGCGATGCGCATCGCCGAGCGGATCGTGAGCGCGGGCCGCCTCACTCCCGAGGCCTTCGGCGCGATTCAGCTCGACGTCGTCTCCAACCAGGCCCGCGAGCTGCTGCCCCTCCTGCTCGACACCAGGCCGTCGGACGCGGCGGGCAAGGACGCACTCGAGCGTCTGTCCCGGTGGGACGGCTCCTTCGCAGCGGACTCCGTGCCGGCCGCGATCTACGCGGCCTGGTACACGACGCTTTCCGCGATGCCGGAGGACGAGCTCGGCGAGTCGGTCCCGGGCAACGTCCGGTCGCGCTTCCTCATCAACGCCCTCTCGTCCGAGTCGGCCTGGTGCGACGACGTCCGCACCCCGCGGCGGGAGACATGCGCCGACTTCAAGGCCGCGGCCCTGGACCGGGCGATCGCCCTGCTCCGGCAGAAGCTCGGCCCCGATCCGACCTCCTGGCGCTGGAGCCGCCTCCACGTCGCCCGCGCGCCACACGAGGTGTTCGATCGGGTCCCGCTGCTCACCCGCTTCTTCTCGCTGGAAACGCCCCGGGGCGGCGACGCGTCCACGGTCGACGTCGGCGCCTACCGCCGCGACGGCTCCTTCGTGATGACGGCGGGCGCGAGCTACCGGCAGGTCTTCGACCTGTCGGACCTGACCAGGAGCCGCTTCGTGATCACGACGGGCCAGTCCGGCAACGTCTTCGATCCCCGCTACAGGGACCAGACGGCGATGTGGCGGGACGGGCGCACGCTCATGCCCGAGACGGCTCCCGTCGTGAAGACGCTGATCCTGCGGCCGGAGCCCTAGACCTCGGCGGCGGCGGGGGCCTCCGGCCGGGGGCGGTCGTTCGCGGCGTCGTGGATGACCTTCCCGTCCCGCAGCCGGACGATCCTCCGGGCGTGGGCGGCGATGTCCTCCTCGTGAGTGACCAGGACGATCGTGTTGCCGCGGCTGTTCAGCTGGTCGAAGAGCGCCATGATCTCGACCCCGGTCTGGGAGTCGAGGTTGCCGGTCGGCTCGTCGGCCAGGAGGATCGAGGGGTTGTTGATCAGGGCCCGCGCGATCGCGACGCGCTGCCGCTGGCCGCCGGAGAGCTCATTGGGCTGGTGGCTCATGCGGTCCGCCAGGTTGACGGCCTCGAGGGCCTTCACCGCGCGGTCGCGCCTCTCCTTGCGCGGCAGGCCCGAGTACACGAGCGGCAGCTCCACCTGCTGGAGTGCCGTCGTGCGGGGCAGCAGGTTGAACGTCTGGAACACGAAGCCGATCTCCTGGTTCCGGATCGCCGCGAGCTCGTCGTCCGTCATCGTGGCGACCTCGCGGCCGTTTAACACGTAGGAGCCGGCGGTCGGCGTGTCCAGGCAGCCGATCAGGTTCATGAGCGTGGACTTGCCCGAGCCCGACGGGCCCATGATGGCGACGTACTCGCCCTTCTGAACGCCCAGCGTCACGCCCGAGAGCGCGTGGACTCTCTCCTCGCCCATCTCGTAGACCTTGGTGATGTCGCGGATGTCGATCAGCATGGCCCGCTCAGAAGATCGCGTTCCAGGCCGCGCCGATTGCCACGGTGATCAGCCACAGGGTCACGATGACGCCGGCGGCGGCCCCCCGCTTGACCTTCGCCGCGGCGGCGAAGCCGATCACGAAGAGCGCCAGCGACCAGAGCGTGAAGGCGTCGAACGAGGCCAGGATCGAATGGAGCACTTTTGACGAATCGCGGGCCACGAGAAACCCGAGGTTCGACCGCAGAAGGTCGCCGAGCGCCTGGGGATCCACCGACTCCTGGCGCGAGATCAAGAACATGACGAACGGGGCCTTGACGATTCCCGGCAGGAACGCGTGGGTCGTCGCCCCCATGGCCTGCTTGAAAGTCGAATCCCATCCGAACGCCTTGAAGGAACCCCAGATGACGACCGCCGTGACGAGCGCGACGACCGGCGGGGAGACCACGGCGATGACGTAGGAGAACGGCACGCCGATTTTTTTGCCCTGCTCGACGGCCGTCTGGACCTGCTCCGACGACGCGGTCTGGCCGCCGCGCTCCAGGCGGGCCCGGGTCATTTTTTCCCAGTCCATGCGGGGAACCAGCACGAGGGTCACGCCGATGGACACGGCAATCCAGAGCAGGAGCGGCGCGAGCCAGGTCGGCCGCCGGGCAATCGACGCGAACGTCTCGCCCGGAGAGACCAGGGCCCCGACGATGCGCCCGATCGCGTTGGCCGCAGGCTCGGCCGCGGGGACCGGAGGAGGAGCCGAGCTCATTCGTTCGCCGACTTGCGCAGGTCGATCGTCGAGCGCAGCTTCTCCGGCGGCGCCTCGACCCGAACGCTCTTCCACTCCAGGATGTCCGCCACGTCGAGGTGGAAGGTCGAAATCGCTTTCCGGTACACGGCCAGGGCCTGCATCTCGGTCGTGCGAGCGACGGAGAGGTCCCGCTGGATCTGGTTGACCTGGAACGTCGTGCTCATGCCGTTCTCGAACTTCTTGCGCTCCGCGTCGAGGTTGCGTTCCGCGAGCTCCCTGCCCTTGCGCGCCGCGACGATCGACTTGGCTGCGGTGTCGATGGCGCGGACCGCCGAGCGGACATCCAGGAGAACGTTCTGCTCCGTCTGCGTCAGCCTGGCCCTCGTCGACTCGTAAGTGTACTTCGCGGCGCCCAGGTTGCCGCGGCCCACGCGATTCAGGATCGGATAGTTGAACGTCAGGCCGAAGGACCAGTTCTTGTTCCGGCCGCTCGTCATGCCGCTCCACGCGTCGCCGAAGCCGCCGGGAATCGTTATGGGATCGCCCGTGGCAGGGTCCGTGGTGTGTATCGTGCCGCCAATGCCCAGCGTGCCGAAGCTCCCGACGAGGTTGAGGCCGGGCAGCGACTCGTTGCGCCAGTAGTCGTACGTCGTGCGCGCGGACGACGTCGCCAGGAGAGACTGCTGCATCTCGGGGCGCTTTTCGAGTGCCGTCTTGATCGCATCCTCGATGTTGATCTTGACGTTCTCGTCGGCCTCCACCTTGTCCGTGGGAACGATCGGCAGCGAGGTCCATCGGTCCTGGTCGAAGTTCAGGGCGCGCTTCAACCGGTCCTGCGCGTCGCCGATCAGGCCCTCGGCCGTGATGATGTCCTGCTCGGCCTGAGCCACGCCCACCTCGGTCTGCACGATGTCGATCGGGGCGAGCGAGCCGACGTCGATCTTGATCTTGGTGATGCGGTTCAAGTCCTGGGCAATGCGCAGCGACTCCCTCTTCACCTCGGCGTTCTCGATCGTGTACACGAGATCCCAGTAAGCCTGGTCCACGGCGTCCACGACGGTCTGCACGCTCTTGACGAAATCGAGGTAGGCCGAGTCCTGCGTGTTGCGCGAGATGTTGATCTGCCAGTAGGTCGGCGTGGTGCCGAAGTTCCGAAGCAGCGGCTGCGACAGGGAGAGCAGCCAGCTGCTCGAGAAGGACGGGTTGACGTACGAGAACGAGGAGTTCGTGCCTGTCCGGTTGGCGAGGTACCCGAGGGTGAAGGTGCCGCCAATGGGAGTGAGCTGCTGAATCTGGGCCTGGGGGTTGAACGTGTCCAGCGTGTTGACGGCGGCGCCCACGAGGGTCGACGTCGCCGGAGTCTCGGAGTGGTTCCGGATGGCCGATGCGCTGAAGTTGGGGTCGAAGATGGCCTTGCTCACCATCAGGTTGTACCGCTGGGCTTCCGCGGCGTTGACGAACACGTTCAGATCCGCGTTGTTGGCCAGCGCCAGCGCAATGGCTTCGGTCAGCGAGAGGTGAATCTCCCCGTTGATGGGCTCGGGCAGGGGCCGCGCGACACGGGCTCCGGGCCGCGAGGGCACGACCTGGGTGTCGGCCGCGTGGGCCCCGGGCGACAGCACGAGCGCGCAGACGGCCAGAGCGAGAGCGCGGGCCTGCCCGGTGTGACGCAAACTCTTCATTACAGGACTCCTTCGAGAGTTAAGTTACGCAGGACGAAGGCGAATGTTTCGCCGCCGGAAGGCGGAGAATACAGGAAACAGCCCTATCCCGGCCCCGAAAGCTCCCCGGCGAAAAAACAGGCGGCCGTGCGACCGGTTTCCCGGAGAGAAAGCGGCGGTTCCTCCTCCCGGCAGCGCGGCCGCGCGATCGGGCACCGCGTATGGAAGGGACAACCCGGCGGCGGAGCGGCCGGCGAGGGCGGCTCTCCGGGCAGCACGATGCGGCGCCTCGCGGACAGGGGATCGGGCTCCGGAACGGCAGACAGCAGGGCCGCCGTGTAGGGATGCAGGGGCCGGCTCGACACGGCCGCGGCCGGGCCCTCCTCGACGATCCGGCCGAGCGACATCACGGCGATCCGGTCCGAGACGCGCGCCACGACGGCCAGGTCGTGGGAGACGAAAAGGGAGGAAAGCCCCGTCTTGGCGCGCAGGTCGAGCAACAGGTTGACGACCTGGGCTGCCACCGAGACGTCGAGGGCCGACACGGGCTCGTCGCAGACCAGCAGCTTGGGGCCCGTCGCCAGCGCTCGGGCGATCGCCACGCGCTGCCGCTGCCCGCCCGACAGCTCCGCCGGGAACCGGTCGGCCGCCGAGGCGGGCAGGCCCACGTCCGCCAGGAGCTCGGCCACGCGCGCCGGGAGCTGCCTGCGGGAGGCCATGCCCTGGACGGCGAGGGGCTCGGCGATCTGGTCGCCGGCCCTCATCCGCGGGTTGAGAGAGGTCAGGGGCTCCTGGAAGACGATCTGGAGATCCCTGCGGCGGCGGCGCAGGGCCGCCCCGGAGAGCGCCAGCCAGTCGTCGCCGTCGAAGCGGATCGTTCCTGCGGTCGGCTCCTCGAAGCGCAGCAGCAGCCGCGCCACGGTCGTCTTACCGCTGCCGGACTCGCCCACGAGGCCCAGGGTCTCGCCCCGCCCGATGTCGAACGACACGCCGTCGACTGCCCGCACGGTGCCGGGACCGGACGCACCGGGCCGACGCAGCGGGTAGTGCTTGACGAGGCCCTCAGCCGAGAGAAGCGGAGCCGTCATTCTTGGCTCTCGTACAGAAAGCAGCGGACCCGGGCGCCGGCTGTCTCGTAGAGCGATGGCTCCGCTGTGTCGCACGGAGCAAAGCGGTCGCCGCAGCGGGGGGCAAAGGCGCAGGCCCCGGCGAGGCGGTCGGGCAGGTCGGGCACGCCGCCGGGAATCGCGGGGAACCGCCGGGCCGGCCCTCCCGAGTCCCCCGCTCTCGGGACCGAGGCGAGCAGGCCGCGGGTGTAGGGATGACGGGGCGTAAGAAAGATCTGCCGGGTGTCGGCCTCCTCGGCCACGCGGCCCGCATACAGAACCAGCGCCCGATCGCTGTGCCGGGCCACGAGCCCCATGTCGTGCGTGATCAGGAGCACGGTCAGGCCCCGCTCCCGGCGAAGCCGCTCGAGAAGCTCCATCACCTGCGCCGCCACCGTCGCGTCGAGAGCCGCCGTCGGCTCGTCGGCGATCAGGACCTGCGGGTCGGCCGCGAGCGCCGTCGCCAGCAGCGCCCGCTGGCGCAGCCCTCCCGAGAGCCGGTGGGCGTACTCGTCGAGGCCGCGATCGGGGTCGGGAAATCCGACCTCGGCGAGCCGCTCGCGGGCCACCGCGCGGGCGGACGCGCGGGATCCGCCCCGATGCAGAAGGACCGCCTCGGCGATCTGGCTGCCGACCGTCGCGACCGGGTCGAAGGCGGAAGCAGGCTCCTGGAAGACGAACCCGACGCATCCGCCGCGCACCTGCCGCCACTCCGGCTCGGACAGGCCGGTCAGGGCGCGTCCGTCGAGGCTGACCGAGCCGGTCACCCGGGCCCGGGCAGGCAGCAGGTTCAGCAGGGCGCGAGCCAGCAGCGTCTTGCCGCAGCCGCTCTCACCCACGATCGCAAGGCAGAGGCCCCTGGCGGCGTCGAACGACACCCCGTCCACCGCCGGATAGAACCGACCTGCGACAGGGACCTCGACTCTCAGGTCGCGGACGGAGAGGGCGGGCACTAGTTGCCTTTGACCGCCTCGAGCTCCTTCACGCGATGCACGATGTCCCGGTAGTTGGTGTTGAGGCCGTACACCTCGAGGAAGGTCTTGTAGGCCTGATCGACCTCCCCCGTGTTCTGGTAGACGCATCCCAGGTCGTAGAGGAGCCCGACCGTCTCGACCTCCTTGATGTCCGGCGACTCGAGACCTCTCCGGTACCACTTGATCGCGAGCTGCGGCATTCCCTTCTCCAGGAAGCACAGCCCGAGCATGCTGCAGCACTCCACCATCCGCGCGCTGTCCTTGGACGCGAGCTGGAACTCGCCGATGGCCTCGTCGATCAGGCCCATCTCCTTGTAGGCGATGCCGAGGTTGAAGTGGGTCTCGTAGTCCTCGACCGAGAGCTGCTGCTCGACGCCCTTCTTGAACTCGCGGAAGATCTCCTCGAGGGAGGCCTCGCCCTCGGGACCGGACATCGCCGGCGCTTCGGGCGTGGGCGGGACCTCCTCGGAGAGCTCCTTCTCGAGCTCCTCCGCGAGATTGAAGAACTGCTGCTCGTCGGCAAAGAGGCTCGTTTCGTCCACGGACGCTACCGGCGCCGGGGGGGCTGCCGGGGCCTGGCCGGCCTTCTGCATCTCGTCCTGCAAGAGGGATCCCAGCTCCTCGTAGGAGACGAAGTCGGAGTCCGCGGAGGGCATCGGGGCCGGCGGGATGGGCTGCCCGAGCGGCTGGACCGGGCCCGTCTGGGCGAAGTCCGGAAGAGGGGCCAGGTCCGAGCGCGAGAAGCGGATCGTCTCCACATCGGCCGGCGGCGCGGCGGCCGGCGGCGGGATGGGAGGGGCCTCCGGCCGGGCGGGGGAAGCCGCCGGCTCGGGGACGACCTCGATCTCGAACTCGTCGAAGGCAAAGTCGGGGGACGCAGAAGGCGGCGGCGCCGGCGGGGGCGCGGCGGGCTCGCCGGTCGAGGCCTCCGCGAGCGGAGCCGCCTCTTCGGCAGCGAACGCATACCTGGCGGACAGGGCGTCGGCGTCGGCCACCCTGCCCTGCTGGCGGTAAACGTCGGCCAGCGCTTGCGCCTCTTGAGCCACGGCCGGGTTCTTCGACTCCGCCATCAGGCCGACGAGGCGTTCGCGGGCGTGCGTCAGATCGGGCCTGCGCCGCACGAGAGAGCGCAGCCTCTCGATGGCCTTGTCCGTCAGTCCGTACTTGGCGAAGACCTCGGCCTCGACGACGAGGGTCTCGATCTCCTGCTCCTCCGCACCGCTCGGTTGCGGGGCGGGAGCCGCGGTCGCGGGCGGCGGAGGCGGAGGAGGGGCGGGCCTGGGCGGAGGCGCCGCGGCGGCCGGAGGGGCCGGAGCGACGGAAGCTGCCGGGGGCGGGGCGGGAGGAGGCTCGACGGTGAGCTCCGGGATCTCGAGCGCGGGAGCAGGAGCCGGGGCCGGAGCGGGAGCCGGAGGCGGCGCGGCGGCGTGCGGCGCCAGGTGCTTCAGGCGTTCGAGGGCCTCCGGGTTGCCTTGCTGGGACCGGAGCGCGCGCTGGTAGCTCTCGACGGCGGCATTCACGTCGCCCCGCCTCTCGGCGTCGCGCCCGAGCGCCACCCGCACCGCGGCGGCCTCGGCGACGTTGCCCTCGGCCTCACGGACGTCCGCCATCTTCTCGAGGGAGAGCCGATGCGCGGGCTCCCCGTCCAGGATCGGACGCAGGTACCCGACCGCGCGGCCGAAGTCCCGGCCCGCCACGGCCGCGTCGATCACCGGCGCGATGACGGCGAGGGCCTGGTCGAAGTTGCCTTCCAGCAGGCGCACGCCCGAGAGCAGGGCGCGGCTGGGCTCGTGCTTGGCGTCCAGAGCGATGGCCTGCTCCGCCGTCTTGATGGCGTCGCTCTTGTGGCCGAGCTCGATCTGCGCCTCCGCGAGCAGCGCCAGGCTGTCCGGCGTGCGGGGCGCGGCCCTCAGGATCGCGATCGCCGCGGCGGCGTTCTTCTGGGCGAGCAGCGACTTGACGAGGCTTTTCTGGATGTTCGCGTCGTTGGGCGAGAGCTCGAGAGCTTTCTGGAACACCGCGGCGGCCTCGTCGTGCCCTCCCCGCCGCAGCAGCATCGACCCGATCAGGCCGTACTGCATGACCGCCTGCTCGGTCTGGTTGTGCGAGCGGTACAGGTCCGCCAGGCGGACCTGGATCTTCAGGTCGTTGGGATCGACCGCGGCCATCTTCTTGTAGGCGGCAATCGCATCCTCGTGCTTGCCGCTCTTCTGGTAGTGGTCGGCCAGGACCTGGTACTGGCTGCGCGCGTCCTGCGTCAGGCCCTGCTTGTGGTACAGGTCGGCGAGCTTCTCGTAGACATCCAGCCGCGCCGGGTCGATCTTGTTGATCTTCTTGTAGATCGCGATCGCCTTGAGGAAGAACCCGTCCCGCGAGTAGGAATCGGCGATGCGCGTGTAGTACTGGATCGACTCGCCCGGCCGGTTCATCCGGACGTAGAGATCCCCCACCCGGTTGAGGGTGGCGACGTCTTTCGGGTTCTCGTCGAGCAGGCGCAGGTACTCCTTCAGCGCTTGCTCGAGCTTTCCCTTTCCGAGGAACTTCTCCGCCGACTGGAGAATCTGTTCCTTCGACGTTGCCATTTACGAAATTCTAGCCCGAATCCGTCAGCGGCGCCCTCCTGCCCTCGCGATCCGGCACGACGCCTCGATAGCTCAGGCGGTGCTCGGGGCACGGTCCGAACCGGCGCAGGGCCTCCCAGTGCTCGGGCGTGCCGTAGCCCTTGTGCCGCTCGAAGCCGTAGACCGGGTACCGGCGCGCCATCTCCTCGCAGAGCGCGTCCCGGTGCACTTTCGCCACGATCGAGGCGGCCGCGACCGAAGAGGACAGCGCATCGCCGTGCACGATCGGCACCTGGGGCAGGCGCACTCCCGGGACCCGCACGGCGTCCACGACCAGGGCGTCGGGCGGCGGCGCCAGACTCGCGACGGCCTGGCGCATGGCGGCGAGGCTCGCCTGGAGGACGTTGTCGGCGTCGATCGTGGCGGCATCGACCACCCCGAGACCGACGTCGACGGCGCGGCTGCGGATCTCGCGATCGAGCAGGGCCCGCGTCTCGGCGTCGAGCTTCTTGGAGTCGTCGAGGCCCGGCAGGACGCAGCCCTCCGGCAGCACGACGGCCGCGGCCACGACCGGCCCGGCCAGCGGACCGCGACCCGCTTCGTCCACTCCCGCCACCCGGGCGTAGCCCCGCCGGCGCAGCTCCGTGTCCACGAGGTCGAGCCCGGCCAGACGACCCAGCTCCGCAAACAGGGCGGAGAGAGCGTCGGCCGTCATCCCGGCGTTACTCGGTGCGCTTCTCGTCGATACGGGCGGCTTTGCCCTTGCGCGCGCGGAGGTAGTACAGCTTCGCGCGCCGGACGGCGCCCTTGCGCTCGACTTCGATGCGGTCGATGATCGGCGAGTGGAGCGGGAAGACGCGCTCCACGCCGATTCCGCTCGAGATCTTGCGAACCGCAAAGGTCTCGCGGACGCCTCCGCCCCGGCGGGCGATCACGACTCCGGCAAAGACCTGGATGCGTTCTTTCTCGCCTTCACGAACCTTGACGTGCACACGCACCGAGTCGCCCGGCGCGAACACGGGCAGATCCGTGCGCAGAGCAGGCTTTTCCACCTCGAGAAGAAGATCGGACATGACGGACCCCTCGAATGTTAAACGGCGAGTGTATTGAACCGCTGGAGATTTTGCAAATCGGGGAAACGCGGGGGCCCGGTCGGTCTTTACTCCTTCTCCTCTCCCGGCTCCGGCGGGCGCTTCAAAAGCAAGTCGGGACGGCGGTCGCGCGTGCGCGCGAGGGCCCGAGCGCGGCGCCACCGCGCGATCTTCGCGTGGTCGCCGGAGAGGAGGACCTCCGGCACCGTGAGCTTGCGGAATTCTCGCGGCCGCGTGTAGTGCGGGTAGTCGAGCCGGTCGCTGGCGAAGGACTCGGCCTCGACGGACTCGGCCTTTCCGACCACCCCGGGCACGAGCCGGGAGACGGCCTCGACGACCGCGAGGGCCGCGAGCTCCCCTCCCGGCAGCACGAAGTCGCCCAGCGAGATCTCCTCGTCGAAGAGGCCGACCTCGCGGACCCTCTCGTCCACGCCCTCGTAGCGCCCGCAGCACAGGAGGAGCCTCGCGCGCCCCGCAAGATCCCTGACCTTGTCGTGGTCGAGCCGCCGGCCGTCCGGAGTCAACAGCACGGACCAGGCCGGAGGCTCACCGCGCCGCGCCTCGACGGCGGCGGCCACGACCGGCGCCAGCATGACCATGCCGGGCCCTCCCCCGTAGGCCTCGTCGTCCACCTTGTGGTGCTTGTCCGATGCGAAATCGCGCAGGTCGGTGACCCGGACCTCGATCAGCCCCGCCGCGATCGCCTTGCCGAGCAGGCTCTCGGCGAGCGGCGAGGAGAAATAGCCCGGAAAGATGGTCAGGATCTCGAACTGCACGGCGGCCATTCTAGAGGTCGAAGAGGCCCTCCGGCGGGTCGAGGACGATGCGGCGGCCTTGACGGTCGACGCGGACCACGATGCCCTCGACGAAGGGAAC
>Ga0335082_10009528_pt1 | contig 10546 bp, 7 predicted proteins | sample Lox_Sample_41_FD_206718 | JGI IMG/M metagenome (GOLD analysis project Ga0335082, IMG submission 206718) | Soil microbial communities from Loxahatchee National Wildlife Refuge, Florida, United States - Lox_Sample_4.1 | ecosystem: Environmental > Terrestrial > Soil > Wetlands | place: USA: Florida...
GTCGCCGACGCCCCGGCGGGCATCGCCTCGTGCATCGGCGCCACCTGGATCGGCGGCGGCGTACCCGGCACGGTCGAGCTCCTGCGGCACAGCCTGCAGCCCGGCGGCATGATGCTGATCGGCGAACCGTACTGGCGCCGGGAACCTCCCGACCAGGCCACCGTGGAGGGCTGCCACGCCGTTGGCAGCGATGACTTCCTGCCCGTGCCGGAACTGATCGAACGGTTCGGCGACCTGGGCTGCGACGTCGTCGAAATGGTCCTCGCCAGCCAGGACAGCTGGGACCGGTACGCCGCAGCGCAATGGCTGAATATCCGCCGCTGGCTCGACGCCAATCCCGATGACGAGCTGGCCGGCCAGATGCGCGCGGAACTCGCCACCGCGCCCGCACGATATGCCAGGTACCGGCGCGAATATCTCGGCTGGGGTGTCTTCGCCCTGATGAACCGCTGACTCATCGGGCTACTGAACAGCCCGGACATCAAAACCACCCGCTTAGCCATACCGAGGACCTATCTCATTACGACTCATCTACCGGAGATCCACTGTTTCCGACGCCTTAAATGGGATACCGGGTGGGTTCGGTGGTGTAGGTCCGTCCGGTCGGGGTGGTCCACCGGAAGCCCCCGTCGGGCAGCTGGTCGACGTGCCAGCGCGGGTCCTGCTTGAGCCGGTGGTCATGCCGGCACTTTGGGTCCCCGTTGCACAGGCAGGTCCAGCCGCCCGCCTCGTACGGAATGTTGTGCTCGAAGTCGCACTGGGCCGCGGGCCGGCGGCACCAGGGCCCGGTGCAGGTAGCGTGCCTCACTTGGGACAAGTGCCGCAGCCTGCCCCCGGGATCGTGGCCGCTGGCCTGGAACCGGTGATCGCACTGCCCGGTATCGATGGGGTCGAAGCTGACCAGCAGGTCCGGCCCGCTTCCTGGGGTGCGCAGGCGCCAGGTCCCTGGTTCGGCCGTGGCTGTGAAGGAGAATCCCGGCCCGTCCCGGGTCGCAGGTCCGGCTCGTTTCCTATGGCTCTTGGGTTCGGGCAGGGCGCAGCCGTGCCCGACGGCGTGCCCCTGCTCGTCGGTTACGGTCACGCACCACGTCGTCTTGGGGTTGCGGCCGGCAGCGGCAGCCAGGTCGCGGGCCAGCCAGGGGTCGACCGGCCAGATCCCGGAGAGTTCTCCCGGCCGGTCGGCCAGCCTGGTCAGGTTGGTCAGCGGGACGGTCAGGGTGACTCGTCCGGCGAAGCCGCTCGGAGCCGCCGCACCGTCCTGACCGGGGCGTGAGTCCATGCTCAGCAGCAGGTCCAGGTAGGCCCGGGCACGGAGCATGTCCATGTCGCCCTCAAGGCCGGACTTCTTAAGCTCCAGCGCCAAGGCGGTGATCCGCTGATCGGCGGCCAGCACCTCGTCCGGCGGCAGTTCGTGGCCCGCCAGGGCAGCGTTCCCGCTGTCCTCAGCCCACCGCTCCACCCGCGCGTGCTTTGCCGCTGCTTCCCGCCGCTCGCGCGCCTTCTTCGGCGCGACCTCCATCACCGCGCGGGCGATCGCGGCGCGCAGCGCGCCCGGGGTCAGCCGCCCGGCCCGGCCCAGCACCTTCGCCTCGGCCGCGCGGGCCTCGCTGGGATCAAGGACAGAGGTGGCGCGGGCGATGATGGCGACTTTGGACTGCCGCAGGATGCCGTCCCGGAAGGCTGCCTTGGTGCCGGGCAGCCTGACCTCCAGGTGGTAGGCGATGTCCAGCATCGCATCGGCGGCCGGGCGGGACTCGGCCAGCACCCCGGCCACCTCGGCGGTGATCGACTCATCCCACGACTCCGGCATCTCCGCCGCGCCTTCCACCGCGGCGCCCGGACGCGGGCGGCGGCGGATGAACTCGGCCACCGCGGCGTGCTTGCGGGCGCTGGCCCAGGCTTCGATCCGGTCCCAGGCGCTGATCGCCCCGGCGACCTCGTCGTCACAGGCGTCCTGGTACCGGTCATCCCCCCCGGCCGCCTCGGCGGCGAAACCGGCCAGCGCCCCGCACCCCGGCATGGTGTCCAGCAGCATCCCGGCGCCGAACCCGGCCGCGCGGCTCGCGAACTCCCCGGGCTGCCGCGCCGCCGACCCGGGCTGGCCTGGACCGCGCCGGCCCCCGGCGACCGGCGTTCCGCCCGGCAGCCCCTGCCGGGCGGCTCGCGCGGCGAAAGCCATCTCCTCTGCGGTGATCTCCCGGCACTCCGCGATCAGCGCATCCAGGTCGGCGTCCCACGGCGCGGCGTCCTCGTCCGGCTCCTCATCATCGTCCGGGCCCAGCGGCTCACCCGAGGCCGCCGCTGCCTCACACCACGCCAGCCAGTCCTCCTCCGCCTGGCCGGGATCCCCGTCCCGCCCAGGCTCCGGAGAAACCGGCTGCTGGAGCATATATACCACCCGTTCGGATAAATGATCTTCAGGGAAATTCTGTAGAACATTCTATCGTATAGAGGCGCAGATCGTAAGGGAATCCCGAAAATTCGAATCTATTATTAGAGTTCTTTATGTGACGACTGAGGTCGACAGGGAATTGCGGTACCGGTTTAACGGACTGGCGGGCTGGCGGACTCGCGGCCGGCAAATGGCGATCACTCGTCGTGCGCTCATGACAGGCCAGACTCCCTCAGTTCCCCGGACTCATCGGCGGCTGACCCGCACACGCGTGCATGAACGTCGCGTCAGGTATTCTCCGGCCCCTGAATGGACGCCGCCATACGATTCATCCCATGGCCGAAGAATGGCGGGTAAGTCTGGTCATCTATGACGACGGGAGCATCTTCAGGAGGTCCCGTTTTCGCGATCTTCTGCGCGGCCGTCTGGGCGACGACGTGACGATTTCCGTAGGACAGATGCACATTTTCCTGTACGCGGGGTCGGTGAAGGCGGTCGACGAGGCGGGGCAGGTGGCCCGGGCCGTGCTCGAGGAGCGGGGGCGGCGACTCGCGGAAGCCCGGCTCGAGCGCTGGGACCCGGCGGACAAGGAATGGCGGGACCCCGGGGAGCCGACCGAGCCCGAAGACAAGCCGGAGCCAGGCCGCCTGGAGACGACGGCGACCGCCTTCGTCAAGGGGGTGGGTCAGGCCCTCCAGTGGGGTTCCCCCTAGAGCAGGGCGGCGGGGACGGGGACGACGCGAGACCGCAGGTATTCGCCGAGGCCCTTGGCCTGGGCGTCGGGACGGGTGGTGCCGGACACGCCGGGCGCGAGCAGGCCGGGTACGACGAAGTTGAGGGCCAGGAGGTTCGGCAGTTCGTAGCGCTCGACCGGCAGGTGCGCCGCCTCGGTGAGCAGGCCTTTGAACCTGTCCACGGTCAGGTAGCCGGCTAGCCACGCGTACGCCTCGGGGCTCACGGCCCACAGGCCCACGTTGGCGGCGCCGCCCTTGTCACCGGACCGCGCGCCGCAGAGCCGGCCGAGCGGGACGTCCCGGAACGGGCCGGGCGGCGGGGCGGGAACGGCGGGCCGAGGGCCGGGGACGGGTGCGGCCGTGGCGCGCGAAAGATCGGATGTATGCCGAACGGCCTGGGTTTCACCGTCCGGCAGATGGACCTCCTGCGTGACCACGGCGGCCGGGATCACCGCGGGCCAGTAGACGCCGAACGCGCTGGCCGCGGTGGGCGGCGTGGTGGTGTGGAAACCGGCGTAGCCGGCCAGCGCGAGCTCGACCGCTGCGTTGGAGAACGCGCGGCCTACCTTGCGCTCGTCGGTGTCCTTGACGGTGATCCGCAGGTGCGCGGTGGCCTGCTCGTTAGTCGGCGCGTCCGGGTGGTCGAAGCGGAGCAGGCGGACGTCGAACTCACCGAACTGTCCGGTGCCGCCGAGCACCTCGGTCAGCAGGGCGAGGGCATGCTCGGCCTTCTCCTCGATGTCCAGGCCGGTCAGCACCATCGTGGTGGTGTTGCGGTAGCCGCCGAGCATGTTGAGCGCGACCTTGAGGGTGTCCGGTGGCGGGCTGCCCCTGGTGCCGGTCAGCGCGACCCGGTCCGGTCCCTGGAACCTCAGCCGGATGGTGTCGAAATGCGCGACGACGTCGGGGTTCAGGTAAGCGGGGTCGCCGATCTCGTAGAGCAGCTGGGCGGTGACGGTGCCCGTCGAGACGACGCCCCCGGAGCCGTCGTGCTTGGTGATGACGCTGCTGCCGTCCTTGGCGACCTCGGCGATCGGGAACCCGGGGTAGCGGCGGTTGGTGATCTCGGCCGGGAAACTGTAGTTGCCGCCGGTCGCCTGCGGACCGCACTCGATGACGTGCCCGGCGGCGACCGCGCCGGCCAGGGCGTCCCAGTCGTCCCGGCGCCAGCCGTGCCACCAGGCGGCGGGCCCGGTGACCAGGCTCGCGTCGGTGACCCGGGGACAGACCACCACGTCCGCGCCGGCCTGCAGCGCCGCGGTGATGCCCCAGCCGCCGAGGTAGGCGTTGGCCGTGACCACCGGCAGGTCCGCCTTGGCCAGCGGGACCCCCGTATCGGTGTTGACGAGATCGTGGCCCGCGGCCTGCAGGTCGCCGAGGACCGGGATCAGGTCGTCGCCGGTGAGGAAGGCGACCTTTGCGTTCAGGCCGAGCCGGCCGGAGAGTTCCGTGAGCTTCGCGGCCAGGCCCGCGGGGTTGAGGCCGCCCGCGTTGGCGACGACCTTGACGCCCCGCTCCAGGCAGGTGCCGAGCACCTCCTCCATCTGCCGCAGGAACGTGGTCGCGTAGCCGAGGCCGGGGTCCCTCTGCCGCGCCTTCCACAGGATCAGCATGGTCAGCTCGGCCAGGTAGTCGCCGGTCAGCACGTCGACCGGGCCCGTGAGCATCTCCCCGGCGGCGGCGAGGCGATCACCGTAGAACCCGGAGCAGTTCGCGATGCGGACCGGCCTAGCCATCGGCGGACCTCCGTGGGGGCCGGCCGGTACCCGCCGCGCCCGCGAAGGCCTGGGCGATCGCCATCCACTCGATGGCCGCCGGGCCGTTGATGTCCAGGGCCAGGTCGTTGCGGTGCCTGCGCTGGGTCACCAGCAGGCAGAAGTCCAGCGCCAGGCCGCTTATCCGGTTGTCCGCCTCGGCGGGACCCCACGTCCATACGGTGCCATCCGGGCCGGTGAGCTCGATCCGGATCTCGGCCGCGGGCACGCTCTTGCCGTGCACGGCGTAGCTGAACGCGCGGGCACCGACGCCGATGTGCGCCACGTGGCGCAGCCGGTCCGTGGGCTCCCGGGTGACGCCGAGAGCATCGGCGATGTCCTGGGTGTGCGCCCAGGTCTCCATGATCCGGGCGGTCAGCGACGACGCGGCGCTCATGGCCGGGCCGAACCACGGTAGCCGGGCTCGGGGGTCGAGGTTTTTGAACGTGTTCAACAGCTCGGCGCGGGCCACTTCGAACCAGGCGAGCAGCTGAGCTCCGCTGCGGTCGCGGAACCGGACGGCGATCGCGTCCGGGTTGATGCCGCCGCTGGCTTCGGCCTCGGCGAGTTCGGCCTTGAACTGCTCGGGGCGGAGCGCGGACTGCAGCGTGACCTCGTCGAAGTAGGCGAGGTGGCTGATCTGGTCGGCGATATCCCAGCCCGCCGCGGGTGTGGGCGTGTGCCATCCGGCCTCGGTCAGCCCGGCCACCAGCGTGCGGGTGACCGCCGACTCGGCGGCGAGGTCGGCGGCCAGCGCGGTCATGTCGGCGGGCACGTCAGTGCTCTCCCGCTTCGAGTACCGCGAGGACCTGGCCGGTGCTGACCTGCTCCCCCGCCTTGGCCCGGAGTTCGGCCAGCACGCCGTCGGCGGGCGCGCTGACGGTCTGCTCCATCTTCATCGCCTCCAGCACCAGGATCGGCTGGCCCGTGGTGACCACCGCGCCGGGTTCGGCCAGCACCCGCAGGACCAGGCCGGGCATCGGGGCCAGCAGCGACCCGGCGGGCGCCAGCTTGGCCGGATCGCCGAACCGAGGGGTCTCGGCCAGCGCGGTCGAGCCGTCGCTGGCGTCGACGTAGGTGTCGGTGCCGACGCGGTGGACCCGGTAGACCCGCCGGGTGCCGTCGATCTCCAGGTCGACCCGGTCCGGGCTGGCCGCGAGGACGAGCGCCTGCAGGGCGACGCCGTCGACCTCGGCGTCGACGCGGTCCCCGCGGATCCGGTAGGTGACCTCGCGGGGCTCGCCCGCCGCGGTGTAGCTGACGCGCTGCGGAGCCGAGAAGACGTTGCGCCAGCCGGACGGGATCGTGCCAAGCACCGGCGTCTCGGCGCGGTGCCTGGCCTGCCGGGCGAGGGCCGCGGCCAGCGCGTGGGCGGCGGCGGGTTTCGCGGCGCCCGCGACAAGGGACGCGGGTTCGTGCCGGGTCAGGTAGCCGGTGTCGGTGCCGCCGGCCAGGAACTCCGGCTCGCGCAGGATCGCGACGAGCAGATCGCGGTTGGTGGTCACGCCGTGGATCGCGGCCCGGCCGAGCGCGCGGGCCAGCTGCCGGGCCGCGTCGGCCCGGGTGCGGCCGTGCGCGATCACCTTGGCCAGCATCGCGTCGTAGTGCGGGCTCACCACCGAGCCGTCGCCGAAGCCGGTGTCGACCCGGATGCCCGGGGCCGGCGGGAAGGCGAAGCGCTGCAAGGTCCCGGTCGTGGGGACGAAGCCCGCGGGGACGTCCTCGGCGTACAGCCGGACCTCGATCGCGTGGCCGCTCATCCGCGCCTGGCGGGCCGAAGCCGGCAGCGGCGCGCCTTCGGCGATCCGCAGCTGCAGCTCCACCAGATCCAGGCCGGTGACCTCCTCGGTGACCGGGTGCTCGACCTGGAGCCTGGTGTTCATCTCCAGGAAGTAAAAGCCCCCGTCACGGTCCAGCACGAACTCGACGGTGCCCGCTCCGGTGTAGCCGATCGCCCAGCCGGCCGCGACGGCCGCGGCGGTCAGCGCGTCGCGAAGATCATCGTCGACGGCCGGGGACGGGCACTCCTCCACGATCTTCTGGTAGCGGCGCTGGATCGAGCACTCGCGCTCGAACAGGTGGACCACGTCGCCGTGGGCGTCACCGAGGATCTGGACCTCGACGTGCCGCGGATCGGTGACGAACCGTTCCAGGAAGACGGTGCCGTCGCCGAACGCGGAGGCCGCCTCGCGGCGCGCGCTGCTGGTCGCCTCGGCCAGCTCCGCCGGGTCGGTGACGAGCCGCATACCGCGGCCACCGCCGCCAAAGGCCGCCTTGACCAGCAGCGGGAAGCCAACGGCCGCACCCGCGGCGGAAACCTGGTCCAGGTCGGTGGTGTCGGTAACGGTGGCGCTGGGCAGGACGGGCACATCCGCCTCCGCCATGATCGCCTTCGCCCGTACCTTGTCGCCCATCGCCTCGATGGTCTCGGGCCGGGGGCCGACGAAGGTCAGCCCGGCCTCGGCGCAGGCCCGCGCGAACCCGGCGTTCTCCGAGAGGAACCCGTAGCCGGGATGGACCGCGTCCGCGCCGGCGGCCGCGGCCGCGGCCATGATCAGGTCGCCGCGCAGGTAGGTGTCGGCGGGTGCCGCGCCGGGCAGCCGGACCGCCTCGTCGGCCAGCGTGACGTAGGGCGCGGCGGCGTCCGGATCGGAGTAGACCGCGACGGTGGCGATGCCGAGCGCGTGCGCGGACCGCATGACCCTGGCCGCGATCTCGCCGCGGTTGGCGATGAGGAGCTTGGTAATCGCCCTGTTCACTGGCATGGCACCCGCATCACATCCGGAAGACGCCGAAGCCGCGGCGGCCGGCCACCGGGCCGCTGTGCACGGCCGACAGGGACATGCCGAGGACGGTCCTGGTGTCGCGCGGGTCGATGATGCCGTCGTCGTAGAGCCGCGCGGTGACGAAGAAGGAGTGCGACTCGGCCTCGATCTGGGCCTCGATCGCGGCCGTACGGGTCCGGTCCGCCTCCTCGTCGAACGGCCGCCCGGTGGCCGCCGCGGACGCCCGGCCGACGATCGACATCACCCCGGCGAGCTGGGCCGCGCCCATCACGGCGAGCTTGGCGCCCGGCCAGGCGAACATCAGCCGCGGGTCGTAGGCCCGCCCGGACATGCCGTAGTTGCCCGCGCCGAACGAGGATGCCATGTTGATCGTCAGGTGCGGGACCGCCGAGTTGGTCACCGCGTTGATCATCTTCGCGCCGTCCTTGATGATGCCGCCCTGCTCGTAGCTGGCGCCGACCATATACCCGGTCGTGTTCTGCAGGAACACCAGCGGCGTGTCGGTGGAGTTGGCCAGCAGGATGAACTCGCTGGCCTTCTTGGCCTCCTCGCTGAACAGCACGCCCCGGTGGTTGGCCAGCACCCCGACCGGGTATCCGTGCACCCGCGCCCACCCGGTCACCAGCGAGGTGCCGTACAGCGGCTTGTACTCGTCGAACTCGGAGCCGTCGACCACGCGGGCGAGGACCTCGCGCGGGTCGAACGGCACCTTGACGTCCGCGGACACGATGCCGAGGATCTCGTCCGGGTCGTAGCACGGGTCGGCCGCGGGCCCCGGCGGCGGGCCGAGCTTGCGCCAGTTGATCCGGGTCATGATGTCGCGGCCCAGCCGGATCGCGTCGAGCTCGTCGACGGCGAAGTAGTCCGACAGCCCGGACACCCGGGAGTGCATCTCGGCGCCGCCCAGCGACTCGTCGTCGGATTCCTCGCCGGTCGCCATCTTCACCAGCGGCGGGCCGCCGAGGAACACCTTGGCCTGCCCGTCGACCAGGACCGCGTAGTCGCACATGCCGGGCACGTACGCGCCGCCGGCGGTCGAGTTGCCGAAGACCAGCGCCACGGTGGGAATCGCGAGCCCGGACAGCTCGGTGAGCTCGTGGAAGATCCGGCCGGCCGGGACGAACAGGTCGGCCTGCGTCGGCAGGTCCGCGCCGCCCGACTCCACCAGGTTCATCACCGGCAGCCGGTTGACCCGGGCGATCTCCAGGGCACGCAGGGTCTTGCGCAGCGAGTACGGGTTCATCGCACCGCCGCGCACGGTCGGGTCGTGCGCGATGATCACGCACTCGACGCCGGAGATCACGCCGATCCCGGTTACCAGGGTCGCCCCGACGGTGAATTCGGTGCCCCAGGCGGCGAGGGTCGACAGCTCGAGGAACGGGCTGTCGGGGTCCAGCAGGAGCTCGATGCGCTCCCGGGCCAGCAGTCGGCCCCGGTCGCGGTGCCGCTGCTGGTAGCGCTCGCCGCCGCCGGCGATGGCCAGCTCGACCTGCTTGCCCAGCTCTTCCAGCACGGCGAGCTGCGCGGCGCGGTTGGCACGGTAGGTCTCGCCATTCAGGTCGATATGCGAGGTGAGGACCGGCACTCGGCTCAGCCCGCCTCGTAGTATTCCGAGTGCTCGGAGCGCACGACGTTCTTCTGGATCTTGCCGGTGGAGGTCTTGGGCAGCTCGCCGACGAGGATGACCGCCTTGGGCACCTTGAAGCCGTCGAGACGTTCCTTCAGCGCGGCGATCAGCCCGGCGGGGTCGATCGTCTGGCCGGGCTTGGGCACGACGAACGCGGTGATCGCCTCGCTCCAGCGCTCGTGCGGCAGGCCGACCACGACCGTTTCGGCTACCCGCGGATCGGCCGCGAAGTCGCAGCCGAACCCGGTCAGGCAGCGGCCGATGAGGTCATCGGGCATGGGCGCCATCGCGTACACCGCGCGCCGCAGGCTCAGCAGGTCGCGGTCGGCGAAGCCCGGGTGGTCGAGCATGGCCCGGTACATCATGGGCAGCCCGAAGATCTGGGTGACCTGCTCGCGCTCGATCAGGTCGAGCAGAACCGCGGGGTCGAATCCGCGCATGACGTAGATGGTGGCGCCGACCATGACCGCGGGCGTGCAGAAGGCGTTCAGCTGCGCGGTGTGGAACATCGGCATCATCGCGGCGAACCGGTCGTCGAAGCGCCAGCCCGAGTCCAGCGCGCCGGACATCGACTCCAGGTAAATCGCCTTGTGCGAGCCGACGACGCCCTTGGGGAAGGACGTGGTGCCCGAGGTGTACAGGTAGCTCAGCGCGTCAGTGTCATCGACGTAACACCGAGGCTCAGTGGTATCTGTGTGTGAGCTCAAGGACTCCAAATCGCGGGGAACGACGATCACGTCGGCGACCTCGGGCACCTTGGCCACGGCGTCCTGCATCGCGGTGACGAGCCGGGATTCGATCACGATGCCGCGGGCTCGCGAATGGCCGAGCACGTAGGCCACCTCGTCCGGCCGCCAGCCCAGGTTGACCGGCACGCAGACCACGCCCAGCTTGGCGCACGCGAAGTAGACGGCGAGGAAGTCGGCGCTGTTGCCGGAGGCCAGTGCGAGCGCGGCACCGCGCTCGTACCCCCGGCCGGCCAGGCCGTGCGCGAGCCGGTTGACGTAGGCGTTGAACTCGGCGTACGTCAAGCGGCGGTCGCCGTCCACCACCGCGAGCCGGGCGGGCCGGCTCGCGGCGGTGCGGGTCAGGCTGTCGCCGACGTTGATCCGGCCGATGAGATTACGCGCGAGGTCCACGGCTGCTCCTGTTAATACGAGCGGGGCAGGCCCAGGCTGTGCTGGGCGACGTAGTTGAGGATCATCTCCCGGTTGACCGGCGCGATGCGCAGCAGCCGCGCCAGGCCCCAGTAA
>Ga0335082_10009529_pt1 | contig 10546 bp, 11 predicted proteins | sample Lox_Sample_41_FD_206718 | JGI IMG/M metagenome (GOLD analysis project Ga0335082, IMG submission 206718) | Soil microbial communities from Loxahatchee National Wildlife Refuge, Florida, United States - Lox_Sample_4.1 | ecosystem: Environmental > Terrestrial > Soil > Wetlands | place: USA...
CAAGGAGTATCGCGCGATGGGCTCGCTGGGCGCGATGCGCGCGCGCGGATTCTCGAAGGACCGCTACTTCCAGGGCGACGTCGAGGACGTCGACAAGCTCGTCCCCGAAGGGATCGAGGCGCGTGTTCCGTACAAGGGAGCGCTGAGCAGCGTCCTCTACCAGCTCGTCGGGGGACTGCGGGCAGCGATGGGCTACTGCGGCGCACCCACGATCGAGGCGATGCAGCAGGCGCGGTTCGTGCGGATCACCGGCGCGGGCCTGCGCGAGTCGCACCCGCACGACGTGACGATCACCAAGGACGCGCCCAATTACCGGCGCGGTTAGAGCGCGCGCAGCGTCCAGCGCCGCATCGGCGGAGGACCGGCCCGTGCTCGTCGTCGACCTCGGCGGGCAGTACTCGCAGCTGATCGCCCGCCGCGTGCGTGAGGCGCGGGTGTACTCCGAGCTCGTGTCGCACCGCTCGACGGTGGACGAGCTGAAGCGCCGGAGACCGGCCGCCCTGATCCTCTCCGGCGGGCCGGCGTCCGTGTACGAGGTCGGGGCGCCGCGTGTCGATCCCGCGCTCTTCGATCTCGGCGTGCCCACCCTCGGCATCTGCTACGGAGCCCAGCTGCTGGCGCTCGAGCTCGGCGGCCGGGTCGACCGCACGGGCACGTCCGAGTTCGGCCGCACGCAGCTGACGGCATCGGGCGGCGAGCTCTTCACGGGGCTCGAGGCGGAGCAGACGGTGTGGATGTCGCATCGCGACACCGTGGTCGAGCCGCCGTCGGGCGCTCGGATCGTCGCCGCGTCGCCGTCGACGCCGGTGGCGGCGTTCGAGGATGAGCGGCGCCGGTTGTACGGCGTCCAGTTCCACCCCGAGGTCGTGCACACGCCGCACGGGCAGGACGTGCTCGAGAACTTCCTCTACGACGTCGCGGGAATCGACGCTCTCTGGACGCCGGCGGCGGTGATCGACGAGCAGGTCGAGCGCATTCGCGCCCAGGTCGGCTCCGACCGCGTGCTCTGTGCGCTCTCCGGCGGCGTCGACTCGGCCGTGGCGGCGCTGCTCGTGCACCGGGCGATCGGCGACCGGCTGACGTGCGTCTTCGTCGACCACGGGCTGCTGCGCAAGGGCGAGGCCGAGCAGGTGGTCGAGACGTTCGGCGGGCACTTCCACGTTCCGCTCGTTCACGTCCGGGCCCAGGAGCGGTTCCTCGCGCGCCTCGCCGGGGTGGTCGATCCCGAGGAGAAGCGCAAGCGGATCGGCGAGGAGTTCATCCGCGTCTTCGAGGAGGAGGCGCGGGCGCTCGGCGACGTGCGCTGGCTCGTCCAGGGGACGCTCTACTCGGACGTGATCGAGTCGGGAGGCACCGACGGCGTCGCCGAGACGATCAAGTCGCACCACAACGTCGGTGGACTTCCCGACGACATGGAGATGGAGCTGGTCGAGCCGCTGCGGCTCCTGTTCAAGGACGAGGTGCGTCGCGTGGGCGAGGAGCTGGGCCTGCCGGAGCGGATGGTCTGGCGGCAGCCCTTCCCGGGCCCCGGGCTCGCGATCCGCATCATCGGCGAGGTCACCGAGGAGCGGCTCGAAGCGCTCCGCGAGGCCGATGCGATCCTGCAGGAGGAGATCCGCCGCGCCGGGCTCTACCGCGATCTGTGGCAGTCGTTCTGCGTGCTCCCGGCGATCCGCTCCGTCGGGGTGCAGGGAGACTCGCGTACGTACGGCTACCCGATCGCGATCCGCGCGGTGACGTCCGAGGACGCGATGACGGCGGACTGGGCACGGCTGCCGTACGACCTCGTCGAACTGGTCGCGTCGAGGCTCGTGAACGAGATCCCCGCGGTGAACCGTGTCGTACTCGACGTGACGTCGAAGCCGCCGGCCACCATCGAGTGGGAGTAGCCGTCGTCGCGTGACGCCGTACCGGATCGAGACCGAGCGCCTCGTCCTCCGCTGCTACGAGCCCGACGACGCGCCGCTGCTCAAGGAGGCGGTCGACTCGAGCATCGAGCACCTCGAGCCGTGGATGCCGTGGACTCCCGAGCAGCCCGAGACACTCGACGTCGTCTACGAGCGGCTGCGCGAGTTCCGGGCGCAGTACGACCGCGACGAGAACTGGATCATGGGGGTCTTCTCGCCCGACGAGGAGCGGTGTCTCGGCGGGACCGGGCTCCACCCGTCGCGCGAGGGCAACGAGGGTCGTGAGATCGGCTACTGGATCGCGGCGGACGCGGTAGGGCAGGGCTACGCGACGGAGCTGGCAGCGGTGCTCACACGCGTGGGATTCGAGTTGCTCGGGCTCGAGCGCATCGTCATTCGTATCGATCCGGCGAACGAGCGGAGCGGTCGAATCCCTGCGAAGCTCGGCTTTGCGAAGGAAGCGACGCTGCGCCGGCGCCTGCCGCAGAAGCAGGGCTCTGGGCTTCGGGACGCCAACATCTGGACGTTGTTCCGCGACGAGCTCGCGGGCTCGCCGTGCATGGCCTTCGGTTACACCGCCTTCGACGCGCTCGGCCGGCCGCTTTCGGCGTAGTTCAGTGCCAGGCACCGGAGTGCCTGGCACTGAAGTGCCTGGCACCGGGTCACGCGGCAGCTCTTAGTTCCGCGGGCCGCCGGCCACGTAGATCACCTGGCCGGAGACGTAGCTCGCGTCCTCCGAGCAGAGGAACGCGATCGTGCCCGCGACGTCCTCGGGCAGGCCGACGCGCCGGAGGGGGGTCTGCGCCGCAGCGGCCTCCTTGAACTGCTCGAACGGCACGCCGACACGTTCGGCCGTCTGCTCGGTCATCGCGGTCACGATGAAACCCGGCGCGACGCAGTTGACGTTCACGTTGAACGGGCCGAGCTCGATCGCAAGCGTCTTGGTCATGCCCTGCAATCCGGCCTTGGCGGTCGAGTAGTTCGTCTGGCCGCGATTGCCGAGCGCCGACACCGACGAGATGAACACGATCTTGCCGCTCTTCTGCTCGACCATGTGGCGCTGCGCGATCTGAGCAGCGAGGAACGAGCCCCTGAGATGCGTGTCGATCACCGCGCCGAAGTCGTCGTCGCTCATCTTGAAGAGGAGGTTGTCGCGGGTGATGCCTGCGCACGTCACGAGGAAGTCGATCGTGCCGCCGAGCTCAACCGCCGCCGCGACGGCAGCCTCGACGTCGGCGCGGGACGTCACGTCGCAGCGGACCGCGCGCCCGCCGATCGCGGCTGCCGTCTCGGCGGCGGCCTCCTCGTTGTAGTCCGCGACGACCACGCGCGCTCCTTCGGCCGCGAGCCGCGCTGCGGTGGCAGCCCCGATGCCGTTCGCGCCCCCGGTCACGAGGGCGGTCTTCTCGTCGAATCTCATCGCCCGACCTTATACGGTGCGCAGCGTGGAGTTCCGGGAGATTCTCGCGCGCCGGCGCATGCATCGCGCCTTCGAACCGACGCCGGTCCCGGCGGAGGTGGTCGAGCGAATCGTCGGGGTGATCCGCCGCGCACCCTCCGGCGGCTTCTCGCAGGGGTCGAGCATCGTCGTCGTGACCGACGACGAGCTGCGTGCCGCGATCGCCCGGGCCTTCGGCGACGAGCACTACTCGCGGAACGGCCGGAACTTCCTCGCCGACGCCCCCGTGCATCTCGTCATCTGCGTGAGCGAGGCGCTGTACCACGCGCGCTACAACGAGGCCGACAAGCTCGCTGCGACGGGTGGCGTCGAGGTGACCTGGCCTGTGCCGTACTGGTTCGTCGACGCGGGCGCGCTGATGATGCTCGTGCTGCTCGCGGCGATCGACGAGGGGCTTGCGAGCGCCTTCGTCGGCCACCCCGACCAGAAGCGGATCTTCGTCGAGTTGCTCGACCTGCCAGAGGACGTCGTCCCGATCGGGCTCGCCGTCATCGGGAAGCCGGGGGACGACCCATCGCCGGGCTCCCGCCTCGCCTCCCGCCGTCGGCCCGTCGGCGACCTCGTCCACCGGGAACGCTGGTAGTCACCGTCCCGGCGGTTCGAGCTCGACCGGATCGTATTTCCCGCGCACCTCGTCGACGAAGGCCGCCAGCCGGTCGGCGATCTCGGCGTCGGCGATCTCGAGCACGTTCTCGGCGTTCTTCTCCCCGCTACGGGAGAGGTTGAAGGACCCCACGAACGTCGTGTTGTCGCAGACGCAGATTTTGGCGTGCATGAAGTCGTGCACCGTGCCGGCGCCGTACGGCGTCGAGTTCTTTCCGGTGAACGGTCCGGCCATCACGTACTCGAGCAGAGGGAGCTTCCAGTTGATGTTCTGGTTCACGCTCCACTGCTGGACGACCTCGCGGATCTGGGTGGCGTCGACGCACCCGGCGACGTCGACCGATCTGTCGGCGATCACCTGTGCGAGCGTGCCCAGCACCGGGCCCGTGGTGATCACCGGGGAGCAGATGCGAACGCGGCTCCGGGCGCGCCGGATGAGCTTCGAGATCCGTGCCGAGAGGTCTTCCCCGTGTCCCGGCGTGAACCAGGCGCGCAGGCCGTCCTCGTGGCGCGGATCGACGAATCCGCTCTTCATCACCTCGCCGGTCGCCCAGAGCTGCTGAAAGTCGAGTGCGTAGGCCTTCGCGATCGCAGGGTTGGCCGGCACGACGACGATCACGTTCTCCTGGCGCGACCACGAGTCGTCGGTCCAGTTCATCGAGCCGGTCCACACGTCGCCGCCGTCGCGCACGACGTACTTGTGGTGCATCAGGTCCGGGATCCCGGCGATCGCCTTGCCGTCCACCGGGAGGCTCGCGATCAGCTCGACGTCGGGCTCGGACGGCGGAGGCACCGGCATCGGCGCGGGGTGGTCGACGTTGTAGGTGAAGCGCATGCGCACGCCGCGCTCGTGGGCGCGCTCGATCGCCCCGGCGACGATCGCCTTGGTCGTGTCGCCGAGGTGGAAGTCGTACTGGGCGAAGTCGAGCGTCGTCGTCGCGCCGTCGATGAACGCCGCGACCATCTGCGCGATCGTCTGCGGCTGCTGCCCGCCGTCCGTCAGAGTCGTGATCTGGATGTGTTCGTTCATCGATCGGCTGATAGCGGCCCGGATCGGGCAGACGTGGAACTTCTACCGGGACGGCGACGGCGCCGAGGTGCGCGCCCGGAGGCTGGCGGACTATCTCGCCGCGCGTGCCGGCGCGCCGATTCTGCTCGTCGGCGAGGCGCCCGGCTACCGCGGCGCGCGCATCTCCGGCATCCCGTTCACGTCGGAGCGCCAGCTGACCGGGTACGGGCCGGCCGAGGCGACGGCGACGATGGTGCAGGCCGCGCTCGCCGAGCTCGGCCTGGCGGGCGAAGTGCTCCTCTGGAACGTGGTGCCGACCCACCCGGGCACGGCCTCGTCCAACCGGCGGCCGACCGCCGGCGAGGTACGGGCCGGACGGGAGTTCGCGCTCGAGCTGGCCCGGGGACGACTCGTCCTCGGCATCGGACGGCTCGCGGCGGAGGCGCTCGACGCTCCCTACATCCGCCATCCGAGCCGGGGCGGGGTGGCGGGTTTCCGGAGAGGACTGCTACAGTTCGCGCCCGGCGGACGCATGGTCCGCCGCTTCTCCGCATGAAGACGTACAACGCCAAACCGGGCGAGATTCAGCGCGACTGGTACCTCGTGGACGCCGAGGGCAAGACCCTCGGGCGGCTCGCGACCCAGGTCGCCGAGCGGCTGCGCGGCAAGGGCAAGCCGCAGTACACGCCGCACGTCGACACGGGCGATTTCGTCGTCGTCGTGAACGCCGAGAAGATCGTCGTCACGGGGAAGAAGCTGGACGAGAAGATCTACTACAACCACTCGGGCTACCCCGGCGGCCTGCGCGAGCGCACCCTTCGCGAGCAGCTCGAGCGGCGCCCGACCGAGGTGCTCCGGTCGGCGGTCAAGGGCATGCTCCCGCGCAACCGCCTCGGCCGCGCCCAGCTGACCAAGCTCAAGATCTATGCCGGCGCCGAACATCCGCACGAGGCGCAGGCCCCGACCAAGATCGAGGTGTAGATGTCGACTCCGGCTCAATACCGCGGCACCGGCAAGCGCAAGACGTCCGTTGCGCGCGTGATCCTCCGGCCCGGTGGCGGCGCCACGTGGGTCAACGGCAAGCCGCTCGAGCAGTACTTTCCGCGGCTGTGGCACCGGGTCCTCGCCACCTCACCGCTCAAGACCGCGGAGGTCGAAGGCCAGTACGACCTCCGGGTCCGCGTGCACGGCGGCGGGCCGTCCGGCCAGGCCGGTGCGATCCGGCACGGCGTCGCCCGCGCCCTCGTCGAGGTCAACCCCGAGCTGCGGGTCCCGCTCAAGCGAGCGGGTTTCCTGACGCGCGACGCGCGCATCGTCGAGCGCAAGAAGGCCGGGCTCCACAAGGCCCGCAAGGCGCCGCAGTTCAGCAAGCGCTGACGGCGGCCGCCGGCTTGGCGCGCAGGTACTTCGGCACCGACGGTGTCCGCGGCGTCGTGGGTGAGTCGATCACGCCGGAGCTCGTCGAGCGTCTGGGGCGGGCGGCGTCGCTGTGGACCGGTGCGGCGAAGGTCTTCGTCGGGCGCGACACCCGCGCCTCCGGCGAGGCCCTCGAGCAGGCGTTCGCCCGCGGCGTCATCTCGGCCGGCGGCGACTGCATCCTCGGCGGCGTGCTGCCGACACCGGCGGTCGCCCTGCTCGCACTCGACCTCGGAGTCGTCATCTCGGCGTCGCACAACCCGCCCGAGTACAACGGCGTCAAGTTCTTCGACCGTCGCGGCCGCAAGCTCTCCGACCGGTCGGAGGAGCAGATCGAGGCGATGCTCGCGGCCGCGCCCGCGGTCGACCAGGGTCGGGTCGAGCATGTCGAGATCGCGACCGACTCCTATCTGGAGCACGTGCTCGAGCGGTTCGGGGCCGACCTCTCCGGGCTGCGGATCGTCGTCGACTGCGCGAACGGCGCGTACACCGGGCTCGGGCCGGAGGCGTTCGAGCAGTGCGGTGCCGAGGTCGTCGCGATCGGCGTCGAGCCGGACGGCACCAACATCAACGTCGGCTGCGGCGCGACCGACACAGCGCAGCTTCAGCGCGCGGTGGTCGAGCACGGCTTCGATCTCGGGATAGCGTTCGACGGCGACGGCGATCGCATGCTGGCGGTGGACGAGAACGGCGTCCTCGTCGACGGCGATCAGATCGTCGCCGTGCTCGCGCTCGATCTCGACGTCGACATGGTCGCGGTCACCGTCATGGCGAATCTGGGGCTGCACGAGCTGATGCGCGAGAACGACATCCGCGTCGTCACGACCGACGTCGGTGACCGCTACGTGCTCGAGGCGCTGGAACGCGAGGGCGGCCTGCTCGGCGGCGAGCAGTCGGGGCACATCATCTACCTCCGTGACCACGTCACCGGCGACGGGCTGGCCGCCGGACTGCTCCTGTGCGGCTCGCTGCGCGGGCGCCCGCTCAGCGAGGCGGCGGCCGTGATGCCGGTCTTCCCGCAGGTGAAGGAGAACGTCCGGGTCGAGGCGCGCGACCTGACGCCGGAGCTTCGCGCCGAGGTCGAGCGGGTGAACGAGGAATGGGACGGCGAGGGGCGCGTGCTCGTGCGCCCTTCCGGGACGGAGCCGGTGATTCGCGTCCTCGCCGAGGCCCGCGACGCCCGGGCGGCTGCGGAGGCCTGTGCTAGGATCGCAGCTCTCGTCCGTCGAGAGCTCGGCTGACCGTTCCGACGTGGGAACGGACCCCCGGCCGGGCTTTTCCGTTCCTACAGGCCTGTTTCGGCCCGTCACGTCCGGGTAGAGGAGGCGACGAAATGTGCGGGATCATCGGATATATCGGCCCTCGGCCCGCACAACCGCTCCTCGTTCGCGGCCTCGAGCGTCTCGAGTACCGCGGGTACGACTCGGCCGGCCTCGCGCTGCTCGAGGCGGACGGGCTCGAGTACCTCCGCGCGGTCGGGAACCTCCAGAACCTGAAGGACGCCGCCGAGGGGCTCGGATCCGGCGCCACCACCGGCCTCGGCCACACCCGCTGGGCGACCCACGGCGCCGTGACGGAGCAGAACGCGCATCCACTCACCGCCTGCGACGACCGCCGGCTCGCGATCGTGCTCAACGGCATCATCGAGAACTACCGCGAGCGGCGCGAGGAGTTGCTCGAGGCCGGCCATACGTTCAGCTCGGAGACCGACGCCGAGGTCGTGGCGCACCTGATCGAGGAGGCGTACGCGGGCGACCTCGTCGAGGCGGTTCGGGCCGCGTACCTGCGGCTCGAGGGCCACTTCACGTTCGTCGTGATCCACCGCGACCACCCCGGCGAGCTCGTCGGCGTGCGCAACCAGACCCCGCTCGTCGTCGGCCTCGGCGAGGGTGAGAACTTCCTCGCGTCGAACCTCGCGGCCTTCCTCTCCGAGACGCGCCGCGTCGAGTTTCCCGACGACGGGCACATCGCCCGGATCACCGGCGACGGCGTCACGTACGTCGACGCGAAGAGCGGCGACGAGGTCGACCACGACACGGTCGAGGTCGACTGGGACGACGCCGCGGCCGAGCGCTCGGGATACGAGACGTTCATGCTGAAGGAGATCTATGAACAGCCCGAAGGGGTCGCGGAGACGATCGGCGACCGCGTTCGGCACGGCCACCTCGTGCTCGAAGGGTTGGGGATGAACGAGGACGAGCTGCGCAATCTGCGCCGGATCGTCATCGTTGCCTGCGGGACGGCCTATCACGCGGGCGTCGTCGGCCGGTACGCGATCGAGGAGTGGGCGCGCGTCCCCGTCGAGCCCGACGTCGCCAGCGAGTGGATCTACCGCAACCCTGTGCTGAACCCGGGAACGCTCGTGATCGGGATCTCGCAGTCGGGAGAGACGCGCGACACGATCCAGGCGATGAAGCTCGCTCGCGAGAAAGGCGCCCGGACGGTCGCGATCACGAACATGATGGGGTCGCAGATCACGCGCGAGGTCGATTCGGTGCTGTTCACGCGCACCGGCCTCGAGGTCGGCGTCGCGGCCTCCAAGACGTTCACGGCCCAGATGGCGCTGCTGTTCCTGATCGGGTTGAAGCTCGCGCAGGTGCGCGAGACGCTGCCGCCCGGCGAGATCGAGTTCATCCTCGACGAGGTCTACGACCTGCCGCAGAAGATGCAGCGGTTCCTCGACGGCGACCATCCGATCGAGGAGATCGCCCAGCGCCTGCACGACCGGCCGTTCTTCCTGTACCTCGGGCGCCACGTCGGGCTGCCGGTCGCCCTCGAGGGCGCGCTCAAGCTGAAGGAGATCTCGTACATCCCCACGGAGGCGTACTCGGCAGGCGAGATGAAGCACGGGCCGATCGCGCTGCTCGAGGAGGGGACGCCGGTCGTGGTGGTGGCGACCAGGATCCACGTCTACGACAAGATCGTCTCCAACATCCAGGAGACGCGGGCGCGCGGGGCGCACGTGATCGCGATCGCGACCGACGGCAACGAGGACATCCAGCACCACGCGGACGACGTGATCTACGTGCCGAAATCTCCTGCCTTCCTGCAGGCCGCCCTGGCGATCCTCCCGCTGCAGCTGCTCGCCTACCGGATCGCGCGCCTGCGCGGTCTCAACGTCGACCAGCCGCGCAACCTCGCGAAGACCGTCACGGTCGAGTAGCGACGGTCTCGCGCGCCGTCTGCACGAACGCACGCGCGGCCGGGGAGCTGTACCGGTCGCGATGCTGTGCGACCGCGATGATGCGCGGTGGCATCGGCTCGCCGAGCTCGACGATCGCGATGCGCCGGTCGCCCGGGTCGACGGTCAGTCTCGGCATCACCGCGACGCCCATCCCCGCCGCGACGAGCCCCTGCACGGTCGGGTTGTCGTTCGAGCGGAAGGCCCAGTCCGGCTCGATCCCCGCCGAACGGAAGGCCGCGACGATCGGAGCAGTGCCGTGATCGTCCCGGAAGCCGATCAGGGGCTGCGCCGCCACCTCCCGCAGGGTCGGACGCTCGTCGGCGAGCGGCGAGCCGGCCGCGACGATCACGACGTACGGATCGTGCAGCAGCTCGACGGTCTCGAGCGGAGCGTCGACGACCGGCAGCTGGACGAAGCCGACGTCGATCTCGCCGGTCTCGATCGCGTGAACGATGCCGTCGTCCTCGAGCTCGTTCAGCATCACGTCGACCTTCGGCCATTGCTCGGCGAAGCGGCGCATGACCTCCGGCAGAAGCCGTGCGCCCACCGACTGGAACGTGCCGACGCGAAGCGTGCCGGCCTCGCCGGCCCGGAGGGCGTGCAGGTCGGCCTGCGCCGCATGCAGGCGGCTGATGATCGAGTCGGCGTGCCGGAGCATGAGGGCGCCGGCCTCGGTCAGCGAAACCGGCCTCGGCCCGCCCGGGCGTTCGACGAGCCGCTCGCCGACGATGCGCTCGAGCGTCGCGATCTGCTGGCTGATCGCCGACTGGGTGTAGCCGAGCCGTTCGGCTGCCCGGCCGAACGACCCCTCCTCGGCGACCGCGCGCAGGGCGGCGAAATGCCGCAGCTCGACGCCGGACCAACTATCAGATTCCATTATCATTAATAGTACTATCTGCACTTGCGCTGATAGTCCCTGCTCGGGCACGATCAGGGCATGGCAGCTTTCGTCTTCCTGATCGCCGTCA
>Ga0335082_10009530_pt1 | contig 10546 bp, 10 predicted proteins | sample Lox_Sample_41_FD_206718 | JGI IMG/M metagenome (GOLD analysis project Ga0335082, IMG submission 206718) | Soil microbial communities from Loxahatchee National Wildlife Refuge, Florida, United States - Lox_Sample_4.1 | ecosystem: Environmental > Terrestrial > Soil > Wetlands | place: USA...
GGCGCGCGATCGGCAAACTTCGGATCAATATAGCGCTGCCATAGATCGCAGGGCTCCATGACGTGCATGTCCGAATCCATCGCTTTGAAGCCATTTTTCATTTCGCTCTCCTTTTCGGGGACTTTTGCTCACGAGGACCAGCCCAACTATTTTGCTTTTGGGAACAAAACGCAAGGGGCCGAATCGTTGAGCCTTCGCACGGGTGCTGGACGATGAGATAAATAGAGCTGGGTGAGACCGCCCTGACACCCGAGACCTGAAACCTCGCGCTGAACCTTTAGCCCGCGCCACGGACTCGGTTAATTATCTCCGCGACGTCACTAGGCACTGTATCGCCGCGCCAGGCCACGTGCCCGTCGGGACGAACCAAGACCAGAGGGCGCTCATAAACTTCTCTCACTTGAGGTTCATCGAGAGCAATCACATCGAGCGGCAAACCGACCTTCCGCGCGGCAGTTGTGAATGCCGAAGTGTCGGCGCCCTTTGAAGCCAAAATCAGCAAGGTAAAGGCTTTGCCGAATAAATCGAGCGTCGATCGCTTGTCGTGCAGCCAGACATGGGGGGCGCGAGCACCCGGCCAGGTCGAAGGCACGTACAACCCATGATCCAGGGGCGGCGGCGGAGTTCCATCCGGAACACAGATCGGCGAATTCTCGTAGCGGTAGCCAAGTTCGATGCCGGCGGAGTCGTGCTGAAATTCCTTGGCGCGAACCCGGAGAATGGCCGCGCGCGCTTTCTCCCGAAGTTGTCTTCCCGCCTCGCTGTCTTCTTCGAGGAGCGGCGCGCAGGGAATTTGAGTCTCGGACCCGGTGTGCATTTCTCCCGCCTCGTTGACGTTGGTCATACCGATGGGACGCCGTTCTGGTTCGTAACTCTCCAGCAATCGAGGACCGCCCCAGCCTTGGAGAACGGCTGTCAACTTCCAACCGAGATCAACGGCGTCGCCGACTCCGGTGTTCATGCCGAAGCCGCCCGCCGGCCAGTTGAGATGAGCAGCGTCGCCGGCAAGGAAGGCGCGCCCCTCCTGGTAATGTTCCGCGACCACACAGTGGCCGGTCCATGGCCTCACGGCCAAAATTTCGAACGGGATATTTTCGCCCATGGCATGGCGGAGTTTCTCCGGAGCATTGAGCGAGTCCAATTGTTCCGGCCGAACACCGCGAATGTTCAAACGCCATAAATCACGCCCGTCCACGGCCGCGATGGCGCCTTGCATTTGCGCGTTAATGATTTGATACATCACCGCAGGACCGTGGCGGCTAAACGACAACAGAGGCGAGCGGAACAAGACTGCGACATTCATTCCTTGAGCGAAAACTCCTTGCAGTTGAATCCCTAACTGGTGGCGCACGGTGCTCTTTCCGCCGTCGCAGCCTACCAGATAATTCGACTCGATTGTGGTGTGTTTCCCGGTTTGCGTATCGACTAAATCGGCAATAACCTTTTGTTCGTCTGGCTGAAACGCTTCCAGAGAAGTTCGGTAGCGCACCTCGACGGTGGGGAGCGCGCTTACATGTTTGTGCAGTACCGGATCGAAGTAGGGCTTTGAAATCCAGAGCCTTCCCTCGGGGCTGAACGGCGAGCGAGAGTTTGGATCGCCGTTGGCGGGATGATCAAAACGCGCCACTTCATGGCCGTTCATGCGCGTCACGAAAACATAGTTGCGGGGATAGTCGGTGGGAAAACCGGACTCATATCTCATGCGATCAGCCAATCCCCAGCGGCGCAAGTGCTCGCAGGTTCGAGTATTTGCGAGATTGGTGGTTGGGAAATCTACGCTACCGTCGCTTTGTTCGACGACAAGGCAGCGGACGCCGCGCCAGGCCAACTCGATTGCCAATGCCAATCCGACAGGCCCGGCGCCGGCAATGATGACCGGATAACGCTTTTTTCCTTCAGTATTTGTTGAGCCATTCATATGACGCTATGCTGCTATTGGGTGGTTCTTATCGAGCATGGGCATGGTCTTCACTCCATCCCAAAGAAACTGGCAGAGCATGGCTTTGTCGTTGATGGTGGCGCTATGCTCCGACTTGGTCCGCGAGGTCCAGAAAATCTTTCGCTACAAAATCGTATCGTTCCGCCGGCGGACGGGCCGAAGCTTTTCCCGGTCCATGTTCCAAGGGACGATGGACAAATGCCGTTCTTAGCCCATGTTTGTGAGCGGATTGGAGGTCGTTTTCATGAGCGGCAACCAGCATGACTTCTTCGGGCTTGAGATCGAAGAGCTCAGGAATCAACAGGTAGATCTCTCGATCGGGCTTATAATGACGAGCGTTTTCGGCGGAGAGGATGCAATCCCACGGAAGGCCCGCATGCTTGGCCATGTTGGTGAGAAGCGAAAGGTTTCCATTGGAAAGTGTCGTTATTACGAATCGTGTTTTCAAGCGCTGTAATCCCGAAACCGAATCCGGCCAAGGCTTTAAACGGTGCCAGACGCGATTGAAGTGATCTTTCTCTGCTTCGCTGAGGCCGTCGATCTTGAATTGTCTAAGGATCTCTTCCAGCGACATTCGATGCAAAACGTCGAGTTTCGTCCATGGAAGCTCGCCTTTCTGGACTCGGTCCAATGACGGGCGGTACACTGCGCGCCAAGCGTCGGCGAATGCTGTCCAGTCGATCGTAAGGTTTTTTGCTTCTCCGAGGCGCTCTCCTTCTGCGATTACGCTGGAGCGCCAGTCGACGACGGTGCCGAAGACGTCGAACGCAAGAACTTTAATCAGTGCTGCGGTTGTATGGCTCATCTGTTTCCCAAAGACAAGCTCTCTTATTTCTTCTGGGATGGCGTTCTCCCTTCGCTAGATAGAGGGTCGATTTTCTGTTCCCTTCTCGAGGGGATAGGCATTCATGCTCGCGGTGCTCAACCTAGTCAGACGGGTGGGAGATGTCAACAAGCGCGCACGCGCAGAACCGATATAGAGCGGAGAAGCGACGCGTTCAACTCGCGTTTAGCGTTTCTAACAATTCAAGGGTGATTTCTTTCAGGGATGAGCAGACTCGGTTGGCTTTCGAGAAATCATGGTGGCGCGTATGCGTGTTGGGCACGGCTATACAATACATTCGCGCCTCGTACGCCGCTATCACACCCTTTTCCGCATCCTCCAAGACGACACACTCAGAAGCAGCTGCGCCGACGAGGTGCGCCGCCATGAGAAAGATATCCGGAGCTGGTTTGACTTGCGTTACGTCCAAACCACTCACGATCGCCTTGAAATAGTGCGCTAGGTGAAGCCCCTCCAAAACACCATCGACAGCGTCCCGATAGGAAGAGGAGGCTAACGCCAAGGTTTTCCTGCCGGATAATTTGTCTAAGAGCTCCAGCGCTCCCTCCATCGGACGTAGCGAGGAAGCAAGCAACTCGAGATAGCGTTTGGATTTTTGTGCCCGGAGTTCCTGAGGATCTAAGTTCAATCCATGATCAGCCACCCAATCTACAATTCCCTTCCCGGTTCGAACCCAGTGCTCAACGTACTCAGCTTCCGTAAGCGTTGCCCCCTTGGATTGTAGTGCGTCTTGATAGGCGCGGCAGTGTAGAGGCTCGGTATCCGCAAGAAGGCCGTCTAAATCAAAGATGACGGTGGTGATCATTCTATCTCTTATGAAATTGGCCAGGGTCAAGGACAGCGTCGATTCGCCGCAGAAGTTTACGAAGAGCTAATCACCTTATGTAACCGCATTCGCGCCAAAACAGTTCCGCGGCAGGGTGGAGAGGCACTTCGAGGTGGCCCTCGGAGGTGTCATGTGCCATCTCTGCGAGAGGAAGAGGAGCATCCTTTGCCCAAGGAATTCGGGCTTTGCTTGCGTCCAGTGCGCGGCAAAAATCTGCGACGAGCCCATCGGGTGTGTCTTTATGCGTATAGATCGGCCAACCGCTGAAGTCGAGCGTCGGTACATCCTGGGCAAGTTTCGGATAATTGTTTTTCTCGATTAAACCTCTTCTGAGACCCACCGCTTCCAGACGCCGCAAGAGGCCCTCATCCAAGGTTAAAAAAGTCATGCCCAATTCCAATGCCATATTACCCCAGGTGCTGGCTCCTTCATCGAAAATAGCGTGGATCTCACCGCGCTGCACGGCGCCAATGCGATTCGTGCCGTACGCCATGCCGGCGTCGTATCTAACTTCACCACCCCAGGAGACGATATCGTCCAGTGAAAATCCCGCGGCGAAAAGAACATGGTTTACAATAATATGGAGAGAGTGATCAGACTGGCCGCGCAACGAAACCTTTAATGGAAATCGTCGCTCGCGGATATCAGCAATCGACTTCAATCCTGTCTCTTGCTTGACGGCGAATAACATCTGGTCCGACGACGGCAAAACGGCGATGGATCTCAATGCAATAGGCTCTTTGAAAGGCGAACTGCCCAGCGCGGCCAGTTTGAGAATCATCGACGGATTGATAATCGCAAATTGCACTTTGCCGGTAGCTACCTCATGAATAGCGGCCGGGCTGTCGCTCGCGAACAAGTTTACCGGCCAGTCGCTCGATCCCTGCTCGCGCAAGCTTACGCGGGCTTGCAGATAAGGCCACTCTCTTTTGTTGACAAGTTCCGAGGCAACTTCGAGCATCAATCGCGACCGGGTTGTGTGCGGGTGCGTGAGCATTCGGGTCGGCTTCAAGAAATCTTCTTTCGCAGTCATTTCAACTCCAGTTCGATGATTTTGAGATTGCGCCGGCGGCTCGGAGAGTCATTTGTCTTTCAGCTCTCGATAGACTTCACGGGCCAGGGCAAAGTCGGCTACTCTGGAGAGAGGCACTGATGATTGCTTGCTCGATGAGACTTTCAAGCTTTCGTCGATCCCAACCAAAACGGCCTGATCCGATGCGATTCCAGTTTCCGACCAGGTCTTTACCGTTAGATCAAAAGCCTTCTCAGCGATATTCCGCTCCAATTTCCACTTTGACATCACCAGAGCGATGGAGTCCTGTCGATGAGCGCGGGCGTGGGCCATGCCTTTGAAGACTCCTGCGATCATCCTCTTGATTTGATCGGGTCGCTGCTGCAACCAACGATCGGAAACTCCCAAACCCCCAGTGATACTTTCGAGAACCTCTCCCATGAAGGCAAGCCGTCGGAGGCCGAAGCTCTCGGCCTGAATATCCGCGGGAACGGTCAGCGTAGTGGCATCCACCACTCCCGTTCGGAGAGCGACAAGCCGGTCCGGCGTATTGCCAATGACGCGCAAAACCATTTCCTTCTCGGCGTCGATTCCCGCTTCTTTAAGCAGCCGTCTGGATAAAAAAGATTCACCCGAGGTGAGAGAGGCGATTCCCAAAACTTTCCCTTTCAGCTCCTTCAATGAGCGAACCTCAGGCCGGGACATCAACGAAAAAAGAGGCCGATCGTTATAAACCATCACCAACTTAACCGGGAATCCCCGAACGGCCGCATTGAGTGTTGTCCCCGCGAAGATTACATACTGTAAATCTCCGGAGACGAGAGCTGTAACCGCAAGTGTCGGAGGAATGTTGATGAGTTCCACCTCCAACCCTAGCTGCTCAAAGAGCTTATTTTCTTTTGCGACAATGACGGGAAACGGAATCAGCCCTCCCACCGAATAGCCCGCTCGAACTCGTTCGAGCGTCGTGGCAGGCGCGATTGGGGCTTGCGCGAAGAGCACATCCCAAACGAGCAAGATTGCCCATAGGACAGACTTCGACTCCATTAACGAGCGCATCACGATAATTTCCTATGACCGTCAGATGTCATTCCACGCCGTCGGGAATCCTGAACAGGCGGGTTTGAAACCAACCTCTACATGCATTGTCCCTAATGATGACAAATATATACAAGTGATATATGAGGTGTCACTCTACGGCCAGCGATGGCGATTTTCAGGGCGCTTGGCCCAGTAATCTTCAAATGCTTCAGGTCCTGCTCGCTCGTATACGCGTCGGTGGGTCACCTGGTCGGCTTCGTGCGGTACAATCCGCTCCGAATACTGTAAGTGCAGCACCCGTCCCTCAGCCGCCGCTTGCTCGGCTGCCATCAGGTCGTCCAAGAATTGCCGGAGCTCGCGGTCGTTGGCCATGTTGCTGCGAAAGATGAGCCGGCCATCTTTATGGACGATAAAAAGGGCGTTGGGCCAGGCGCCGTAACTGCGGTGAATTGTGCCATCCAGGCTGTCAATGAGGATTGGAAATCGAACATCTTCGAGGCGCTTTAAATCACGAGCATGAGCGGACTTTTGTTCGATGGAACTGTGAGCCGGATAATTTTCGGCCGGGTGAGATTCTCTGGTGTACAAAAGAAAAAAAGAAATCCCACGGCTTTCGAATTCCTGCTGTAATTGATTGAGCGCTGGGATTTCGAAGGCGCACATGGGGCTTGTGACCGCACCCGTCATGATGACGACGTGACGGGTACTGCGAAAGTCGCTCAGGCGGACCCGCGTTCCCTCCAGAGTGGAGGCTTCGAAGTCGGGAGCTGGCGCTCCGACCTTGGCCGCCATCGTCTCGCCGGGATTTACCGGCGTCGAAGCAGGGGCGGCGAACTCTTCTAAATTATAGGCTCGTTCTTCGTCGTTCATGGGCACAAATTAGTGGCTTGCATGAACCGCTGCCGCGTCACCTGGTTTTTTGCTGGTTTGCTCGTAGTCGAGTGTAAAATATTTAACCGCATTCCCGACGGTCATTTTCCATTTTTCATTTTCCGGGACACCGGCAAAATTTTCTTCGATAACCCGCGGCGAGTTCGGCCAGTCCGACTCAAGATGGGGAAAATCACTTGCCCACATGACTTTATCGACGCCCATTTCTTGACGGGCGATTCGAACTCCCACAGGGTTGCGATTGAAGCCCCAATAACAGTTCTCCCGCGCATACTCACTGGGCATGCGCCGCAGCCGCGGCAACCCCAACACCCGTTCGGCCCAGTATTGCTGTCTCCCGTACTCATTATCCATCTGATCCATCCAATTAGGAACCCAGCCGATCTGAACCTCAGCGACGTAGATCTTGAGTTTCGGGAAACGCTCGAAAACCCCGCCCCAGATCATTTGCACGACTTGTTTGCTGCCCCTGAAGCCGTACTTGTTAAAACGCTCTATAACATCCGGAACATGATGCTCCGGGTCAGGCTGGCGGGCGTATTTGAAGGACGGGCCGGTAGCCGCGGGGGCGCTGCGGCTACGGCGTGGAAAACCAAACTCGACGTGAATGGTGAGAGCGATGTCGAGATCAACGACCGCGGCCCAGAATCTGTCGTCGCCGTTGGTCGGGTATCTGTTACCCGCAGGAAAAGAGTCGATGGCGACGGCTCTTAATCCGAGATCTTTGCAGTGTTGTAATTCTGCGACAGCATCGCCGACATTGGTGATCGGTACGACACCGACGCCGATTAGCCGTTCAGGTGAGTGCGAACAATATTCCTCAGCGAGCCAGTCATTATAGGCTCGAACGACGGCCTTGTAGGCGTCGTCGTTTCCAATGCCGCGCCAAAAGCCCGGCCCGACATTGCCGGGGAACAATATCTCGGCATCAACCCCGTCCTTCTCTTGCTCCCTCAGCCGCTGCTCCGGCGATCCGGTGCCGGGAGAATTCTCATAGTTTTCTCCAGGCAGCGGGTCAAAGGGTCTCCTCTCGTCGTAAGGGAGGCCGCACGAGATGTTGGAAATAAGCCGCTCCAGGGGTTGACCCTCTTGAAGCACGGCGAGGGTTCCGTCCTCCAAAGTGATGACTTTGGGAGCCCGGTCACGATACTTCTCCGCCACCCGTTTTGAATATCGATCGGGTCGTATCTCCAAATGAGAATCCGCTGAGATGCATCGGTAGTTCATTTTTTTTCCTCCGTAATCGTCCCCATTCGGTTCCTGACAGCGTGCCCGTACGTTGGCGAACTGTCAAGGCGCGAATGATAAGCAATCTGACGCAAGACATTTCGGCCGCAAAGTTTTCGAGCTATTTGAAATACCCCTCCTTGACCAATTGATCGACGATGCTGGTGTCGATAAACGAAGCAGGGTCTGCCTTTGCAGCGTTGGGGGTTGTGCTAGTGATGGACAGGAGGGTGTTCTTGATGGATTCTGTCTTCGGTCGCGGGTTTCGGTCCGCCCACTTGGCAAAAGTCTGGTAGGCGTAATCTGTGTCTTCGCGGTTGCTGCCGAGAAATTCGACGAGATAGGTAATAGTCTTCTCTTTCTGTTTGAAGTAGACGCTCATCGCATCGGCCAATGCCCTCTCGAAGCGCACAAGAGCCTCCCTGTGGTTTGCAATATAGGATTTCAGCACCCATTCTCCGTTTTGTTGCCAATGAATTCCGAGGTCCGGCAGGGCAAACAGCGTGCGAAATCCTCGCTTCTCGCCCATGCGATCATACGGGGGCGGAAGAACCGAAAACTGCACGTCGCCCCTTTCAATCTGGGCGATGACATTCCCCCAATCGGGGCGGGGCATTTGCACTAATTTCACATCCTTTTCCGGGTCCAAGCCTAACTTGGACAGGCCGAAGCGCAACGCGACATCGGGGGCCGAACCAAAGGTTGCTCCCACTTGGCCGGTTTTGCCTTTCAGATCTTGTATGTTTGCGATTTCTTTGCGCGCGACAATCATGTACGGAAAGACGTTGACCCAAGAGGAAATCACGACGAAGGGCGGAGACCCGGCTAAAGTCGCGGTGGTGAAGGCCGGGCCGGCGCCCAAGGTGAGGTCCATGCTGCCGCCGAGCATGGCTTGCACTGCAGCGGGGGTCGTCGTGTCGACGATTTTCACTTCGAGGCCATGTTTGACGAAGAGATTTTCCTTCTGAGCGATGAAGTATAGACTGGTCCCGGGGTTGACTCCTGCTTGGGCTACATTCATCTTGATAGTCTGCGCGTCGCCATCATTGGAGACAAAGGAAAACAGAATGATCGCCATGCTGACGATAAGTTTAGACATCGCAAGCCCTCCTCTTCGCGGCGTGCATTGTTCCACCGCCCGCTAAGGAATGTCAACCCGAACCCAGAGCCGCGAGTTGCTGATGGATATTCGTACGATCAAACACTGAATTGCTATACTCAACGTAAGAAGCAACTCGAATGGCTCAACAGACGCCTCATTTTATTCGCCCGAATCCGATCGAGCGCGGGGTCAATCGATTCTACGGCTGGCTGGCCAGTTTTGGCCTTGGGCCATCTTATAGCTATCTATTGCAGGTCACCGGCCGCAAAACCGGACAGACACGGTCCATGCCGGTCAATGTATTGAATCGCGACGGTAAGCTCTTTCTGGTTGGGACCCGAGGCCATACGCAGTGGTCGCGCAATGCTCTAGCAGAAGGAAAAGTAATCCTTAAAAAGGGTAGAGTGCGGCTAGAATTCAGCTTGCGGGCTATTCCCGACGTCGAGAAGCCCGAGATCCTTAAAGACTATCTCACGCGTTTCAATTGGATGGTGCGGCGATTTTTTCCTGTGCCGGCCGACTCGCCCCTGGCAGCATTCGCCGGGATCGCCAGTCGCTATCCTGTCTTCGAGTTAGTGCGAAACTCGTGATCAACCGATCTTTCATTTCGAAGAGGCGTAGGACAGATTCGTGTTCCTGGCGCTTTTGATGACATTGATAATCCCATTGGGCAGCATTTTCTTCCGCGGCATTTCTGTCAGCTACAAAGAAAGTTATAACGGCATTATTATTAATTTGATTGCTTTTACCCGAGGATAAGGAGGGAGATATGAAGCATTCCACGAGAGGGCGGCTGCGCATTCAGAGTTTGTGGTTTTTAGCAGGCATCTTACTTTTGTTTCCAGTGGGGGCCAACCCCGCTGATACCCCAGCGGCTAGTCAAGGAGCGCCAAGCGCTGCAGGAGCGGCGCAAACGGGCAAGGCTCTTACTCTTGAAGAAGTGGTGCGGATCGCGATTGAGAACCATTCAAGTGTCAAATCCGCGGAATTTCAGATCAAAGCCCAGGACGCTGTGGTGCACCAGCAAATGGCTGCATACTATCCAACCATTAACTTGAACAACTTTTACCGCACCAGCAATACCGTGAGCACGGCTGTAAACTCTGCCAAAGGTTTCGATACCGTATCCAGTGGCGCCAACGTGAGCATGACCCTTTACAACTTCGGCAAGCGAGAAGGGACGGTGCAATCGGCGCGGGACACGCTCGACGCGACGAGGTACGCGTACAATACCACGGCCAACAACGTCGTTCTGGCGGTCAAGCAAGCTTATTACGGGGTGCTTCAGGCCAACGCGCTGTTAAGAGTCAATGAAGACACGGTCAAAGCGCGTGAAATCACACTGCGTCAGGCCCAGGGCTTCTATGACGTTGGCGCCAAGCCCAAAAGCGACCTCACGCAAGCGGAAGCAAATCTCTATATCGCCCAAGCGAATCTCATCACCGCTCGAAACGGTGTGGACGTTGCCTGGGCTAGCCTTATAAACGCGATGGGAGTGGACGATTATCCCAGGCAGCCGTTGGCGGAAGAGCTCGAGCTTACGGCGTTTCCCATGTCCCTCGAGGAAGCCAAAAAGGTTGCGTTCTCTCAGCGGCCGGAGCTGCTTCAATTCGACGCTCAACTTAAGGCCCAGGACCAACTGATCGCTGTGGCCCGGCGTAATC
>Ga0335082_10009531_pt1 | contig 10546 bp, 10 predicted proteins | sample Lox_Sample_41_FD_206718 | JGI IMG/M metagenome (GOLD analysis project Ga0335082, IMG submission 206718) | Soil microbial communities from Loxahatchee National Wildlife Refuge, Florida, United States - Lox_Sample_4.1 | ecosystem: Environmental > Terrestrial > Soil > Wetlands | place: USA...
CCGATTGTCAGACAGGTGCATGAAGAACAGGAGTGCCAGTCCCGCCTCGATGATCGCAAAAATCAGCATGCGCGTAAGCATTTTCGATGCATCGATGTCGGAATATGCGATCACGAACTGCAGCGCCGCGATGGCCAGAATACAAAGATAAACCACCACATACTTCCCCCCGCTGCTCTTGTGTGCTTCAGCCATAGCCATGGTTTTGCGCTCCTGATTTCTAATGCGAAAGATTCAGCAAGTAGACCAGCGGCACTACGAACATCCAAACCAAGTCCACGAAGTGCCAGTACAGGCCGGTGATTTCGAGATCGTCGGCGTTGTACCGGCCACCTTGGTAGCGCAACCCCACGGCCACCAGCGCAACAACTCCACCGGTGACGTGCAGCAGGTGCAAGCCGGTGATACTGAAGAAGGCGGAACCAAACAGTCCGGTTCCCCACGGATTCTTGAACAAAGTCATTCCTTCAGCAATCAAGGCCATCCATTCCCGGATGTGCAGCAAGGCAAAGAGCGCGCCAGCAGCAGCGGTGATCATGGTCCAGCGCAGAGCCTTGGCTTTGTCTCCAGCCTTGGCGGCGTCCATGGCAAACAGCATGGTCAGACTGCTGGTGACCAGAATGAAGGTCATGAGGGCGACGTTGGTAATGCTGTGGAACGGCCTTGGCCAGTTGGGTGTGGCGTTGCGGATGAACCCATAGGCCACCAGGCAAGCCGCAAAAGTCGCCGAGTCGGCGATGATAAACAGCCACATCGCCATCTTTTTGGCCGGCACCGAAAACGCCGGCCTCTCCATCATCGCGTGTCCTGTCATTGCATCCGCGTGGCTCACAGCACCTCCTCTTTCCCGAGTCAGCTAAAGCTTCATCCACAGCAGCAACAACAGATACACCCACAGCGCGCCCATGAAGTGCCAGTAGCGCGAAGTGGCGTCCAGCGTGCTCTTCCGCAGCACCGCCTTGTTCAACTTGCGAAGGACCCGGGCCAGCCCGCCCAGGCCGCCGGCAACGTGTATGGCATGAATTCCAGTCAGCACGTAGAAAAATGAACTGTTGGGATTGGTCGCCAGGAAAAGGCCTTGAGCGCGCAATTGGAGCCAGGCAATATATTGGCCGGCCACGAACAGCAGGCCCAGGCACAAGGTAAGGTAGAGCCAGCGAGACGGAGCAGCGTGATCTCTCGGTCCCGTCATATAGGCGCCGATTTGTCGGCGAGCCACCTCCAACGTGGCACTACTGGCGACAAGCGTCAGCGTGTTGAAGTAAAGAATCGGAGGCAAAACCAGATGCCTCCAGTCGGTGGCTCCTCCCTGGCGCACAATCAAGGCACTGGTGAACGCCGCAAACGACATTGTGATCGACGCCAGCACCACCCAAATTCCCGTGGAAGCCGGTGGAGGAGCCTGGTTCTTCACGCGGCGCAGGTTGCCCTCCGCCGGAACCAGGTTCCGCGGTCCGCCGCCAGAATCGCCCAACGGACGCGCAGGTTCCCGTCGTTGCTCTACTCTCGGCGGTTGGTGAATTGTGGTCGCCATGGTCTTCAGTTCAATGCTTTCTACGCCTCATCGTGAGGGGTCTTCACTTGCTCCGGCGAGGCTTGCATCACATAGTCGCCAACCGAGCTCTCCACTCCATACTGGTAGGGATCGTGGTACACCGTCGGCAGCGTGTCGCCGAAGTTGTTGTGCGGTGGAGGCGTCGTCGGCGTACTCCATTCCAGCGATGTCGCCTGCCACGGATTGTCGGGTGCCACTTCCCCCCAGAAGCGGCTGTGGATCAGGTTATACAAGAAGATCAGCTGCGCCGCGCCCGTGATCAGCGCGGCGATGGTAATGAACTGATGCACTGGGATCAGCGGCTTCATGGCGTCGGTCACAAACGCCTGGTAGCGGCGCACATTCCCGGCCAGTCCGAGGTAATGAAATGGCATGAAGATGGCGTAGGCGCCGACAAAGGTAAGCCAGAAGTGAATCTTGCCCAAGGTTTCGTTCATGAAGCGGCCGAACATCTTGGGGAACCAGAAGTAGGTTCCGGCGAAGATGCCGAACATCGCCGCTACGCCCATCACCATATGGAAGTGCCCGACCACGAAATAAGTGGCATGCAGCATGATGTCCACCGAGGGCTGGGCCAGGAAAAAACCGCTCACTCCACCGGCGATAAACATGGAGATGAAGCCCAGGCCAAATAGTGAAGCGCTGTTGATGCGCAATTTTGCGCCATAAAGACTGCCCAGCCAGATCAAGACAACTATGGTGGAAGGAATTGTGATGATCAGCGTGGGAAAGGAAAATGCCAGGGACGAAACCGGATTCATCCCGCTCACGAACATGTGGTGCCCATAGACCATGTAGCTCAGCACCGCCAGGGCGCCCATGGAGTAGATCAAGGCGCGATGACTGAGCATGGGCTTGCGCATGTTGGTGACGAGCACGTGGGAAACAATCCCCATCCCCGGAACGATGGCGATGTAGACCTCAGGATGTCCGAAGAACCAGAACAGGTGCTGCCAAAGCAGCGTCGAACCGCCGGAGTGGGGTTGCAACTGGTCGTTGATGACGAGATTCCCCGGAACAAAGAAACTGGTTCCGGCCACATGATCGAGGATCAAGAGGATGCAGGCTGGCATGAGCACTGCGAAGGCGGTCAGGCCCATCACCGAGGTGATGAACCAACCCCACGCGCTCAGTGGCAGCCGCCACAGGCTCATGCCGCGGGTCCGCATGTCGAGCGTGGTGGTGATGAAGTTCAACGAACCCAGCAACTGACCAATGCAGAAAATGCCGATCGAAGCTGCCCAGAGAACCACTCCCATGCCTTGACCGGGGCCAGCCACGGCCCCTACGGCGCTCAACGGCGCGTACTGGGTCCAACCGCCTAAAGTGGGCCCGTCCGCCACAAAGAAAGATGAAACCAAAACCAGAAAGCCCACGAACGTCACCCAGAACGACATCATGTTGAAGTGCGGGAACGGCATGTCTTCCGCGCCCACCTGTATGGGCAGGAAATAGTTGCCAAAAGCGGCGAACGGCGCGGTGGTAAGCACAAAGAAGACCATGATGGTGGCGTGCATGGTCATCAACTGCAGGTAGAACTCCGGCGTCATCACATCGCCGGGGGCTCCGGCCTTGGAGAGAAGGTGCAACCCGGGAATGGCGTAGCTGCCCCAGCCCAAGTGGATGCGCATGATCCAGGACAGGACCATGCCAATCAGAACCGCCGCCAAAGCTAGCCCGTAGTACTGCTTCCCAATCACTTTGTGATCGAGGCTGAAGACGTGCTTCCGTATGAAGCTTGTGGGTGGTGCGTGATGCGCTGCTGAGACATCGTGCATTTAGGGTGCCTCGAAAGGTTGTCTCGTGTTGCCTGATCCAGCGTTCGTGCAACTACTGCAAGGCCGCTTGCTTCTTTAGCCAGGCGTCGAAATCTTCCTGCGACAGAACCGACAGATAAGCCTTCATGTTGTAATGCCCAAGACCGCAGAGCTGGGTACAGACAATTTCGTAGCGGCCGATCTTGGTGGCGGTGAAGTGCAGTGAAAGATCCAGCCCGGGGACAAAATCCTGTTGCACCCGCAGTTCGGGCACGAAAAATGAATGTCCGACGTCCTTGGAGTGCATCAATAAGTGGATCTCCCGGTTCACCGGGATCGCCATTTCGGCGGTCACGATGTCGTCTTTGGCGTCGGCGTCGTGGTCGGTATCAATTCCATAAAAATTCTGGTTGGCTTCGTTGAGCATCTCGGGGTGGATGGCGCCGAAAGTTCCGTCCGGACCGGGATAGCGGAAGTAAAACGCAAACTGCCCTGCCTGCACCTGAACAGGCAGGGCATTGGCGGCCGGCGGCGTCAAATAAACCGTGGCCCAGGCCCTGACTCCAAAGACGCCCAGCGCCAGAACCTCGGTTCCCACCAGGAGGAATGCAGCCCACACCATGGCTTTGGCGCCACCGGGAAAATTCTTGATCTTGTCGCCGGGCTTGGGGTTGGAGAATTTCCAGATGAACAGAGCCAGAATGATCTGCGAAGCCAGAAAAGAGATTCCAGCCTCGGCCATGGTCTCCGACATCTGTTCGTCAATCGGCGCGCCGTGGGTGGAAATGTCCGGCGCCATCCACCAGGTATGCCGCAGGATGGGAATCGCGGAAATGATCGCGATCACGATGATGGTAGCCGCAACGAATCTTCCCATTGTTGTCCTCTCGCTCCGGTCCGTCGATCTTGGGGCTTTACGCCACCGTCGGTGAAGAGCCAAACGACGCGATCGCGCTGGCCTCGTCCTTGTGAATGTCGAAAATCGTAGACAGCCGGGTCATCTGCAGCAGGTCGTCTACTCGCTTGTTCAGGTTGGCAAGCCTCAATTGCCCCCCGTGGCTCTTGATCGTGGTGTGGGCCTTCACCAGTTCCCCAACCCCGGAACTGTCCACGTATTGCACTCCGCCCAGGTTCAGAACGATTGCTTTGTGGCCTTTTTCCGCCAAGTCACGAACGATCTCGCGGAGCACGACGTTTCCCTCGCCCACGGTAATTCGCCCGCTAACGTCCAGGACGGTGACTTTACCTACGGTGCGGGTGGCAGTTTGCATCTTGGTCGGGGCATGTCCCCGCATCCCGAGCCCGCGGCGGTCGAGAACGGCGCAAGCCGCAGTGGCGAGTTGCGGCGATTCGGTCCGAACCACGATAAGGGAACGCCCGGATTGCAGTGTTTCCCGGAAAAAGTTGATGTCTTCAGCTGACTTCTCCGGGGCTGTAGGCTGCGGCGCGTGCGGGTCGTGGGCTACGGCCGAGCCGACGGTGGCGCCGGCGCCGGCGCCGGCAAGACCGAGCAGTGCAGCCGCTCCGAAACCCAGCGCAAATACCGTTCCCACCCCGGGAAGAAGGAGCGCTGCCGTCACCACTCCGGTCGTCATCCCGGCGGCTCCGCCGACGAAGCCTCCGACATACGCGCCGAATTCCTTCGCAATGGTCTTGGCCTGATTTTCGGACCGGGTCACGAAAACAATGGATTCTTCCGGCACGCCCTGCTCTCGCAATTCCTTGACCGCCTCCTCCGCATGATCGCGGGCAGCAAAGACTCCGATTGCAGTTTCCACTTGTCCTCCTGTTGCCAACGGCAATTGACGCCCCAACTCGGCAGTTGCCCAAACGCATGCTCAGCCGGGCATGCCATCTGCGCTAGGTAGTCATTCTTGAGCGGAACTTCTTGCTGAGAACAAAGAAAGCTCTCTATTTGCCTTTGAACGTGAAATCGGCCGTCGCTGCGCTTCCGGCTGCCACCGTCACCTTCGCCGTCTGAGTTCCTAAGTCTTCTTGCCACGCGGTCACGGTGTAGCTTCCCGGCGCCACATTCTGGATGGTGTACGAACCCTTCTCGTCGGTAGTCGCGTAGGGACCCTTTACCACCACGAACCAACCATGCATCCAGGGATGGATGTTGCACTTCACCGGAATGGCAACCTCCTGGTTTTTCCAACTGGTCTCGATCGGCGGCGCTCCCGGCGGTTGCGACTTGTTCCAGCCGATATTACCTGCGGTCGGACTCGGCAAGGGATGGATATTGTGGGTGGTCTGGTCGGCGGTGGTCACCTTAAACTTCTGATCCACGTTCAAGGCCAGGACATGCGGCGTGTACATGCAACCCTTCTGATCAAAGCTTGGTTCCGCGGACGAAGCGGGTTCATTGCCGGTCAGGCCTTGGGAGATATACAGAACAACATTTTCCAAACCATCGCCCGCGCCAACCATCACGTTCTCCATTTTCGCCGGATTGCTTTCGTGGGCCTTGCTGCACACTGGATCCTTGGACATGTCAATGCCCTTCATGTGCGGCGCCGTACCAGTCAACTTCACTGTTCCAGTGATTGAGCCCCCGCCGGCAGCGCTTACCTTCTGACTCAAGAGCACTGCTCCTGCGCAAACCAAAAGCAGAGCGGGTAGCACGGCTGCGAGTTTACCTGGGTACTGACTTTTCATGAATCTCTCCTGGTCTCCAAAGGTGATTGCAATCACTGTGCCGGAGCATTGGGATTAACGGGCTTCAACCCCAATTGCTTGGCAATCTGCCTTTCCTTGCTGTTGAAAGTGTTGAGCGGTTGTAGAGTACGCAAATAGAACACCAGGTCCCAGGCCTCATCTGGCTTGATGTTGTCGGAAAATGAGGGCATCGGCGTCCCGTCCAGGCCGGTCATGAAGATCCTGTAAATGTCCTGGTCGCTGGAACCGCACTTTGGGCGTGAGCCGTCGGTGAAGTTGTAAGGCAGGATCGGACGGTTCAAGTCATCGGTGAGGGTGGACGCCGACGGACCATTGGCCATGCCTTCGACGCCGTGACACTTCCAACACTGCACCCGTCCAAATACTTCCTGGCCAGCTTTCACGCGCTCCGGAGTGACCGCCGGCTCGGCTGGAATCTCAATGGGCGTTCCTGGTTTTTCTTTCTGAAAGCGCGGAGAGAAATGTTTGACCCAGGCCACGAGATCGGCACGCTGCTGCTTGGTGAAGGTGTTCCAGACGGGCATGTTGGAGCGATCCAGGCCGCGCGCAATCGTGTTAAACAGATCCTCGTCAGTTGGGAGCGTCCCCGTGGGAGTAGAGCGGCACTTGAAGATCCCCAGTGTAAAATCCCGCGGCTTGGGATCGAGCCACTGAGCAACTTCGCCGTTGCCATCGCCCAGTACGCCGTGACAACCCACGCAGTAGCGGCGATAGTCTGCCGCCCCGGCCTTGGCATGTCCGGCATACTTGCCGATGTGGCTGTCGGTATTCAGCCGTTCGTTTTCCTCGTAACTGGTGATCTGGGCCTGCGACCTGACGGCCAGGAGCAGAGCAGCTGTCACCACTAACCACGTCCACTGCTGTTGTTTTTTAGCCATCGCTGATCCTCTCCTAAAAGTCGAAGTCCAAACCCGACATCAAGCTGCTCTGCGTCAGAGCGGTACCGTCCGGAGCCAAACCCTGTCCCCGAATCCAGGAATACTCGTTGTGCCAGGCCAAGCCCGCCCGGCTGGTCATAAACGGCATCCAGCGGAATCCGAAAACGTAGTTGTCGATGTTGCCCAGGCTGCCGGGCGTGGTCGCGAACGCCTGCTGTGACATTCGCACCCACTCCGAACGCTGGATGAAGATCAATTGCGGGCTGTATACGTAGTGTGTTTCCACGAACACCCCATTCCAGCTTGGCGACCGCGCGCCCGCCGGCAGTACTGTTCCCGGAGTGTTGTTGTTGACCGCCGCCCCACCGATAAGATCCCCATAACCTGCCCCAAACCAGGCACTGTCGGAACCGTGTTGCGTCACCACCTGGAAATCCAGCTTGCCAAAGTAGAACAACCCTACAAAGCCTTCGCGGCTAAACGTGTGGTTGCCAATACCGGAACTGGGTATCGGCACTCCGCCGTTGGTGAAATATGTAGTCGGCGCCTCGCCCACCATGGCGTAGAAGCCCACTCGATCCGTCCCCAGCTTGCCCACATCGAAGGCGTGGCTGCCGGCAAAGAACCCACTGTAGGAATTGCTGCCGTAAGACAAATCCGGATTCCCGTCCGTTGAACTTACCAGGGCCGCCGACAGGCGCGTCCGATCATTCATGGAGTGGCCCATCCATTCCACGCCCAGCTGGTTGTCTCCGATCTGCCCGAAGATGTTGCCATCGCCGGCCGGAATGAAGTGATAAATGTTGAAGCTGCCGCCGTAACTGGACAGCGTGACTACGCGCTTCTCTGAGACGACGTTGTCCAACTCGAACTTGCCGACCTTCACGTTCAGCCAGGGGCTGTGGAACAAGTTGTCGAAGCGGACGTTGACCGACTCAAAGTGAAAGGCGCCAGTTTCGTCGGAGGAGGGAACCAGCAGGAAGGAGATGTTTTTCTCCAAAGTTCCGCCGGTGAGAATATCCAAGCCGGTGTTATCGAAGCCGGACGAGCTGATCTGGTGATTGATGGTGGTGCCGCCGGCCCCATCCACCGCCACCTTGTCGGTACTCTCGCGGTGCCAGAAGGGAGTGATGCGCAAGGTGATCGGCCAGTAGGACGGATTCTGCCAGATGGGAGCGTCGTGATCGTTCATCAACTGGTAGCCGTTGTCTTTGAACTTCTGGCCAAAATAGTTCAGCATCGGCCAGGCTTCATGGCACGCCGAACACCGCAATCCATACTTGCGGGCAAAGGCAGGCAGCGCGTTTGCCGAGGGCAACGCTCCTGCCAGAAAAAATACGCACAGCAACCAACCGGCAAAATGCCTCCGGGGAGAGGTCATTGAGTCCTCCTGGCACCGATTCGGGGGCAAAACTCCGCCCGTTAAAATGTTTTGGAGCCGCGCTCAGAGTCGAGGAGCGTTTCTCCGCTGCTGATGGCTATAAGGCCATAAGAAACGATTGCAAGCTACTGAATTTACTCAGCTTCTACAACCACCCCAAGCGAGCGAAAAAACGTGACCCGTTAGTAGAATGCCGATTGCTGTAACCAGCCATTCCGACATTCGCAGAAAGTGCGCGTGGACGCACTTACTATCATGCTTAAGAGATGCATGTCAAGAAAAAATCAATTAAACGAATCAAAAGGATCGGAAAAGTTAATCAGCATGGGGACGGTGCAGGCCCCGCACCAGAATGGAAGCCAAGGTGTTAGCCATTTTCTTGGCCCGGATCCGGTCGTGTCCGAGCACCATGGGTCGCATGAAGCCGAATACCATGCCGAACATCCCCACGGACTGGGCCAGGACCTCAAGTTCCTCCGCTGGAAGCGCTGCGCATTGCCGGTGACGTTTGAGACATTCCACCACCGCCCGCGTTCGAGAGGACAGCACAGCCCGGTTCATTACGTCGTTGATCGCTGGATCCACCAGAGCCCGCGAAATGAAAACCCGAAGGAAATCCCTGTTTTTCCACAGATATTCGATTTCCCAGTCAACCAGTTGCAGGAATTCCTCCTCAAGGCCACCGGCTGTGAGCGGGCGATGGCGCATTTCTATGAGTTCTTCCGACATCTGGTACTCGACCAAAGCTGGGAGCAGCCCGGCCTTCCCCTTGAAGTAGCGGTGGATCAGGCCCTCGGCACAACCCGCGGCGGCGGCAATTTCGCGAGTTGTGGTGGTTTCGTACCCCTTGGTTGCGAACAAACGCAAAGCCGCCTGGATCAACGCCTTCTGTTTGCCGGCTCGGTCCCGCTTCCGGTTCCCCTGGGACAGCAGCGACGACCGGGTAGGGGCCGGTCGTTGAGCCAGGCTGTTCGAGTTCAAGCCGCTCAGCATGTTATTTTCGACTCGCAGGCGACGGTGACGTTTTTTCGAGACCATGTCAATAGTTCCCGGCCCTGCTTTTGTAAAAAGATTGTCAAATTTACTCTCTGATCGGCAAGACTGCAACTTTTCGGCAGAGTTGACACGTGCGCCGGGCGGGGAGTATGAGAGCGTAGAAGAAGAGTCAGCCCAGACATGGAAAAGCTTTCCCGCTTCACCCCGGCCCTCCGTCCGCCGCATACGGTGAAGGGATCCCGCCGTGCGATTCGCCATGGCTGGCCAGCCCTTGCAGTCGCAGTGCTGTTTTCACTGGCGAGCTTCGCGCCTAGCCTGCTGGCCCGCGAGCAGAAACAGAAAAAAACGAAAGCAGACTATGGGTTGGGATTCTCCTCCGAGATTACCTCGCCGGAAGAAATGGTGCTGCAAGCCGTAGAGCAAGTGGTCAATGACGGAATCATCCAGGGCACCAGGGAGTACAACAAGGAAAAATACGTGGAGAAGGCCGTGCCGGCGACGTCCTCTTCCCTGTTTGAGGAATGGAAAGGCCCCGGCAAGGTTTTCTACAAAGTGCGGACCGAAGTGATCGCACCCGCCAATTTCAAGGAGTCCCAAGACCAGGGGACGCTGGCGGTGCGTTACATCGTGCAAAGCAAGAGTGCCCAGCAAACTGTTCTGCGAATTGATGCGGTGTTCGCCGAGGAATTCCGCCATGCCGTGCACGCTTCAGATGGGAGCGTCGAGAGTGCAGAGTACAGGGATATTCAGGACCGTGTGGATGCCCTCGAACTAGAGAAGAAACAGGCCGCCGATAGCGAAAAGCATCGCCAGGAAGAGTTGGCGAAGAGGGCGCTGGAACAAAAAAACGCAGAAGAACGTGCGTCTGTTCTGGCTCGTACGCAACCATTGGCCGAAACTCCGGAGCAGCACGTCGAGAACCTGCGCCGCCAGGTGGAACGCATCGTTAAAGCGCCCGGGGCGCAACTGAAGTCCGCTCCCTTTCACTCAGCCACCAGCCTGAAGACCCTCAATGCAGGATCCGAAGTTGTAATTCTCATCGCCACTCCCTACTGGTACGGAGTGGAAACCGAGGACGGCCAACACGGCTGGATCAACCACACCCAGTTGGAGCCTCTGCCATGAAGTTGGGGCTTCGGTTTGCCGCAAGTGTCATCCTGGGTGTGCTGGCCGCTCCGCATGTTCAAGCTCAGGCGGGTCCTGCCGAACGCTCCTTCCCGCAATCAAAACCGGTGGTGGAGGCGGCCCTTCGCCAGTTGCAGTCTTCGAGCGGCGGCCGTTTGCCGGTGCTGGACGGGTT
>Ga0335082_10009532_pt1 | contig 10545 bp, 7 predicted proteins | sample Lox_Sample_41_FD_206718 | JGI IMG/M metagenome (GOLD analysis project Ga0335082, IMG submission 206718) | Soil microbial communities from Loxahatchee National Wildlife Refuge, Florida, United States - Lox_Sample_4.1 | ecosystem: Environmental > Terrestrial > Soil > Wetlands | place: USA: Florida...
ATTAAGGGAACGCAACAACTCGACCGCGCGCTCCTGGTCGAGGTATGGATCGTGAAGGCCATCTTCGCAGTCCGCCAGCACACGAGCCAGGTCGGGACCGGAGGCGCCGAGCCTTTCCCCGAAGGCGCGTGCCACCTCGGCGACGGGTGCGTCGGTTCGTACCCCGAGTCGCTTCTTAACCAGGAAGCGGAATCTCTCCCACCCGACTTCCAGCGCGATCTGTGCGCTTCGGGCGCGATGGTACAGGGTGCCCATGGTTTCCACGAATTCCAAAGGGGACAATCGCGAAGGCCTCACAAGCGGGCGGACCGGACCAAGCCGGCGAGAGAAGGTGATCATTGCGCCAAGCAGAAGGATGCCGAACTGCGCCAGACCCCAGGCGACGGGCGTATCCCAGATGCTCGACCAGTGCGACGAGCTGTCCCCGTGGAAATACTCATCCCAGAAGATACGCGTCTTGGGATCGCCGATCGAATTGAGGAACAGTTCCACATTCCCGGGCTCCCGGATGCCGGCATTGGTCAGCGGAATATCGTTAGCCCACCAGACGATCTCGCCTTGTCCGACGGCATAAGTGAGCACCACGGCATCGTTCCCGCATTTGTAGTGGACGACATGTCCCAGGTTTTTTGCCTTCCATGCCGCCTGGGGAGACATGCGCATGGGCCCGCCACGCGTGATACTGCTGGGAAGCTGCGGGGTGCAGGTCTGCCGCTTGGTCTCCGGGGAATACCGGAACTCAGACTCGTCCTGGGGAAACATGGCTGCAGCCAGGATGCCGATGGCAAGCACGCGCCCACCGCTGGCTACGAATTTCTGCAAGGCAGCCTTATGATTGGCTTCGTCCGAGCGGCGCCAGGAAGGCTCCGCAAGGATCAGGAGGCTGCCTCGCCCGGGTATGGGCAGCTCTTCGGGCGGTCGCTCCCAGCGTTGCACGTCATACCCTTGCTCCTTCAGCAGCAGGTACGCCGCTTTCGCGCCATTCGAGTCCGCCGAATACGAGGATGGATACGCGATCTTTGCCTTCTCTGGCCCCTCGAAGAAAGCAGCGGCGACGATCAATGTGACGATCACGACCGCGAACCCGATCAGGAGCTTGCGGTCGCGCGGGTCGAGCTTCATCACTGGCATCCCAGGCTCTTTAGGTCGCCGAGAACCTGAGCGAAATCTTCCGATGCCGCGACACGGTCTCCGTACCAGACTAGTTCGAGGCTCCTGGTCAATGAGTTGAGACCCGCTCGAGATGTGCTGGAGGCGGGCAGCAGACGGAGATACTCACGCGGGGTGCGAGCCCGGTCCGGCACCCATGCTCCGGTCGCTTCCAGGTACGAAACGCCGCTCCAGTAGGCGCTGTGGATGGCCTCGCGGAAGCGGCCATGATCGGCCGCTTCTCGAGCCTCAGCCAGCCACTTGCGCCAGTGCTTTGCCGATGGACTGAACTGCAGCACGTCGCGTTGGGCCTCCGGCCGTATGGTCCTTGACACGCGGTAAAGATAAACGCCCAGCCCGGACGCCACCGCTGCGATCATCAGCCAGACGAACACCTGGCCCGCCTGTTCGACGCGGGGCGCCGAGCGAAAGATCTTCGATAACCAGCGATCCAATGTCGACAGGACCTCGTCGCGCCACATCTCCCACAGGCTGGGGCCTCGCACTCCACGGAACTCGAACCTTGTGAAGATCTCGTCGAGCCTGGTGCGCGCCTGCGGCGAAGCTGGACGAGAGAATTCCTCCGTCTGCTGCTTGAGCCAGCGGATGCGCTCTTGCATGCGGTCGATCATCGCTGCCCGAGCGTCTTCCTTGGCGCCCACCACCTGCTGGAGCGCGTCTCGAAGCGGTCCATTATCGACCTCCCAGGAAGTCCCGTCGTGCTGCACCCGGAACATTTCGGGCAGCCGACTGCGCACGCCGAACGCCTTCTCGGGATGCTGCTTCAGGATCGCGATCTCGGATGACAAGCGGTCCAACTCAACGCGGTATTCGGCAAGACTCAGCGTGGGCCGCTCTTGAGCAAGGCTGTACGGAGCAAAGTATGCGACCAGCAACAGCAGCGCGCCAGATCGAAGAAGGTTCATCCTGCCGTGGACGGAGAAGTGGCCGCAGAAGGGCCATCGAGCGCCGTCATCATCCATTCGATATCGAACGCTTCTTTGCGCACCCGTTCGTCGTAGTAGAGCAGAGACATGGCGATCGCTACCACCGGGCCGACCAGCGCCCCGGAAAGGAACCCAACGACGTGCGACACGATGGTCGCAAACAAAGAGCCGTGGGTCGATACCTGCCAGAACGAGACCGGCAGGACTAGCGTCCATGAGACGATCAGGGTCACAAGGAAGGCCAGCGTGTAGACCGTCAGAATGCGGTTGCGGCTTCCCTTCGCCAGGATGGCGCTACGCCTGAGTGCCGCGCGCGCCTTGATGTCCTCCAGCACGCAGGCCTGTACCGCCAACGAGTAACGGACAAAAAGACTGATGGATAACACGGCGGCAACGATCGCCAGCACAATCGCCACCACGGATACGATGATCACGCCGGCCATGCCCATCGATCGGATTGCAATGGCCGTCGTCGTGCCAATGATGATCGCGGCCATCATCAGCAACGCTCCGCCGCCAAATACCCGGAGCCACACGCTCAGCATAACGTTAATGACCCGTCCGTAACGCCCGCGCAGACGCGCAAAGGACTCGGAGATCGTCGTCGTTCTGCCAAGATGAAGAGCCGAGACGGCGTAGATGGTGGCGCCTTGAGAGATCGAGAATCCGATCAGGTATGCAAGGACGCCTACCAGAATACCAACGACTCCGATGGCCGTGACGACATCCGAATGTCCAACGAAGGACGGCCCTGCCTGCCCAAGCAAGCTGCTGCCGATCTGTATCACCAGCAGGACACCAGGGCCAACCATCGCGATGGCGAAGAACAAGAGGAAGTGATGTCGGTAGAGGTTGAACGTACGATCAAGCACTTCGCCGGTACTCATCGGACGGAGTGTCTCGGGCATGTGCGCACCTTAGAACAGCTCTGGGGGTAGGCGAATCCTAGCACAGGCCCATTCCGCGTCCATGTGGGATTCGTGACGACGTGTGGCTGGCGGAATCGTGTCACGCATTCCAGTGACTTCGGTCACTGAGGAAGAGTGACCAGGGCAGCAGAATATGTGATTGATTCTGCAGCACTTTGCATCCATCGTAAACCGAGGTTATCTGTGGACGACCAAAGTGCTTGCTGCTAGATTTGAGGACCCCCAGGGCACCCCAGCACGCGCACCAGATTCCGAGGAGTCGTGGTCGTCCAGGACGGCCAGTTGACACGCCGCCGTACCCGCACAATTGGGATCGGGGCGCTGCTCGCCTGTGCCCTGCTGCTCGCCGCCGTCCCTGTAGTGTCGGCGCAAGCCCCACATCCTGTACGGCACGGCAACCGCATCGACCTGATCGGGGGACAGAAGTACTTGGGTTCGACATCCAACGAGCCACAGCTCAGGCATTGCCACCCTGCCAAGCGTAGCCCTGCCTCATTTGGCCCCTTACAATGATGCTATGCCCGAAACCAAGGCTGAACGCGTTGCGGTCCTGGCGCGGGTTCCTATCTTTGCCGACCTCTCCGACTCGGAGTTGAAGTTCCTTTCTGACCGCGCTGTGACAAAGCGCTATTTCGCAGGCGACCTGATTTTCAGCGAAGGCGATCCGTGCGCAGGCCTGTATATCGTGGAAACCGGTGAGGTCCGCATCTTCAAAACTTCGGCAGGCGGCCGCGAGCAGGTACTCACGCTCGAGAAGCCCGGGAACTCTGTAGCGGAATTGCCGGTTTTCGACGGTGGCAGCTACCCTGCGTCCGCCTCCGCGGCGATGGATTGCGCGCTCCTATTCATCAGTCGAAGCGATTTTCGCGCGCTTTGCTTAGAACATCCCGAAGTCGCGTTGAAAGTGTTGCGCATGGTGGGGCTGAGGCTTCGACGGCTGGTCGGAATCATCGAAGAGCTCTCCTTCACCACCATCCGGCACCGTTTGGCTGCTCTCCTGCTGCGGTTGGCGAGAGAGGCGGGACATCGCACCGGACGCGCCGAGTTCAAGATCGAAGCCAGCAACCAGGAGCTCGCCTCACAGATCGGGACGGTACGAGAGCTGGTGTCGCGGAACCTGAGCCGCTTCCAGGCCGAGGGGCTCATCCGCATGGATGGGAAGAATGTCGTCATTCCGGATCTGGCCAAGCTGCAAGCCGACGTCACCACCGAAGACTAGGACCCTCCTCAGGCCAGCCCTGACAGATCTCTTTTTCGGCCACTGTGACATAAGTCATTTCCTGCCTTCCACGCCCCTTGTAACGTCAGTCACAGGAGTTGCAGATGGCGCCCAGACCAGTACAGATCCTGCTAGCCGAGAACCAGGAAGCACGGAAGATCGTGGCCGAACTTGGCGCCCTCCTCGGCGCCGTCGCGCAGCCCGACTCTTTTCCAGGGAAGAAGGAATCCATGCCTATTACCGCCGCCAAAACCGTTCGCGAACTTGCCGTCGAGATTCCCAATGCCACCCGAGTCTTCGAAAAGCTGGGTGTTGACTACTGCTGCGGCGGGCATAAGCCCCTGGATGAGGCGTGCGTCGAAGCAAATATCTCGGTCGACCGCGTTCTCGCCGAGCTCGAGAAAAGTGTGGACACGTCGACGGATACGACCACTCGCGACTGGAATGAAGCTCCAGTTGCTGAACTGGTCGATCACATCATCAACAAGCACCATGCATACGTGAAGAGTGAGATCCCGCGCCTCCAGGCACTGATCGTGAAGGTTGTCAGCGTGCACGGCAAGAACCATCCCGAACTGGAATCGGTGCAGGCCGCATTCGGCGAGTTGGCCGCCGAGTTGGTGGCGCACCTACAAAAGGAAGAGCTGATCTTGTTCCCGTACGTGAAGAAGATGGCCAGCGGCGGCCATACAGCCCCATCCTGCTTTGGGACCGTGCAAAACCCAATCCGCATGATGATGGCCGAGCACGATAACGCCGGCGCAAGGCTGCGCGAAATGCGCGAAGCTACGAGCAACTACACCTTGCCGACGGATTCCTGCTTCAGTTACGGGACATTGTTCAGCGCACTTGTGCAGTTCGAAGCTGACCTGCACCAGCACATTCACCTCGAGAACAACATTCTTTTCCCACGGGCGATCGAGCTGGAAAAGTGACAGGCGCCGGGAGCACGCGAACCTGCGTGCTGCCGGCAGCTCTCATCCATGTGTGACCTAGGTCATAGCCGGTCCGCGTTGATGTTCTTAAGATTCAGGGCGCGATCGAACCTGATCGCGACGAAGCCTTCGCATGGACGACGCTACTCAGTACCAAGTCCGCGTGCCAGGGAACGACTACTGGCGTGAGCAGATCAAGTGCCAGTATGCCTGCCCGGTGCATACAGACGCTCGAGGCTACGTGCGTGCAATCGCCGCAGGAGACTACGAGCGCGCGTACTTGATCGCCCGCGGTCCGAATCCGCTGGCGTCGCTATGCGGACGCATCTGCGGCGCTCCGTGCGAGGCCGCATGCCGGCGCGGCAGCATAGACCAGCCCATCTCCATCCGAGCCCTCAAGCGTTTCGTATGCGAACAGTTCGGCAGCGATTCGCGAAGTGATCCAGGCCGCGAACTGTTTCCCTACCTGAAGAGCAACACTGGCAGTCGCCAATGTGACGACGCTGATGAACTCAGTCACCTGCTGGGATTCCTGGCGAATACAGAGTTTCCCAAACCCGTCGGGGAGCGCATCGCGATCATCGGCTCGGGACCGGCTGGGCTGGCCGCCGGGCACGATCTGGCGCTCATGGGGTTCCGTCCCACCATCTTCGAGATGGATTCCCAGCCCGCAGGCATGCTCTACACCGGCGTTCCCGGGTATCGCCTACCGAGGGACTTGATCCGCGCCGAGGTCGCCGTGATCCAGGCACTCGGAGTCGAGATCAAGTGCAACGTGCAGGTCGGCAAGGACGTCACGTTCCCGGACCTGCGCCGCGACTACGCGGCGGTGATCATCGCCTGCGGTGCGAAACGCTCCCGGGCGCTGCCCATCTCCAACGCGGATGCCATCGGCGTCATGGGCGGCGTGGACTTCCTGCATGATGTCTCGCTGGGCAAGCAGGTCGAACTAGGCCAGCGCGTCATCGTGATCGGTGGGGGCAACGTCGCGTACGACGTCGCCCGGACGGTGCTGCGGCAGGAGGAGTACGACGTGTCGCGGACTGCCGCCCGCATGGCGGGGGTCCGGGAGGTGCAGTTGGCCTGCCTGGAGTCGCTGGAGGAGATGCCCGCCGACACCGTGGAGATCCTCGAAGGCCAAGAGGAAGGGATCACTCGCCACAACGGTTGGGGCCCGAAGGAAGTCCTGGTGCGCGAGGTCAACGGGCAGAAGTTCGTGCGCGGCGTTCGCTTCGTGCGGTGTAGCCAGGTCTACGACGAGAACAAGCGCTTTTCGCCCAAGTTCGACGAATCGGTCGTGACCGAGATCGAGGGCGACACAGTACTTCTGTCGGTGGGGCAAGCCGCCGATCTGAGTTTCCTCGATGGCCCAGCCGAAGGCATCGAGATGCGCTCACCACAGCAGATCGTAAACGACCCCGGCACGGGTGCGACGTCGGCGAACGGAGTCTTCGTTGCCGGGGACATTGCGTACGGCCCTCGCCTCATGATCCATGCCATTGCCAGCGGAAAGCAGGCGGCGCGGTCGGTATATCGCTATCTGCGCGGCAAAGAGATCGCGCCCGAGGAAGTTCAGTTCCACGCGCCGGTCGAGTCATACCACCGGGAGAAGCATTATGAGCGGCGGGCGCGCCTGCACATCCCGACCCTCCCGCCGCAAGAGCGTCTCAAGCGTCCGGATGCGCTGGTCGAGATCGGCTATGACGAGCCACAAGCCTGCGCCGAGGCGGGCCGTTGCCTGGATTGCGGGATCAACACCATTTTCGACGGCGAGCGGTGCATCCTCTGCGGCGGGTGCGCCGATGTCTGCCCGACGGTCTGCCTGAAGCTGCTCTCGTCGGACCGCATCGCGCCCTCGCCGGAGATCGAGACCGCGATCCGCGAGCTGGGACTCGACCCCAGCGACCTCTCGGCCATCATCAAGGATGAAGAACGCTGCATCCGCTGCGGACTGTGCGCCGAGCGATGCCCAACGCAGGCCATCACGATGGAGCAATTCAGTTTTTCAAAGGAGTGGAAGCCATGTCCCGTCTAGACCCGCCGCCCGTGAGCCGGCGCAGCTTCCTGACGTTCGCGTCGATTGGCAGCTTCTTTGCAGCCTTGGGGACGGCTGCCGCCGGCATGCTGCGTCTACCGAATCCGGCGGTGCTGCCTGGGCCGGTGCGCCGCTTCAAGCTGGGACCGCCCGAGCAATTCACTCCGGGGAGCGAAACCGCATTCCCGGAACAAGGCTTGGCGCTGTTCCACGATGAGGGCGGCTTCTATGCCATCTCGACGACCTGCACGCATCTGGGGTGCGCGGTGGCGCGCTCGAAGGACGGATTCGCCTGCCCTTGTCACGGATCGCGCTTCGACGCGAACGGCGATGTCGTGGGCGGGCCAGCGCCCCGCCCCTTGCCCTGGCTCGAGGTCAGCCGTGCCGCCGACGGACAACTGGTGGTGAACGCCGACAGTGAGATCCCGGCGGGCACCCGCTACCGGGTGTAGGAGGCTTCCTGTGCAACAGACGGCGACCCGCGAATTCGTGCAGAACCTGGCGGCGCTCCCGCATTCGGTCAAGGATGCCTGCTTCCCGCTCGGGAAGGTGCCGGAGTCGGAGAGAGAAGAGTCGCAGGCGACCTTCCATAATCTCTTCCTGCACATCCACAGCGTGCGGGTCCACCTCCGTTCGCTGAGTCCGACGCTCACCTTCGGACTGGGGATCATGGCGGCCTCCAGCTTCGTGCTCACGCTCATCACCGGCGTCCTCCTGATGGTCTACTACAAACCGTCGACCGACCTGGCATACCAGTCCATCAAGGATATTCACTTCACCGTATCGACCGGCCGGTTCATCCGCAACATCCACCGCTGGTCCGCGCAACTGATGGTGCTGGTCGTCCTGTTGCACATGGCGCGTGTGTTCTTCACCGCCAGCTACAAGAAGCCACGCGAGTTCAACTGGCTGGTGGGCCTGGGCCTGCTGGTGGTCACGCTGGCCCTCAGCTTCACCGGATACCTGCTGCCCTGGGACCAGCTCGCGTACTGGGCGATCACCATCGGGTCGAACATCGCCAACTCGCCGCGCGAACTGACGGACGCGATCGGGATCACCAAGTGGCTCGACCCCGGCGGATTTCAGAAACGTCTGTTGCTGGGCGCGAACTTCGTGGGCCAGGATGCGCTCATCCGCTTTTACGTGCTGCACGTCTTCGTCCTGCCACTGGCGCTGGTGGGGATGCTGGGTGTGCACTTCTGGCGCATCCGCAAGGATGGAGGCCTGGCCAAACCAGAAGGACCGATGGGTGGTCTCGCCGAATGGGGAGGCGAGCGGCGACAGGTGTTCCAGCCTTTGGCCACGAAGACCTATGGACTGATGGCTCTGGTCAAAGGCAAGCGTCCGCCCGTCAACCGCGGACCCGAGAACACGGTCATGAGCTGGCCGCACCTGTTCTGGGCGGAGCTGTCGGTCTTCATGGTGACCGTGGCCACGACGCTGGTCTTGGCCTTTTATTCCGACGCGCCGCTCAAAGAGCTCGCCAACCCTGCGATCCCGGAAAATCCGGCAAAGGCTCCCTGGTATTTCCTAGGCATCCAGGAACTTGTTTCCTATTCGGCGTTTACCGGGGGACTGCTGATCCCGGTCATCGTCTTGATTGGACTCGGACTCATTCCGTTCCTCGACCGGCGCACCGGAGGCGAGGGCGAGTGGTTCGGCACACCGCGGGAGAAGCCGGTGTTCTGGCAATCCGTGCTGTTCAGTGTCGCGGTGACCGTCGGGATGCTCGCCTTCACGGTCAATTTCGGCTGGCTGCGCAACTGGTTCCCCAACATCCACCAGCTCTGGATCATCGCCATCAATCCCGGTTCGCTGCTGGTGCTGATCTTCGCGGGTTGGTCGTTGTGGGTCCTTCGGCGCAGAGACTCAGTCCGCCTGGCCGCCGTTTCGCTGTTCACCTGTTTCCTGGTCGGATTCACGCTGCTGACCTACTTTGCGACCGTCCACCGCGGACCGAACTGGCTCTTCTACTGGTGGCCCACGCAATGGCCGCTGCACTAAGGAGCAAGGATGCGATGAAAGATCCTTCACGGATTTACCGCTGGCTTCTGCTGCTGGCGAGCCTGGTGACGATCGGATACCTGGTAAGGGCCGCGATTCACGAGAATTACCTGGCTCAGTGGAAGGGCGTGCAGCGCCAGTACCGCGAGATCCTCCAGGCGAAGGCGACGGATGCACGGGGCCGCGAACTGCTGGCCAAGTTCCGAGTGGAGATGAAACAAGCCAGCGTCCCCGCCCTGGGCACCGTGGACCGTTGCGTCAGTTGCCACAACGGCATCGACGATCCGCGCATGACCGATGTGGCACTGCCCCACCGCGTTCATCCAGGACACATCCTCGACAAACACCCGGTGGACCGCTTCGGCTGCACCGTCTGCCACCACGGCCAGGGCGCGGCCATGACCTTCGACGAAGCCAAGGCGGAGGACGTTTATTGGGACTACCCGCTGCTGCCTCCGGAAATGACGGAGGCGACCTGCGTCACCTGCCACGACCCGCAGAAACTGCCTGCCGACCAGATCCCGCTCCTGGTTGCGGGCATGAAGCTTTACCAGCAGAAGAGCTGCGGTTCCTGCCACAAACTGGGAGGGCGAGGCGGGGTGCTGGGACCGGCGCTGGACAACGAAGGTGCCAAGACGCGCCACCAGCTCATCATGACCAACCTGAAGCCGCCGCATACCACGTGGAACTGGCAGTTCGCACACTTCCGTGATCCGGGAGCGGTCGTGCCCGACAGCCAGATGCGCAATCCCACCGTGACCCGGCGGGAGGCCCTGGCTCTGACCGTGTACATGCTCTCGCAGTGGAAGCGGGACGTCCCCGAAAGCTACCTGGCGCCGGACAAGATCGAGCAGAAATACCGAGGCTTGCATCCCACGCCGCTCACAGGCGAGCAGGTCTACCAGCAGTACTGCACCGCTTGCCACGGCAACGGGGCGTATAGCCTCTGGGATAAGAAGTTCAAGCGCTTCGTTCCTGCCATCCGGGGTGCATCACTTGCCGCGACCGCCAGCCTCGAATACCTGAAGGCGAACATCGAGCAGGGACGTCCGGGAACACAGATGCCGGCCTGGGGACCGCACGCCGGCGGGCTACTTCCGGAAGAGATCGGCGCGGTGATCGGGTACCTGCGCAATGGCGTTTCCGCTTCTCCGGCGGCGGCAACCCTGACGGCTCGCGGGGATGCCCAGCACGGGCATCTTGTATTCATGAAGAACTGCGCCGGCTGCCACGGTCCCGCCGGACGCGGCGGGATCGCTCCCGAGATCGGCAATCCCGTGTTCCAGCAGTCGGCGTCGGATGAGTTCATCATTCGGACCATCCGCAA
>Ga0335082_10009533_pt1 | contig 10545 bp, 6 predicted proteins | sample Lox_Sample_41_FD_206718 | JGI IMG/M metagenome (GOLD analysis project Ga0335082, IMG submission 206718) | Soil microbial communities from Loxahatchee National Wildlife Refuge, Florida, United States - Lox_Sample_4.1 | ecosystem: Environmental > Terrestrial > Soil > Wetlands | place: USA: Florida...
ATCGATCCAGCGACCGGCGAGCACCGGGAGAACAACTCGGACATGGCCCTCAAGGCCGCCCAGCTCGCATTGGACTCCGCAGGCGTCGGCGCCGACGAGGTGGAGCTGATGATTCTTGCCACCGGGACGCCCGACTATCCGCTGCCGGCGGTCGTCAACATGGTGCAGGAGTTCCTGGGGCTGGAGCGCTGTGCGACGCTGGAGCTCCGCTCCGGTGGAGCCGGTTGGGTTCAGGGGCTCGACATCGCCCGGTTCTACCTCGAGCAGGGCTCGTACCGCACAGCGCTCGTGATCGGGAGCGAGTCGATCTCGCCGGTGTTGGCGCCGGTCTTCCTCGGCAAGACGCCCGATCAGGTACGGGTCCGCGACCGGCTCCCGGTCTACATGTTCGGCGACGGCGCCGGCGCGACCGTCCTCCAGGCGAGCGAGGAGGCCGAGGGCGGCCTCATGCCCGGTGCAATGCGAGCGATCGGAGGGCTGCGCAAGCCGGGGATCCACTCGGTCGGTGGAGGCACCCACGCGCCGCTCCACGAGCAGCAGAAGGCAGCGAAGCTGGTCGACTTGCGCGTCGACGTCGTCGGCGCGGGCGACTTCACGCCGTTCATGGTGACGGAGGCGCTCGCCGACTCGCTCGCGCGGAGCGGCGTCACCGCCGAGTCGGTCGACCACTGCCTGATTCCCGAGGGGAACGTCGGTTGGATGCTGGACTCGCTGCGCGAGGCGGGGCTGATGACCGCAGAGTGGAAGGCGATGGAGGGGAAGATCTTCGACAACCTCGCACAGACGGGTGCCTGCGGCTGCGCAGCGGTGCCGCTCTTCCTCGACCACGGCTCGCGCACCGGTCTCGTGAAGCGCGGGGACCGGGTGCTCCTGATCGGGGTGGAGGCGACGAAGTGGATCTACGCGGGGAGCGTCGTCGACTGGACGGCGGGTTGAGCAGCGCGTCCACGACGCCGCGGGAGGACGAATACGACGTCATCGTCGTCGGCTGCGGGCTCGGAGGCATCTCCGCCGCCGCACTGCTCGCCAAGGCCGGGCAGAAGGTGCTGGCGGTCGAGCGGCAGGACGGCGTCGGCGGCTGCGCGCACGCGTTCCGGCGCGGCCCCTACCTGTTCGACCCGGCGATCCACGTGCTCGAGGAAGCCAAGGACGGCCGCTTCATCGACATCGTCCTTCGCTACCTCGAGGTGCGCGAAGAGGTCGACCTCATCCGCGTCGCCGACCTCTACCGGACGAGCTTTCCCGACTTCTCGTTGAAGGTGCCCTTCGGGCATGAGGAGATCGTCGACGCGCACGTCGATGCCTTTCCGGAGGAGGCCGACGCCGTGCGGGGGTTCTTCGACCTCCACCGCCGCTTCTTCCACGAGGCGTCGCACCTGGCGATGTCGATCTCCTTCAAGGACCTCGACCAGGCGGTCGACCAGTTTCCCGTCTTCTTCAAGTACCGCAACGCGACCGTCGGCGCCGTGCTCGACGAGTATTTCCAGGGCGAGCGCGCGAAGGGTGTCTGCAGCTCGATCTGGCCCTACATGGGCCTGCCGCCGTCGCGGCTCTCATGGTTCACGTTCTCGCAGCTCTCTAGTGTGCTCATCGACGGCGGCTCCTACTACTGCAGGGGAAGCTTCCAGAAGCTGGCCGACGCCTTCGTCACCGCACTCGAGCGGAACGGGGGCGAGCTGGTCGTCGGCAACCAGGTCAGCAGCATCATCGTCGACGACGAGCGCGTGCGCGGCATCCGGCTCGCCGACGGGAGCGAGGTGCGCGCCCCGGTCGTGATCTCGAACGCGGATGCGCGGCACACCCTGGAGGAGCTCGTTGGCGTCGAGCACCTTCCCACGGGGTTCGTCCGGAGGCTGCAGCGCATGGAGCCCTCGTTCTCGGCCTTCGTCATCTATGCCGCGACCAGCCTCGATCTGGAAGAGCAGGGCGCCGCACACGAGGCGTTCCTCTACAAGCACTGGGATCACGAGGCTACCCACCGCGACATCCTCGACGGCCGGCCGGGCGGCATGTGGGCGAACGTACCGACGCTCGAGGATCCCTCGCTTGCGCCGGACGGCGAGCACCTCGTCATCCTCACCTCGCTGGCGCCGTACGAGATCGGCAAGCCGTGGGCCGAGGAGGGCGAGCGCTACGCCGAGCAGATGCTGCGCGACTTCGACGAAGCCCTCTTCCCGGGCCTGCGCGACAACCTCACGTTCATGGAGACCGCGTCGCCGCTCACGCTCGAGCGCTTCACGCTCAACCACCGGGGGGCGATCTACGGCTGGGCCGTGACGCCGAACCAGACCGGCACCAAGCGGCTTGCCCACGACTCGCCCGTCGAGGGGCTCTATCTCTCCGGGCACTGGACGCACGAGGGCCCGGCCTCGTTCAGGGTCATCCTCTCGGGGATCATGACCGGCCGGCTCGTGCTCGAGCACGCCGGGCTCGGCGACACCGTCCCGACGTTCCGCCCGGCCGACATGCCGCAGACGTCGTGACGGCCGTCCGGCGGGACACTCCCGTGCCGGATACCGAGGACGGGCGCCCGCCCGGGCCGCGCGGCAACCCCGTGCTCGGCATCCTCCCCGAGTTCCGGAAGGACCCACTCGCGCTGCTCATCCGGATCCGGAACGCTTTCGGTGACATCGCCTACCTGCGTGGTCCGCTGCGTGGGTACTTCGTAGCCAACCCGGACGACATCAAGTACGTCTTCGACGACAACTACTCGAACTGGCCCCACCCGGAGTGGTTCAACAGCGTTTTCAAGCTCGCGGCCGACGGCGTCGTCACGAACGAAGGCGAGGCCTGGCGCACGATTCGCGAGATGCTCGAGCCGGACTTCGTGCCCGAGCGAGTCGCCCCGTTCGCGCCCGTCATCGTCGGCGCCGCGGAGGAGCTCGCCGAGCGGTGGCGCGGGCCGGCCGAGAGTGGGGAGACACTCGACATCCGGGTGGAGATGGACGCGCTCAGCCGGACGATCATGGGGCGCTCGCTGTACGGCGAAGACTGGGCCGCGCACGAGCCGGCGATCGGGGGCGCGATCAACGTCTTCATCGACCACATCCAGCGGAAGATGCAGGTGCGTGCGGGCGGCGTGCCGGCGTGGGTCCCGAGCCCCCTCACGGACAGGCGCTTCAACGCCGCCCGCGGGCCCTACGACGAGGCGATTTTCGGGCTGATCGCGGAGCGGCGCCGGACCGGCAGACGCGGAAACGACATGCTCTCCGGCTTCCTGGAGCTCCGCGACGCCGAGGGCCAGCTCCTGAGCGAACAAGAGCTGCGCGACCACCTGACGCAGACGTTCATCGCCGGGCATGTCACGGTCCGCAACGTCCTGGCGTGGACGTGGTACCTGCTCTCCGGGCATCCCGAAGCTGCGGCGCAGCTGCGCAGCGAGCTCGCCGCGGTGCTGGGCGGACGCGCGCCGGCTCTGGACGACCTCCCGCGTCTGCCGTACACCCTGATGGTCGTGCACGAGTCGTTGCGGCTCTACCCGCCACTCGGCCTGCAGGCGCGGTCGCCGGTCGTCGACGACCAGATCCGGGGGTACCGCATCCCCGCCGGCGCCCTCGCTTTCCTCAGCGCCTACGTCAGCCATCGCCACCCCGATTTCTGGGAGCGGCCTGAGGAATTCGACCCCGAGCGCTTCACCGAGGAGCGTTCCGCCGGGCGCCCGGAGCACGCATGGCTTCCCTTCACGCTCGGGCCGCGGGAATGCCTCGGGATTCACTTCGCCTTGATGGAGGTCCAGCTCGTCGTGGCGACGATCGCGCAGCGCTACCGACTGGTGCTCGTCCCGGGAGCCCGGGTCGAGACCGAGATGTACCTCGCGCTGGAGCCGCGCTACGGGCTGCCGATGACGGTCGAGACGGTCTAGGGTGGCCGCGAAGCAGCTATCGAAGCCGCCCGGGCCGCGCGGCCATTTCGCGCTCGGGATGCTCGTTCCGTTCCGGCACGATCCGCTTGGCACGCTGCGCGCCGCATGGCAGGAGTTCGGAGACGTCGTCTATTTCCGGGGACCCCTGAACGGCGTCTTCCTGGCGAACCCGCGCGACGTCGACTACGTGATGGTGAGCGCGTTCGAGAACTATCCGCATCCGAAGTGGTTCGATGGGATGTTCGCGGTCTCGGCGAACGGGCTCGTCGCCCAGGAGGGCGCCGACTGGCACCGGCTCCGCGACCTCCAGGAGCCGGAGCTCGCGGATGAGCGCGTGAGAGGCTTCGCGCCGATCGTGGTCGAGGAGACCGCGCGCCTCGTCGGACGCTGGCGGCTCGCGCCGGGCGTTGTCGACGCGAGCACCGACATGCGCGATCTCAGTCATGCGATCATCGGACGCTCGATCTTCGGAGCGGACTGGGCCGAGAACGCAGCGGTGCTGATGCCTGCCGCAGACGTCTTCCTCGACCACACCGGGCTCAAGATCAACTCCGTCGGCGGTGGGCCGCCGGAATGGATCCCGGTCGCGCACAACCGGCGCTGGCGCCGCGCGCGCCGTGCATACGACGAGGTGTTCTACGACATTCTGCGCCGGCGGCGGGAGCGCGGCGACCCCGGTGGTGACATCCTCGGCGCCCTCTGCCGGACGGACCTGTCGGACAGCGAGGTGCGCGAGAACGCGACCACCACCTACGTCGCGGGCCACATCACCGTGCACCTACCGCTCGCCTGGCTCTGGCAGCTCGTTGCCGAGCATCCCGAGGTCGGCGAGCGGCTGCGGGACGAGCTCGTCGCGCTCGACGGAAGACCTCCGGGCCTGGACGACCTGCCGCGGCTCCCGTACGTCGACGCAGTCGTCCGCGAGGCGCTCCGCCTCTACCCGCCGCTGTCGCTTCAGGCGCGCACGCCGCTCCGCGACGACGTCATCGAAGGCAGTCGGATCCCCAGCGGCGTGCGCCTCTTTATCAGCTCCTACGTCTCGCACCGCCACCCGGACTACTGGGACGATCCAGAGCGCTTCGACCCCGGGCGTTTCCTCGACGGGCGGGCCGCGGAGCGAGCGCCGTACGCATGGTTCCCGTTCGGGCTCGGCCCGCGGGAGTGCATCGGCATCCACTTCGCGCTGATGGAGCTTCGACTCGTGGTGGCGGGGATCGCGCAGGCATTTCGGTTCGAGCCGGTGATGGAGCGCCCGGGGATCACGCAGGACATCGCGCTCCGGCCGCAGCCGGATGTCTCGGTCAGAATCGCGGCTGTTCCGGCCTAGTCGAGGACCGCGGCGACGACGAAGCAGAAGTACCCGGTCGTGAACAGGACCATTCGGATCGTGTGCAGCTTGGCCATGCGTTCGAGCAGCCGGTGGAACTCGGCCTCTCCATCCTCGGGCTTCCAGGCGCGGGCCGCGCGGTCCGCCCGCAGGTAGAGGCCGAGGTTCGTCGCGATGGCGGGTATGAAGCAGGCGAGGCCCGCGATCGTCAGGCCGGTCACCGCGGTCGGGAACGCATACCAGTGCCAGACGATGAGCAGGGCGATTGCCGACGTGACTGTCAGCGCCCCGCACACTGGGAGGTAGCGCCACGCGATCGGGCTCATGATCCGGAACGCCCGCGCAGCGTCCGCGGCCGGAATCTGCCGCTGGGTCGGCAGGATCAGCGCGAACTCCATGATCATCCCGCCCACGAGTACGGCGCCGAAGATGAGGTTTGCCGAGCGCAGCACGTCCACGAGGGCCGTCACCGCGCAAGCGTACATCGGCTCTTGGGGCGGGCCAAGAACGCCGTGGAGCGCCGTAGCCTGAGAACTAGGCCTGGGCTTGGATGGCTGTGATCGCGACAGTGTTGACGATGTCGGGCACGAGGCAGCCCCGGCTCAGGTCGTTGACCGGCCGGCGCAGTCCCTGAAGCACCGGTCCGACGGCGACGGCATGCGCCGATCGCTGTACCGCCTTGTAGGCGACGTTGCCGGTGTCCAGGTTCGGGAAAATGAAGACAGTCGCCTGGCCCGCTACCTCGCTCTCCGGAAGCTTCAGCTCCGCCACGCCCGCGTCGACCGCCGCGTCGTACTGAATCGGTCCTTCGATCTTGAGGTCGGGCCGGCGGGTACGGACGATCTCCGTCGCCTCGCGCACGGCGTCCACGTTCTCGCCTTTCCCGGACGTGCCCGTCGAGTAGGAGAGCATCGCGATCCGTGGGTCGATCCCGAATGTGGCCGCGGTCTCCGCGGAGCTGATCGCGATGTCCGCGAGCTGCTCCGGGTTCGGCGTGGGGTTGACCGCGCAGTCGCCATACACGAGGACCCGGTCGGCGAGGCACATCAGGAAGACGCTCGAGACGACCAGCACGCCCTCACGCGCCTTCACGATCTCGAACGCGGGCCTGATCGTCTCGCCGGTCGTATGCGACGCGCCTGAAACCATCCCGTCGAGGGCGCCCGTGTGGACGAGCATCGTCCCGAAGTAGTTCGGATTGGCCATCGTGTCGAGCGAGCCCTCCTCGGTCGCGCCTTTGTGCTTGCGCAGCTCGAAATACTGTTCGGCGAAATCCAGGCGCATCGGCGAGGTGATCGGGTCGACGATCACGGCGCCCGCCACGTCGACACCGAGCGCGGCGGCGCGCGCCCTCACCTCGTTGGGCACGCCGAGGATCGTCAGGTCGACGACCCCGCGCCGCAGCAGGATTTCTGCGGCGCGCAGGACGCGGTCGTCGTCGCCCTCCGGCAGAACGATGTGGCGGTGGTGGGACTTGGCGCGCTCTATCAGCTCGTACTCGAACATGATCGGAGTAACGCGGTCCGGCCGCTCGATCGCTATGCGCCGCTCGAGCTCGCGCGTGTCGACGGCCGACTCAAAGACGCCGAGCGCGGTGGCGACCAGGCGCTCGTTCTCGGGACGGATGTGCGGCCGGACCGAATTCACGGCCGTCGCGGCGACGTAGGTCGGCTGTGGCACGTTGAGGATGGGGAACGGCGCGTCCTGGAGCAGGCGTGCGGCGGTCTGGCCGAGGGCGACCTCGCCCGTCAGGACGACCCCGGACACTGTCGGGATCGCCGCCGACACCGTCGATGCGATGCTGGTGACGAGTATGTCGGGCCGATCCGCAGGCACGATCACCAGCGTCCCCTCGACGAGCTCGTCGAGGAAGTGCTCGACGCTCATGGCGGCTACGCAAACGTCGCGGACCTCGCGGTGCAGCGTCTCGCGCGGGTCAAAGAGGATTTCGGCGCCCAGGTGCGCTGCGACATCCGCCACCGTCGGATAGGCGAGCTCGGGCCGCTCGGGGAGCACATAGACGGGTTCACCGTCGAGGTCGGCGAGGCGCTGCCGCACAACATCGGTGACCTCAGGCGGAACGCGGTTGACGACCACCCCGAAGATCGAGCAGCGCTTGTACTCGAGCGCAGAACGCGCGGCCTTCACGGAGGCGATCGTCTCCTCGGGAACGCCGCCCTTGACGACCACCAGCACTGGGCAGCCGAGCTCGTTCGCGAGGTCGGCGTTGCGGCCGAAGTCGAGCGCGGGCGCGGCGCCCACGAAGTCCGTCCCCTCGCAGACGATGAATTCGCACCGCTGCTCCAGCTCCTTGTACGCCTCGACGACGCGCACGCGCAGCTCGTCGTAGCTCGGCATGGCGATCGCCTCCGCCTCAGAGAGCGCGTGCATCTCCTCGTAGGAGAACGCGAGCTGGTAGCGGCCGCGGATCAGCTCGATCTCCGGGTCCGCCTCGGTCGATGACGGAACGATCGGACGGAAGAACCCGAGACGCTGCACGCGTGTCGAGAGCAGCTCCATCACGCCCATCGCGATCACGGACTTCCCGCTCTGCGGCTCCATTGCGGTGATGTACAGGTTGCGCGCCACGGTCACTCCCACTCGGCGGACCAAGGACGCCATCTTGGTTCACATGCTCGCCCTCGGTCAAGGATCGCGAAACCTGGCCTTGGCGGATCCCGGATCGTGGGTGATACTAGATCTCGTGGCGGGGAGCACGACAGAACGCTGCACTCGAGAGAGACCGCTCGGGGGGACAGCGTTCGCGCAGTCGCCCGTGACCAATCACGAGGGGAATGGAGGGACCGATGGCTTCTGCGCTCGATGAACTCAAAGGCCACGCGGCGACCGACGAGGAGCTGGAACTAATCGACAGATACTGGCGTGCGGCGAACTTCCTCGCCGTGGGCCAGATCTATCTGATGGACAATCCGCTGCTCCGGGAACCACTGGCGATCGAGCATGTGAAGCCGCGACTCCTTGGCCACTGGGGGACGACGCCGGGCCTCAACTTCATCTATGCGCACCTGAACCGCGTGATCAAGCTGCACGACCTGGACGTCATCTACATGTGCGGCCCGGGGCACGGCGGGCCGGCAATGGTCGCGAACACGTATCTCGAGGGCACATACAACGAGCTCTACCCGAACATCACCGAAGACATCGAGGGGATGCAGAAGCTCTTCCGCCAGTTCTCGTTCCCGGGCGGGATTCCGAGCCACGCGGCGCCGGAGGTGCCCGGCTCGATCCACGAGGGCGGCGAGCTGGGGTACGCTCTCTCCCACGCCTACGGGGCGGCGTTCGACAACCCGGACTTGATCGTTGCGGCCGTAGTCGGCGACGGCGAGGCGGAGACCGGGCCGCTTGCGACGTCGTGGCACTCGAACAAGTTCCTGAACCCGGTAACCGACGGGGCGGTATTGCCGATCCTGCACCTAAACGGCTACAAGATCGCGAACCCGACCATTCTCGACCGGATCCCCAGGGACGAGCTGGCGAGCCTACTGATCGGCTACGGCCACAAGCCGTACTTCGTCGAGGGCTCGGACCCGAAGATGGTCCACCGCCTGATGGCCGAGACGCTCGACCAGGTGATCGACGAAATCAAGTCGATCCAGCACACGGCCCGCGAGAGCGGTAATCCGGAGCGCCCGCAGTGGCCGATGATCGTCCTGCGGACGCCTAAAGGCTGGACGGGGCCGAAGGTGGTCGACGGGCACAAGACGGAGGACTCGTGGCGCTCGCATCAGGTGCCGTTGGCCGAGCTCGCCGAGAACCCGGAGCACCTTGCACTCCTTGAGGAGTGGCTCCGCAGTTACAGGCCGGACGAGCTTTTCGACGACAGCGGGAGGTTGATGCCTGAGCTGAGGGACCTTGCGCCGAAGGGCCTGCGCCGGATGGGCTCGAACCCGCACGCGAACGGCGGACTGCTGCTCCGCGACCTGCGGATGCCCGACTTCCGCGACTACGCGGTCGACGTGCCGAACCCCGGACAGAGCTTCGGCGAGGCGACCCGCACGTTGGGGGAGTTTCTGCGCGACATCGCGAAGCTGAACCACGAGGCGCGGAACTTCCGTGTCTTCGCGCCCGATGAATGGGCATCGAACCGCCTCGGCGCGTCTTTCGAGGTCACGGACCGCACGTGGAATGCAGGGCTGATCGACGGGGACGACCATCTCGCGCCTGACGGGCGAGTGATGGAGATGCTCAGCGAGCACACGTGCCAGGGCTGGCTCGAGGGCTATCTGCTGACCGGTCGGCACGGGATCCTCACGACCTACGAGGCGTTCGTCCACCTCGTCGACTCGATGTTCAACCAGCACGCGAAGTGGCTGAAGGTCACGAGGTCGGAGATCCCGTGGCGGCGGCCGATCGCGTCACTGACGTACCTCCTCAGCTCGCACGTCTGGCGCCAGGATCACAACGGGTTCTCGCACCAGGATCCGGGGTTCCTCGACCACGTCGTGAACAAGAAGGGCGAGATCATCAGGATCTACCTGCCGCCGGACACGAACACCCTGCTCTCGTGCGCGGATCACTGCCTGAGGAGCAAGAACTACGTGAACGTGCTCGTCGCCGGGAAGCAGCCGGCGCTTCAGTACCTCGACATGGACAAGGCGATCAAGCACTGCACCGCCGGGATCGGGATCTGGGACTGGGCGAGCAACGACCGCGATTCGGAGCCGGACGTTGTGATGGGCTGCTGTGGCGATGTCCCGACGCTCGAGACGCTCGCCGCGGTCGACCTGCTCAGGCGCTACCTGCCCGAGCTGAGGATCCGCGTGATCAACGTGGTCGACCTGATGAAGCTCCAGCCCGAGAGTGAGCATCCGCACGGAATGTCCGACCGGGAGTTCGAGTTGCTCTTCACGCCCGACAAACCGATCATTTTCGCGTTCCACGGCTACCCGTGGCTGATCCACCGCCTGACCTATCGACGGGCCAACCACGGGAACCTGCACGTGCGTGGCTACAAGGAAGAGGGCACGACGACGACGCCGTTCGACATGGTGGTGCGAAACCACCTCGACCGCTTCAATCTCGCTCTGGACGTGATCGACCGTCTGCCGGACCTGGGCTACAACGCCGCCTATATCACCCAGGAGATCCGCGAGAAGCTGATCGAGCACAAGCAGCACATCACGACCTACGGCGACGACCTGCCGGAGATCAAGGAATGGAGGTGGCCGGGAACGTAGCGGCGTCTCCGCTCCGTTCGCGAGCCGCTCGGCACGAGCCCGGAGTGCGCGTCTCATTTTCGCGACGCTTGACACGCCCCGCGGAACAGTCATTGTTGTTGCTTCCCGGTCTGGGATCAGCATGCGAGGAGAGGGAATGGGGAGGGTCACGCACGACA
>Ga0335082_10009536_pt1 | contig 10544 bp, 10 predicted proteins | sample Lox_Sample_41_FD_206718 | JGI IMG/M metagenome (GOLD analysis project Ga0335082, IMG submission 206718) | Soil microbial communities from Loxahatchee National Wildlife Refuge, Florida, United States - Lox_Sample_4.1 | ecosystem: Environmental > Terrestrial > Soil > Wetlands | place: USA...
CGCCGAATCCACGTACTGCTTCGATACCAATGCGTTCGCAGCGCCTGTTCCCGGCGTCGTTCGCACTGCGGCAATCGTCGTTGGAGAAATCGTAGACACTGACCAGAACTCGGTTCGGACCGTACGATCGTCCAGCTGAAACACCACCGTGTAGTACGTCCCTGCTGGACTTGCCCCCACGTTCGGAACCAGTTGCGTCGAAAACGTTCCTCCCGTCCCTATCACAACGCTCTTCGAGCCCGCCGCGACCGAATTCCCTTCTGCCGTGATGAATGCCGGCCAGGAGATCAGCACTGTGCCCGAGGCTGCGGTTCCATCCGCCCGGTACACTGTGTCACTGATCGTCGTCAGCCCCGGCCCCGTCGCCCAGGCGACGCACGCCGTCAGCGTCACAGCCGTCAGGACGGTCAGCACCCAGTGCGCATTCCCGCGCTTCCGCTTGAGCAGGGAAGCATCAGACGCGCCGAAAAGATCTTGCGGAACCACACTTCTTCCCACGGCACAACGCCAAGGCAAATAAAAAAGCCGCTCCTCCGAGCGGCGCCCCTTCCGCATATCTCCTCCAGCCTCACACGTCAAAAACTCGAAAAATGGTCACCAGCGCCCGCGGAGATACTGCCATCCGCAAAATGTACGGTTGGGTTGCTCGCGGCTCGTAGCTCTTCACTTCTGCACTTTGACTTCTGACTTTCGCATTCCCAGATACCGTCGCACGCTTTCGACGTACACATCGGCAAAATCTGCTGCCGGTCGTCGCGTCTCGATCAGCACCATAGCCTCATCCAGGTCCCACCCCATCGACGCCAGGACTGCCAGCGTCATCATCGGAGCCCGATGCACCCCGGCAGCGCAATGGATGTACACCTTGTTCCCGTCCGTGTCCAGCGCCTGCTGCGCGAACTCGACTCCGCGTTCCAGCAGTTCCGCTGGCTTGGGAAGAAAATCGTCGTCGGTCGGATTCCATAACACCTGCACTCCAAACGGTTCCGCCAGCGATGTATCGTCAAACTCGATCTGCATGTCGATCACGTGAGTGATTCCGGCTTCGGCCACATCCGCCATGTTGCTCTCGTTCCAGATCCCGCCACCCACCGCGATCCGGTCCGTAATCCACGTCATATCCATGCAGCGTCCTGTGAAGGCAATCCGTGTTCGGGGACTAGTCTTTTGATTCTACGTCACCGTTGCGGTTTCCACCTTCGCCAGGACTCTCGTCTTCCAATCCCATCCTCTCGAGCAGGATCTTCGCCAGCGTATCGGGATCCTCATCGTCGGCATGGTTGCGTCCTGAAAACAGCCCCACGGCATCCCACAGGAACTTCAACGCTGTAATCTGCCCGCTTTCGGTCACCGATTGCACGACCCGCGCCGCCATTTCCACCGAACTGTCCAGGATCACGTTGGCGACCTGATTCTGGACTTTCTGGATCTCTTCCTTGGATTTCGCTTTCGGATCCGGGGCAGGAGCGCTTTTCTTTGTCCGCGCCTTTGCTCTTCCCATTCTTTTGCCCCCAATGGCAAAGGGGCGGACTCAATCCGCCCCTCTTGGCTCGACCTCTCAGATCTCGTTTTTCTCGACTCTTATTTTCAGAATAGCAAATCGACTGGGGGAGTTCCGCCAACTTTCCCTGAAATATTTTCTGCCTAGTTACAACTACTTATCTTATCTTTTCGATTTCTTGCCTCTTGACAAACTTCCTCACTCTCTTTTTCCAAGGGTGCCCTGTCCAGAATTCCGACAGCCAGCAAAACTCGAGAAAGTTCGTCGACCGCCTCCGGAATGAATCGCTCCACGCTGCGCAGCGAACACCCGAGCAGACGCGCCACCTCCGGCGGGCTGTAGTCTTCCAGAACGTTCATAGCTAACAGCTGCTTCTGCAGCGGGTCCAGCTTCTCGATCGCCTGTTCCATGTCATGCACGAAGATCACCAGGTCTTCGAAATTCTTCATCGAGTACGATGTGACCCGCGAGCGGAAACATTCCCGCCCCAGCAGGGACGGCAGCCGCCCTACTTCCACGGACGCTCGCGCATATCGCTTCAGCAAAGCCACTGTTCTTTGGCGGTAAAACCATAGGTCAATTTCCGGATCTTCGCGCCACGACGTCTCCCTACTTGCCATCAGCCATACCGGAGTCGTTGTCATGCCCTCACCTCCATCTCCGCCACTCCCTGCAGCCAGTCAATCCGCACCGGAGCCGGCGCCTTACGCTCCGGAGGCCCATCAGTCCTGCGTTCCCGCAACAGGGCTGCCAGCCGCGCCCGGCATGGGGTACAGTAAATTCCCGTTTGCCCTTTGCGTCGCAGCCACAGTCCCCCACATCGTTCGCAATACTTCAGGTTCAAGGTAATCCCCTCATTCCTTCCCATGCTGATGAAGTCCATCCGTCCCTCCACGTGCTTTCGCAAAACCGATGCTGTTCGCTGCTGGTGTCGCCCGCGCAGAAACAAAAGGCCCCGGCGCCGATTGCTCGGCCCAGGGCTCGTTTCTCTTACGACGACCTGTCGGCTTATCTAATTCCCAGGAATGTGAATGGGCCGCGCACCCCGCGCGCCCCTGTGGGCTCTATTCCGAACGCGGCATGCGGCCTGGCTCGGGTTGCCGGAAATAGCCTTCTTCGTAGCCGGATTTCAATACCGTGCCGTTTTGCACCACGACACTGAGCCGTCCGGTGAAGTGCAGCGTTCGCAGCAGCCGTTCCATCGAGGCCGACAACACCTCGGCGGACCGCACTTTGCGGCGGAATTCTCCAAAATTGCTTTCTTCGTTTTCGTAGGATTGAGCTGCAATCGTGACTTACGCCTTTCTTGCAGATGAGTTATATGATCTGGCGATCCTATAGCTCATCATGCCGTAAGTCAAGAATTCTATTTCCTTGTGGATGTTGACTTTGTCGTAATAATAGCATTTTGCTATAAGCGCGTGCTATACTCCGCCTATGAAATTCCGGACTCTGCAGGACAATCTCCGCAAGACCCTATGGCAGCGCATTGAAGATGGCGACCTCACCGGTCTCCGGCTGGCCGAGCAGACCGGCTTCAAGCAAGCGCATATCTCCAACTTCCTCAACCGCAAGCGCGGGCTGAGCCTGGAGGGTATGGACAAAGTCCTTTCCGTACAGCACATATCCGTGCTCGATCTTCTCGATCCCTCCGAGATCAACAAGCGCGCTTCGATCGTCGCCCCGAGTGAAGATGAATTCGACAGCGTCGTGGTCGCCGATTCCCAGATCGCCGCCCAGGAACCGCTCGTCATGAGCATGCATGTGAAGGAACTCCTCAAATTCAAGAAATCGTTTCTCCGCCGTCTGCGCGAAGCCATGGAAGGCGATCGTGACGGCTGGGAGCGTTTCGTGGTCATCAAGGTGGACGCCCGCGAGGGCATGAGCATGTATCCCCGCATGCTTCCCGGCGCCACCCTGCTTATCGACCGCCACTACAACTCCCTTACTCCGTATCGCAAGGGAGAGAACAACATGTACGCCGTCCGCAAGGACGAAACCTGCACCATCAAGTACGTGGAAACCGCCGGCAACAACCTGATCCTGCGCCCGCACAATCAGGCCTATCCCGTCGAAGTATTGTCGATGGAAGAGGGTAGGAAAGCCGGAGACTACATTGTCGGACGTGTATGCTACGTCGGAATTGAAACCTGAAGATTGCAGAAGGAAGAGGTCAGATTGCAGAAGTCAAGACCAGACGTAGGTTACTTCTGCATTCTGACTTCTGCATTCTGCAATTGAGTTCTCCCATTTCGCGTTATTCAGCAGTTCGGTCGGCGTCTTCAGGTCCTCCGACTTGAACGCCGATTTTTCCGGGAACTCGCCTCACGAACCCCGCGTACTTACGTCTGACTACCTTGTGGGAGCTGTGTGCCCACGGGTCCGGAGAATCGCGATGCGAACCATCACACTCGTCCTGCTAGCCATTGCTCTGCTGCCGGCGGCCGCGCTTGCCGACGACTGGTCCAAGACCTATGAGGTCGGCCAGAATCCGCAGCTTCGTGTTGACACTTCCGACGCCGACATCCGCCTCGACACCTGGGATCAGAACAAGATTGAGGCTCACGTCGCCACCCAGCACGACAAGATTGGCGAGGGTGGCGTCAAGATCATTGAACGTCAGAACGCAAACTCGGTCGAGATTGAGGTGCGCATGCCCGCCCGTCATTTCTCGATCGATTGGGGCCAGCACCGGGTGACGATCGACATTCGCATGCCGCGTGAAGGCAAAGTCAATCTGCGTACGGGCGACGGCCGCATTTCCGTCAATCACCTCAAAGGGGATATGGACTTCTACTCCGGCGATGGGCGGCTGGAAGCTGACGACGTTGACGGAACCGTCCGTGCCCGCACCGGCGACGGCTCCATGCGGGTCAGCGGCCGCTTCGATGCCGTCGATGTCAGTTCCGGTGACGGGCACGTTTCGCTCACTGCGCGTGCCGGTTCTCGTGTCCAGCAGCCCTGGGAATTGCGCACTGCTGATGGAAGTGTCGAGCTGGAGGTCCCCGCCGATCTTGCCGCTGATCTTGACCTTCACACTGGCGACGGTCACATCAGCTTGAACGTGCCGTTAACCGTCGAGGGCAAGTTCAACGGTCAGGATATTCACGGCAAGCTCAACGGCGGCGGCAACCGCGTGGTCGTTCACACCGGAGACGGTTCGATTACGGTAGATAAGTCCTGACCCGAAGTGGTAGGGTCAGTCTTCGCCCAAATTTTTTCGAGGCCCACATGTCTCTGAAGAACCTTGCATTAGTTTCGGCAGTACTGACCCTCACCCTTCTTCCTTCACTCTCAGCGCAAACCGCATCTCCCGACCAATTCGTGCTCGACCTCTCGGCCATGGATAAGTCGGTTGACCCATGCGTCGACTTCTACACCTACGCCTGTGGGGGCTGGATGAAAGCCAACCCCATCCCGCCCGACCAGTCGAGTTGGGGCACCTACGGCAAGCTGCAGGACGAGAATCTGGCGCAACTGCGTACGATCCTGGAAGAGGCCGCGAAGGCCAACGCCGGCAAGGGTTCTACCCAGCAAAAAATCGGCGATTACTACGCCTCCTGCATGGACGAAGCCGCCACCGACAAGCTTGGCGCCGCCCCCCTCACACCTGAACTGGAGCGGATCGCCAAACTGAAGGCGAAGCGCGACATCGCCGGCTACCTCGCGACCAGCCAGTACCCGACTCCGATCTTCGGCAGCGGCTCGCTCTTCACGTTCCGGTCGGACCAGGACTACAAGAACTCCGCGGAAGTGATTGCCGAGGCCGACCAGGGCGGACTCAGCCTGCCCGACCGCGATTACTACCTCAAAGACGACGATAAGTCGAAAGACTTGCGCAAGGCCTATGTTGCTCACGTCCAGAAGATGTTCGAACTGTTGGGCGACAAGCCGGAGCAAGCCGCGGCGGAAGCCGCTGCCGTGATGCGGATCGAGACCGCGTTAGCCAAGGGCCACCTGACGCGGGTGGAGCGGCGCGATCCGCAACAGCTCTATCACCGCATGAGCGTTGCAGAACTGGCGAAGCTCTCGCCGTCATTCGATTGGCACGCCTATCTGATGAAGAGTGGACTGGGCACGGTCGAATCGCTCAACGTCCAGGTTCCGGACTACGCCCGCACCATGAGCGCGACGATCGATCAGGAAAGTCTTGCGGATTGGAAGACGTACCTGCGCTGGCACGCGCTCCACAACGCCGCCACCAATCTCTCGTCCGCGTTCGACAGGGAGAATTTCAATTTCTACGGCAAGACCCTGCGCGGTCAGGAAGAACTTCCGCCACGCTGGAAGCGCTGCACCAATGATGTCGACAGTGACCTTGGAGAAGCGCTGGGCAAGGCGTACGTGGACCGCTATTTCAGTCCGGAAGCCAAGCTGGCGGCAGTGAAGATGGTGAAGGAAATCGAGCGGGCCATGCAGAGCGAGATCCGTGCGCTGCCCTGGATGGGAGACGCGACCAAGCAGCAGGCGCTGACCAAACTGGAGTCGATCGCCAATAAAGTCGGCTATCCCGACCGCTGGCGTGACTACGCCGCACTTGCAATCGTTCGCGGCGACGAGATGGGAAATACCGAACGAGCCGCCTGGTTCGAGTTCCGGCGGCAGATGGCAAAGATCGGCAAACCCGTCGACAAGACGGAATGGACCATGACTCCGCCGACGGTGAACGCCTACTACGACCCCCAGAAAAATGACATCAATTTCCCCGCCGGCATTCTTCAGCCGCCGCTGTTCAGCGCGAAATCCGACGCGGCCCCCAACTATGGCAACACCGGCGGCACGATGGGCCACGAACTCACGCACGCGTTCGACGACGAAGGCAGCCAGTTCGACGCAGCCGGCAATTTGCGCAACTGGTGGACCGACGCCGACCGCAAGGCTTTTGAAGAGCGCGCCAAGTGCGTGGTCGACCAGTATTCCAGCTATACGATCATCGACGACATCAAGATCAACGGCAAGCTGACCAACGGGGAAGACATCGCTGACCTCGGCGGCACCTTGCTAGCCTATCTGGCATGGAAGGAAGACACCAAAGATCAGAAGCTCGGGCCTGTGGACGGCCTCACGCCCGAACAACGCTTCTTCATCGGCTACGGACAGAGTTGGTGCACCAACGAGCGCGACGAGTTCAAGCGCTTGCGCGCAACCGTCGACCCGCATTCCCCGGAAAAGTACCGCGCCAACGGCGTCGTCTCGAACATGCCGGAATTTCGCGAGGCCTTTCGCTGCAAAGCGGGCCAGCCTATGGTTCGGGAGAATGCCTGCCGGATCTGGTGAGGGAAGCCTGGCGGATGCTGACTTGAGACAAGTTGGGTTCCCGCTCCGTGAAGATGGTTCCCCAGGGGCTGAGTCCCCCGTGTTTCTTGCCCCGAGCGGCACCTTTTGACTTCGCTCCGAGCAGGCCTTGAAGGCGGCTCCGCCGAACTTATTTTTGGAAATCCTTGTGCTCAGTTGGAGATTGTTCGTCGAGCAACGTGCGCGCTTTCCCGGCCAGGCTCTTGAGTGAGAACGGCTTCTGCAGGACTTCGGATTGCTCTCCCAGACCCTCGGATTGGCGGACGGCGAAGTCCGGATATCCCGACATGAAGAGCACCTTCGCGCGTGGATGCAGCCTTTGAATGTGTGTGGCGAGTTCGCGCCCGCCCATATTGGGCATGACGATATCGGTCACCACAAGATCGATGGGCTTCTGTCGCGTCTCGGCGATCCGGAGCGCGGCTTCGCCATCCGGCGCGGCCAGCACGTCATAGCCCAGCCCGGCCAGGTACACGCTCGTCACTTCCCGAATCGCGACCTGATCCTCCACCAGCAGGATGGTTTCGCTCCCGTTCACCTGCGCGGGCGTTCGAGGATCACTCTCCTCCCCCGCCGCCACTTCAGCTTCGCACGCTGGCAGGTAGATCTTGAACGTGGTTCCTTTGTCGGGTTCGCTGTAAACCGAAATTGCACCGCCGCTCTGCTTGATGACCCCGTACACCATCGGCAGGCCGAGTCCGGTTCCCTTGCCCGGCGCTTTGGTCGTGAAGAAAGGTTCGAAGATTCGAGCCTGCGTCTCGGCATCCATGCCAGTGCCGGTATCGGTCACGGCAAGCATGACGTACTTTCCCGGCTGCACGGAACAATGCCGCCAGGCTTGCGCTTCGTCGAAGTGCGTGCTTCCTGCTTGAATGGTCAGCTTGCCCCCGTTGGGCATGGCATCGCGCGCGTTCACCGCCAGATTCACCAACGCCTGCTCGAGTTGGCTCTGGTCCACCTTGACTCGGGCCAGCCCCCGCTCGATCTCGATCTTGAGCTTGATGTTCTCCGTCAGCAGGCGAGCGAGCATCCTGGTTACGCCACGCAGCACAGCCGTAATATCCAGCACCCGCGGCTGCAACAGCTGCTTCCGGCTGAAGGCCAACAGCTGGCTGGTCAGCGAAGCCGCCCGGTTCACCGCATTATGGATTTCCACCGCGTCGGCATACATCGCATCCGTTGGTGTGAGCCGGTCGCGAATGCGGTCGATGTGCGCTTCAATCACCATCAGCAGATTGTTAAAATCGTGCGCCACGCCGCCGGCGAGCTGCCCTACCGCTTCCATCTTCTGCGCCTGCCGCAGCTGTTCTTCGAGACGCTTGTACTCGGTGATTTCATAGAGCACCCCCTGCATCACCGGAACCGGGCCTGGAGTTCCCTCCAGCAAAGTGGCTTCATCGTGAAACCAGAGAATCTTGCCGTCACGCGAGCGGATTCGATACTCGGCTTTGTAGGGCTCGCCTGTCTCCAGCAGGCGCTTTTCCGCTCCCATGGCTGTTTCACGGTCTTCCTCGTGCACCTGGTTCAGCCAAAGGCCCGGATTCGCCATCCATTCTTCCGTTGAAAATCCCAGCATGGATTCGATCTGAGGGCTTACGAATTGCCAACGCCCTTCGAAGCCTGCTTCCGCAATGTAGGTGATGGCCGGCAACCGTTCCACCAGTCGCCGGTAGCGCGTCTCCGCGGCCCGCAACTCGGACTTCGCCCGCTGATTTTCGATGGCGATTCCAGCCAGATGCGTGGCACGGTCGATCAATTGGAGGTGATAAGCGCTGGGTCCGCGCGACTCGCGGTAGTAGCACGCGAATGTTCCGAGTATTGCTCCACTGTGCGATGGAATCGGCATCGACCAGCATGCTCGCAGTCCGTGCGGCAGCGCCAGGTGCCGGTATTCTTCCCACAACGCGTCTTTCTCGATGTCGATCACGACCACCGGCTGCTGACGGTATGCCGCCGTCCCGCATGATCCCACCCGCGGCCCGATCCTGGTTCCATTAATTGCTCTTCGGTAGTCAACGGGAAGGCTTGGACCCGCACCATCATGCAACGTCGCTCCATCCGGCGACAGCAACAATATCGAGCACACCAGGTCTGGAGATTTCTCTTCGATTTTCAGGCAAAGCATCTCCAGCACGTTCGACAGCGGCCGCTGCGCCATAATCGTCTCCAGCACTGCCTTGTCGAGCAAAGACAAAGCTTCGGAGATCTTTTGCGGATCAGCTTCCGTCATTCGTGCTGCCGTGGACATAGAGGGTCTATGGATCGGCGCCGGTTGGCACCAGGTCACCAGCGGATCACACTAGGGGGGTGACACTCATTATCGGCGTAGAAGGCGGCAGCCCGACAGTTACCAGAGTAACCACCACGCGAAGGAAATTGATCCGCCGTTCAATTTCGGGAACGCACGCAGACAGAGAGAGAGGAAAAGGAATGTCTCGCGAGAAAGGGTGTTCCGGCCCGGGTACAGGCTCAGCCAGCCACCGTCTGCCGGACAAATGCGGCAAACTGCCGCACATCATCTTCGGTGGTGTCGAACGAGCACATCCAGCGCACGACCGACTCTGCATCAATCCACGGGTAGAAAAAATACCGCTCCTGAATCCTCTGGATGGCCTCTCGCGGAATCTTCACGAACACGCCGTTCGCCTCCACCGGATAGAACACCGTGATCTGCGGAATCTTTCTCACCTCCGCTTCAAGCAACTTTGCCATCCGGTTCGCATGCTCGGCGTTGCGGCGCCACAAGTCGTTGGTCAACAGCGCTTCCATTTGGACTGCCATGAATCGCATCTTCGACGCCAGTTGCATCCCCTGCTTGCGCGTGAACAGGAACTCCCGCGCCAGGTTCGGACGGAAGAACACCACCGCCTCTACTCCCATTAACCCATTCTTCGTCCCGCCGAACGAGAGCACATCCACGCCCCGGTCGCGTGTTGCCTGGCGCAAGGTCTTTCCCTGCGCTGCTGCAGCATTCGAGATCCGCGCGCCGTCCATGTGCAGGAACATGTCGTGCTCATGCGCAAACCGAGCCAGCGCTTCAATCTCGGCGGACGTGTACAGAGTTCCCATCTCCGTGGCCTGCGTGATCGAAATCACCTTCGGTTGCACGTGATGCTGATCTCCGATTCCGTGGTATGCCTCGGCAACCGTCTCGACCGTCAACTTTCCTGTGGGAGCGCGCAGGGGAATGAGTTTGCATCCCGTGAAACGTTCTGGAGCTCCGCACTCGTCGGTGTAAATATGAGACAACTCGGGGCACAGCACCGCATGGTACGACCGCGTCAGGGCCTGCAGGCTCAGGGTGTTGGCGGCAGTACCGTTGAAGACGAAGAACACCTCCACATCGCCGCCAAACTCCTCGCGAAACTTCCGCACCGCCGACTCGGTATACGGATCGTCCCCATATCCGATGACATGCCCCTGATTGGCGCGAGCGATCGCTTCCATGACTTCGGGATGTACCGTCGCATTGTTGTCGCTGGCAAAGCTCCGGACGGGTTTCATATCGAAACAATCTAGCAGACCAAAAAGCCTCCCGCCGTGTTGCTCACTGACGGAAGCCCCGGGATGGTCTAGTATTTCTACGAGCCTCCGGCAGGAGCCGGATTTGGCCCTTTTCCTGGCGGACGACTCTTATGGATCTTCTCTCATTTCTACGTTCGTTTGCTCTTGTTCTCGTGGTCGGTTTTCTTGCTTTCTTTGCGGCATGCTCGAAGGACAAGCCCGCGCAGGGCGCTGGTTTTCAGGC
>Ga0335082_10009537_pt1 | contig 10544 bp, 7 predicted proteins | sample Lox_Sample_41_FD_206718 | JGI IMG/M metagenome (GOLD analysis project Ga0335082, IMG submission 206718) | Soil microbial communities from Loxahatchee National Wildlife Refuge, Florida, United States - Lox_Sample_4.1 | ecosystem: Environmental > Terrestrial > Soil > Wetlands | place: USA: Florida...
AGGGGCAACGCTTTCAGCCCCCCGTGCCGGAAGTGATCGAGGACCTCGGGTTGCCTCCCATGTTCCTGGAACAGTTGGTCCTCAAGATCCTGTATTTCAAAGGCGAGATCACCGGGCGGCAACTGGCTAACCACATCGGGCTCAATTTTAGCGTGATCGAGTCCGTGGTGGACCTTCTGAAGCGGCAGCATCATATCGCCGCCAAGGCGTCACTGGGCATGGGGAGCGTGTCGTCGGTCTTCACGATGACGGAGGCGGGACGCGCCCTGGCGCGAGAGCACCTGGAGGTCAATACCTTCACGGGAAGGGCGCCGGTACCCATTCAGCAATACACCATCGGCGTGCAAATGCAGTCGGCCGCGGATGGGTGGCTGACGCCGGAGAAACTGCGCACTGCCTTCAAACACATGGTGGTGAGCGAACGAATTCTCGGCCAGTTAGGACCGGCAGTCAACTCCGGCAAGTCGTTTCTGATTTATGGACGGCCGGGGAACGGGAAGACCTACCTCGCGGAAGGGCTGTTCTATCTGGAGAGCGACCCCGTTTATATCCCGTACGCCATCGAGAGCCAGGGACAGATTGTGCAGGTGTTTGACCCTGTCTACCACCAGCCGCTCGAAGAGGAGGACGAGGAAGAGAGCGTTTTCTCGGTGGCAAAGGAGCAGACGCACGACGGGCGATGGGTGAAGTGCAAGCGTCCGTTCATCATGTCGGGTGGTGAGCTGACGCTGGAGATGCTCGATCTGCATCTGAACCCGACATCGCGGATCTATGATGCTCCGTTCCACGTGAAGGCCAATAACGGCATTTACCTGATCGACGATTTTGGGCGGCAGAAGGTGACTCCCGCCGAGGTCCTGAACCGGTGGATTGTGCCGATGGAGCGGCGGATTGATTTTTTGAACTTCAAGACCGGCGGCAAACTGACGGTGCCCTTCGAGGCATTCCTGGTGTTTTCCACCAACCTCAAGCCGGAGCAGTTGGGCGATGAGGCGTTCTTGCGGCGGATCCAGTACAAGATGTTTCTGCGCTCGCCGGATGAGGCGGAGTTTTTGGAGATCCTGCACCGTGTCTGCGAAAAGGAGCGGATTCCGGCTCCGCCGGCCGTGATTGATTCGTTTCTGTCGCGGCATTACCGCGTCACGCACAAGCCGATGCGGCGATGCCATCCCCGGGACCTGATTACTCATGCACTCGATTTGATTCGCTTCGAGAATCTGCCGTACGAATTGACGACGGATCTGCTGGATAGGGCATTCGAGTGCACGTTCGTCAATGAGGAGTACGAAGACTAAGTCAGCGATCTATCATTGCACGCGTTAGCGCGGCCGCCGCGGCAGGGATCTGTTCGGGCGTTCGGGCAAGGGCGACGGCGCGGTCCTCTCCGAGCGTTTCGATTCCAGCTAAAGCAAGCGCGTAGGCGAGCCCTGCCTGTTGGGCGCTTAGCGAGCCGAACCCGGCCGCCAGGTTCTCGAACTTCGGCAGGCTACCCTCGCGCAGCCCTTGGCGGATGGTCCGCAGCGTGTCGGGCGAGAGGTGGTCGCCCGAGAGTTTCTGGGCAAGGCCTTCGTGGAACCACGCCGGATACGACCCAAGCTGGGCGAGGCAGGCGTGGACGATTTCGTGCGCGAAGACGCGGCGCATGCGAGGGCCGACGCGACCATTTTCGTAGATCAGCGGCACGCGGATTCGGCCGTCGAACTGGCCGCCGGACCAGGCGGCGCCTGCGATGTCGCGGTAGTTCGATTCGGACTGAACGATGGCAACGAGCTTTTCGCCGCGGTGGCAGCCCAGCATGGAACTCACGCGGGCATACTCGTCTTCGAGGACATCGATCATTTCCCGCGCGACTTGGGGCGAGACATGCGCCTCCTCATAGCGCAAACTGAATACCGCGCCTCCCTCGCGGGCGTCGCTCTTGTCGGACCGCTGTTCGCGGTCGAGTTGCTCCATGAGTTGTTGAATCTGCGGATTGGGTTTCAGGCGCAGGGACTCGGTCCAGTACTCCTTGGCGCGCTGCGGCTGGTCGCTGCGATAGGCTGCATAGCCTGCGATTTCGAGGATGGAAGGATCACGGCGGATGGGAAGCACCTTGCGCTCGAGGATGTCGAGCGCAAGGCGAGGCTGGTTGGCCTCGATCAGATGAATTGCGCCGCCGAGCGATTCAGGGACGCCGCCGCCGCCCGCCGAAGCGGCCGCCTGGCTGGCAAAGCGACGGACTTCCTCACGAACGGCCAGATCCGGCGCGGCCACGCGGCCACGTTCCATTTCTTCAAGCCCGGCCAGCGCCGCCGCCGGGACGTAGCCGTTTTTGTCTCCGGCGCTCACTTTGTAGCAGGTGCCCAGATCGCCGGTCATGGAGAAGCGGACGGTGACGGGGTCTCCCGATTTGAGCACGCTTACCGTTTCGGCGTCGGCCGAACAGCCTGCACGCAGCGGCGTGGCGTCCTGGCGCACCGTGACAGCGAACAGCCAGAGACCAAGTACCAGCACAGCTCAATGCTAAAGCGAATCAGGGGTTTCGTCTCTCGGGTGAAGCTCTGAGCCGATCACGCACCAATGCGCCGAAGGGCGTCGGCGCGCCGGGAATCTTAGAGTCTGTATTGCTCATCCGTGACCTTCTCCATCCAGTCGACGAACTTGCCGTCGAGCCTCTCCTGGATGGCGATGTGCGTCATGGCCGTGGTGGGAGTGGCGCCGTGCCAATGCTTTTCGCCCGGAGCGAACCAGACGACATCGCCGGGCCGGATCTCCTGAACCGGCGAGCCGTCCCGCTGAGCCCAGCCGCAGCCGGCGGTGACAATGAGGGTCTGTCCGAGCGGATGGGTATGCCATGCGGTTCGCGCGCCAGGCTCGAAGGTCACGCTGGCGCCTGAAACAAGCGCCGGATCGGGCGCCTGGAAGAGTGGATCGACGCGCACCGTTCCGGTGAACCATTCCGAAGGCCCTTTTGCGGAGGGTTGAGAACCAACTCGTTTGATTTCCATACTTGTTCTCCTACGGACGCCTCATATGATTTAAGTCCCTGCTTCGCGTTGGATGATCCTCCTTCGACCATTTGGTCATGTCTGGCTCCCATCAGCCTCAGTGTACTTGCGACCTGGATCTATCGGATCGTAGGGGATTGGCATATAGTAAAGGCGCCATGACGAGAGGTCAGTTCTTGAAGGGCTGCAGCTCGGGTGTCTGTTCGTGCGCCGCCGCGGCCCTTGTCCCGCTCGAGGCAGCGGGCGCGCAGTCCGAGAGTACGGAAGTGAGCGCCTTGAAGGGTAAGATCGATGCCTGCCAGGTGCGCTTCGCGAAGCTCGTGGGGATTCTGAATCAGAATCTCGATCCGGCCGCAAGAAAGAAGATTTTCGAGAGCCTGGGGCGTGAGTGCGCCCGGCAGTACCGCGAGATGACCGCCAAGTACACCAACGATCTGAAGGGATACCTGGCCATGGCCCAGACGCAGTGGGTCGAAAAAGCGGAGTTCGATGAGAAGGCGGGGACACTTCGGATCATCGACAAGGGCCCCGGTTGCAGCTGCCCGTTGGTGAAGACCGGAATGACGCCGCCAGAGTTCTGCGACTGTACGCTGGGGTGGCAGAAAGAGGCGTATTCCGCGATGCTCGGGCGGCCTGTCGAGGCAGAACTGGAGGAATCGATCCTGCGGGGCGGCCGCCGCTGCATCTTCCGGATTCGGATCGCGTAAGTTTCACCCCGCGATAGCATGGGAGCGTGAAAAAAGCTCTTGTGACGGGCGCGGGAAGGGGCATTGGACTGGCTACGGCGCGGACGTTCGCGGCGGCCGGCTGGGGCGTAGTCTCGCTCGACAAGGAGTTCGGCCGCGAGGTCGTGGGTGAGCGCCTCGACTTCGATCTCCAGCGGGCCGCGGACATCCCCGCGATGGTCGAGTCGCTGGGAGATCTGGATACCCTGGTGAACAACGCGGCCGTGCTCTACTGCGATCCCGTGGACGCTATCCCCGAAGAACACCGGCGCGAAATTCTGGCGGTGAATCTGGAAGCGCCCGCGGCGCTGATTGCGGCGGTTGCGCCCGCGATGAAGGCTCGCCGCAGCGGGCGCATTGTTAATGTCAGTTCCGTGTCGGCGTTTACGGGACACCCGGATCTCTGGTATGGCGTGACGAAGGCCGCGGTGCTGAATTTGACGAAGACCTGGGCGCGGGCGTTAGGTCCGCATGGCGTGCTGGTGAATGCGGTGGCTCCGGGACCGACGAGAACTCGCATGTACGACCAATTGCCGCAATCGCGCCGCGACGAGGTGATGCGGGCGGCGTACTCTGGTCGCGTCTGCGAACCGGAAGAAGTCGCCGCAGCCATCCTCTGGCTGGGTAGCGCCTGCCCGGAGTACGTGAACGGCACAACGCTCGACGTGAATAACGGGAGCTATCCGAGGTGAGGCGGACGGGGACAGCGGCGGGCTCGCCGCCGCTCGCCCATCACTTTTTCGGCGCGGTCTTCGGGGCGGGAGCTTTTGCGGGCGCCGCCTGCTTGGAGGTTCCGCACGCAGCCTTCTTGCCGTTCTTTCCACACCTGGCCATTCGATTCGTTTCCTTTCCTATGGTCCTGATTGAGTCAGGGCAAAACTATTAGACCATAGGGTCTGCAACTCTTGTGCGGACAATGGCATCCTTTACGCTGCGTCTTCAACGGCAACCACCAAGTGCTTGCCCAGCGCTCGGAAGGCAGCATTCAACTGGTCGAATTTTGATGCGTGGCGGAGGTCCAGCAGGCGGTCGACTTGAGGTCCTTGGACGCCCAGCCGCCGGGCCAAGTCTTGCTTACTGATTCCGCGCGTGCGCATCAGGCTGGACAACTCTACCTTGGCGGCAAGCAATGCCGGCAACTTCACTCGATGAATGTTACGCCCTCGCCGGTCCTCAGGGTAGTGCAGCAGCCCGGGTCGTTTCGGAATGTCGTATTCCGCGGTGAGCAGCGCTGCAAATTCTTAATCCCGGCGGTGCACCGATCTCCCAGGTTTATACGCGTTCTCTTGAAAGGAGCGCCCGTCCGCGGGGAGCAAAGCAGTGATACCCACCGTACCTAGCCTTATTTCTGAACCGCTTGAGACGGGTGGGCTTGCGGCAAGCGAGCTGATGCCGGAACTGTACGGGGAACTGCGACGGATTGCAGCCAGGCATCTCTACTCAGAGCGTCGGGATCACACGCTGCAACCAACGGCGCTGGTTCATGAGGCCTATCTGAAGCTGGCGGGCGGCGACCGGCGGTTTGCTGATGACGTCCACCTATTGGCCGTTGCGTCGCGGGTGATGCGGCAGGTGCTGCTGGATCATGCTCGGGCGCGAATGGCGGTGAAACGCTCGGGCGCCTCAAACGACGTCGTGTGGATGGGCGAGCGCGGGCTGGAGCCGGTCGAAGTGATTGCGCTCGACGATGCCCTTGCGGCGCTCGAGGCCGAAGACGCGCGGCTGGCCCGGCTCATCGAAATGCGGTATTTCGGCGGGATGACGGCGGAGGAATCGGCCGAGGCCCTGGGCCTGTCGGTCCATATCGTACGGCATCAACTGCGCTTTGCACAGGCGTGGTTGCAACGACGGTTGTCCATGTAAGCGGGAGGGCCCATGCGGGAACAGGTCCTGCAGTGGTTTGAACGGGCGGTTGAGGTTGCCGACGGCAGCCGTACCGTGTTTCTTGCGGAGAACTGCGGCGACGAGGCGGTCCGGTCGGAAGTGCTTTCCCTTCTTGCCTACGACGTTGGCGAGCCGGACTCCGTCCCCCAAACGATTCGGGACGCGATTACATCGCTGATCCGCGAGGACGAACCTCGCATGCCCGTCCAGCGGGTGGGCGCGTTCGAACTGAGAAAGTTGCTTGGGGCGGGTGGCATGGGTTTGGTCTATGAAGCGCACCGTGTGGACGGAGAGGTGAAGCAGCGGGCCGCGGTGAAGTTTGCGCAGGTATCGCCGTCGGCGAGCGAGCGGTCGCGGGAGTCGATGTACCGCCGCTTCGCGCGGGAGCGGCAGATGCTGGCTGCGCTGCGGCATCCCTACATTGCCGGTCTGATCGATGCCGGCACGACACCGGACGGCACTCCGTACGCCGTGATCGAGCAGGTGGACGGCGTGCCGATTGACGACTATTGCGGCGCCCGGCTGTTGGATTGTGAAGAGCGAATCCGGTTGGTCTTGAAAGTCTGCGACGCCGTGCAATTCGCGCACAACAGCCTGATCGTCCACAGCGACATCAAGCCGGACAATGTTCTGATCACGGCGGATGGAATCCCGAAATTGATCGATTTCGGGGCGGCCGCCGATCTGGGGGAGGATGCGCCGCTGTCCACGGTTCGCGCCTTTACTCCGGGCTACGCGAGTCCGGAGCAATGCCGCGGGATGGCACCCACCGTCACGACTGACGTGTACGGCTTGGGGGCTTTGTTGTACCGGTTGCTGACGGGGACAAACCCCCACGAGCGGATTGGCGATGAGAGCGTGGTCCGCCCGTCGGTGCTCAGGCCGGAGCTGAAAGGGGACATCGAGAACATCCTCTTGAAGGCGTTGCAGACGGACCCGAGCCGGCGGTATGGGTCGGCGCGTGAGCTGGCGGACGATTTGAACCGGTTTCTCGCGAGGCGGCCGGTGGCCGCGACACCGGATTCGGTGACGTATCGCTTGCGCCGTTTCATCCGCCGCCAATGGATGCCGCTACTGGCGATCGCCGCGTTGACGGCGGCCCTCCTTTTCGCCGGTGGCGTGCTGCTGCGCGAGCGGCGTCAGGCTCTGGCTCAGGCGGCGGAGAGCCGGAGGTTGGCAGAACGGCTGTTGTTTGACATCCACGATGAGATCGGGGGCGTGGTGGGGGCGACGCGGGCGCGAGAGAGACTCGGCCAAATGGCGGTGCAGTACCTCGAAGCCATCCGGCGCGATCGTGACAAAGACCCCGAGCTTGCGTGGGAGCTGTTGAACGCATACGCCAGGCTGGGACAGAGCCGGGCGGGGGCTGCATCGAGTATTGGCGATACAAAAAGCGGGCTGCTGTTTGCGGCAAAAGCACTGACTCTTGGCGCGGTCGTGGAGAAGTCCGGTCCCGACGCAGGCCGGCTGGATGAGCTCTTTCAGGTCTATGAGGGACTGGTCCCGATCTTTCTGGAGGCTGAGCGTGCTGCTGAACAGCGCGAGACGATCGACCGCCTGATGCGGCTGGCGCCCAGGCTTGCTCCGTTGCGAGAGGCGGAGGCTCTCAAGCATCTGGCTCGTTACGAAGATGCCTACGGCTCAAAGCAGCGGGCGTACGAGGCGTGGGCGCGCGCGCTGGGCATCCTGCGGAACCTCGCACGCGAGTCGGGCAGGGCAGAGACGGAAGCGGAGCTCGCCACGAGTCTGGCGGGCTATGGACGCTCACAGGCTTTCGCCGGCGAGTTTGAGGGGGCTGCGGTCAGCCTTCGGGAAGCCATTCGACTGGCAAAGCAAAGGGTCGCGGCGGAACCGCAACTGGTGAGAAGCCAGCGGCTACTCTATTGGAGCCACATCGCACTGGGGGACGTGCTCGGGTCGCCGCAGCGGTTCAGCCTGGGACGACCGCTGGAAGCCGCCGAGGAGTACCGGAAAGCCCGGGGTATTGCGGAGACCTTGGTGAAGGCCGATCCGGCCAACGACATCGCCAAGCTCGACCTATCGAGGGCTTACAGCCGGGAGGGTGTGGCGCTGGCGGCATTGCGGCCGGAGGGTGCGCTGGAAGTGATGGAACGTGCGAGATCATTGGCGATGCAGGCCTCTTCGAAGAACCATGCCGCTCTCGACGCGCGGTTTGCCTACCTGACGAGTTCGATTGATCCGCTGGTGCGGCTGGGGAAGTTTGAAACAGCGGAGGCCCACTTATCCGAAGCCGGCCGGCTGGCGAAGGAGATGGAGCGGCAAGGCGTTGCGGTGGATGAAATGGCGCTGCCGAAAGCGGAGGCGCTTTGGTTGCATGCGACCGGCCGGGGGCGCGAAGCGTTGGAACAAGAGCAGTGGCTTTTGGGAAAGCTGCCGACGCGGACCGGCGCGACTTTGAGTGAGAACTTCGCGACAGTGGACGTGCTGGAGCGGATGAAGGTTTATGCGAAGGGCGTCGATGCGGCAGCTTGCAGCGAGGCGTCGGAGCATTTGGTGCGGACCTGGAGCGAGCTGCAATCGATGAATCCGAGGTCTGCATTTGTCAGGGAACGCGCGGTGACCGCGCGCAGACAGCGCTGCGGGGAATGAGAAACGGGTCCGGGGAACACCGGACCCGCATGATGGTTCAGAAGTTCCGTAATCGGCGAAATCGGGACAGTATCACCGCCGCAAGGCCGCAGCCGAGCATGCCCCAAGTCGACGGCTCGGGAGCCGAAGCTCCGTCCGAGAGGCTCCAGACAGTGACTGTTCCCACGTTTACGTTGATGCCCGGGAGCGTGTCGAACGTTCCGAGCATAGAGAGGACATTTGACGGAAAAAGGTAAAAGCGGCTGGTGCCATCGGCATCCACGAATTGAATCGAATCGCCGGATCCACCGCGAAGAAAGTGCATTGCATTGGTTGGCGGAGCGACACACGCGGTACACGAGATCACCGCGGGATCGCTGCTGACAAACGAGATGACATTCCCGTTTTCGGTTACGGGCAGAAAGTCGGGTACAACCAGCTCAAACGCCTCGGAGTGAGACGGTGAGCCTGGCATGGCCCGGGTGGTTGCCGTAAACGAGTACATGATGGGGGCGCTGTAGGCCGTGCAGGCCAGTACAAACACCAAAACGGCGGATTGAATGATGCGCCGTGTGGACATAGATTGTCTCCTCCTGTTCGATGACGGATCGGACCGTCATTACCGGAAGCGGGAACACGGCGGGAAATTCGCGAAGATTTTTGTTGGGCGTATCAGTCGGAACGAAGCGCCGACATGGCATCGAGCCGGCTGGCGCGTCTCGCGGGGATAAAGCCGGCCAGCGAGGCGAAGGTGAGCAACAGAGCCGCGGCGGCGAAGAGAGCCAAAGGATCCAGCGGTTCGACGCCGAAGAGCAGCGCCTTGGTGAATTGGGCGACGGCCAGAACCGCTGGCAGGCCGAATGCGATGCCGAGTGCGGCGAGGGTCAACGCCTCTCGAAGAACCATCCAGACTGTGGCGCTGCGTGTGGCGCCGAGGGCCATACGAATTCCGATCTCGTTCGTGCGGCGGGTGACGGCATAGGCGAGGATGCCGTAAAGGCCGATGCAGGCAAGCGCCAGGGCCAGCAAACCGAACGCAAGGGACAGAGCCGCGATGAGCCGTTCTTTCCGCAACGATTGGCGGACCAGGTTCTCCATGGTGAAGACGTTGGTGATGAGCAGGGTGGAACGAACGTCGAGCACGGCCTGTCGCACCGGCGCGGCGAGTGATGCGGGGTCCGCGGAGGCGCGAATGGAGAGCGCCAGGCGGTTGACGCGGTCGACCGACTGGAGGACGGGGACGTAGATGAGACGCCGGGGCTGTTCGCGGAGAGTGTCATGTTTTACGTCCCGTACAACGCCGACGACTTCATAGATCAGGTTGGGATCGGGATAGTTGGCAAATCGCACCTTCCGGCCGAGCGGGCTGCGATCGCCGAAGTAGAAGCGGGCCGCGGTTTCATTGAGGATGGCCACCTTGGGCGCGGCCGCGTCGTCCCGAGGTGTGAACGCGCGTCCCATCAGCAGGGGTACGCCGAGAGTTTCGAGATAACCAGGCGAGAGGGCCGCCAAACTGACATCCATGTCACTCGAAGAACCGGGCGCGAAGCCGGGGATTTCCAGGGTGGCGCCGCGGCCGCGGCCGGACATGGGATTGTACGTGGCCCAGCCGGCCTGGCGCACGCCGGGCAGGCGGCGGACACGATCGAGGATCTCGGCTTGGGCGGCGAACCACTGCGGGGTGCCGTGAAGTTGGCGTTCCGGCGCAACTTCCATGGTCAGCAGGCCCTCGCGGGTAAAGCCGGGATCGACGGATTCGAGCTGGCGCAGGGTGTGAATAAAGAGTCCGGCGCCGGCGAGCAGAACGAGGGAAAGAGCGACCTGCACCACGACGAGCGAGCGGCCGAGCCGTAGGGAACGGCGACTGCCCGCGACGGATCGCGAAGCGCCCTGAAGGCCTGCCGCCGGGTCGACGCGGGCGGCGCGCAGTGCGGGAAGAATGCCGGCGGCGATGCCGCTCAGTATGGCGACGGCAGCGGTAAAGAGCAGGACGCGCGCGTTAAGAGAGAGATCGAGGATGATCTTGTTGCTGCCCCCGGCCAGGAAAGCGGCGAACGCCACCTGGCCTTCTTGAGCGAAAACAAGGCCCGCGGCGGTTCCGGCGCCGACCAGCAGCAAGGCTTCTGTCAGAGTCTGTCGGATAAGGCGGCCCCGCCCCGCGCCGATGGCCAGGCGCACGGCGAAATCTCTCTGCCGCGCGGCGGCGCGGGCGAGCATCAGACTCGCCACGTTGACGCACGCGGCCACCAGCACCAGAATGGACAAAATCATCATGGCCGTGAGCGGTTGCGAAAATTGCTGGCGCAGGCTGCTGAGACCTTTCGCTGCCGGGCTCAGGTCCACGTGATCGAACAATTGC
>Ga0335082_10009539_pt1 | contig 10542 bp, 8 predicted proteins | sample Lox_Sample_41_FD_206718 | JGI IMG/M metagenome (GOLD analysis project Ga0335082, IMG submission 206718) | Soil microbial communities from Loxahatchee National Wildlife Refuge, Florida, United States - Lox_Sample_4.1 | ecosystem: Environmental > Terrestrial > Soil > Wetlands | place: USA: Florida...
CCAGAACCTAGTAAACGGCGGCAGCGGTTTGCCAGTCATGCAGACGAATTCGAACGCGAACTCGCTGACGGTCAGCAGCGGAGCGAACTACCTGATCATGCCGCACCTTTACACCCAGGCACAGATTACCTACTACAACCAAACATATTTGGGCCACACCTATAATGGCAGCTACATCAGCGGTACTCTTGGTTACAGCAAGAAAATCCTCGACACATTTGGATTGTCGGCAACAGTCATAGAGAGTTCGAATCAATGGGCGAATAATTCACTAGGGTTCATCGGGACGGTGACGGGGTTTCGGCGGATTGGAGGAGGCTGGGAATTGTCGGGAGCGTTCAACTATGCGCAGAATGTCCAAACGATCCTAGTGACGTACACGACGTCGTATTACAACTACAACGCAAACTTGCACAAGCGGCTGGGCAGGGGTATGCAGTGGACTGGTGCGTTTAACGGCAGTCATACAGGGTTTTCGCAGTATGCGGGCAATGTGAGTTCGAGCGAGTCATTTTCGACGAGCCTGGCGCTTCGCCGGATAAACTTCACAGGGAATTATAACCAGTCCAGTGGACAGTCCATTCTGACCAGCAACGGAATCCAACCGATACCTCCGACTCCGGGCTTGCCGCCAGAAGGGCTGATTATGTACAACGGGAAGAGCTACGGAGGCTCAGTTGGATTCAATCCCATATCGCGCCTCAATATCACGGGATCCTATGCTCATGCGACGAGCGACACGCTGAGCAATGCCGTGTACTCCTATAACAAAACTGATATCTTCTACTCACAGTTGCAATATCGGTTGCGGCAACTCAACTTGCTTGCGGGGTACACGCGATTCTCCCAGGGAATCAGCGCAGCTGGCACTCCGGCGGCGGCCCAGAATTCGTATTTCATCGGAGTGTCGCGATGGATCAACTTCTTCTAGCAAGGGCGGGGCATCGAGCGATCCGGCGCACGACACTGGCGGGATGCGCAGCGCTGCTGATGGTGAGTCCCCTGCTGGCGACCAAAGACAAAAAGAAGGAAGCGGAGCCGGTCAACGTGCCCGATCTGTTGATGGACGGGGGGCGGAAGCTGTCGTTTGAGCGCACGTTTCACTCTGAGCGGGAAGTCAAGCCGAAGAGGGGATTCTGGAACAAGGTGGTGGACGTGATTGCTGGAGCACCGGAGTATCACAACATGGTGCGGCCTTACAGCATCACGACGGATTCGAAAGGGCGAGTGATCATAACGGATCCGGGCGCGCGAGGCGTGCACATTTTTGATTTTGCGAAAGAAAAGTACAAATTTCTGTCGCGCTGGGACACGGACAAGAACCAACTGATCTCGCCGCAATGCGTGGCGGTGGACGCGCAGGACAAGATTTACGTGACGGATTCGGACTCCGGGAAGATTTTCGTATTCGACCCGAATGGAAAGATGGAACGGGTTGTCGGCGCCTTGAAATACGGAGAAGGTTTCTTCAAGCGGCCGACGGGCATCGCGGTGGATTCGGCGGCCGGACACATTTATGTGACGGATACACTGCGGGACGAGATTTACATGTTGGATATGCAAGGCAGCGTGCTGAAGAAGATCGGCAAGCGCGGCACCGGGAACGGCGAGTTCAATCTGCCAACCGAGTTGCGGTTGTATGGCGACAATCTGGTGGTGGTCGATGCGCTGAACTTCCGCGTGCAGGTGTTCAACAAGAATGGCGAGTTCCAGTATGCGATCGGCAAGAACGGCGATGATGTGGGAGCGATGTTCCGGCCGAAGGGAGTGGCGCTCGACTCCGAGGGCCATTTGTACGTGGTCGACGGGATGTGGAGCGTTGTGCAGGTGTTCAACCGGGAGGGACAACTGCTCTACTACTTTGGGCAGTTGGGAAATGCGCCGGGTGCGTTTCAACTGCCGACCGGCTTGAAGATTGACGGGCAAGACCGGATTTACGTCGTGGATTCATTTAACAAGCGGGTGCAAGTGTTCCGATACTACGGCACAGGCCCGGCGAAGGAGAGCCGGCCGTGAAGTTGGCACGTTGGATCTTGCTCGGTGCGCTCTGCCTGAGCGTGCCGGCCGGGAGGAGCCAGACCACTACACCGGTGGTAGGCGACCAGCTTGGGATGCACAGTTTCACAATATCGAGCGGGTCGTCGGTTACGACGCCGGGGAGTCTGGGCTGCACGTTTTGCCACGCGCCGCACAGCGGGCTCGGAGGAGTGACGCCGCTGTGGAATCAGAAACTATCGAGCACGACCTACACGCCGTACGCGAGCAGCACGTATAAAGAGACGGGAAGCGGAGTACCGCCAATATTGGGAAAGGCGAGCAGCCTGTGCTTGAGCTGCCATGATGGAACGGTGGGAGTGGGACAATCGGCGGCGTACGGAACGATTCCAGTGCAGGGCACAATGAATCCCAAGGACGTGCTCGGGACAAACTTGACCGGGTCTCACCCGATCAATCTGGTGCTACCGATTAAAGACGCGCCGGACCTGGCGGCATCGCTGGTGACCCAGGGAGTGACGGCCGATCCGACAGGCGCGGTGAAGTTGGTGAACGGAAATATCGAATGCACGAGTTGTCACGATCCGCATGTTCAGGGAATCGATCAGGTAGCGCAGAATTTTCTGGTGCGCGACAGTTCGAACGGGCAAATGTGTTTGGCGTGCCATGACCCGAATCGAGTGATGACAGGCATGCCCAATCCACTGGCAGGCTGGACGGGGAGCATTCACGCGGTAGCGACGAACCAGGTGGCCAATACGGCCAATGTGGGCTTGTATCCGACAGTGGCGGTGAATTCGTGTTCTTCCTGCCACATGGAACACAATCCGAACAGTTCTGTGCGGTTGTTGCGGCCCGCGACCCCGGCGGCGCCCAGTGTCGATGCGGCGACGCAGGATTGCATCACGTGCCACAGCGGCGGCTCGAACGTCTCGCCAATGGCACCGAACGTGTACGCGGAGTTTGCGAAAGTCGGGTCGCACGTGCTTCCCGCTGGAGCCAATGGGCACGACGCCGCCGAGAGCGCGGCGCTGAACAACAACCGGCACGCGACTTGCGTGGACTGCCACAGCGCGCACGCGAGCAATGCCATGACGACATTCGGGCTGCCTCCGGCAATTCGGCCGCCACAGAACGGGGTTGAAGGCGTGAGCTCGGTTGATGGCGTGACCGCCGTGACTCCGGCCGTAAATCAATATGAAAACTGCCTGCGGTGTCATGGAACGAGCATCGGAAAGCAAACCGCTGCGAGCAAATTCGGGTACCTGCCAACCCGGCTGGTCTTCGCCGGCGATCCGTTGAATGTCATTCCCGAGTTCAGCATCAGCGCCAGTTCGAGCCATCCCGTATTTCATGACCGAACGAGCCCGCTGCCACAGCCAAGTTTGCTGACGTACATGACGAATCTGAATGGCACCGCATCGGGAAGGCTTGTCAGTCCACGGATCTTCTGCACGGATTGCCACAACAGCGACGACAATCGCGAATTCGGAGGCTCGGGGCCCGCGGGACCGCACGGATCGATAAACGCGCACATACTGGAGCGCAACTATCAGCTCAGCCAGGCGGCGAGTCCCGGAGGGACGATCACGAACGTGTATCCGAATCCGGACCTGAGCCAATTGGGGCCATACGCGATGTGCGCGAAGTGCCACGATCTGACACAGATCATCGCGAACACCAGTTGGCCGCAGCACAGTGTGCACATCAACGAAGGGTTCTCCTGTTCGGTTTGCCACACCGCCCACGGCATCGGGGCATTGAATGGAAGCGTCTCCGGCGAACGGCTGGTGAATTTCGATCTGAACGTGGTTGGGCCAAACGGAACGAATCCAATCTCGTACAACCGCGCGTCGAACACATGCTCGTTGACGTGCCACGGCCGCGCGCACTGACGCGGGCGCATTCACGATTTCTGAGTAATCGGAAGAAGACGCAAATGTCACACGGAGAGTCAAACCGCGGAAGTGGCGGTCTGCCTGTAGAGGCCTGGTACATGGCTGGCGTGCTCACGGCTCTGTTCAGCGCAGGTGCGCTCGTCGAGGTCGCGCGCCTATCGTCGTTGCGGGATCCGGCGGCGTGGGGGCATCTGCGAATTGGAGCGTGGATTCTCGAGAACCGAGGCGTGCCGCATACGGGAATTTATTCGCAGGCGTCGCACTTGCCATGGCGTGACTTTTCGTGGGGATATGACGCGATATTGGCAATGGCGTACAAAATCCTGGGATTGCGAGTGGTCCCGGCGATGGGAACGATGTTTCGGATCCTCGCCGCGGCGGTGCTGTTCTTGTTGGGAATTCGACGTGGAAGGTTGTGGAGCGCGGTGGCGCTATCAGCGGCCGGAATTTATGCTTTGTCGAGCATGGGGCCGTCGTCGACCGCCGTGTCCGTGGTTTTCTTTGGGCTCACCTTGTTTCTGCTGCTGGAATGGCGGGCGGAGCCGGCGTCGCCAGTGAAATACGTGTTGCCGCTGTTGATCCCGGTGTGGGCGAACCTGGACGCAGGGTTCGTCTACGGGATCATGGCGCTGGCTGTGTTCGCGATCGTCGAGTTTGCCAGGCAGGCTGGCAACAAACATGACTTGAATTCCAAAAACATGCGACGCGACGCGGCGGTGATGTTGGTCGTCTGTGTCCTCGCGAGCGGGATCACTCCCTACGGGTATGCCAGCTATCCAGCATTCTGGCAAATGGAGACCAGTGCGGCGAACCTGAACATCCCGGGGTACAGCGCCATGGGTTTCCGGCAGGCGCTGGATTATGTGGTGCTGCTGTTGGGCATGGGCGGGTTTCTGGCTCTCGGCTTGCGGCGATCGCGCGACATTTTTCTGATCGCTGTGCTCGGTGGAAGCGCGGCGTTGGCCTTTCACGCGCAGCGGGAGAACTGGCTGCTCATCGTCAGTTCCGTGGCAGTGATTGGACAGATGCTTTCGGACGATCAGGAACGCAAAGGGTCGGAGTTGCCCATGTTCAGTCAACGGCGAACGGCGATCGCCATACCCATAGTGGTGTCAGCGGGATTGTCGTTGCTGGTGTTGATGGTTCGCAGCCCGAAGGATCTGACGACACGCGTAGCCCAAACGTTCCCGGTGAGTGCGTGTGAATACATCCGAAACGAACAGTTGCCACGACCTCTGTTTAACGCGTATGAGTGGGGAGGCTTTGTAACCTGGTATCTCCCGGAATATCCGGTGGCGATTGACGCGCGCCGTGGGTTGTACCCAGAGGAACTGGAGAGCGATTACTTCAAGGTCATGAAAGTCGATGTGCCGTATCAAACGCTTCCGGCGATGAAAGAGGCACGGACGATTCTGCTGCCGAAGACGAATGTCCTGGCGGGTGGTTTGAGAAATGTCGCCGGATTTCGCGTGGCTTTCGAAGACGAAGTGGCGATCGTGTTGTTGCATGATGCGAAGGAATAACGCGTGACGAGCGAAGCTCAAACCTCGGGCACGCATCCTGGCCCACAAACGTGGGACTGGTGGAAGTATGGGGATGGAGCGGTCCTGGCGGCGTACTCGGCCGTCGTGCTGTGGACGCTGCAATACCACGAGAAATGGGCAGATGAAGCGCAAGCGTGGCTGATTGCGCGCGATCTGGACCTGGGGACGATCTGGTTCCGCGAACTGAAATATGAAGGATCGCCTGGATTGTGGCATACGATCTTATGGGTCGCCCAACATGTGTTTCACGCGGGATACGGAGCGATCGGGTATATTGGCGCGGCTTTTGCGATTGCAGGGGCAGGCGTGCTGCTGTTCCGTGCGCCGTTCCCTCGCTACATTCGCTGGCCCCTGGCGTTCACCTACGTGATGGTCTACCAGTACGCGGTGATCGCGCGGCCGTACACATTGCTGCCGCTGCTGGCGTTCCTCGCCGCCATTTTGTTTAAGGATCGTTACCATCCGCGCCGGATGACCCTGGTGCTGATCGTACTGTGTCTTCTGACGGTCCATGGCGCAATCCTTGCTTGCTGTATCGGCGCCGCATACCTCTTGCGTGCCGTAATGGACTGGACATCTCTACCGCCAGGCACCAAGAAGGACTATTGGATTTGCGCTATCGGAACCGCGTGTGTGCTGCTATTCCTATTCGTCATTCTCCAGCCAACTCCCGATGTGGAAGAGATCGCGGTTAAGAACGAGGTGGCTCAAGCTCCGGCCTGGGTGAGGGCGCAGTTCCCGACGCTTGGAACCAAGCTTGAAGCTGTGATGTCGGGCGCATTCCTGGATTGGTTTGTGCCCTCGATTGCATTCTGGGCATTGCTGGTGGTGTGGACGCTGTGGCGCCGCCGGTCACTGGTTTTTGCGGTGACGACAACCACACTCATCGCGTTCTACGGCGCGGTTCACGGAGCGGCCCACCACCACGGGACTGTTTTTATTGCCGCTATCATGGGATTGTGGGTGGCTTGGCCGGCGACGGCTGGACCGATGGAATGGCCGGCGGGGACACAGTGGGAACGGCTCGCCATCGAAGGCCTGCTGCTGATTCTGGTCGGAATTAACGTCTGGGATTCCGCGGTAGTCATTCAACGCGAATACCAGTATCCCTATTGTGGGGCCGACGATGCGGTGCGGTACTTGAAGAGTGTGGGCGCCGATCAGCGCCCGATGTTCGGACTTCTGTTTGGTGTTGTGGCGATTCAAGCGCACTATGACCACAACATTTTTGCGAACAATCCGAACTCGTATTTTCACCACGGATTACCACTGACAACCACGACTCTCAACGTTGAAGAGTTGAATCGAGTTATGCCGGAGTACGTTGTGGCATATTCGAACGACCCGAAACAGATGGTAGCCTCCGGCGTTCCGGAAATGACGACGCGCGGATACGAATTGGTTCACTTTTCTGATGGATACTACCTGTATAAGCGGGCGGTATTTGAGCGAGAAGTGTATTTCATATTCCGCAGGCAGACGAACAGGTGAAGGCGATATGAGCGCTTCGACAGGTGTAGCGTCAGGTCGACCCGCGGCACGGCAGAGCATGCTGCGAAGGCATTGGTGGATCCTGGCGATCTTTGTGCTGGTGGTTCTTGTGGCGATTATCTATGTGTTGAGCCATTTGTCGGCGGCGGATTCGGAGATGTATCCGACGACGATGTTGAGGACGCGGCGTCTCGTGGCCTGGTTGTGCTGAGCGTATGGAGCCGACACGGAAAGAACTGATTCTGGCGGGGGCGGTGTTCCTGGCGCTTCCGTTGCTGATGGAGGCGGGACTGAGAATCGCGGGCGCTCAATTTGACCCGCAACTCTACAGACCGAGTCGTGACCGAGGATGGACACTGAGGCCAAACGCGAGCGGCGTAGTCACGGGAGAAAACAAGCAGGAAGTGCGGATTAACAACCTCGGCTTTCGCGACCGGGAGCGGAACTACGAAAAACCTCCGGAGACCTTCCGTGTCGCGGTACTGGGTAATTCGTGGACAGAAGCTTTGCAAGTGCCACTGGAGAAAACGTACCCAGCCGTGCTGGAAGCGGAGCTACGCAGGAACGGCTGTTTCGACGGAAAACGGATCGAGGTGTTGAATTTTGGCGTTGCGGGCTATTCGACCGGGCAAGAACTGCTGTTGCTGCAGCAGGAAGCGTGGAAGTACAAACCGGACGTCGTGCTCCTGGCGTTTTACCCTGCGCGCGACATTGCGAACAACGTACGTGAACTGAACAACGCGGCGAATCCGGAGCAGTCTCCTTACTACATCTATCGCGACGACAGACTGATCGAGGATACGGCGTTTCGCGAACTGCCGACCTTGCAGCCGCGGCAAATTGCGCTTCAGGAAATGCGGTACAGCGCGAATGAGCATGTGAGATTGCTGCAAGCGGTCAATGCACTGCAGCGATCGGCAAAGCTGAGGCTGGCGACAGCCACGGTGAAAGAGCGGGCGGAAAAGTTCGGCGCTGAGAACCTCGAATATACGATATATGCGCCGCCAACATCCGGGGCGATGCGCGAAGCGTGGCGAGTGACGGAGGGGTTGCTGGCGATGATGCGCGACGAGGTGAACGCGCACGGCGCGGCATTTCGAGTTGTTGTGCTGGCCACGCGGCCGCAGGTGTTGCCCGACGCTGAAAAACGAGCGGAATTGCAGCGGAAACTGGGTGTAACAGATTTTTCGTACGCCGACCAGCGGCTGCTGGAATTTGGCGCGAGAGAGAATATTCCGGTCACTCTGTTGTCGCGGCATCTTTCAGCCTATGCCGAGGCGCATCACGTCTACTTGAATGGTTTCAACGAACACAACTGGGGAAGCGGGCACTGGAATGAGACCGGGCATCGTTTGGCCGCGGAAGCGATTGCGGCGGATTTGTGCGGCGGAACTGTTCCGGTCGGGAAAGCAGGCGATGAGTGAGCGCCCGGGGCGAGTTGCGCCGACGAGTCCGGGAGACTCTGCTTGCGAACGAGTCCAAGGTCGTGCTGCAGGTCGTTGTCGGCCCGAACTTCGATCAGCCGTTGCAGTTTACGGGCGCTTTGTTATTGAGTGAAGCGGAGCGTCTGGCTTCGCAGTTTCATACGCACGAGCGCGGAGTGGTTCTGTTGCTGTTACCGCATTCCGCGGAGCTGTTCCTGCTGCAATTGGGTCTTGTGCTCGACGGGCGAATCCCCGGAATACTGGCGTGGCCGACCAGCCGGGTCGATCCAGAGAAATACCAACGAAATTTGGTGCATCAACTTGGAAATTTGCCGGTTGATCTGCTGGTGACGCTGCCGCGGCTCGCGGCGAACCTGGCGGACGCGCTGCCTTATCCGGTGGCGGGGCTGGCCATCGAGAACACGGCGAATTTCGAAAAAGTGTTTCCCGCCGGCGGTGTGAGCGAGCAACTGGACCGTTGCGAGATTGGTTCGAGTGAAGCCGAAGCCAGCGATGACGCGCTATTTTTGCAGTTTTCCGGCGGGACCACGGGCGCACAAAAAGCAATCGTGGTCACAGCGCCGATGTTGTCGGAACAACTAAACACGCTGGGGCGGACGCTACAGTTCGGAAAGGAAGACTGTGTCGCGTCTTGGCTGCCGCTGTATCACGACATGGGATTGATTGCGTGCTACTGGATGCCGTTGTGGCACGGGGCAAGTTCGATACAGATTGGCGCTAACGACTGGGTGATGAACCCGGAGTTGTTCCTCCGTTTCGTCGAGAGGGTGAAGGCGACATTCTGCTGGCTGCCGAATTTTGCGTTTTCGTATCTGAGCCAGCGGCGCGAGCTGATGCGAGGAACATATCGACTGGACAGCGTGAAAGCATGGATCAACTGTTCGGAGCCTGTGCGGGCGCGTTCCATCGAGGGATTTTGCGACGCGTTTCAAGATCGGGGAGTGCGGAAAGAATCGGTGCAGGCGTCGTACGCGATGGCGGAGACGGTGTTCGCGGTCACGCAATCGCAACCGGGCATGGAACTGGCGACCGTGCCGCGGGTGGCGGTGCAGCGCGGAAACCATAGCTACTCGGGTCTCGCGTTCGACCTGATCGATGAGGTGTATGTGTCGTCGGGGAAGCGGCTGGCGGACACCGAGGTGAAGATCGTCGGTGAAGATGGCTCGATTCGGGCGGAAGGATGCGCTGGTGAGATTTATGTGCGGACACCATCGCTTTTTTCCGGCTACTGGGGAGCGCAAGGATTTCAAAAACATTCATTGAAGGATGGGTGGCACGCCACGGGGGATTACGGCTTCCTGGTGAAGGACGAGATGTACGTGATCGGCCGGTTCAAAGACATTGTGATTGTCGGCGGCAATAATGTGTTCCCGGAAGACGTGGAAGCGGTGGTGAACACGATCGACGGAGTCTATCCAGGACGGGTCGTAGCGTTTGGGGTGGAGGACAAGGATTATGGAACGCAGAGCCTGGTGGTGGTGGCGGAGACACGGGTGGAGGCGAGTGAGGACGAGATCACACGGATCGAAGCGGCAATCCGGAAACTGGTGATGACAAACATCGGCATAGCGCCGCGCTACGTGGCAGTGGTGCCGCAGCGGTGGATTGTGAAGAGCACCGCGGGAAAGATCTCGCGTCGGGAGACGCGGGAGCGTTTCCTGAAGGAAAAGCTGGAGGCAGGGCAATAGGAGGACGCGTGTTACCGGACTCGGAAACGATACGAAATGCGGCGCGAGCGGCGGCATCAGAATTGACCGGCAGGTCCATCAAGGACAATCAAAAGTTGGTGAGTTCCGGGTTGATCGACTCGCTGGCCGTACTGAAGCTGATTTCTCTGCTAGAGAAGAAATTGAACATGGCGATTCCGCCGGAGACATTGCAGCCGGAAGACTTTGACGATGTGGCATTGATTGTGGAGACCGTCGAAAGAGTAGGGCAGGCGGAGAAGTAACGATTCACAAGCGAAGTGCGAATGGCATTCAATTCTCTGACCTATTTGGCATTTCTTGTGGCGGTGGCGGTGCTGTATTGGCTGCTGCCGGCGAGGATGCGGCGTGCGCTGGTAATCGTGGCGAGCGTGGCGTTTTACGCTTCATGGAATGTGATGTTCCTGTGGATGCCTCTTTGCGTTGCGGCTGTGGTCTTTGTATGTGGCAAGTCGATTCAAGC
>Ga0335082_10009540_pt1 | contig 10542 bp, 6 predicted proteins | sample Lox_Sample_41_FD_206718 | JGI IMG/M metagenome (GOLD analysis project Ga0335082, IMG submission 206718) | Soil microbial communities from Loxahatchee National Wildlife Refuge, Florida, United States - Lox_Sample_4.1 | ecosystem: Environmental > Terrestrial > Soil > Wetlands | place: USA: Florida...
CAATGACGCTCAGAACGAGCGAGGCAGTTAAAAGTGACGGGGGCCCCCGGCAGCTAGGCGGAGGCGGGTTGGACCTTCAACGAGTCAGAACGACGCCCACCAGGGCTGCTTTTCAGGGGTGACGCGCTCGATGAGGACGTTACGGGCGCTCAGCAAGGACCCCTCGACGCGGCGCATCTCGGCAAGGTCGGTGTTGTAGCGCGTCAGTGCATTGATTTCGCGAAAACGGGCTTGAGTGAGTTGGTCCTGGTAGTCGAGGAGGTCCTTCGTGGTGGCGAGGCCGACGTCGTAGCGCGCCTTTTGGTTGCGGAGATTCTCTTCTGCTAGCTCGCGTGCAATGCGGGTGGCGTCGATGCTCTTCAGATCGGTTTGCAAGTTACTCACCGCCTGCTTGATCTCGAGCGTCACCGTCTCCTGCAACTGACGGAGCGACAGACTGGACTGCTCGAAATCGATGTTCGCCTTCGAGTAGTCGGCTTTCGCCTGCGCGTTGTCGAGGGGCACTTCGAGGTTGGCACCCACACCCCAGTTGTAGAAGCGCCCGTCGGGCAGCAACTCGAGCGCTCGGGCGTAGCTGCCCACGAGGTGCTCGTTGACCGGAAGAGGGGTCGGCGGAGTGCCAAAAGTCACCGTCTGGGGGGATCCGCTCAGGCCGTTGACACCAACGGCCCCTGCCAAGTTGAGTCGCGGGAGGAGCTGATTCTCCGCCACCTTCCGTTGCAGGCCAGCGCCATGGACGTTGAGCCGCGCAGCAATCAGCTCAGGCCGCTCCTCAAGCGCGGTGCGCAGGCTGCGTTCGAGATCGATCGGGTAATCGGTTACGGTCGGTCGGTCGATTGGCTTGATCATCATCAGCGCCAGGGAGTTCTGATCGGGCGCATTGATGATCGCGCGCAGGTTGTCGCGGGCGATGACAGCGAGGTTGCGCGCTTGAATCAGCGTGGCCTCGCGGCTCGCCACCTGGCTCTTCGCCTCCAGCACCGCAGTCTGCGGCAGGGCACCGACATTGAACTTGCCCTCGTTCTGCCGCTGGAGCTCTTGCGCGAGGGCCAAGGACTGCTCTTGCACCTGCACCGCCTCGATCGCCAGCACGAAGTTCCAATACGCAGCCTCCACTTGCGCGATCGTGTTGGCGATGCTGGCCTCGTATTGATGGTAGACAACCTGCTCCGTGTTCTGCGCGATCTCGACGATCAAAAGAGCGTATTGCCACCCGAAGTCGCGCAGTAGTGGCTGATTCAGTGACACACCGAGCGTTGTTATGTACTCTGGAGTGATCGGAGTTGCGATCGACGGATTGCTTTGGACGCGCCGGTTGTTGAAGTCGAGAGATAACGCACCGCCGGACAGCAAGGTCTTGCGAAGACCGGCGTTGGCATCCAACTCTGACGTGAAGAATTCGGTCAGCTGGTTGATGGAGGCACCACTGCCGGCGGTGAGAGCGGTCGTTGCCGGGCTGACGTTACGGAACCGATTCACATAGCCGACGGCGCGCGGATCGAACTGCGACCACGCCCGCCGCACGCCGGCGGTGGCGGCGACGGGATTGAGCCGCTGGATCTGCAGGCTGGTGTTGTTCTTCAGTGCCAACGCGACGCAATCAGTGAGGCTCAGTCCCTGAGTCGTGCCGAGGTCGACGAGGCGCCCGTAGTATTCGGACGAATCCTCGGCACGCGTGACGTCCGCGGGTACGCCCGCCCTCCACTGATCCTTGAGGATCTGGGCATAGTTGGGCACATCATCGAGCAAGTGCACGTCGCGTGGTGGTGGAGCTTGGGCTGGCGCGGCTGTCGGTGTCGGCTCTTGCGCCGACACCGCAGTCGCCACCACCAAGCCGCCGACGGCGAGCGCCCAAGCCCCCAGCTTCGTTCGCATACCCTCCTCCCGGCGCCGCACGTTTAGCAGGATTGCACGGACCGGTCACGCCCGCGTGCGCCCGTTGGTCACGGCAGGGAGCCGGGCGAACCGAGCACGCACCCATTCCGCAGCGCGCGCCAACACACGGCCGTGGCCGAGGTCGTCGAAGAGTGAGTACGCCACCGGCGTCAGCAGCAAGCTGAGCAACAAGCACAAGGTCTGGCCGCCGATGATCACTTTGGCCATCGAAGCGCGCGACGCGGCGCCGGGACCACGTCCCAAGGCGATGGGAATCATCCCAGCCACCAGCATCACGGTGGTCATCAGAATCGGCCGCAGGCGCACGTGATTCGCTTCGAGGATGGCGGCGTCGCGCGGCATGCCCAGCGCCCGCAAGGTGTTGGTGTAGTCGATCTGCAGGATGCCGTTCTTCTTGACGATGCCGAAGAGCATGAAGAGCCCGAGGACGCTGTAGATGTTGAGCGTGTCGCCCAGAAGCACCAGCGACAGCAACGCAAACGGGATCGACAGCGGCAACGCCAGGAGGATGGTGATGGGATGCAGGAAGCTCTCGAACTGCGCCGCGAGAATCATGTACATGAAGAGCAGGCTGAGCACGAAGGCGACGGCAAAGTTCGATCCGGTCTCCCCCAGCGCCTTGGCGCGCCCGGCGAACTCGGCGCGATACGTCGGCGGCAGATCGAGCCCCGCCAACACGTCCTGAATTTTGGCGATGGCGGCCGACAACGGCAGATGATCGAGGTTGGCAACGATGGTCACCTTACGCTGCCGGCTGTAGCGATCGATCTGCGACGGGCCGCGCTCCTCGCGCATCGTCGCCAGATTGGCGAGCTTCACGAGTTCGCCGGACGGTGTGGCAATGGTCAGGTCGTCGAGCGCGTGCGGATCGTCGCGATTGGGCAACTGCGCGCGCAGCCAGACGTCGTACTGATCCTGCTCCTCCTTGAACTTGGTCACCGGTTCGCCGCCGACGAGGGTGCGGAGCGTGGCGGCGATGTCCTGCACCTTGATGCCGAAGTCCGACGCCTTCTGCCGGTTGATCTGCACGCGCAGCTCGGGCTGGCGGACGGAAAGCGTTGTGTCGACGTCGACGATGCCCGGGATGGCGCGCATGCCCGCCATGATCTGGTTGGAGTAGTGCTCGAGCTTCTCCAAGCTGGGGCCGGTGATGTCCAGCTCGATCTCGGTGTAGCGCTGGCCGCCACCCATGAACATGTTTACGCTCTGCACACTGGCACGCAAGTCGGGGTACTGGGTCATCAAGGTGCGCGCCTGCTCCATGACCTGGAACTGCGACAGCGGCCGTTGCCCCAGTTCGGCGAGGCGGACGTAGAGGGAGCCTTCAGTCACCGGCCCCTCACCCGCCTTGAGGCGGCCGGTGCTGTCGCCGATGGTGCTTAGCACGTGGGTGACAGCCGGCAGCGTCCACAGTCGCGCTTCGACCTCACGGAAGGCCGCGTCGGTGCGGGTCAGGCTGAAGCCTTCCGGTGTCTGGATGATGACCTCGAACTCGCTTTGGTCGTCCTGCGGCAGGAAGTCTTTGCCGACGACGCGAAACAGCGGCACCGTCGACCACACGACGACGATCGACAGTGCAACGATCACCCAGCGGTGGCGCAGCGACCAGCGCAGAATGGCGCCGTAGCCGCGGTCGATGAAGCTGTAGAAGCCGAAGTTCTTCGAGCCGCCGGCACCCGGCACCGCCCGCTTCACCCGCAGGTAACGCGAGCACAGCATGGGCGTCAGCGTGAAGGACACCAGCAGCGAAACCAGGATGGCGCACGCCACCGTGATCCCGTAGCTGTTGAAGAAGCGGCCGACACGACCCGACATGAAGGCCACGGGCAGGAAGATGACCACCAGCGAGAGCGTGGTGGCCATGACCGCAAGGCTGATCTCCTTGGTGGCGCCAGCCGCCGCACGCATCGGCGGCTCGCCGCGTTCTTCGGCGTGACGGAAGATGTTCTCGAGCACAACGACGGCGTCGTCGATCACGATGCCGGTGGCCAGCACCAGGCCGAGCATGGTGATGTTGTTGATGGTGAAGCCCATCACCTGCATCAGCGTGAAGGTCGAGATGATCGACGTGGGGATGGCGATGGCGGCGATCAGCGTGGCACGCAAGTTGGCCATGAACAGCATCACCGTCAGGCTCACCAGCACCGCCGCCAGCACGAGGTGGAACTCCACCTCGTGGATCGACTTCTTGATGAAACGCGAATGGTCGCGCACCACTTGCAGGGTGATGTCGGGCGGGAGGACGGTATGCAGCTCGGCCAGCCGCGCTTTGATGTGGTCGATGACCTCGACCGTGTTGGTCCCCGACTGCTTGCGGATGAGGAGCGACACCGCCGGGTTGCCGTCCAGGCGCGCCAGGTTGCGTGGCTCGACGAAGCTGTCGGTGACGGTGGCGACGTCGCCGATGGTCAGCGGCCGGCCGCGCACGTTGCCGACGATGAGCTGCTTGAAGTCTTCCACCTTGTCGAGGCGCCCCATCGTGCGCAGCACCAGCTCCTTGGCCCCCTGATCGACATGGCCGCTGGGAATCTCGAGATTCTGCGCGCGTAGCGCCGCCTTCACCTGCTGGATGGAAATGTTGTAGGCGGCCAGCTTGTCCGTATCGACGCTGACGTTGATGGCGCGTTCCAGGCCCCCGACCAGGGTGACCGAGCCGACGCCGCGCAACGTTTCGAGGTCCTCCTTGACTTGTTTGCGCGCGATCTCGGTGACCTCGCGCAGGTTGCGCTTGCCGGCCACGGCGATGCTGATGACGGGGGACGACTCGACGTCGAACTTGTCGACGACCGGGGCGTCGGTGCCTTCGGGGAGCTGCGAGGTGATCGCGGCGACCTTGTCGCGCACGTCCTGCGCCGCCGCCTCGCGGTTGCGCTCGAGCACGAACATCACGATCACCTGCGACAGGCCTTCCTTGGTCACCGAGCGCAGCTCGTCGATGCCCTCGATGGTGTTGACCGCCTCCTCGATCGGCTTGGTCACGCCGCTCTCCATCTCCTCGACACTTGCCCCCTTGAGCGTCGTGGTCACCGTCACGATCGGAAAGTCGATGTTGGGAAACAGATCCACCGCCAGCTTGCGGTAGGAGAAGGCGCCGAGCGCCACCAGGAAGGCGATCAGCATGGTGGCGAACACCGGACGGCGGATGCAGAGATCAACGAGCTTCATACGGGCAACGTTCCTTTACACTGAGCCGGCGGAGAGTGACGACGCTTTGCCCTCACGAGAGGCTGTCGATTTTCTCGCGGGAACGCCTCCTTCGGCGGGCTCAGGACAGGCTTCGCTACGCCGCCAGAAGAAGGCGGCTCCTCAGAGCGAGCGGTTGGTTCATCAGTTTCAAAGAGGATTTCCGTTCGGGCTGAGGAGGCCCCGTCTCTTCCGGGGCCGTCTCGAAGCCCGCGCTCGCTTTCTATCGACACTCTCACGACTGCGGCTCGCTCTTGGGTGTGGCGGATTCGCGCACCGTGACCGTGACGCCGTTCCCCAGCTTGGTCAGCCCCGACGTCGCGACCACCTCGTCGGGTTGTACGCCTTCGACAACCTCAACCAACCCGCCGCTGCCGCGCGTACCGGTCTGTACTTTGCGTTCGTATGCCGCGCCGTCGCTGATGACGAACAACTTGGTGACGCCCGCGAAGGTGACCAGGGCCTCTTGCGGCACCATCAAGGCGCGATCGTCTGTCCGCGTGACCACCGCGGCGTTGGCGAAGAATCCGGGTTTGAGCCGGCGATCATGGTTGTCGACGAGCGCTTCGACAGCCACCGAGCGGTTCTCCGGATTGGATGCGGGGCTGATGCGTGCCAAGCGTCCGGCGAAGACGACGTCGGGGTACGCATCGACCTTGACGTTGAGGGTTTGCCCGACCTGCAGCTCGTGCGCGAAGCGCTCGGGTACATCGCCGCGCAGCTTGAGCGGATCTTCGGCCACCAGGCTGAACAGCTGGCTGCCCGCGTGGACGTACTCGCCGGCCGACACGAAGCGTTTCGCCACCGCACCGGTGATTGGCGATTCAACGTGCGTGTGCCGCAACGTGACGGTCAGCGCGTCGCGCTGCGCCTGCACGACCTGGGCTTGCGTCTTCATCGTCTCGTACTCTTGCGGCGAGATGACGTTGCGTTCGCGCAGCTGGCGGCCACGCGCCTCGTCGGCCTGGGCTTTGGCCAACGTTGCCTCCGCCTCCCGCAAGCGTGCACGCCACTGGTCGTCGTCGATCTCGGCGAGGACTTGCCCGGCGTGCACCTGGTCGCCGAGGTCGACGGCGAGCGACTTGATCTGGCCTTCGACTTGACTGGAAAGGGTGACCTCGTCCTTGCCGTATAACGTGCCGACGAAGTTGACGACGCGGCTGCTCGGCCGGACGCTTACCCGCGCCACCGTCACCGCCACCGCCACCGCTTTCGCTTCGGCCGCCGCCGCCTCGCTGGTGGCGGCAGGCTCGCAGCCCGACCACACGGTCGCGAGCAGCGCGCAGATGACCAGAGCAATACGGAACGTCATGAGCGCCGTGTGCCTCCGCGAACGACCTGCAGGGAGTGCGCGCGGCCCGGTGCGCCACGGGCCTCGCCGACGACGCCGCGCAGGAAGATGGCGGTGACCAGGCGGGTCACGTCCTCCGGGCGGTCGCTGTCCGCCCGATACACGCACACGCTACGGATCATCCCGAGCAGCACCTCGACGGCGAGGCGCGCGTTGACCCGACTGATCTCGCCGCGCGCCGTGGCCCGTTCGATCACCCGGCGGATCATGCCCACGACGTCATCGCGGCGTTGCCGCCAGTCGGCGCGTTCGCGGCCCTTCAGCTTCGGCTCCAGGCGGTGCATCAGCACAAAAAAGTCGCGCCGCCGCCAGAAGTAGGTCACCATCGAACGCACCACCGCCTCCACCGTCGTCTCTAGCGGCGCGTCTTGCTGCAGCACCGTGGTGACCGCCGCGTGCAAGCCGTTCAGTCCTTCGCCGATGGCCGCGAGGTACAGCTCCTCCTTGGAGCCGAAGTAGCGGTAGATGGTGCCTTTGCCGATGCCCAGGCGGTGCGCGATATCGTCCGTCAGCACTTCGTGGAACTCGCGCTCGGAGAAGATCTCGGCGGCGCAGCGCATGATCGCCAGCCGCGTCTCATTCGTCTTTTTTCTACCGCGCATGGGTGATCCGAATAACGGAACTGACCAGTCCGTACCAGAATAAACGGCGGGCACCGCCCTGTCAACGTACCGGCCGTCCCGCCGCCCCGCCAATTGCAGCGCCTGCCGGCACATGGCACTGTGAGCGCCGCGGCACTCGCGCCGCGGAGGTGTGGGATGAGCAAGGACACGCTATCGGTCGTCGACAATCGCACCGGGAAGACGTACGAGATCCCGGTCAAGGACGGCGCCATCAACGCCATGGATTTGCGGCAGGTCAAGACGGCTGCCGACGACTTCGGGTTGATGAGCTACGATCCGGCGTTCGCCAACACCGCGTCGTGCAAGAGCGCCATCACGTTCATCGATGGCGACAAGGGGATCTTGCGCTATCGCGGCTACCCGATCGAGCAGCTCGCCGAGGACAGCTCGTTTCTGGAGGTGGCGTACCTGATCGTGAAAGGCGAGCTGCCGACGCGCTCACACCTCGACGCATTCGTGCGCAACATCATCCACCACACCATCCTGCACGAGAACATCAAGCAGTTCATCGACGGCTTTCACTACGACGCGCACCCGATGGGGATCCTGGTCAGCACGGTGGCGGCGCTCTCGACCTTCTATCCGGATGCCAAGAGGATCTTCGATGTCGAGTCGCGCAAGATCCAAACGCACCGGTTGATCGCCAAGATGCCGACGTTGGCGGCGTTCGCCTACCGGCACTCCGTCGGCATGCCGTACGCCTACCCCGACAACGATCTCAGCTACACCGGCAACTTCCTCAACATGCTGTTCAAGAAGACCGAGCTCAAGTACCGGCCCAACCCGGTGCTGGAGCGCGCGCTCGACGTGCTCTTCATCCTGCACGCCGACCACGAGCAGAACTGCAGCGCCAATGCGATGCGCAGCGTCGGCAGCTCGCACGTCGATCCCTTTTCGGCCGTGGCCGCGGCAACGGCCGCGCTCTACGGTCCGTTGCACGGCGGCGCCAACGAGCAAGCCATCCGCATGCTCACGGACATCGGCGGCCTGCAGAACGTTCCCGGGTACATCAAACGGGTGAAGGCCGGTGAGATCCGCCTGCAAGGCTTCGGCCACCGCGTGTACAAAAACTACGACCCGCGTGCCAAGATCATCAAGCGCATCGCCGACGAAGTATTCGAGGTCACCGGCAAGAATCCGCTCATCGACATCGCCCTCGAGCTCGAACGTATCGCACTCGCCGACGAGTACTTCATCTCGCACCGGCTGTATCCCAACGTCGATTTCTACTCGGGCATCATCTACCAAGCGATGGGCTTTCCGCTCGACATGTTCCCGGTGCTGTTCGCGATCGGCCGCACGCCAGGCTGGATCGCACAGTGGCAGGAGATGCTCCTCGATCCGGAGACGCGCATTGCGCGCCCGCGCCAGCTCTACGTCGGCGCCGGCCCTCGCGACTACGTGCCGGTGGAGCGGCGGACGCAATAGCGCCTCGCGGACGGCGCGCGTCTGCAGGGCTGCAACGCCAGCGGCGGTGCCGCGGCGCTGATCTACTTAGAAGCTCAGGCTGCGCTTGCGGGCGCGGAGACCGCGGCGGCTGCCCTTGTTCTTGAAGGGCCGTCCGCCTCCGCCACCATCGAAGCCGCCGCCCCACGGAGGCGGACTGGCATATGCGGATACGTCTCCCGCCTCGCCCGGTCGGCCGGGTCGCGACAATCCAAACCGGCCAGCGTCCGGACGACGCGGCCGATCCTCCGCAGTATTCACGCGCAGCTTGCGGCCATCGACCTCTTGGCCATCGAACCGCTTGATCGCCTCGGCAGCTTCCTCTTCGCTGGAGAACTCCACGAAAGCAAAGCCCCGGGAGCGACCGGTTTCGCGATCCGTGCCAATGTGGACGTGGGTGATTTGCCCAGCCGCTGAGAGCGCGGCTGCGAGCTGCTGCTCGGTCGTACGGAAATTGAGATTCCCAACAAAAACCTTAGTCGAAATGGCTCGACTCCTTTCTGTTCCAGGGCTGGTCCGATTGCATTCCTGCGGCCAACCAGCCTCGTCTTGTAGCATCTTCGGCCGCACCGCACCATAGCCCCAGGGGAAGGTGCAGCGCACCGCATCTGCGTGCTAGCAGCGTATCGGACTTGGAAGCCTGCAGCGACCAACGGGAGCGGGCCATAAAAATGACGCTGGCCGCAGGCCCTAGCGCGCGCTCATCAGATCGAAGTGAACGACGCGCTCCTTGAACCGCCAGCCGTCGGCGGTCTTGGTGAGCTGGTCCTGGTACCGAGCAGCGACGCTGACCGCCAGGCGATCGCCGCCGCGCACCACCACGACGTAGCTCTGCGCCGTGGCCTGGTCGCCGTCGACGGCAACGATGCTGTTCATCACACAGTGCTTCATCATCGGCAGGCCGTTGGTCAGTGGCAGGGTCTTGAGGAACGCTTGCAAACTCGCGCGTCCGCTGAAGCGTCCCATCTTCCCCAGGTCGAAGGCACCGTCCGGCGTGAAGAGATCAAGCCAGGCGTCAAACTCCGCGTTGTCGAAGTGGAAGCAGTAGCGCGCCATGAGCTCGCGGATCGCATCTTTCTCGTCGAGAACGCTCGCCATGCGGGTTCCTCCCGCTGCGCTTCCTAGCGCGCCACGCCCCCTGCGTGCAACCGCCTCGCGCCCATCCGCAAGCCGCCGAAATGTGCTACTGAGCCGACGCTGTGTCCGAGCCGATCATTCACCTCAAGCCGGGCAAGGAGCGGCCCGTGCTGCTCGGCCACCCGTGGATTTTTTCCGGGGCGATCCGCGATCTCGATCCGGCACTCCCGGCGGGTACTGTGGTGCGCATTCACGGTGCGGCAGGAGAGTTCCTCGGTCGTGGCTACGCCAATCCGCGCTGCGCCATCGCGGTGCGCCTGCTCACCCGGAAGGACGAGGCGGTCGATGCGCGCTTCTTCGCAGGCCGGGTCGTCGAGGCGCTGGCGTTGCGGCGCGCCGTTGTCCCGCCTGCGACGGACACGTATCGGCTGATCAACGGCGAAGGCGACCGTCTGCCGGGCTTCATAGCCGACGTCTATGGTCACGTCGTCGTACTCCAGTGCCTCACCGCCGGCGCCGCACGGTTGAAGAGCGAGATGATCGGGGCGTTGGAGGCGACGCTCTCCCCCGCTGGAATCTACGAGCGCAGCAGCGGCAGCGTGCGCCGCGAGGAGGGCCTCGATGCCGCGCAGGGAGTCGTCGCGGGTGTGGTGCCGGAAAATTCGTTCTGGGTACAGGAGGCCGGGCATCGCTTTCTGGTCGACGTGCGCGGCGGCCAGAAAACCGGCTTTTTTCTGGACCAGCGCGACAACCGCGCCCTCGTGGAGCAACTTGCCACCGGGCGCACGGTGCTCAACGCCTTCGCTTACAGCGGTGCGTTTTCCGTCTACGCCGGCGCCGGGCGCGCACAACGCGTAGTCTCGGTGGAGAGCTCCGCGCGCGCCCTCGACCTGGCACGTCAGAACTGGGAGGGCAACGGTCTCCCGTCAGCGTCCGCCGAGTTCGTCGAGGCTGATGTCTTCGAGT
>Ga0335082_10009541_pt1 | contig 10542 bp, 8 predicted proteins | sample Lox_Sample_41_FD_206718 | JGI IMG/M metagenome (GOLD analysis project Ga0335082, IMG submission 206718) | Soil microbial communities from Loxahatchee National Wildlife Refuge, Florida, United States - Lox_Sample_4.1 | ecosystem: Environmental > Terrestrial > Soil > Wetlands | place: USA: Florida...
CTCGGATAGACCGCGCCGGCGTTCTTCAAGGACGCGGGCGACCAGGAAGACTTCATAGTCCATACTCAATCCGAAGACGATCGCAAAAGCAAGAATCGGCACGATCGGGTATACGCTGCCGCTCGGCCCGTGGAGTCCGAAAATTCTGCTGCCGTGGCCTTCCTGAAAGACCAGAACCAACGCGCCGAAGGAAGCACCCACCGAGAGCAGGTTGAGCAGGATCGCTTTGATCGCCGCAAATAGAGAACGCAAACCAATCAGGAGCGCGAGCAGACTACCCAATACGACGTAAACGACCACCGTCGGCAACCGCTCTTTTACCACCGAGCCATAATCAGCATCTCGCGCGGGAACGCCGCCGACGCGCAGCACGGCGCCGGTCACGCCGGTGATTGCCGCAACATCGGAGGAGCGCACCTCTCGTACCCATCGGATCTGCTCGTTGGGTGAAAGAGTTGCGGTGGGCAGCAACTCAAGCAAGGTGGCCTGGCCATCGCTGCGAAGAAAGCTCTTGCGGATCGCCTCGGGTACATCGTTGACAGCATCAACAGAGTCAGAGAGTCCCGTGAGGGCAGGAAGAGATAAAACCTCTTCCGCCCTGGGATCACTCTGGAAGTGCTTCGTCAAGCGACTGACCGCAAGCCATCCAGCCGGCGAGAGCGGCGGAGACTGCGGCGGCAACTCCAGGATTACCCGGAGTGACTGCACAATACCCGACCGCCCCATGCTCTGAAGCGTGTGCAAAGCTTGTACCGACTCCGCTGCTTCCGGGAGAGAGTCATGATCAGGAATGCCGGGAGAGATTCTCCGACCCTGGAACGCAAGGATCAGCAGCGGAATGCCGGCGACCAGCAAGGCTGTCCACGGCCGCCCGGTGATGACGCTGCCCCAGCGCATCCAGCGCGCATTCGCGGCGCCGGGGCTGTCGCACGTTGTGGGGCGTCGGGCGGGAAGACGCATTCGTGCGGCGTTGATGCGATTGCCCAGCAGACCAAGCACCCACGGCACAATGAACGTACACAGCATGACACTAAAAATGGTTACCAGCAGGCCAGCTATGCCGATGGAGCGCAGTTCGCTGATGGGCACCGTCAACAGGGCGGAAAATCCGATGGCCACCGTCGTAGCTGAGATGATCAGCGTCCGTCCCGCCTGTCCGGCAGCGATATCGGCAGCCGGGCCGGGATCATATCCATCGGCCAGCGCTTCGCGAAACCGGCTCACCATCAGCAAGGCATAATCGATGCCCAGGCCAAGACCGAGCATCGTCGCCAGATTCTGGACCAGAATCGACAGGTGCAGATAATTCGCGAGCAGCGCCGCCGCACCCAGCGCCATCGCGATGGAAAGCATGCCAACTCCCAGCGGCAATAGCGCAGCCACGAGTGTGCCGAACGCCAGTAATAGAAGGAAGAGAGTTATCGGCATCGCTCGTTCCTCGGCATGATTGACGTCATCGGCACTGACCTTGCGGAGATCGTAGGTCAGCGGCATTTCTCCCGTGATCTCCAGCTTGATCTCGGGATATTGCGACCGAAGCTGACCTTCCATCCAGTCTGCTTTTTCCCTGAGCTTGGGTACCAGTGCTTCAATAGCCTTATCGTGCGGGTCGAGTCCGACAATGATCAGTGCCCCGCCTTCGTTCCCGGTGAAAAGGGGATCCGGCCAGTCCAGACTGGAGACGGCACCGGACACTCCAGGCATGCCGAGCAATGTACTGGTCAGGAAGGTCAACGCATCTGCGCCTTTGGCTGAATCCGGATCGGGAATGCCACTGATCACCAGAACCAGGCGGTGGGCGTATGGAGACTGGAAACGCTGTACCAGTTCCAGGTCAACTTTTTCGGCTTCTCCGCCCTTGATGTGGGCGGCTGTCTCCAGGCGACGTTCGACTCTGTAGGAAAAGGGCAGTAGCGCAAACGCCATCACGAGACCAGACATCGCCATCCAGAATCGGCGGCGAGCGGCATCATGGCCGGAGCTCAGGCTTGGCCTTACCACGAAAGATCCACGTTATTTTCAGGTTCGTCTGATAGCAATAAACAGCTCCGGTGATCGGGCCCATCCATGATAAAGGGTTAAAGCGGATATTCGTTGGGCTGTGCCTCAGCTTGATTAACGATGGGGGTGGGCGCCCCGTTTTGTTATCCGGTTTGAGAGATCAAAATGGATGGTCCGCCTGAGGGTGTAGAACTTCCGCACGAGAGAGTGCTCACCTTTCCCAATCTTCAGTCTCGCAAGCGTGCGCTGTCCGATTCTCCTATCGATGATTGCAAGGGATTTTAGGATTGGATCAGAGGATATCAGGGCCCGTTTGCGCAGTTCGGGGCAAACGCATGCATGGAGCCGTGTTCTGATCTTTGACCATTGCATGGCGCTATTGTACGGCGACGCATTCTGCTCGCCCTGAGCGAACACTGACGAAAAGCGGGCGATAGACTCATAGACCAATTGAAGGTCCGCCGGAATCGGCAGAATCGGAATCGGTGGCATGGCGCCGTCGGACATGGCCAGCAAAGTCGGCTTCGATCAGCCGCCACAACCGTTCCGACTACTCAAGGAGTTCGACCTCGAAATCGCCGCGAACGGAGCAGTTAAATTTGCTCTCCGTGACCTTGGCCAGTTTTCGGATCAATCGTCAAAGTCACAGTGTAGTATCCGCCCTGCCCAATTGGTAAAATCGGGGCGAGATCAAACGCGTGGCCACCCTGACAACTATTGCCACTTCGTGTTTTTCTGATCCTGTTGAAATTGCTAGTTCCGTGCGTTCTGGGATAATTGCTAGCGTCAAAGTGTAATCGCGGTCATCTCCAAGTGAGGAAAGCACGCCGCTGACGTGGGGGTAGCGGCGGGAAGGCATATATGCAACGCAAGAACATGCATGTCCGTAGTGTCCTGAGGGGTTCGCTCTCTTTCTTGCTGTTAACTGTCGCTGTGGCGATCGCCCAGACTCCAGGGCGCATGACCATCCAGGCGACCGCCAAGGGCACAAGCACGCAGCTCGGCAAAATCGTCAACGTGAACATTTACGTCGAGGAGTATTCCACGCAAGAGGATCGCAATACGCTGATCGAGGCCTTCAACAGTCGCAAACAACAAGGACTGGTCGATGCGTTACAGAAGATGAAGACCAAGGGGCGTGTAAGATTCGCGAGCGGAGGCGTGGGCAACGACGTCAAGTACATCATCGAATTGCCGTCCACGAGCGGACGTCGACTGCGTCTGATCACCGATCGCTGGCTTTCCTTCGCGGAGCTCTACAACTCGACTCGTTCCACGGACTACAGCGTGGGCGCAATCGAGTTGAATCTGACTGCGGACGGCAAGGGGACCGGAACGGTTCTGCCGGCCTGCAAACTGACGGTCAACAAGAAGAGTAAAGAGGTTGAGGTCGAGACTTTTCAGAACCCCTGGGACCTGACGAACTTGATGATCTCCAAAGATTGAACCCCTGCCGGGTACCGATGGGTGAAGCGAAGAGTGTCTACGACATCTGTGGCGGCGTGCGGTGTGAATAAGCGTTCGGTTCGCAGCTGTCAGCAGGACTTTTTGGCGCCGTTGGCCGTTGAGCTTCTCCTTTGAGATTTGGCGCAAGTGGGTGTCCAGGCTCAAGCCTGACGCTCTCGCCAGGTTCGTACCGGCGGAAAAGAACGGCGAGGCGACTCCTGCTCCGCTGCACAACGCCTTGCGCTTCGTCGCACGTTGACTCGGACGGCCGTATCTCCTAAGATGCTGCGGAATTTTCCCCAATACTCATGGAACTCACTCGACGGAATCTGTTGAAAGGAATTTCTGCTACCAGCGCGGCGGCTGTTGCGGCGGAATCTGTTCTCTTCTCGTCGGAATCACTTGCGACTGAATCGAGCTTGCCTTGGCCTCGGGCGAATGGGAGTCCAGTCATTGAGAGCTTGCGTCCTGTGATTGAGAAATCGCGCGATGTGCGGACGCACTACGACAAGATTCGCGAAGTGGCGAGCTGGATGGCTTACGAGGACTTGCCGCTGCCCAACCTGGCGGTGCCGTTCGGCATGGAGAAGACGCCAGATGTCGCGATGGACTTCATCATGGTCGGAACGGTGATTGATACAGCGTTCACCGATTTCAAGACGCACGTGAAGTTTCAGATGGATTATGCCGGCGAGCATCATTCGGATTCGGACGCGATGTTCGCGTGCCTGAAACGGGCGATGGACAATGGGTATCCGGTGCTGGATGGAAAGTATCTGGCGAAGATTTCGCGCGGCGATATGGAGAAGATTTTCGCCGGAAACATCGCGATGCCGATGCTCGACGAGAAGCTAGAGTTGTTTCATCAGGCGGGAGCAGTTCTGGCGGCGAAGTACGATGGTCGGTTCTACAACTTCATCAAGTCATGCTCGCCGAAGTTGTATGACAACGGGAACGGACTGGTGGAGCGGTTGGCGGCGGAGTTTCCGCGGTTCAACGATGTGAGCGAGTACGACGGGCATGTGGTCAAGATCTACAAGCTGACGCAGCTTGGGTATTGGCAGATCTATTCCGGGTTGCATGCGACGGGGGCGTTCAAACTGGAAGATGCGCAAAAGATGACGGCCTTTGCCGATTACATTGTGCCGGTGGGACTGCGGCTGATGGGAATGACGAGTTACTCGCCCGAACTGGAGAAGGCGATCAATACGTATCAGATGATTCCGCGGGATTCGCGGTGGGAGATCGAGATCCGGGCGCATTGTTTGTACGCGACGGCGCTGCTGGCCGATGAAGTGAACAAGATTCGTCCGGCGGGGGAGCAGATCATCATTCCGCAGATCGATGCGCGGTTGTGGACGCATTTTCATACGACGGAGTGGCCGCATCATTTGACTCGGACGATTATGTATTAGGAGAGCGGGCGGCAGGCTTCAGGCGGCAGGGTCTCGTCGTTAGTCGTTCGTCTTTGGTTGTTGGCCTTTCCAGGTTCGGCTCACCATGCGCATCAGATTCAGGATTGTCGACGGAGCGAGCCACAGGGCCAGTGTTATGACAAACAGAAGGCCTGCTCCCAGGCCTTCGGCTAGGGTCAATCAGAGATCGCATCGTTACTCAATTCTTACACTCACCACGTGTCGCCGCCGGCTCTTGGAGGCCAGGCTCCGGCGGCTAGGCGGATTGTTGCTATTTGGCCTGTGTGGTAGCTGTTGTGGGCTACCATCTGCCAGAGGATCGCTTCCAGCGTGTTGGACTGTTGCATGTCGCCTTCGTGGATGGATTCGACTTGGCGGTTGAGTTCTTCGCACGAAGACTGGGCCAGCTTTGCGAATTCCTGCAGGAACCACGCCAAGTCTCGTTTCAGTTTCTCCCAGTCTTGCGGCTCGGTGGGAAAGCTTTCGGCGTTGTGTTCGGGATATTTTGGTTTCTCGCCGCGGATGCGCTTGAGTTCGTAGTTCATCCAGTAATTCATGTGGAAGACCAGGCCGGCGATGGAGTGCGGGAAGCCCGGGATGCGGCGTTGCGCTTGTTCGGGAGTGATGTCTTCGACGCATGCTACCGGATCGACGTGAGCGCCTTTGCCTCGGAGTAGTTCGGTTAGGGCTTGCATGGGTTCAGTTGCCAGCGGCCAGTCAGTAGCCAGTCTTTGGTCGATGGCCCTTGGTCGTCCGTTTTGCGTCGTTTTCGATTCGGGAAATCTTTAACCACTAAGGACACTAAGGTACACGAAGGAGATTCTTTCTTCGTGAACGCTTTTCATCGGGCTCGCTTCGCTCGCTGGACAGCCGAGGCGGCTGTCCCTACGTGCGCTACTTACGTGCTATTTCTTGAAATACTTTTCTTCGAGGATGCGGCGGTGATGGAGTTCGTGGCCGGCGGCGGTGTAGGCGATGGCTCGGACACTTACTTCATTATTATTTGCCACTCCGCGGCGGAGCCATGCCGTTTCGTCGAGGTTGCGGAAGAGTGTGATCGTTGCGCGGCGGACGGCAATGTAGTCTTCGATCGCTTCCGCGAGCGGCCGGTTGCCAACCGGAGAGTTGCGGACGTAATCATCCTGTTCGAAACCTTCGATCGGAGTCTTGTCGCCCCGGGCTATGCGGAGTGCCCGGTAGGTGAAGATGCGCTCGGTGTCGCAGACATGGCCGAGCACTTCTTTCACCGTCCATTTATCGGGCGCGTAGCGGAAGTCGCCATCGGACTCGTCGCGTCCGGAGAGCAACAGCAGCATCTCGCGGCGTTGACTTTCGAGTGTGCCGATGATGTCGGGACCCCGGACGAGCGAGATGTATCGGTCATAGTAGGGCGCGTATTCGCCGGGTTCGGGACGGGCAACGGTCGGGATGACAACAGCGGACTCAGACATGTATGGCTCCTGGGTATGATTCCGTGCAACGCATGATGCGCGTACTCAATTAAGACGAACCAACGAGGCAAAAATTGCTTCGCTCGACCCTAACAAAGTTTTTGGTATCCGATTCCCGTTAGACTTGTGAACCAGGGACTGTGTTTCGATAAATCTTCTCCCTTCAGGATAACTCCCGGCTGCTGTGGAAGGATACGAGGGCGGCAAATTTTTCCGGAAACCGAAACGGGTGCGGACAAAAATCCCCAGCTCGGGCAATGTCGGCCAGAGGCGGGGCAGGCGGTCGGCGACAGTGGCAAATCCGGTTACCTTCGTGAAAATAAAGGGATTTCCACAGGGCTCAAAATGAGACGGAGGAGTACAATCGCGTTTGGTCACGAAAGTGCGGCCAAAGAACTCCTAATCCCAACAAAGGAAAGGACCCTGTTATCCCATGTGGAAGCCGACAAATCAGCCTCAGACCCCCGGCCGGCCAGCTGAGCCGGAGCGCCCAACTACGTCTACCCCCAGTGCGCCCGCGATGAGCGCGAGCGAGCCGCCAGCGGCCCCCCGGCCGGTGACGACCACGACTGCGGACCAGGCGACGATCGGCAAGTCACTTGTGATCAAAGGCGAGGTGACCGGTTCCGAGTCGTTGTACATCGACGGGAGAGTGGAAGGGTCAATCAATCTTTCCGGAAATCGCGTGACGGTTGGCCGCAATGGAGTGGTGGCGGCGAACATTAATGCACGCGAGATCGTGGTGCTCGGGAAAGTTCGCGGGAATCTGACCGCGAGCGACCGGGTGGACATCCGCAGCGACGGTTCGTTGACCGGCGACGTGATTGCGGCGCGCATCTCGATTGAAGACGGCGCGTTCTTCAAGGGCGGCATTGACATCCGCAAGGGCGGACAGCCGCAGCAGACGCAGAAGGCCAACGGCGAAGAGAAGCCGTCGGTTTCGACGAGCGAACCGGCAGCCGTGGGCGCGCGCGCCTAAGTTTTGCGCTGAAGTTTGGCGAAAGTATTAAACGGGCATCCGTTCAGGTGCCCGTTTCGCTTTTGGGGGGAGTGCTCAAAAGCGCTGAACTTCTACTGTGCCGGCGGAGCTTTTCAGATGCGTGGTGATGAGGTCGAGGAGTTGGTCGAGTTCCGGAGTGTCGGCGCCTGACTTGCGAAAGAACGATATCTTCCGTTGCGATGTGGTGAATGCGGAAGAGGCCTGATTTCGGGTCGTCACAATAGATGTTGACGGCCAATTCCACGTTGCCTCGGCGAAACCAGAGATACCATCCCCCAATCTTCCTGTCCGGTGCGGATCCGTTCGTAGTGGCTCGAGATGAGAGGAAGCAGTTCGTCGCGCAGGACGTCGCCGCCCCAGCAACAGTCGATGTAGTGGCTGGAGTCGGGGACGACTGGAGGCTTGCGGAAGGTTAGCTCGTAGGGCACGGGCGGATTTTACGTCAGGTGGGTGCGATGAGTTGGTTACGTGGTGACAATGTTCAAATAGTTGGCCGGAGAAGGCGAATAGAAAGCGCACGCTTGTGCTGAGGCCTGTTCACAGCAGTTACTCTCGGATAGCTCGTGAAGATGAGGAGACTAGAATGGATTTGGATCTGCCTCATGCCATGGCCAACAAACTTCCGCTAATCTCGCCCGGAATTCGCGCAAGACTGGAAACGGCGCGGGTCGCACGGTTGGCCACGCTGGACGCTGAACGCAGGCCCCACGCGGTTCCCATCTGCTTTGCCTGTAACGGGTCGGTATTCTATTCCGCAATTGATCGCAAGCCGAAGCGAGTGGCTCCGAATCGATTGACGCGAGTGAAGAACATTCAAGAGACGCCGCAGGTAGCATTGCTCGTGGATGAATACGACGAAGACTGGACACGTCTCTGGTACGTGCTGGTGCGAGGAGAAGCAGAGCTGGTTTCCGACCCAGCGGAAGGCAACCGCGCCATTCGCTGCTTGCGAGCGAAGTATCCGCAATATGACATGGATATGCTCGCGGACGATGCTCCGGTCCTGCGCATTACCCCTGTGCAGATCACCGCATGGGGCAAGATCTAGCGACACAACGACCCAGTCCCGGCTAACCTACAGTCATCATTCCCTGCAGTTGTTCCAGCAAAGACAACCAGCGATCGAGCGACTGCCCTCCGGGACCGAACGCCGGATCAAAGAAGACTTCGTTGGCCCCGATTTTGGCGCAGCCCCTAACATCCTCGCTGATCTGTTCGAGTGATCCCGAGAAGATCGCCCTGTCCTTGCCCAATGGCTTCTCGGAAATCTCCAGGACAGCATGAACGATCATTGACAAAGCGGATGGATCGCGTCCGGTATCTTTCGCCATTTGCCTGATGCTGGCGAACATATCCGCCATAACGGGCACAGGAAGAAAGACCGGATTCCATCCGTCGGCAAGTCTCGCCAGGCGTTTGAGCGCCGCTGGAACAAATGCTCCCAGGTAAATTGGAGGATGCGGCTTCTGCACGGGCTTGAGATTGATATAAGACTTGGGCACGTTAAAAAACGTTCCGTGAAATTCCACCGGATTCGTGGTCCAGATGGCCTTCAGCAATGGCAGAAATTCATCCGCCAGAACACCTCGTTTTGTCATGTCAGCGCCGGTTGCATCCATCTCGTCTTTGTTCCAGCCAAGACCCAAACCGACGCACAGGCGGCCGTTGGAAAGGACGTCGAGGGTGGTCAGCCGGCGTGCCAATACAACCGGGTTGTAGTAGGGAATGTCCAACACGCTGGTCCCTAGCCTGATCTTCTTCGTCTGGGCGGCTACGTAAGTGAGCGTGTCGAGCGGGTCAAGCGCTTGCTTGTAAATTTCAGGAAGGTGGCCGTCCGGCGTGCCGGGATAGGGTCTCTGCAGCTTAAGTGGATACAGTAAGCGTTCGACTGTCCACAAGCTGTTGTATCCGAGGGCCTCGGCGCGTTGCGCGACTTTCGTGACAGCTTCCGCGGTGCCGATGGGTCCGATGTTAGGCAGGGAGAAACCAATCTTCATCGCACGCCCCCTACGCAGTGATTGCGGGTATTTAACCACAGACAGGCCACAGTCTCAAAGTGGGAAACGGAGGTGCTCTAGCGGTTTGATACCGGACGGGACCTCATTGGGGAATGGTCTGATGCAACTTAGGTAAGGCCCACCCGAGAGATGTTTATGCAGGGTTGTTGGCGCAAAATCCCATTTCGCTCATCATCAGGTGGCCCAAGTCTTTTTCGCAGCGTCGCGCTGCCATATTCCCCGCGTGTGCAAAACTTGGCGGGTGGGCCGTGCTTTCGAGGCTTTGCTTTCCATTCCAACTTAGAAGCTGGGGGTCGTGTCGGCAAAACAAAAGCCGGGTCCCCCGCCATTTGTCACAGTTGCGGGTTCTCACCCATGCCAATCTAGCTGCTCCCACCCTGCTCCAAGCCAGAAGTGCATTCGAAGTTAGCCCTGCCGAAACGTCTTACGTGATGTCGGTCACTGACAGCGCACCGCAAGTGGTGTCGCATGAGTTCGTCTATTCAATCTCCGCCTCTCCGAAGAGCAACCCTCCGATTGCATCACCCCCTGAGGCCTCGCTACGAGGAGAACTTATGCTGCGAAGCTCATTTCTGACAGGGCTCATTCTGCTGCTGGCAGTACCACTCTGTGCGCAATTTAAGCCGCGCGTCGATTACGCCGTCGGCCTCTCACCCTTTTCGGTGGCGATCGGGGACTTTAATGGAGATGACCATCCGGACCTGGCAGTCGCGAACAGTGGGTCCGGGGCCGCCGGAGGCCTAAGTATTCTCCTGGGAAACGGAGACGGTACTTTTAAGCCACACGTCGACTACCAGGCAGGTCTGTTAGTACATTCCGTCGTCAGTGGGGACTTCAATCGCGACGGGAAACTCGATCTGGCGGTCGTTAATACCACGTACAACACGTTGAACATCTTGATCGGTAACGGTGACGGGACCTTCCGGGCACCGGCGTCTTACTCGACTGGCACGACCTCGGAATGGCTGGCGACTGCAGACTTCAACGGTGATGGCAACCTCGATATCGCCACGACAAACTATGGGCCCGACTATTCCAGCGGCAGCGTGTCGGTCTTCCTTGGCAACGGCGACGGCACGTTTCACGACGACGTGGAGTACAGCGCCGGAGTCAACCCCTTCGGCGTGATGGCTGCAGACTTCAACCACGACAACAAGATCGATCTCGCTGTTGTTTGCAACAACGGGTACTACGGCGTCTGGGGTCTGCTG
>Ga0335082_10009542_pt1 | contig 10541 bp, 8 predicted proteins | sample Lox_Sample_41_FD_206718 | JGI IMG/M metagenome (GOLD analysis project Ga0335082, IMG submission 206718) | Soil microbial communities from Loxahatchee National Wildlife Refuge, Florida, United States - Lox_Sample_4.1 | ecosystem: Environmental > Terrestrial > Soil > Wetlands | place: USA: Florida...
GCCTTGCTGCGTCTTGAAATGGAACTTCACCCAATAGCGCTCGCCTCGCTCGTTCCAGAAGCTGTACGTATGACTACCGTAGCCGTTCATGAACCGGGGGCTGAGCGGCAGTCCGCGATCGGAAAACAGAATGGTGACCTGGTGAAGGCTTTCCGGGCTCAGCGACCAAAAGTCCCACATCGCGGTTGTACTGCGAAGGTTCGTTCTGGGATGGCGCTTTTGGGTGTGAATGAAATCGGGGAATTTCAGAGGATCGCGAACAAAGAAGACCGGCGTGTTGTTGCCGACCAAATCCCAGTTGCCTTCCTCTGTATAGAACTTGATCGCGAATCCACGAACGTCTCGTTCGGCGTCCGCCGCGCCCAGCTCGCCGGCGACAGTCGAGAAACGGATCAGCAGATCCGTCTTCTTCCCAACCTCCGCGAAGAGTTTCGCGCGCGTGTATCTTGTGATATCGTTCGTGACCGTAAGCGTGCCAAAAGCGCCCCAACCCTTCGCGTGGACCGTACGCTCTGGAATACGCTCGCGGTTCTGATGGGCGAGCTTCTCGAGAAGTTGATAGTCTTCGAGCAAGACCGGGCCTCGTGGCCCGGCTGTGAGGCTGTTCTGGTTGTCGGCGATCGGTGCGCCCGCGCTCGTAGTCAATGAGTTCATGAAAGTTCCTTCGGTTTCTCGATTAGACGGCTACGCTACTAGAGGCAAACGTCTCTCCATTCAATGCGCACACGCTACGGAATGTCGACCGTTTAAGCTGAATCGCTTGGACATCGGCCTTCAACGCTGACCCACTCGATCGAAACAAGCGCATGGTCGGAATTCCGACACGAGGTCGAAAAACACGACATCTCCACTGCTGCGGCGGACTTTTCGGTACCCGATAACGGCCAACAAGTAAAGGATTGTGGATCATTTCAGGCCGTGATTGCTTGTGGACTCATGATTGCCACTTAAGGCGCGAGCGGCGGGAATCGCTTTCAAAACCTCTGTGGACAGGAAGGCGACCGCCGTCCTGGGCCGCGCGAGTGCGTGCGGAGTTCCCGCGCATAGACCGAGAACGGACAAGGAGAACTGAAATGGCGACAGCAATCAAAGATGCCAACCAGTCGAAAGATATGAAACAACCGAAGCCGCTACCGGCGCCGAATAGTGACTTCTACGATCTCGTCGACACTTTGAAGCCCGAGGAACTCGCGCTAGTGAAGCAGGTCCGCGCATTCATGGAGGCCAAGGTTGCGCCGATCATCAACAAGTACTGGGCTGATGATGCATTTCCATTCGAATTGATTCCCGCATTCAAAGAGCTCAACATCGGCGGGCTCGGCCTCGAGGGATATGGGTGCAGGGGGGGAAGTCAGAAACTATTTGGCTTCGTCATGATGGAGCTGGCGCGGATCGATCCATCGTTCAGCACGTTTTTTGGGGTGCACGACGGCCTGGCGATGGGTTCCATTTATCTCGACGGATCGGAAGAACAGAAACGGAGATGGCTGCCGCAGATGGCGCGCCTCGAAAAGATCGGCTGTTTCGGCCTGACCGAACCCCTGGTGGGCTCGGGAGCAGCCGGCGGACTTACGACCACCGCGAAACGCGAAGGTGACACCTGGGTCCTGAACGGAGAAAAGAGATGGATCGGCAACGCTCCATGGTGCGATCTTTCGATCATCTGGGCACGCGATCTGGCGGACAACCAAGTCAAGGGCTTTATCGTCGAGAACAAGACCACGCCCGGCTTCAGCGTCGAGAAGATCGAGCACAAGATCGCCCTCAAGGTAGTGCAGAACGGCCACATCACCCTTGAGGATTGCCGCGTGCCGGAAGCTAATCGCCTTCAAGCCGGGAACTCATTCCGCGACACCGCTCGCGTGCTGCGCATGACGCGATTCATGGTCGGGTGGATGGCGACAGGGTGCCAGATGGGCGCCTTCGAACACGCTGTCAAGTACTCCCAGGAGCGGCTGCAATTCGGAAAGCCGATCGGTTCGTTTCAACTCATGCAGGACCTTCTTGCCAAAATGCTCGCCAACATCACCGCTTGCCAATGCATGCTGCTTCGCCTGGCGGATCTGGACGACGAAGGCAAGCTTACGGACCAACACGCGGCGCTTTCCAAAGGATTTTGCACCGCCCGAAGCCGCGAGACGGTCGCATGGGCGCGCGAGCTGTTTGGCGGCAACGGAATCGTGGCAGACTACAGCGTCGCGCGTTTTTTTGCGGATGCCGAAGCGCTGTACTCCTACGAAGGCACATTCCAGATGCAAAACCTGATCGTTGGGAAGGCGATCACGGGTTTCAGCGCCTTCGTATAGGCAACAGCTTCGAAACAGGAGACATCCATCGATATGGCTTCACCAACAGCTCAAATACTCGAAAACGTTTTGTACGAAAAGAAGGGAGCCATCGCCTATGTGACGGTGAATCGACCCAAGGTGCTCAACGCTCTCAATCACCGAACGTGGGCCGACTTGCGGACCGCTTTCGAAGACGCGCGGGACGACGCTGAAGTGCGCGGCGTCATTCTGACTGGGGCGGGCGATAAAGCCTTCATCGCTGGCGCAGACATTTCGGAACTCGCTCACGTCAGTGCAGTAGAAGCAGAACAGTCCAGCAGCTTCGGGCAGGGGGTGCTGAATCTCATCGAGAATCTCGGTAAGGCGGTGATCGCAGCAATCAACGGCTTCGCGCTCGGCGGCGGCTGCGAAACCGCGATGGCTTGCACTATCAGAATCGCCGCTGAGAGTGCAAAATTCGGCCAGCCCGAAGTGAAATTGGGCCTTCTTCCCGGCGGTGGCGGCACGCAGCGTTTGCCCCGGCTGGTGGGGAAGGGCCGGGCCCTTCAGATCATTCTATCCGCGGAGACGATCAGCGCGGCGGAGGCTTATCGCATCGGCTTGGTCAACGAAGTGGTCCCCACCGCAGATCTCATCTCACGCGCCGAAACGATCCTGAAACAGATCTTTGCCAATGCTCCGATCGCCGTTAAGTACTCCCTGGAGGCGGTGAACAAGGGATTGGAAACGAGCCAGGCTGAGGGTTTGGCCCTGGAAGCTTCGTTCTTTGGTCTCTGCGCCGCGACTGAAGACAAGAAGGAAGGCACGTCCGCCTTTCTGGAAAAGCGAGCGGCGCAATTCCAAGGTCGGTGAAGTGTGGCGTCCAAGGAGACTCTCATGACAAATGAAAACATCTTTTCGGGATTGAAGGTCGTGGACCTGTCGAGCTTCATCGCCGGGCCCTCCGCCGCGGTCATCCTGTCTGACTATGGCGCCGACGTGATCAAGGTTGAGCCTCCGACCGGTGACACGTGGCGAATCGGGTACAAGCTTCCACCGCAGCCGCGATCCCACGACAACTATCCCTGGCATCTGAACAATCGAAACAAGCGCGGACTGTGCCTCGATCTAAAATCTCCGAAGTCGGCGGAGATTCTGGAGCGCCTCGTCACGTGGGCAGACGTGCTCATCGTCAACACGCCGCATCCGGCGCGTAAGAAGTTAAAGCTGGAGTACGAGGACGTCGCGCAGTGGAATCCCCGGCTGGTTTATGCGGACCTGACTGGTTACGGCGAAAAAGGCCCCGACGCTAGCCTCCCAGGGTTCGATATCACAGCTTACTGGGCTAGGTCCGGCTTGCTGTCACTAACGCGGGATGCGGGCGCTCCGCCCACTCTCCCCCCATCGGGAAGTGGAGACCACGCCACGGCGGTTACGCTATTTTCGGCGATTGTCACGGCTCTCTACCGGCGCGAGCGCACCGGAAAGGGTTCGTACGTCACCACGTCGCTCCTCGCTGCGGGAGTCTGGTCCTGCGGCGTCTTCGTCCAGGGTGCGCTTTGCGACGCTACGTTCTTCCCTTTGCATGATCGGTTGAAACCACCGAACGCACTCATCAATATATATCGGGCTTCGGATGATAACTGGTTTGTGCTTGTCCTTACGCCCGACCATTGGCCGGCTCTGGCGAAAGGAATTGGACGCGCGGATCTATTGACGGACCCGCGATTCGCCGACCCGAGAAATCAAGGCGAAAATTCGGCGGATCTCACGACGATTCTGGACGAAGTGTTCGCATCGCAACCGATGTCGCACTGGGTGGAGGCTTTTGAACAAGGTCACATCATATTCGGTGCCGTGCGGACTCCCAGCGAAGTCGTCAAAGATCCGCAATTGCGAGAGAACGACATTGTCGTCCCACTTGAGGGAGCTGGAGGGAATCTCAAGTTCACGATCAGCAGCCCAATACAGGTGCACGGCGTTCCCAAAGTGCCGGCAAGGCGCGCTCCGGAAATCGGCGAACACAACGAGGAAGTTCTCAAGGAACTGGGATTCGGGGCGAACGAGATCGAAGACTTGCGCGAGAGCGGCACGCTCGGGATGACAGTCGAGCGGGCAAAGGCGAGTTGAGAATCATGCCAAGTGCCGCACATGTCGAGACAATCCGGCGAATTGCCTCCACTCGAATGCCCACCAGGTGGGGCGTCTTTCAGACGCTGGCGTTCGAACGTCAAACGCCCGGAGGGAACAGGCCGGTCGAAACGGCGCTCGTAATGACGATGGGCGATATTATACGGGGCGCCCCGTTGGTGCGAATTCATTCGCAGTGCCTCACCAGCGAGGTGTTCGGATCGCTTCGTTGCGATTGCAGCGACCAATTAGAGATCGCGATGCGAGCGATCACGGACGAAGGATGCGGCCTGCTCATTTATGAACATCAGGAAGGGCGCGGCATTGGGTTGATGGCGAAGCTGCGGGCTTACTCGCTACAGGATGCCGGCCTCGATACAGTCCAAGCCAACGAGGCGCTTGGTTTCATGGCGGATTGCAGGGGCTTCGGCTTACCGGCCGCGATCCTGCGTGACCTCGGCGTCAACCGCGTCCGGCTTCTTTCGAATAATCCCGCAAAGAGTCGGGCCTTGGCTGACGCCGGTATCGAGGTTGTTGCTCAGGTCCGCTGCGAAGCTGTGGCCAATCCTCACTCGCTGAGTTACCTACGGTGCAAAAAAGACAAAATGGGACACACATTGGGTCTCGCAGCGAGTACTCAAGGCGACCCCCCATTTGCAAATATCGAAACCGCCGTTGACGAGCTAAAAGCCGGACACATAATCGTAGTGGTCGACGACGAAGATCGCGAAAACGAAGGCGACCTGACCATCGCGGCAGAATTGATCACGCCGGATGCCATCACTTTTATGGCGACTCACGGCAGAGGCCTTATCTGCCTGGCGATGGAAGGCGGGCGGTGCGATGAATTGCAGCTTCCGCCGATGGCCCCAGATAACACGGCCTTAGGCGGCACGGCTTTCACTGTATCGATCGACGTGAAGGGGCGGGGCGTCACAACCGGCATCTGTTCCTATGATCGGGCGCAAACGATTCGGGCCGCTGTTGATCCCCGCAATTGCGCAGAGGATTTCGGCAGGCCGGGACATGTGTTCCCGCTGCGTGCCCGCGACGGGGGCGTCCTGGAGCGGCGTGGTCAGACGGAAGCTGCGGTCGATCTTGCGCGCATTGCGGGACTGTATCCAGCGGGAGTGATCTGCGAGATTGTCAACGATGACGGTACAATGTCGCGCCTTCCGGACCTCATCCGCTTCTGTCGGAAACACAACCTTGTCATGGTCACGGTTGCGGATCTTGCACGGTATCGATTGGAAACGAGTGACGAAGAATCGCTGGCGCTTTTGAACGCTCTGTGTGCATAAAGCTTGAAACGCGAAAGGAAGAGAAATGAGTTTAGTTCAGCCTGTTGAATCACGACGTGCACGCCGCGGCACTTCTCCGGTGGGCCGCCTGTTCATTCTCGATCTCGGCGGCGGCCACGTGTTTTCTATGAACCCCGATGGCTCTGGCAAGGAAATCCTCGTCAGCGACTGCCCTTGGCCGGATGGCATCGCGGTGGATATCGATGCAGGTCACATTTACTGGACCAATATGGGCAGCTCTCCCAAGGTGAACGACGGCTCGATCGAGCGCGCCGGCCTCGACGGGCGGAATCGAACCACAATCGTTTCCCAAGGAGCGACGTTCACGCCCAAGCAGCTTCATCTGGATAAAGAGAACGGCAAGCTGTATTGGTGCGATCGCGAGGGAATGCGTGTGATGCGGTCGAATCTCGATGGCTCGAACATCGAGACTCTGGTCCAGACGGGAGTAGGCGACACGGATCGCGTCGACGCGACGAAGTGGTGTGTAGGAATCACGCTTGATCCCGAGTGCAAGCAAATCTACTGGACCCAGAAAGGTCCCGATGACGCGGGGCTCGGCCGCATCTTCCGCGCGAACATCGAACTTCCAAAAGGTGAGACCCCTGTCAACCGCAGCGACATCGAAGTCTGGTTCGACCACCTGCCGGAGCCGATCGATCTGGAATTCGATCTTACGAATCGAGTCATGTACTGGACCGATCGCGGAGATCCGCCGCGCGGCAACACCGTCAATCGCGCGCCCGTGGATCGCAAGCCGGGCGCCCCGGAGATAGTGTTTACCCATCTGATGGAGGGTATCGGTATCTCGCTGGATGTTCCGCACAATCGAATGTTCATGACCGACCTTGCCGGCTCGCTCTATACCTGCACGCTGGACGGATCGGACAAACAAATGTTGGCCGCCGCCCAGGGCAACCTTACCGGCATTGCATACGTTGAGCTAACCCAAAAGGAGAAATGAACGATGTCCTCAGAAAAACCTATTCGCCGAATCGCCATTGTCGGTACTGGAGTCATCGGTGCAAGCTGGGCCGCGGAATATCTGGCGCACGGCTTCGATGTGGTCGCAACGGATCCGGCGCCAAACGCGGAAGCGAACCTGCGAAAGTACGTGGACGATGCGTGGCCGGCACTGACTGAAATGGGGCTTTCACCCAAAGCATCGCGAGAGCGGCTGAGTTTCACTCTCGATATGAAAGCAGCTGTTTCGCAGGTGGATCTCGTGCAAGAGAACGGACCCGAGCGGCCGGACTTCAAGATCAAGCTTTTTGCCGATATCGACGCATCTACACCTGTCGATTCGATCATCGCGTCGAGCTCGTCGGGAATTACCATGAGCGTTACGCAGTCGGCCTGCAAGCATCCCGAGCGCTGCGTCATTGGGCATCCCTTCAATCCGCCTCACATGATTCCGCTTGTGGAGGTGGTGGGCGGCGAGAAGACATCGCCGGAGACGGTTCAGCGGGCCATTGAGTTTTATGCATCGATCGGCAAAAAGCCTATCCATCTTCGCAAAGAAGTGGTCGGCCACGTAGCGAATCGGCTGCAGGCCGCCCTCTATCGCGAAGTAGTGAACCTGATCCACCTTGGCGTGCTGAACGTAGCCGACGCCGATACAGCCGTTTCCTGGGGACCCGGGCTGCGCTGGGGTGTAATGGGTCCCAATATGCTGTTTCATTTGGGTGGCGGTGCCGGCGGGATCAAGCATTTCATGGATCATCTTTCAGGCCCGCTCGCGACGTGGTGGAAAGACCTGGGCAGTTTCATGGAATGGCCGGATGGCAGCAAACAAACAATCATCGATGGAGTTATGCAGGAAGCCGACGGCCGCACTCTGGATCAGTTAGCGGAAACCAGGGATGAGGTGCTGCTAGGACTTCGCCAGCTTCGTGCGAAGTACACCGAGGCGCCGGCTCTGGCGAAATAAGGAGGTCTGACAATGCGCGAGACCACCCCACGGGTCGTCATTGTTGGCGGGGGCTTTGGCGGCTTGGCTGCCGCTAAAGCCCTCAAAAACGCTCCCGCGAGCGTTGTCTTGATAGACCGGGCCAATCATCACTTGTTCCAGCCGCTTCTTTACCAGGTGGCGACCTCGGTATTGGCGCCGGGACAAATCGGTTCGCCGATCCGCGGGATTCTGGGCAAACAGCGGAATACCGCGGTTATCCTCGGCGAAGTGGCCGGAGTGGATAAAGATGAGAAACGCATCTGGGTCAACGTCACCGACCGAAGATGTGTGCCGGTCCCATACGACTTCCTCATCCTGGCAACCGGCGTCACTCACAGCTATTTTGGTCACAACGAATTCGCGGAATTCGCACCGGGGCTGAAGAATCTGGCAGACGCTGTTGCAATTCGAAACAAGATATTGCAGGCATTTGAGCAGGCCGAGGCCGAGGAAGACCCCGTGCGACACCGCGACCTCCTCACATTCGTTCTGGTGGGAGCCGGGCCCACGGGTGTAGAGATGTCCGCCGCGATCGCCAACCTCGTGCACAACACACTTAAGTCCGAGTTCCGCCGCATCAATCCCGAGTCGGCGCGAATTATCCTGCTCGACATGGCGCCCCGGGTCCTCGGGTCGTTTTCCGAGACTATTTCCCACGCGGCGAAAGAACGGCTCGAAAAGTTGGGTGTCGAGGTCCGCCTGGGACATGGAGTCGATCAGATTGACGGGGATGGCGTCATTGTCGCGGGCGAGCGCATCTTCAGCAAAACTGTCATTTGGACAGCGGGTGTGGCCCCATCGCCGGCCGGCAAATGGCTCAACGTCGGCACGGATCGGGCAGGGCGCGTGCGAGTTCAGCCCGATCTGTCGGTGCCGGACCATCCGGAGATCTTTGTCGTCGGCGATACCGCCTCACTCGACCAGGATGGCAGGCCGTTGCCGGGCGTTGCGCAAGTCGCCATGCAACAAGGCCGGTACGCCGGACGATTGATCTGTCGGCGAATTACTAGCCATCCAGATCCGCCACCGTTTCGCTATTTCGACAAGGGCAACATGGCCGTAGTCGGCAAAGGCTTCGCCGTCCTGCAAACCGGCAAGGTGCATATGAGCGGCTTCCCGGCATGGCTCGCGTGGGCCGGAGTGCATCTCCAGTTTTTGGCGCAGTCCAGCCTCCGCGTATCCGTATTCGTGCAGTGGGTGTGGACTTATTTGACGGGACAGCGGGGCTCCCGCCTCATCGTAAACCACCACGGGGTCGAACCGGTGAAGCCGACAATTGCACGAACTCCGGAAGTGCTCACAGGATTTAACAAGTGAGCCCTGGGAAATTCCGATGATCCATAGTCACTCTTTGGGCCGCGCCGCGCGATATTACCGAGAGCGGACCGCGCTGGCGTCCGCCGGGACACGCTCGACCTTTCGGGAACTTCACGATCGCGTTGCAGCCATTGCCGCGTCGCTCAAGGGCCTCGGCCTTGGAGTAGGAGACCGGCTGGCCATCCTGCTCCCGAATGAAGCCGAGTACATCGAGTTGGTGTATGCCTGCGCCTGGCTCGGCATAATCGCGGTTCCGCTGAACACGCGGCTATCGTTGCCGGAAATCGATCACATACTGGCCGATGCAAGCCCGCAAGGCCTGATACGCCACTCGTCAATGCCCGCCCCTACGGTGAACCTCCGATGGCAGCGCGTCCTCGATCAGGAGCCTTTTGTTGTGAGCGGCGATTCCTACCCTGATCCTATTTACGACGCCGATGCCGTTCTGGCCCTTATCTACACGAGCGGTACGACCGGGCGTCCTAAGGGAGCCGTCCTGACACACGCGCACATTCTGGCGAATGTCCATCACTTCAACTACTGGATGCCTCACACGGAGGGAGGGACGTATCTTCACGCGGCCCCGATGTTTCACATCGCCGATTTCCCGATCCTCTTCGCGGCGCCGGCCTTTGGCGTGTGCCAGGTGACGATACCCAAATTCAGCCCAAGAAGCTTCTGCGAAACAGTGGAACGGGAGCGCGTTACGAATACCATCCTCGTGCCGACCATGATCAATTTACTGGCACAATTCCCGGACCTCCAGAAATACGACTTAAGCAGTCTGGAGGGATTGGGGTACGGAGGATCTCCCATGGCCCCTGAACTCATTTGCCGAACCAGAGAGGTTCTGCCGAACGTGCCGCTGCTTCAAGTTTACGGTTTGACCGAAACAGGTTTTCTCACAGGTCTTACGAACGATGAGCACACGGAAGCCCGGCGCATGTCTTGCGGACGGAGCTGTCCCGGTATTGATCTGCGGGTGGTGGACGAGTCGGGGAAGGAGGTTGAAGTCGGGGATCATGGCGAATTGGTAGCTCGCGGCGCAAATGTCATGCGGGGCTATTGGAAGGATTCGGAGGAAACGGAGCACGTTTTCCGAGATGGACTGTTTCGTACTGGAGACATCGGTCATCGGGATGCCGACGGTTACTTCTACATCCTAGACCGATTGAAGGACATGATTGTAACGGGCGGTGAAAACGTCTACTCCGGCGAGGTTGAAGCAGTCATTTACAGCCATCCCGCAGTTCGGGAGGTGGCGGTCTTTGGAATACCGGATCCTCAATGGGGCGAGCTAGTGATGGCCAGCGTCGTGTTGAAGCCGGATCGGGCGCTCAGCGCAGATGATTTGATCGTATATTGCCGGCGATCCCTGGCCCACTACAAAGTGCCGCGCCGCATCGAGTTCACGGAGGCGGAGCTGCCGAAAAGCGGCACCGGCAAGATTCTCAAGCGACTTCTGCGCGAGCGTTTTTGGGTACACCAAGAGCGCGCTGTGAGTTGACGCATAAGACTGCCTGGTATTCATAAACCTCCAAAGGAGTTTCAGAAAATGGCAAGTAGTCAAGACAG
>Ga0335082_10009543_pt1 | contig 10540 bp, 8 predicted proteins | sample Lox_Sample_41_FD_206718 | JGI IMG/M metagenome (GOLD analysis project Ga0335082, IMG submission 206718) | Soil microbial communities from Loxahatchee National Wildlife Refuge, Florida, United States - Lox_Sample_4.1 | ecosystem: Environmental > Terrestrial > Soil > Wetlands | place: USA: Florida...
GCGCCGCCCGCAGGGGGGCGGGTTGGACGTGAAAGGCCGGCCGGCGCTATAGTGCGCTGCGGTATCGGGAGACGAGAAATGGCGGATTTCCCGCGGAAAACCCTCGAGGATTGGCAGGCGCTCGCGGCGAAGGAGCTCGGCGGCACCGCGCCCGAGAGCCTCGTCTGGCAGACGGCCGAGGGCATCGCGATCAAGCCGCTCTACACGCGATCCGATCTTGAGCGGCTCGAAGGCGTTGAGACGCTCCCGGGCTTCGCGCCCTATCTCCGCGGCGTGCGCGCGACAATGTACGCGAATCGGCCGTGGACGATCCGGCAATACGCGGGCTTCTCGACGGCGGAGGAGTCGAACAAATTCTACCGCGAGAATCTGAAGGCGGGGCAGATGGGCCTCTCCGTCGCCTTCGATCTCGCGACGCACCGCGGCTACGACAGCGACCATCCCCGCGTCGTCGGCGATGTCGGCAAGGCCGGCGTCGCGATCGACACCGTCGAGGACATGAAGATCCTCTTCGACGGCATTCCGCTGGAGCGCATGAGCGTCTCCATGACCATGAACGGCGCTGTGCTGCCGGTGCTCGCGGGATTCATCGTCGCGGCCGAGGAGCAGGGTGTGCCTGCGGCGAAGCTCCAGGGGACGATCCAGAACGACATCCTCAAGGAGTTCATGGTCCGCAACACCTACATCTATCCACCGGGCCCCTCGATGCGGATCGTCGCTGATATCATCGAGTACACCGCGAAGCAGATGCCGAAGTTCAACTCGATCTCGATCTCCGGCTACCACATGCAGGAGGCGGGGGCGACCTGCGTGCAGGAGCTCGCCTTCACCCTCGCGGACGGGCTGGACTACGTCCGCGCGGCGCTCTCGCGCGGCCTCGGCATCGACGAGTTCGCCCCCCGGCTCTCGTTCTTCTTCTGCCTCGGCATGAACTTCTTCATGGAGATCGCGAAGCTCCGCGCGGCACGGCTGCTCTGGGCGAAGCTCATGAGCGAGTTCAACCCGAAGAACCCCGCGAGCCTGCAGCTCCGCACGCACTGCCAGACCTCGGGCGTGAGCCTCACGGAGCAGGATCCCTACAACAACATCATCCGCACGACGATCGAGGCGATGGCGGGCGTGCTCGGCGGGACGCAATCGCTGCACACCAATTCCTTCGACGAGGCGCTCGCCTTGCCGACGCCCTTCTCCGCGCGGATCGCCCGCAACACCCAGCTCATCATCGCCGAGGAAAGCGGCATCACTCACGTCGTCGACCCTCTCGGCGGCAGCTACTACGTCGAGAGCCTCACGCACTCCGTGGCCTCGGCCGCGATGGACCTGATCAAGGAGGTCGAGGCGCTCGGCGGCATGACGAAGGCCGTCGAGCAGGGCATGCCCAAGCTCCGCATCGAGGAGGCAGCGGCGCGGCGCCAGGCACGGATCGACCGCGGCGAGGAGACGATCGTCGGCGTCAACAAGTACGAACCGGAGGAGACGCCCGCGGTAAAGCTCCTCGACATCGACAACACGCGGGTGCGCGAGCAGCAGATCGCGCGGCTCAGGGCCGTGCGCGCCGCGCGCGATCCCGCGCGCGTCAAGGCTGCCCTCGATCACCTCACCAAGGCCGCGTCGAGTGGGCAGGGGAACTTGCTCGCGCTCGCGGTCGAGGCCTCGCGCGCCCGCGCGACCGTCGGCGAGATCTCGGATTCGCTCGAATCCATCTTCACTCGGCATCGCGCGACCGTCCGCTCGGTCTCCGGTGTCTACGGCGCGCTCTACGAAGGGGACGAGGGCTTCAAGCGGATACAGCGCGAGGTCGAGGCCTTCGCGCGCGCGGAGGGTCGGCGCCCACGCATTCTCGTGGTGAAGCTCGGGCAGGACGGCCACGATCGCGGCGCCAAGGTGATCGCGACGGCTTTCGCGGATATCGGCTTCGATGTCGATGTGGGGCCGCTCTTCCAGACGCCAGAGGAGGCTGCCCGCCAAGCCGTCGAGAACGATGTCCACGTCATCGGCGTCTCGACCCAGGCCGCGGGACACAAGACGCTGGTTCCGGCGCTTATCCAGGCGCTGAAGCGCGAGGGCGGCGACGACATCCTCGTGATCTGCGGCGGCGTGATCCCGCCGCAGGACTACGAGTATCTGCTCCAGGCCGGCGTCTCCGGCATCTACGGCCCCGGCACCAACATCCCGCTCGCCGCGAGCGAGATCCTCGGCCTCATAGCCAAGCGTCGGATGGCCGCATAGCAGCAGAGCGGGCGCGGGCTGTCATCGGCGGCCGTTCCGCGCTATCTATCCCGCCGATGGCCATCCTCTTTCTCATCGTCTTCATCGACCTCGTGGGTTTCGGGTTGGTGATTCCGCTGCTGCCGTTTTACGGCGAGGCGTTTCGCGCCGAGCCCGGGACCGTGACGCTGCTGCTCGCTACCTACTCCTTTGGCCAGTTTCTGATGGCGCCGGTCTGGGGCAGGCTTTCCGACCGTCACGGACGAAAGCCGATATTGCTCGTGAGTCTTGGTTTCTCCGTTGCCTCCTATCTTTGGCTCGCCAACGCGAGCGCGCTCTGGATGCTGTTCGCGGCGCGGCTGCTCTCGGGCGCGGGCGCCGGCAACATTACCGCGGCACAGGCCTACATCGCGGACGTGACGCCGCCGGATCGCCGTGCGAAAGGCATGGGCATGATCGGCGCGGCCTTCGGCTTGGGCTTCACCATCGGTCCCGCCATCGGCGGCTTCATCGCCGGCGATCATCCCGGCATCGCCGAGCTCGCGCAACCCGCCTTCGTCGCGGCCGGACTCTCCGCGCTCGCCCTGCTTCTCACGCTCGCACGTCTTCCCGAGAGCCTGCCGCCGGAGTCGCGCGCCGGCATTTCGCGGCCAAGGCGCCTCGCGCTCGCGCGCGAGGCTTTTCGTCGCCCCGCGCTCCGGCAGCTCATCATTCTGCTCTTTGTTACCATCGCGGCCTTCGCGGGGATGGAGAGCACCTTCGCGCTCTGGGCCGAGCGTGCCTTCGGCTGGGGCCCGCAGACCGTCGGCTACACATTCTTTTACGTCGGCATCGTGCTCGCGGCGATGCAGGGCGGCCTCGTCGGCAAGCTGGTCGAGCGCTTCGGCGAGGCGCGGCTGGTGACGGCGGGAGCGGGGATCATCGCGCTCGGTCTCATCGTCGTGCCGCTCTCGCTTCGCGTGCCGCTGGTGCTTGTCGCGATGGGATGCCTCGCGATCGGCATGAGCCTCCTCAATCCCTCGATCAACGGCCTCCTCTCGCTCCACGCCGCCGCCGACGAGCAGGGCGGTATTCTCGGCGTCGGACAATCCGCCTCGAGCCTCGCCCGCATCGTTGGCCCCGCGGTCGCGGGACAGGTCTTCGATACGCTCGGCAGGAACGCGCCCTATTTCCTGAGCGCTGCGCTCATGGTCGGCGTGACGCTGCTCGCGCTGCGCATCCCTCGCGCGCGTCCCGCGATGCCGGAGGGAGGCGCCGCGTGAGAGACATGCGCCGGGGCGGCACGAGTCCTCAGTCGAGTGTCGGCGACAGCCGCAGCGAGCTGCGTTCGCTTGCGCGCCTTGCGCCTTATCTTTGGCCGAAAGACGCGCCCGATTTGAGGCTCCGCGTCGTCGTGGCGCTGCTTTTCTTGGCGCTCGCCAAGGGCATAAATGTCTTCGTTCCCATCCTCTACAAGCGCGCGGTCGACGCGCTGACGCCGGGGGTCGCGACGGTCATCGCGGTGCCTGTGGCGCTCATCGTTGGGTATGGGCTAGCCCGCGTGCTGGCGCAGGTGTTCGGCGAACTCCGCGACGCGGTCTTCGCCAAGGTCGGACAGCGCGCGGTGCGCCAGATCGCGCTCAGGACTTTCCGGCATCTGCATGGCCTCTCGCTGCGCTTCCACCTGGAGCGGCAGACCGGCGGCCTCTCGCGCGCGATCGAGCGCGGCATCCGCGGCATGGATTTTCTTCTCTCCTACATGCTCTTCAGCGCGATCCCGACGGTGCTGGAGGTCACGCTGGTGGCGGGGATTCTCTGGCACTTTTACGACTGGGATTTTGCCGCCGCCACCTTCGTCACGGTCGTGCTCTACGTGATCTTCACGTTTGCGGTGACGGATTGGCGCGTGAAGTTCCGCCGCGAGATGAACGACCGCGACAGCGAGGCCAACACCAAGGCGATCGACAGCCTCCTCAACTTCGAGACCGTTAAATATTTTGCCAACGAGGAGCATGAGGCCCGCCGCTTCGACGGCGCGCTCCAGGCCTATGAGAAGGCGGCGGTGAAGAGTCAGACCACGCTCGCCTTCCTCAACGTGGGGCAGGGCATCATTATTGCGGCGGGCCTCGTCGTGGTGATGCTCCTGGCGGGCCAAGGGGTTGCCGCGGGGCATCTCACCGTCGGCGATTTCGTGCTGGTGAACGCCTATCTCGTGCAACTTTACATGCCGCTCAATTTCCTGGGCGTCGTCTACCGCAATATCAAGCAGTCGCTCATCGACCTCGAATCGATGTTTCGCCTGCTCGACGTCGAGGCGGAGATTGCGGATGTGCCGGGCGCGCCGCCGCTCAACGTCGATCGCGGCGAGGTCGTCTTCGATCGCGTCTCCTTTCGCTACGATCCGCGACGACCTATCCTCGAGGACGTCTCCTTCCGCGTGCCCGCGGGCGGCACCGTCGCGATCGTGGGGCCGAGCGGCGCAGGCAAATCCACGATCTCGCGGCTCCTCTTCCGCTTCTACGACGTGGACGAGGGGCGCATTCTCATCGACGGGCAGGACATCCGCGGCGTGACGCAGGAGAGCTTGCGCCGCGCCATCGGCGTGGTGCCGCAGGACACCGTCCTCTTCAACGACAGCATCCGCTACAACATCGCCTACGGGCGCCCCGGCGCTGAGCAGACCGAGATCGAGAAGGCTGCGCGGCTCGCGAACATCGGCGATTTCATCGCGAAGCTCCCGGACGGCTACAAGACGCCCGTGGGCGAGCGCGGTCTCAAGCTCTCCGGCGGCGAGAAGCAGCGCGTCGCCATCGCTCGCGTCGTGCTGAAGGCGCCGCGCATCGTGGTCTTCGACGAGGCGACCTCCGCCCTTGACACCAAGACCGAGCGCGAGATCCAGGACAACCTCGAGGCGGTCTCGCAGGACCGCACCACGCTCATCATCGCGCACCGGCTCTCGACCGTCGTGCACGCCGACGAGATCCTCGTCCTGGAGCATGGCCGCGTGGTCGAGCGCGGCGATCATCCAACACTGCTGGCGAAAGGCGGAGTCTACGCCTCGATGTGGGCGCGCCAGCAGGAGGCGGCCCGCGCCGCCGAGCTCGCGGAGGTCGCGGATTGAGCCATGCCGACCGCATCGCCCCTCCCCCCTCGAGTGGGAGGGTAGCGAGAGGGGCGCCACAGGCGGGATACTTTGGCCGCTCCCGCGGGGCGCCCCACAACCTCATCGATCCGCGACGGGCTATTATCTAGGACATGGGGGCAGCGGCGATCGACGTTTCGGAACTCTCTGGCGCGGTCCGCCGCGGCGACCGCCGTGCGCTTGCGCGGGCGATTACGCTCGTGGAGTCGACGCGCGGGGATCACCGTCTCGCGGCCGAACGGCTCCTGGAGGGTCTCGCGAAAGGGGCAGGCGAGCGCTCGGTCCGGCTCGGCATCTCCGGCGCGCCCGGCGTCGGCAAATCCACCTTCATCGAGGCGCTCGGCCTCCACGTGATCGAGGAGGGACACCGGCTCGCGGTGCTGGCGGTCGATCCCTCCTCGAAGCGAGGCGGGGGCTCGCTCCTCGGCGACAAGACGCGGATGGCGGAGCTGGCGCGGCGCGCGGAATGCTTTATCCGGCCTTCGCCCACGGGCGGTGTCCTCGGTGGCGTCGCGCGCCGCACGCGTGAGGCGATCCTGCTTTGCGAGGCGGCGGGCTTCGACATCGTCCTCGTCGAGACCGTCGGCGTCGGCCAATCCGAGACGGCGGTCGCGGACATGGTGGACATGTTCCTGCTGTTGCTGGCGCCGGGCGCGGGCGACGAGTTGCAGGGTCTCAAGAAGGGGATCGTCGAGCTCGCCGATCTCATCCTCGTCAACAAGGCCGATGGCGACTTGAAGGCGGCGGCGACACGCGCCGTCGCGGAGTATCGCCACGCGCTGCATCTGCTGCGCCCGGCATCGCCGCAATGGTCGACCGAGGTTCGTGCGGTCTCCGCGCTCACGGGCGAGGGAATGGCCGGAGCCTGGGAGATGGTGGAGCGGCATCACGCTGCGATGGAAGCGAGCGGCGAGCGCCTGCGGCGCCGAACAGAGCAGGCGCGCGCCGCACTCTGGCGCGAGATCGGCGAGGGACTCATGGAGGCGTTCAGGACCGATGCGGCGACCGCTCCGCGGCTCAGAGAGACCGAGGCGCGCGTCGCCGCCGGCGAGGAGACGGCGCTTGCGGCCGCCCGGCGCCTTCTCGAGGCGTTCTTGCAGCGAGGCCGTTGAGCACGCGGCAGAGCCGAATTGCGGGGCTTTCGTGCATGGCCTAGAGTGTCGTCGACGTTTCGACCGAGGCCGCTCGTCCGGAGGTCGCGGGACGACCTCGTGGGGGCACAATCGAAGGCTGCTTCATCGGTGGCTGGAGGCCTCGCCAAAAAAGGAGGCATCAATGCAAGCGAGATTGTTGAAGTTTTGGGCGCTGCTGCTGGGGGTCATGGTGCTGGCAGCGCTCGATGCGGGCGCGGCACGGGCGGACACGATCAAGATCGGGCATTCGACCTGGGTCGGCTACGGCCCGCTCTACATTGCCCGCGAGAAGGGCTTCTTCAAGGCGCATGGCGTCGACGTCGAGCTCGTCAAGGTCGAGAAGCCGACCGATCGCTTCCCCGCGATGATGGCCGGCAAGATCGACCTGATCGCGAGCACGGTCGACACCGCGCTCATCTACATGAAGACGCCAGACCAGTTCCAATACGTCGTGGCGATCGACGATTCCAACGGGGGTGACGGCATCGTCTCCACTAAGGACATCAAGACCGTCGCCGACCTCAAAGGCAAGAAGGTCGCCTTCGCGCAGGGCTCGGTCTCGCAATTCTATCTCGATGTGCTGCTGGACAAGGCCGGCATCAGCGAGTCCGACCTGACCGCGATCGACATGGGGCCGGGCGATGCCGGCACTGCCTTCATCGCGGGCAAGGTCGATGCGGCCGTCACTTGGGAGCCGCATCTCACCAAGGCGAAGCAGAGCCCGAACGGCCAGATCCTGATCGACAGCTCGAAGACGCCGGGCCTCATCACGGACGTGCTGATCGCCGACAAGGATTGGGTCGCCAAGCACAAGACCGAGCTCAAGGGGATCGTCGCGGCCTGGAACGAGGCAGTCGCCTATTACAACGCCCATCCCGATGAGAGCATCGCGATCATGGCGAAGGGCGTCGGCGGCTTCCTCGAGGATCCCAAGGAGTTCAAGGAGACCCTGACGGGTATCAAGTTCTACGGCGCCGCCGAGAACAAGACATTCTTCGGTACCAAGGACAAGCCAGGCCCGCTCACCAACACGGTGCAGCAAGCGATCGACATCTGGACCAAGCACGGCAAACTGCAGGTGAAGACGACGCCGGCGATGCTCATCGACTACGAGTTCGTCACCGGCTGATGCGGTCCTTCATCGAGGCGTATTGCGCCCCGAAACAGGACATCCCACGGCGCGTTTACCTCACGGTGAGCGCGCTCGTGGGGCTCGCGCTCCTCGCGGGCTGGTGTGCTCTCGCCTATAGCGGGCTCGTGCGGCCGGATTTCCTGCCCACGCCGGTCGCAGTGGTCAAAGCAGCGATCAAGGGCATCGAGAGCGGATCGCTCCAAGTCAACACGCTCTTCTCCCTCGGCGAGATCATGGCGGGCTTCGTCCTCGCCTCGATCGTCGCGGTGCCGCTCGGCATCCTCATGGGAAGCTTCAAAGTGGTCGAGGCCGCAATCGAGCCTGTGACCAACTTCGTCCGCTACCTGCCCGTGAGCGCGCTCATCCCGCTCCTCATCCTCTGGGTCGGCATCGGGATCGAGGAGAAGATTTCCGTGATCTTCATCGGGACCTTCTTCCAGCAGCTCATCCTGATCGCGGACGTCTCGCGGCTGGTGTCGCACGATCTCCTCGACGTCTCCTATACGCTGGGCGCGTCGCGCCGCACGGTCGTGACGCGCGTTCTCATTCCCGCGACCATGCCCGGCGTGATGGATACGCTGCGGGTGACGCTCGGCTGGGCCTGGACCTATCTCGTCGTCGCGGAGATCGTCTCCGCCGACAAGGGCCTCGGCTACTTCATCATGAACTCGATGCGCGGCCTCTTCACCGACCGCATCTTCCTGGGGATCATGGTGATCGGCCTCCTCGGCTTGCTTACGGACCAGCTCTTCAAGCTGGCGAAGAACCTGCTTTTGCCCTGGGCCGCCGGCCGTTAGGCTGCAACGCGAGGACCGCATGCTCAGAACCGGCGAGCAGTACTTGCAATCCCTGAAGGGCGCCGCGGGACTGAGCGGTCGGGTGATGCAGCGCTGAGGAAGATGCGGGTGGGGCGGCGCGCGAAGCTGGTGATCGACAATGTGGCGCTGCGCTTCGAACCGAAGCGCGGGCCGCCTGTGACGGCTCTCGACAACATCTCGCTCGAGGTCGGCGAGAACGAGTTCTCCGTGATTGTCGGTCCTTCGGGCTGCGGCAAGACGAGCCTGCTGCGCCTGGTAGCGGGTCTCATCAAGCCGACGGAGGGCGCGATCTTTCTCGACGATGCCCAGGTCACGGGGCCCGGCAAGGACCGGGGTATGGTGTTCCAGTCCTATACGCTCTTTCCCTGGCTCACAGTGCAGGACAACGTCGAGTTCGGCCCGCGGATCGCCGGCTTGGCGCCAGAAGAGCGCCGCGACATATCTCGGCGCTTCCTCGCGCAGGTGGGTCTCACGGGATTCGAGCGCGCTTATCCAAAGCACCTCTCCGGCGGGATGATGCAGCGTGTGGCGCTCGCGCGCGCGCTCGCGAACGATCCGGAGATTCTACTGATGGACGAGCCCTTCGGCGCGCTAGACAGCCAGACGCGCGCACTCATGCAGGAGATGCTGCTGGAGATCTGGCAGCGCTCCAGCAAGACCGTGCTCTTCATCACCCACGACATCGACGAGTCGATCCTGCTCGGCGACCGCGTCTACGTCATGACCGCGCGCCCCGGTCGGATCAAGGAGATGGTCGAGATCGACATCCCGCGCCCGCGCACCGTCGACGTCCTCACCAGCCCCGAATTCATGAGCATCAAGCGCCGCATCATGCACTCGATCCACGAGGAGGCGACGAAGGCGCTGGGGTGATCCTTGCCGCTTCCGCAGAGCCAGCCATCGACTTATATCGAACCGCGGTCATGGACGCGTTCCTCTGCGCGGCGGCGGAATCCGCGGCGTTGCGGGAGCATCGCAGACGTCGGCCGCGATCCGCGGGGCCTCGGTGCGGACCATGCCGATGTCCTTGAGAATCTCGTCGGGTAGCTCCCGGAAATAGCGCTCCGCGTGCCGCTGTCGGATTCGCGAGGCCAGGCGACGCCAGAAGAGCCCCAATCGCTTGGCGAGGACTGCAGTGAGATATCGGAGCGACCAATGAAATGGCGGTGACTTTTCGGCGTTGCGGGTTGCGACGGCGGAGGCGCTGCGCAAGGTCGTCACTCGCGTCGCCGTCCTCGATCGCGCGTGCCCGTTCATTTTCCCACGCATCTCTCACTCCCACTTGAAATCGCGAGGGCGACCTCTGTCGCTTCGCGATCCCCAAACTAGTGTCGGTGAGCCGGCACGACTACGCCGGGAGAATCCATAAAACGACAATTCTCGTTCGGCGACGCGCTCGATGCGCGTGCAGATCGATATTTTTGCGATCCAAAGGAAAATTTATTTATCGTTTGATCACATTGGCGTGATCTTCGTCGCGCTTTCGACGACGTCGATTGTTGCGCCGCCTCTGCTTTATCGGCGCGACCGCGGCGATTCGCCGAAGGGCCGGTCGACCATCCGCCGCTGCTCCGGCGTAAGCGACCGATAGAGTGCTTCCAACGGCTGGCGCGTCGCCTGGAGGCCGTCCAAGCGCGTCTGCAGGAGTTTTTGGGTGCGATCGCGGCGCTGGAGCGCCGTCAGGTCCGAGCCCGGTGCGATGGTGTTCTCCGCACAGGCTTGCCGCTGCTTGCCGGCCGCGTCCAACATCGCTCGCTGATAAGCGTCCCATAGCGGCTGCTGTTGCGCCGTGAGGTCGAGCTCGGCGCCGAGATAGGCGAGGAAGCCTGCCTCGCGGGCATAGCGCTCCCTGCAGCGCTGCTCCGGCGTCGTTCGGACAAACCGCTCCATCATGTGGCGCCGCCAATCGCCCATTCCATGTCGCATCGGCCCATTCGATGGGGGATCGGAAGAGGTTACCGATGCTGGCGTGTTTGGCTCCGAGGCCGGGGACTCCTGACCAAATGCCGCCGCCGCGAGAAGGATGAGGCCGACGGCCAAGCTGATACCGGGCAGCCATCGCTCCAGTATTTGGCGCTCCATGACGAACCCCATCAAATCCGCTCCCATAAGGCCATAGGCGGCGACC
>Ga0335082_10009544_pt1 | contig 10539 bp, 8 predicted proteins | sample Lox_Sample_41_FD_206718 | JGI IMG/M metagenome (GOLD analysis project Ga0335082, IMG submission 206718) | Soil microbial communities from Loxahatchee National Wildlife Refuge, Florida, United States - Lox_Sample_4.1 | ecosystem: Environmental > Terrestrial > Soil > Wetlands | place: USA: Florida...
GCGAGTGCCGCGCGCTGACCAACATTACCGGCAACGGCATCGCGGCGATCGTCGTCTCGTGGTGGGAAGGCGAACTGGACCGCGCCAAGCTGAATAAGGCGATGGGACGGGAGGTCGATACGTCCCGCCTCGCGCCGGAAGGGATCGTCGCCACCGACTGATCCGATGCGATCGCCAAAACGAATGCGGGCCCGCAGCAATGCGGGCCCGCAATTTTTTGTCCGACGAGCCGATCTAGGCGAAATACTGGCCGCCGTTCGCCGACAGCGTCGAGCCGGTGATCAGGCCCGATCCGTCGGCGGCCAGGAACACCACGCAGCGCGCAATCTCCTCCGGCTCGCCGAGCCGGCCGATCGGGATCAGCGGCAGAATGCTCTTCTCCAGCACGTCCTTCGGCACCGCCTGCACCATTTCCGTATTGATGTAGCCCGGGCAAATGGCGTTCACCGTGATGCCGGCGCGCGCGCCTTCCTGCGCCAGCGCCTTGGTGAAGCCGAGTTCGCCGGCCTTGGCGGCGGAATAATTCGCCTGGCCGGCCTGGCCCTTCTGGCCGTTGATGGAGGAGATGTTGACCACCCGGCCGAACTTGCGCTCGCGCATGCCTTCCCAAACCTGACGGGTCATGTTGAACAGCGAGCCGAGATTGGTGGTGATCACCTGCGTCCACTGCTCGGGCTTCATGCGGTGGAACATGGCGTCGCGGGTAATGCCGGCGTTGTTGACCAGCACTTCGACCGGCCCGAGCTCGCCCTGCACCTGTTTGACGCCTTCGGCGCAGGCCTCGAACGAGGAGACGTCCCACTTGAACACCGGGATGCCGGTCTCGGCTTTGAATTTCGCGGCGGCCTCGTCGTTGCCGCCGTAGTTGGCCGCAACCTTGTAGCCGGCAGCCTGCAGCGCCTTCGAGATGGCCGCCCCGATGCCACGGGTGCCACCCGTAACCAAAGCAACACGAGACATGACTTCGTCCTCCCCGACTCTTTTTTGACCGCGAAGCCCGGGTCACGCCCGCGCCGACGGCTTGTTCGCGACAGCTTAAAGACGTTCATGGCCGGGACAAGCCCGGCCATGACCGAAATATTAGTAGTATCAGGCTATTACCGTTCGACGCACATGGCGATGCCCATGCCGCCGCCGATGCACAGCGTGGCGAGACCCTTCTTCGCGTTGCGCTTCTGCATTTCGTAAAGCAGCGTCACCAGAACGCGCGTGCCGGAGGCGCCGATGGGGTGACCGATGGCGATGGCGCCGCCGTTGACGTTGACCTTCGAGGTGTCCCAGCCGAGGTCCTTGTTGACCGCGCAGGCCTGCGCGGCGAAGGCCTCGTTGGCCTCGATCAGGTCGAGATCTTCTTTCTTCCAGCCGGCCTTCTTGAGCGCGGCGCGCGAGGCTGGGATCGGCCCCGTCCCCATGATCGAGGGATCGACGCCGGCCTGCGCCCACGACACGACGCGCGCGAGCGGCGTCTTGCCGAGCTTGGCGGCCTCGGAGGCCTTCATCAGCACCACCGCTGCGGCGCCGTCATTGATGCCGGAGGCGCTCGCCGCGGTGACGGTGCCTTCTTTTTCGAAAGCGGGACGCAGCTTGGAGATCGATTCCAGCGTCACGCCTTTCTTCGGATATTCGTCGGTGTCGACGACGATATCGCCCTTGCGGCTCTTGATAAGGACCGGAACGATCTCGTCCTTGAACTTGCCGGCCGCCATCGCCGCTTCGGTCTTGTTCTGCGACGCGACGGCGAATTCGTCCTGCATCTGGCGGGTGATCTGCCACTGCTTGGCGACGTTCTCGGCGGTGTTGCCCATGTGATAGCCGTTGAAGGCATCCCACAACCCGTCCTTGATCATGGTGTCGATCATTTCGAACGCGCCCATCTTCACGCCCTGGCGCAGATGCTGGGCGTGCGGCGCCATGCTCATCGATTCCTGGCCGCCGGCCACGACGATCTCGGCGTCGCCGTTGGCGATCTGCTGGAATCCAAGCGCCACCGACCTCAGGCCGGAGCCGCATAGCTGGTTCACGCCCCAGGCGGGGCTCTCGACCGGAATGCCGGCGGCGATGGAGGCTTGCCGCGCCGGGTTCTGACCCTGACCCGCGGTGAGGATCTGGCCCATGATGACTTCGTTGACGCGGGCCGCTTCGACGCCGGCACGCTGCATGGCCGCCTGGATCGCCGTCCTGCCGAGTTCATGCGCGGGCAAGTTCGCGAACGCCCCATTAAACGCGCCGACCGGGGTGCGGGCGGCGCTGACAATGACGATATCGTCCTTCATCCGAAACTCCTTTTGGCAAGCGGTGGAGAGGCACAGCGGCCTTTTGGCGTTGCCGCATCCTTGGCCGGGCGGGAACCCCTGTCAACAACGGGCGGGCGCAAGATACCAGCCAGAAATGGTGGTTTCTTGACCTTTCTCAAGGAATGCCGCATTGCCCATCGATCCTGCCGCGATGCCACAAAAACGGTGGCCCGCACAAGCATAAACCGGCTATGCTCAAGTCCTGGGCAGGGGCAGTGCGACCATCATGACAGACGAAAAAGAGCCAATCACAATCAAAAAATACGCCAACCGGCGGCTATATAATACCGGGACCAGCGCCTATGTGACGCTCGAAGATCTCGCCACCATGGTCAAAGACGGCGAGAACTTCGTCGTTTTCGACGCCAAGTCGGGCGAGGACATCACCCGTTCGGTGCTGGCGCAGATCATCTTCGAGCAGGAGAACAAGGAAGGCCAAAGCCTGTTGCCGATCGCCTTCCTGCGGCAGTTGATCCGCTTCTACGGCGACAGCATGCAGATGCTGGTGCCGCGCTTCCTCGAACAATCGATGTCCTCGCTCACCAGCCAACAGGGCAAGCTCCGCGAACAGATGGCGCAGGCCTTCGGCGGCGTCGGTTTCGGCGCCATGGAAGACCAGGTGCGGCGGAACATGGAGATGTTCGAGAAGACCTTCGCCATGTTCGCGCCGTTCGCGCGCGGCCAGGGCAGCAAGGCCGAAGAAAAGCCGCACGGCTCGAGCGGCGAAATGGACGACCTCAAGCGCCAGCTCGACGAACTGCAGAAGCGGATCGATAAGCTCGGAAACAAGGAATAGCAGCCTGTCGGCCCCGCGCAGGCGGGGATGCCGACACTATGCGCTCGCCGCGTGCGGCTTGAGCCATGGCCGCTCGTCGCTGGCAAGCCCGCACAAGGCGCCTTGCAGGTAATCGCAGTGCCACTCCGCCAGCAGCTGGGCCGCGTCTTCGTCTTGCACCCATTCGGCGACGGTCTTGAGCCCGAGCCGGCGTCCGAGGTCGATCAGCGTGTGCACGAAGGCGCGGTCGTCGTCGGACTTGACGATGTTCTGCACGAAGGCGCCGTCGATCTTGACGATATCGACGCCGAGCTTGCGCAGATTGCGGAACGAGGTGTGGCCGGCGCCGAAATCGTCGATGGCGATACGGCAGCCGAAGTCCTTGACCCGGGCGACGAAGCCGCGCGCGTCGTGCAGGTCCTGGATCGCCGCCGTCTCGGTGATCTCGATAATCAGCCGCTCGGCGGCGTCCGAATGGGCGCGCAGCAAGGCGCCGAGCCCCGCCCACCAGTCGGGATCGACCGCCGAGCCGGGCGAGACGTTGACGCTCGCCTTGAGATCCGGCGCGGCGGCGAGTTCGCTCACCACCAGTTCGAGCACGCGGTAGTCCAGCATGCGCATCAGACCGACGCGTTCGGCCACCGGGATGATCTCGTGCGCGTGAGCCAATCGGCCGTCGGGCCGCTGTACACGCATCAGGCATTCGTAGAAGGCGATCTTGCGGCTCCTGGTCTCGGCCACCGGCTCGAAGGCGAGCGCGATGCGCCGCTCGTTGAGCGCGGCGACGATCTCGTCGGTGGCGCGGACGCTGTCGCGGCGCAGCGCGTCGCGTTCCACGTTCGGCCGATAGGCGACGAAGGAGCCGTGCCGCTTGTGCCGCGCGGCGTGCATGGCCTCGAGTGCCCGGCTCAGGACTTCCGGCACCGTGCGGGCGTGGCGCGGCGCGGTGACGCCGCCGATGGTCACCGTCGCCGCCACCGGGCCGGCGGCGGTCGCAACCGTCTCGTCGCGTACGCCGGCGAGCAGCCGCTCGGCGGCGACCTCCAGCTCGTCGGCCGTGCAGGTCGTCAGGATGACGCCGAATTTGTTGCCCGAGAAGCGGCCGAGGAAATCTTTGCCGCGCAACCGCGCACGGATGCGTTTGGCGACCTGCGCGATCACCTCCTCGGCTGCGTCGTAGCCATAGGACTCGTTGAGGTGCGCGAGGTGGTCGATCGAGACCAGCATGAAGCCGAGTGAGCCGCGGAAGCGCAGCGCCTCCTCGAGCTGGGCGCCGAGCACCTCGGTCAGGTGCACGCGGTTCATTTCGCCGGTTAGCGCGTCGTATTTGGCGAGCTGGGTGAGCGCCTCTTCGCGCGCGTGCCGCTCGGGGATGGCGCGCACCACGCCGATGGCGCGCACGGGCGCCCCATTGCTGCCGGCAAACCAGCGGCCGGTATCCTCCAACCAAATGGTCTCGCCGTTGCCGCCGCGAAAGCCGTATTGCACCTGGAAGGCGACGCCGCCGCCGCTATCGCTCTGGCCGGAACGGGTGACCGCGTCGAGCCGGCTGTGCCCATCTTGCGCCTCGACGTGCTGCGCGAAGGCGCGTCCGCTGGCGATCTCGGCGGCGGCGGCGATGCCGAGCACTGCGGCGGCGTTGCTGCTCCACGTGAGCGCGTCGGTATCGAGCCGCCATTCGTAAACGGCGTCGCCGACCGCGTTAAGAATCTCTCCGGCGTTGGGTTGCTCGATTCGGGTCACGCTCGCCCCATTCTGGGAACGCCTCGTCGCGCCGGGCGTTGTCTGCGGGATGAATTCGCGCCGAAGTTATGGGGAAAATTTAAACAATTCGACAAAGCACGGGGATCAGCCGGATTCAGCGCGGCTTTTGTAAACGGCACAACGCTTGCGACGACAAAGGTGAACACGGTCTCTTTGTCCCGAATCGAGACAGCCCATGCGGCTTGGCGAGATCAAGCGAGTGACGACCCGGCCGGCGGCTTTCACGCCGCGCGACCCCGCGCCCGAGGCCGCCGAACAGCCGGTTCCCGGCCGGGCGCTGATCGCCGTCACGCCAACCGCCGGAGCGTACGAGCCGTCTGCCGCCTATCGGCACGCGCCGTTCCTCGCCCAATTGCTGGCGATGCGCGATCAGCATCCGCAGACGCGCGCGCGCCGGCGCGCCGAGCCTGACGTTGCGATCGCCGCTTACCGCAGCGCCGCCGCGCTGATGCGGTTCGGCTAGCGACTAGGCCGTGTGCTCACAAATCGAGATTGTTGGGTAGCGGCCGATCAATGACCGCTTTACTCCCGAACGCGGGCATTCGTCAGTGCGGCTGACATGACCGCTATGGGCCAAGAGCAGACTCGACGGTGAAAACGGCCATAACCTCAACGCCGCAGCAGGACGAAAAGCAACGCAGCCGCGAGCAATGCGGCGACGCCCTGCCAGAATCGCACCGGGTGGCGCTCGTACAACGTCCGTGGCCGGCCGATCGCTACAGGCGTGCGCGCCGGCCCGGCCTCCATTTCCACCGCAAACTCGATGACGTCGCGAAACCGCTCGGCCGAATCGATCGCGACCGCGCGCGCGAGCGCCGCCTCGAGCCAGGCCGGCAAATCCGGGCGCAATGCTGAAAGCGGCGTCGGCCTGTTCCGGCGCGGCGGACTGGTGGCGTCGGCATTGCCGTAAGGAAATTCACCGCTGTACGCGCGGTACATGGTGACGCCGAGGGCATAGATGTCGGTCGCCTCGTTGCCGGCTTCGCCGTCGAACATTTCCGGCGCCATATAGGCGCGAGTTCCCGGAATACTCGCCGGCGCGGTCTCTTCCCATCCAGGCACGCGCACAACCCCAAGGTCGATCAGCTTCAGCGAACCTGTCGATTCGAGGACGACATTGTCGGGCTTGATATCGCGATGGATGATGTCGGCGCGATGCAGCGCTGCTACCGCGCGGGCGAGCTTGATTGCAATGTCGCGCCCTTCCTCTAGGGCGAGCGCCGGGCGGCGCGCGAGCCGCGTTTCCAGAAGCTCGCCCTGATAGTATGGCATGACCGTGTATAGAGCGGTCTGCCGTCCAGGCGGCAGTTCGATGACGCGGCCGACCCAGGGGCTGTTCACACGCGCGCCGACCCACGCTTCGCGCGCGAAGGCCGCCCGGTAGGCCGCCACAGCGCCGAGCTGCGGTTTGGGAAATTTCAGCACGACCTCGCCGCCTTCGATGTCGTCGACCGCAAGATAAAGGCTGGTAAAGCCGCCTTCGGACAAGAGAGCCTTGAGTAGGAAGCCGTCGACCGTCTCGCCGGCAATCGGCACCGGGATGATCGGCAATCGCATCAATGCGGCGCTGATATCGGCCGAGCCGACCGGCGGCAGCGCGACGACGTCGAGCACCATGGCTGTGCAGTTGTCGGTACTACCCGATTGCAGAGCGGCGACCACCAACGCACGCGCCGTGTCGTCGGATGCAGAACGCTCCCGTAGAATGTCGGCTATGATCTCGGCCGGCAAAAATCCGTGCACACCGTCGGTGCACAAAAGTAGCCGGTCGTGCTGCGTGATGGGTTGGCTGGCATAGTCCATGCGCACCTCTTCCTCGACGCCCAGCGCGCGATAAAGAATGCCAGAACTGCCCGTGCCGCGGTCCAACGCGTGATCGGTGGTGAGACAGATCAGGCGTCCGCCGCTGAGCCGGTAGGCGCGCGTGTCGCCGACATGGAGCACATGCGCAATGCGTCCGCGCAGGACCAGCGCGGTGAAGGTGCATCCCATGCCTGCCAGATTCGGATCCTGCCGGCTAAGCGAATGAATCCAGCCATTGAGCGAATTGACGACCTTCGCGGCAGCGTGCCGCACTTCCATGGTTTCCGGCAACTCGCAGAATCCGTCGAGAAACCCGCGCACTGCGGTTTCCGCCGCAACACGGCCGCCTTTGGCTCCGCCGATGCCGTCCGCGATCGCCGCGGCCACATCCTGGCGCGGCACGGGAAGTTCGGCGCCGAATACGGCACCGGCGAAATCCTCGTTGCGTTCACGCGGCCCGGTCTCCGAGAAAAAGCCGATGCCTGCTTTAACGCCGGGCGCCCGTTCAACCATGGCGGCTCCGATCGCCGCGCTGCAGATCGGTCGAGATCGTCGCACGCCGGCAGCTCACACGACGATCGGATGAGCGCAGCCTCAATTCGTTTGCTTGCAACGATGATAAAAGAAAGCGCCGCCGGTGCTCGAAGCAACGATAATCGTCAAATCTCCCGATTTGCGATCGAGCGTGTAATTGCCGCCGTCTTTGGCGTCGTGCCATGTGATCGTGGCCTCGCCGATCCGCGCCGGATTGGAGTCGACGGTATTGCGGCGGTAATCGATCTTGATCTGCCAATTCGCCCCGCTCACCGGATTGGTGCACGTCATCGCGGTCGGACCGATTTGCGCGTTGGCGAGCGACACGATCGCGCCCATCGCCAGCGCGAAAACGATTACCGCTTCTGCTCTCACGTGAATCATCGTAACACCTGCCTGCCGTAACTCGTTAGAGAAGAGAGCATGCCACAACGGCAATCCGACGCACGCCCTGGCGCCGTCTATTTTTTGCGCACGCCGTTCTATTTTTTAATCGCACCGAAGAATTGGTCAGGATTATTGACGTATAAATTGTAGCTTTTCCAATCCACTACCTCGCCAACGGAGATGGCATAATTTTTGCGCCGGGTTTGCCGTCGTTTGCGGCAATTTTTTCGTCGACATCGCGAGAGCGGGGGGAAGACCTATGGCATTGGTACCATCACCACAATGGCTCGATACCGGAAATAACGCGTGGCAGTTGGCGGCAGCAACCTTCGTCGGCTTGCAAAGCATTCCCGGACTGACGATTCTCTACGGCGGCATTGTCAAAAAGAAATGGGCGATCAATTCCGCCTTTATGTCGATCTACGCATTTGCGTCGGTCCTCGTCGTCTGGGTTCTGTTCGACTACAATATGGCGTTCGGACCGCAATGGTTCCCATTCCTGGGCACGCCTGGTTTGGCAACATCGGCGGTATTCACGACAGGCCAAGCAACGATCCCGGCGGCCGCATCGGGCATGCCGGCACTCACCTTCCCGATGGCGACGCTGATCTTCTTCCAATTCGTGTTCGCAGCCATCACCGTCATCATTCTTGCCGGCTCCGTCCTCGGCCGCATGAACTTCACCGCGTGGATGATCTTCTGCCCGGTATGGATGACGCTGGTCTACACCGTGGGCGCGTTCAGCCTGTGGGGCGGCGGCTGGCTCGCCGGCATGGGTGTGGCCGACTTCTCCGGCGGCTACGTCATCCATCTTGCCGCCGGCACGTCGGGCTTCGTCGCGGCCTGGGTAATCGGTCCACGGCTGCAAGCCGACCGCGACCATTTCCCACCGAATAGCCTGCTGATCACGCTCGCCGGCGCTGGCATCCTGTGGCTCGGCTGGAACGGCTTCAACGGCGGCGATCCCTATTTCGCCAATGCCGACGCGGGCGCGGCAGTGCTCAACACCAACACCTGCACGGCGGTTGCTCTGCTGGTCTGGACGTTGATGGACAAGATGGCCTACGGCAAACCGTCAGTGCTCGGTGCGGTTAATGGCATGATCGCGGGCCTGGTGGCGATCACGCCGGCCGCCGGTTATGTCGACGGCTGGGGCGCCATTATCATCGGCATCGTTGCCGGCATCATTCCCTGGCTGGCGATGAACAAGCTGCAGAAGGCCAAATTCATGATGAAAGTGGACGACACGCTGAGCGTATTCTCCACCCACGGCGTGGCCGGCCTCACCGGCGGTCTGCTTACCGGCATCTTGGCCAATCCGGCCATGCTGATGTACATCGGCACTGACAAGGAAGCGCCCGGCGTCAACATCACTGGCTGGCTCTACGGCAACGCCGGTCAATTCCTGCTTCAGGCAGAAGGCGCGGCGTTTATCATTGTCTACAACGTCATCGCGACTTTCATCATCCTAAAGGTCATCGGCTTTATCGTGCCGCTGCGCATGGATGACGCGACGCTGAAAGTCGGCGACGATGCAGTACACGGCGAGACAGCCTACGCAATCGGGACGGAGGGCGAATAAACACCAGGCCCGACCGGGCTTCCCATTCCTACTTAGGGTCCGCGGCTAACTCCTGTTCTCGCGGACCCTGACGGCCTCAAAGGCTGATCCCCGCTGGGGCCGTTCTTTTTGTGCCCCGCTTCCTCTAAAGCGCGGAATGCCAATTTAGTCCGCTTCGGGTCATAAGCGGAAGTGATGCGCTTTAACGTCAATGTCCGCTTAACCCCCCCGAAACATTACATTCGGCGCCGGCAATGAATTAATTGCCTGCCGCTTTAACAGTCCTGGCACTAGTACCCTAAGGCGCAGCCGTCCTTGCGCGGGTCGGAGCCGGCGACCAGCACGCCGAGATGCCAATCGATCTTGATGGTCTGCGCGCCGCCCCACGGCGTCGGCGCCGCGAGCACCGTATGGCCGCGGCGGCGCAGGCCTTCGATGGTGGCGGCCGGCGTGCCGGTTTCGACGTCGGTAACGTCGCCGCGGAAGAAGAAACGCGGGGCATCGATCGCCTGCTGCACGTCCATGCCGTGGTCGACCATGTTGGTGACGATCTGCACGTGGCCCATCGGCTGATAATCGGCGCCCATGACGCCGAAGCTCATGTCGCAGCGGCCGTTCTTCATGGCGAGCGCCGGAATGATGGTGTGCAGCGGCCGCTTGCCGGGGCCGAACTCGTTGGGGTGGCCGGCTTCAAGCGTGAAGCACTCGCCGCGATTGGTCAGTACGATGCCGGTCTTTTCGGTGCAGATGCCGGAGCCGAAATGCGAGTACAGCGTGTTGATGAATGATACCGCCATGCGGTCGCGGTCGACCACCGTGAGGTAGACGGTATCGGTGCCGGGCGTCGGCGCGCTCGGCAATTTGCTGCGCCGGTCCATGTCGATAAGCGAGGCAAGCTTCCTGGCGAAGCCCTTGTCGAGCAGGTCCGGCACTTTGGCGCGCATGAACGACGGCTCGGCGACATGCGCGTCGCGGATCGCAAAGCCAAGGCGCGCGGCTTCCAGCACCAGGTGAAAGCGTTCGGGTCCGACGGGATCGAGCGCGGCGAGATCGAAGTTCTCCAGGATGTTGAGCATCGCCAGCGCGGTGAGGCCTTGCGCGTTCGGCGGAATCTCGAGGAGATCGAGCCCGCGGTAATTGGTCGAGATCGGCGTCACCGCCTCGCCGCGATGCGCCGCAAAATCCTCCATGGTCAGAAAGGAACCTTCGGCGGCAACGGTCGCCACCATATCGGCAGCGATGTCGCCTTCGTAGAAGGCGCGCGCGCCTTTGGCGGCGATGGTCTTGAGCGTCGCGGCCAGCGCCGGAAAGCGGATGACGTCGCCCTCCTGCGGCGCCTTGCCGTCGAACAGATAATGTTTGGCGATCGTGCGCCCGGTCAGGTAGCCGGTGTCGTGCTCCCAGTCCCAGGCGACCCGCGC
>Ga0335082_10009547_pt1 | contig 10538 bp, 11 predicted proteins | sample Lox_Sample_41_FD_206718 | JGI IMG/M metagenome (GOLD analysis project Ga0335082, IMG submission 206718) | Soil microbial communities from Loxahatchee National Wildlife Refuge, Florida, United States - Lox_Sample_4.1 | ecosystem: Environmental > Terrestrial > Soil > Wetlands | place: USA...
GCTCAGGCTCGATCTGCCGATGTCCTGGCTCGTACGCAGGTCTTGACCGCACTGGCAGCGCTGGCATTCCAGACCGGCGATTCTGTCCAGGCCACCTCTCGCGCGAGGCCTCAACCATGAACTGCAAAGGATCCATACTTCTCTTCTTTTTGACAACCGACCTATCGCTAATGTGCAGCGGTTGTTCGCGGGCACCTGCGATTGACGTCATGGGATCTCTCTTTCCGGCCTGGCTTCTCTGTATTGCACTCGGCATTCTGCTCGCCGTCGTCACTCGCTGGCTCCTTCTTTGGTTTCGAATTCAGCTTCTGCTCTCGGCCCTTGCGTATCCGTCTCTGGCTGCCGCGTTTACGTTTGCAATCTGGCTGGTGTTCTTTTGAGAGGTAAGGAGCAGAGATGACAGTGTTTAACCTTGGACAAAGGACGCACAGACCGATTGAGTGGTGGCTGACTTCTGGAATTTTTGGGCTGACGCTTGTCCTCGGACTGCTGGTAGCCTGGCGTGCCGACCACCATCCGCGCACCGATGACGCGGAAATCTTTGCAAACCTAATTGGTATCGCGCCGCAGGTTGAGGGGCCGATCGTTGAACTGAAAGTTCACGACAATCAGTTCGTGAGAAAGGGCGACCTGCTCTTCATCATCGACCCGCGTCCCTATCAGTATGCACTCGAGAAGGCAGAATCCGTCCAGTTGTCTCTGGAAGGCGAAATCGGGGATGAGCAACGCCGGATTGCCTCGCAGGTGAGCGGGGTCTCTGTGGCAAAGGCCGGCATCCAAACGGCGGAAGCCGATGTCCATCATTGGGCTGCAACCGTGGATCAGGCGCATGCAGACGTGTCCAATGCGGAACAGGGGGTCGCCCGGGTCAAAGCGGAGTGGACTTATGCCAGCAACAATCTCAATCGTCTGGAGCCATTACTGGACAAGCAGTTCGTTACCGCAGATCAGGTGGATCGTGCCCGCACCTCAGAAGCGGCGCAGGCGCAAGCTCTGAAACAGGCCGAATCGCAGTTGCTGGTTGCCCGAGCGCAGCTGAAGTCCGCCGAGGCCCAGTATATGCACGCGCAATCGGCGCTCGAGGAAAGCCGCGCTCAACATCAGGAGGCGCAGCACTCCGTCCTTACGCTCGATCCTCTGGTCAGCCAGCGAGGCGCACGCACGGCGGAGGTAAAGAATGCGCAATATAACCTCGACAACTGCCGTGTCTATGCTCCTTTCGATGCGATCATCACCAATCTTACGATTGCTGAAGGTCAGTATGCGCATGTCGGTCAACAGGTGTTCACGCTCATCGATGCGCGTACGTGGTGGGCGTTGGCGAATTTTCGCGAGGGTCAGCTTCACCATATTCATCCCGGCATGCCGGCATATGTCTACATCCCATCGAGACCGAGTGAGCGCTTTCTCGGGGTCGTAGACAGTATCGGTTTTGGGGTGACGCCCGATGCTGATGTGGTCGGGCGTCTGGGGCCGGGCTTGCCCGACGTGCAAAGGACGCTGAATTGGGTACATCTCGCGGCACGCTATCCGGTGCGCGTTCGTGTAGAGAACCCGTCCCCGGATATCTTTCGCGTCGGTCAAACCGCGGTCGTAACCATTGATGGTCGCTGACGATGGGAATGGCAGCAGCATCGACAATTTCGCGTCCCGGCCCACTCGTGTGGCTTCGCAATTTTTTACGGGATGAACTGGCTCCATATCCAGGACGAGGCGCTCTAGTTGCCCGCATGGTAGTCGCCGCAAGCATTGTCATGCTCGTCAACATGACGTTCAAGATTCCATATGGGGCCTATGCCACCCTGTATGCGTTAACCACTTCACGTGAGAATCCCGATTCAACCTTGAAAGCCATAAAGACCTCGGTGCTTTGGTTTGCCATTGCGGCCGCGTACGTTCTTATTGGGGCGATCCTTTTCTCCAGTGATCCGGTTCTGCGTGTGGTATGGGTATTGGTCAGCCTATTTCTAATATTTTTCTCACTGAGCGCGGCAGCAAATCACCTCGCGGCCGTTCGCTTTGGTTATCTCGTAGCCATCACTCTCACCCTATGGGATAGCGAGATCAGAGCGGAGGAGAAGGTCGTCGGCACACTCTGGGCGATCGGGTCCTTCTCTTTTGCTCACCTCATCATTGCAACCGTGGAGTTCATCTTCGTCAGGCTCCAACCCACGGATCAGATAAAAAGCGCCATCGTTGATCGCTTGCAAAGCGTCGCGTCGCTGCTTCGTTCCCTATCGGCCGGAGTTAAGAATGATGCGGTCGAACAGCGTGTCACACGACTCGCGATTCTCGGGACTTCGAGGATGCGTCGCGACCTTCGCCGCTCCGACTATTCCTCGGAGACGAACCAACAGGAAGGAGCCCTCATTGCCTTGGTAGGAAGGCTCATTGATCTTGGCGCCAGCGTGGCAGTTCTCTCCTCCCAGACTTCGAATGAAGTTCGCCGCTGGTATCACGAGTTCGCAGACCGAGTTGATGTTCTGACGGATCTCATGCTCGGAGAACGAACTTCACTTGAGCAGGAACTCCCACTCGAGTCTCCGAAGCCAGGCACGGCACCCCTTTTGCTTGAAATGGCACGCACTGTAGCCGTGGCCCATGAAATCCTGAGCGGTTCAGGTCTTCGAGGAGGCTATCAGCATCCGCCAATTAGACCTGAGTCGGCCAGGCGCTATTTCGTGCCCGATGCGTTCTCCAATCCCGATCACGTACGGTTCGGCATCCGCGGCGGCCTCGCTGCCAGTCTCTGCTATCTCATATACAACCTGGTCGCATGGCCTGGAATCAGCACGGCGATCACGACATGTCTGCTGACCGCCTTGACTACCGTAGGTGCATCGCGACAGAAGCAGGTTTTGCGATTCGCGGGTGCGCTCGTAGGTGGAGTCATCTTGGGGTTCGGTACACAGATGTTTGTGTTGCCGGGAATCGAATCGATTTCCGGATTTCTGATTTTGTTTTTGATTGTCACGATTCCCGCTGCCTGGATTGCCGCGTCCGGGCCCCGATTGTCCTATTTTGGAGTCCAGATCGCGCTTGCCTTCTATTTGATGAATCTCCAGGAGTTCAAATTTCAGATTTCGCTGGCCGTGGCCAGAGATCGGCTAGCTGGCATCCTGCTCGGACTTCTCGCCATGTGGTTCGTCTTCGATCAGCTCTGGGAGGCATCGGCAGCAGTGGAAATGGAGCGTACATTCGTTTCCACTATAAGGTTGTTGGGAAGAATGATGCGAGCACCCACATCATTAGACCCCGCCGCAGCGATCGGAGAGATCGATTCCCTCCGTGAGTCTGTCAATACTAATTTTGATCGACTGCGCCAGCATGCCGACGGGGTGATGCTCGAGTTAGGCTCTTCCCGCAAACGCAACCTCGCGATGCGCGCCCAGCTTCTCCGCTGGCAACTCCAGCTCAGGATGCTCTTTATAAGTCGAATCGCTCTGCTGAAGTACCGAATGCGCTTCCCGGGTTTTGAAGTTCCAGAGCAGATCCTGCAGGCGCAGCGGGCATTCGATATCCATGTCGCAGAACGACTTGACGAAATGGCCAATCGCCTAACCGGCAAAGATGGGGCTTTGCAGCGTGGTCTCGAGCCCTCGCTGCTGCCCCTGGAGATGAGCATTCAGGAGATGTGTCCATCAGAACTTCCCGATTGTCTCCCGGCCGTGCGTAGCCTGCTTCCGCTGTGTCGTAAGGTCGACTCCATCCTCTCTTTTCTTGAGCAAGAAGTTTTCAGCGCCTAATAGAGGACACACAGGACGCATCGAGGAAGGGATATCACTTTTGCACATTCAGGTAGGCATGAACCCAGGCATTCATGAGATCGTCAAGAGTCATCCCTGGTTCCATCTTGCATTCGCCGAAACCTTCGCCCTTTCTCTCACACTTGGCAACAACTTCGCCCTGAGCGTTGTACAGTGTGAGGCCATTGGGACCTTTAGGCGCTTCCACGAGAGTCGGGCGAGTAACGTGCGTGGTATCCATGTTGGCACGATGAACCTGGCGCACATTTGCCATCGCCGCGATCAGAACAATTCCAAGCGAACAAAACATAGTTGCTCCACAATAAATAAGGTTCGTCCTCTCGATGAGCACCGAGGACTCGCACCAATCGATAGCAAACATCGTGCCAGTCTCACATTCGACGCGAAACAAATACAATGAACGGACGCGTTGACACCATTGGATCAGACCTTCGCGTCTGCATCGAGTGCCACGTCAACATTCTGACCAGAAGTCAGTTGTCGGACACAATCGTGTTAGGTAAGCGAAGCGAGAGCCATCCGGCTGAATCTCAGCGGAATCCTGTGATCCGCGCCGAAACGCCAAGTCTATCGTTTGTCGAGAAACATCATGAGAAGCACGGATGGCAAATAGATGATTGACGCGAACAACAGGCGCCGTGCCGCAGTATTCGTCCTTTGAAGGGCTAGTCGGATTGCATAGAAATCGAAGCCGATTCCTAACAGGAGCGCTCCCGCCAGGTAAATAGTCCCTGCGATTCCGATCATCGTAGGGATCATGCTGCACAGAACCAACAGCCCGGCGGGAAACACGGATTGCACCGCTGCGAACCGGTGGCGCCGCTTGCATCGAGGCAGGATCTTGTAGCCCGCGCGATCGTAGTCCTCCCGGTACATCCATGCAATCGCCATGAAATGGGGAAACTGCCACAGGAACAGAATCATGTACAGGACCCACGCGCCAGGACCCCGGAGGGATCCTGCCGCAGCGGCCCATCCGATGAGTGGCGGGGCCGCTCCCGAGATTGCACCGACCAATGTACAGAGCGGCGTTATTCGTTTGAGCGGAGTATACAGGCCGAGGTAGATTCCCAGCCCTATTGCCGCGACGAACGAGGAGAGTGGGTTTACGAAGATCTGAAGGTAAACGATACCGCACACGGACACAAATGTTCCGAAGAGAAAAGCATCGCGCGGAGACACACCTCTGAGGACTACGGGTCTTCTCGCCGTCCGCCGCATCAGTCCGTCGTGCCGGCGCTCGATGAACTGGTTGAGGGCCGCAGCGCCTGAGGAAACCAGCAAGGTCCCTAACATGGTATTCAGAAGCCGGAGATATGGAAAATTGCCGGGAAAATGTGCGGCCAGACTGAAACCGAGAGCTACCGTGATGGCGATTAGTAGATTGATGTCCGGTTTGGTCAGGGACCAATACGAACCCGTTGTACCAACAAGCGTTCTCCTGGCACTTTGTGAAAATACCAGCTCCCGCGGAACCGGAATCGCCGATTCGGTAGCCATCCTATACCGCCTTTCGCTCAGCATAAGTGAGTTGTTCCGCGGAGATGGCGCCGGAACCTATTGATGTTCCACGAGCCGAAAGAACCTGCATGATGATCTCGGCAACCGGAATGAGGAAAACTATCGACCCAAAGACCCACATGAAAGCGCCGGCCGCTACCTGGTCGTTTAATGGGCTGATCGGCACAGGGCGCACCACAGTTGCGTAGCTCGGGTAAATCAACCGGCCCGAGAAACAAAGGAAAGCGGAGACGCCCGTGTTCACCAGGTCTGCGGCTAATAAATAGGGCACAGCAGACAACTGCATCGGACGTTGATGAGAGGGCCATGGACGAATCACCGGCCACCAAAACAGGATGCTCGTAAAGAAAAAGCAAGCGTGTTCGACGTTGTGCCAACCCTCTGACTGCAGCGCGAATTCATACGCTGCCGGAATATGCCATCCCACATATGCCACGTTCATCGCCATCCAGGAAATCGAAGGGAGCATGATAACCCGAGATAGGGAACGAACAACCTGCGATCCCAACAACGGGCGCAAACAAGCGCGGATCGCGAGGCGCGGCAAACCTCGAAGCACCGGAACCACAGGCGCCCCTAGAACAATCAGAGGCGGCGCAACGGACATCAGCACAAAGTGCTGCGCCATATGCATGAACAGCAGGGATTCGCTCAACGTGTCGAGCGGAGAGGCAATAGCCACGAAGACCGAGATAATCCCGGAGAGAAAAGCGACGAGGCGCCATGGTCGCAATTGATTGGGACGAGTCTCATGTGCCCGAATCCATCCAATCGCGTAAAGAGTCGCCACGACGAACAGAGCGGAACTGGCAACCCACGGAACATCCCAATTCGTGAACAGCTCTGCCACTGACTGGTCCATTGCTACCTCTGCGATTCGAGGGTCAGTTGCGTTTCGAGACGGCTTGCCGCCTGTTGTGAAGCATCAGCGGCGGGAGTCTCGTTAGCGGGATGCAGTGTCTTCAGAAAGCTGACCAGAGCTGTCGTCTCCGCAGGCGAAAGGTTCTTCCCGTATGCCGGCATGTTCCCTCCTCCCTGGAGTACTTGCCGGATCATCTGATCTTCTGTCATCCGTGAAGCGATTGCGTCAAGAGCAGGACCGCGATCTCCTCCATGGCCTCCGATCGCGTGGCAGTTCCTGCACTGTTTGGCCTGGAAGACAGCAGCGCCTTGCCGAACCAACGGAGTCGCCGTTCGTAAGTAATTTGCCGGAACAGGATCGGAACTCCATGCATCCATGTGCGGGCTCCATGGAGTGTAAGAAGCGAGGTGCGTCAGCACGCCCCATGTAACAGCCACGGTCGTCAGAACAAGGATGGCGACTGGCCGCCGATGCCAACTCTTTTCGCCCTCGGCTGCGTAAAATGGCAACGCCAACAGGATCCCGATGCCCACGATTGGCGCAATCAGAATGCAGGGCGTCTCCATTGATGGCGGCAGGTAGGCCAGAGCCGCGTAAATCCAGAGAAAGAAGAAGTCTGGTTTGGGAACGGTTCGGACAATCGTCGGATCGGGCTGCCCGCTGGGGCCGAACGGGCCGAAGGCTAAGGCGCAAACCACCACGGCGGCCAAAATGGCGGCGGAGAAGAACACATCCTTCCAAAGGGCACCTGGGATAAATGGAATACCATTTTTGTGAGTCAGATCCTTGTACTCGTGAAGATATGTAGAACGCCTTACCATGCGACCGGGCATCGGCCATTCATTGATACCGAGCTTGAGCACCATCCAGACGTGGAGACCGGCAAATGCGAGCAACGTGCCCGGTATCACGAATACATGCAGAGCAAAGAATCGAGACAGCGTAGCCCCGGCGATGATCGGTCCGCCTAGCAGCAGGTGAACCAGGCTCCCGCCAACGATAGGAATCCGGCTCGTGATCGACGCGCCAATACCCAAGCCCCAGTATGCGTCCTGATCGAACCGCAGGACCTGACCTGTGAAAGCCATGCCCAGAGTCATCAGCAATAGAAAAACGCCGACGATCCATGTCAGTTCACGCGGATACTTGTACGACCCGAACAGGAACACCTGAGCCATGTGGATGAACACCACCGCCACCATAAAGTTGGAGCCCCAGCCGTGTATTGCGCGCAAAAACCAGCCCAGATCAAGCTGATGGTTCAGCACGTTGAGGCTGCTCCACGCCTGTCCGGCAGAAGGCACATAGACAAGCGCCAGGAGAATCCCGGTGACAACCTGCAGAATGAGGAGTGTAAACGCAGCGCTGCCGAATACGTACCACCAGCTTGCCGTGTTCCGCGGCACAGGATGTAGCGCGGCGTCCTTAATCGGCGCCTCAAGTTGGAGACGAAGCTCCAGCCAGTTATAGATCGTCTTTAGGATTCCCATTGTGAGTTTCCTTTACATCCTTCGATCGTGACCAGCTTGGCGGTGTTGGACAGGGTCGGCATCTGACCGGCGTCAATCCGCAGTTCGGCGCCTTCGATCTTGTAGTCATATGTGAAGAGGCCGCGCTCTGGCGGACCGGATGCGCGAGCTCCGTCAGCGTAGTAAGCACCTCCATGGCAGGGGCACATGAAGAGCTGTGACTGGGGAAACCATCGCACAGGACATCCCAGATGCGCACAGTTAACAGCGAACACCTGGAATTGATCCGTTGCCATCCGTCGCACGTAACACGCAACACCCGCCGTCTCTCCGTCCCAAGCGCGTCGGAATGGGTTAACGAACGTGGCAAGCCGAGTCTCTCCCACAGGAAAGCTTTCGACGTTGCCCAGCGAAATCCATGATTTGTACACGTCGTCGCGCTTGGCTGGCGAGAGCAGATACCGGAATACAGGTACAGCCATCACCGCGCCGACGACCCCGTTGAAGAGAAAGCCGAGTTTCAGCAGAAACCAACGGCGTGAAACGACCTCGCCTTGTTCGGTTTCAGTTTGCACCTGCGGAGTTACGATTTCGGTACTCATTCTGCTCCCTCTCGATGCTCTGGATATGGTTGCCCTGGGGTCGCTGTGCGCAGAGAGGCCAAATAACGCACGATGTCCGAGACATCCTGATCGCTTAGGGGCGCGCCCGGTCTGTCATTGCGCCAGTCTGGCTGCCCAATATCAGGTCGTCCAGCCACAATCATGCTGCGAAGAGCCTGGTCGCTCACCAGGGCAAGATAATCCGGACTCGCAATCTCCTGCTTAGAAGCCTTATGACAAGAGGCACACGATGTCTGGAACAATTCCCTGCCTCGCGTCGCGTCACCAATCTCGGATTCTGCATACGAAGGACGTAGGACCTGCGCCTCCGCGACATTCTCGGCCCAGTGCCGGCGCATGCCCTGAACAAGAACTTCGATTTGCTTTTCGGTCAGAATCCCGCCTGCAGAAATCGCGAACGCCGGCATCTGCGTCTGCGGCATTCCCTTACTGATCCAACGGGTAAGAGATGCGTCATCGACCAGCGACTGATACTCGGGATTGGCCAGATCCATGGCGGCGCCGTTCTTACCATTCGCACCATGACAGCCAGCACAGTTTTGTTGGTAGAGAACCTCGAACCTCATTTCATCTTCGGGTCTCAAAACCGCGGATTCGCTGCGATTCACTCCCGGATGACGTCCACACCCCAAGCAGGAGAGGAGAACGAGACCCGGCGCTATCGACCGATACTTCGAACGCATCATGGTTCCTTCTCCTCATCCAAGGAGTGGATCATTCCCGGCGTCTCGACTCCGAGCCGCGCCATCAGCGGCAACAAGGCAACGGTCTGAATGCGCTCAGCCCTCGCCACAACCAGACCGGCCACCACACCAAAGAAGATCTGCGAAGCAACAAACCATCCCCATGCAATGTGATCGTCGAGAGCCGGGTTGATGATGCCCATCGCCGAATGCAGAAGGCCTGTCCACAACAACGGAGCAACGATGCCACCCAGAAGCACAGGACGTCGCGGCAACATCGGCAGCATCGCTCCGTACAACAGGCCAACCAGCAGCGAGACAGAAATGTGGATGACAGCGGCGACCATCAGGCCCTGCCAATGGAAAGCCGCAATGTCGGCCACACTCGGATTGCGCCAGTGCGCCACACCCGCGCCGCCAAGAAGGTTCACCGGATACCAGATACTGTGTTCGGCAATAAGGCCATAAAGCATGGCCGGGATAATCATGGCAATTCCGCCTGCGACTCCTCCCTTCACTCCCGCCTTGATCGGGTATGTCTCAATGGGCAAGAAAGAACGATGTTTTGCGTTCACGTAAATGTGCTGGACGCGCTTGCGCGTAGTGGAGCAGAGAACTTCGTCCGGAAGGACGGGCACAGATACATGCGCCTCGCGCGGAAGAACCTGGCCGAACCATCCCACCACCCCGGCCAGGACAAAAACCGCGCCGACGACCGATACCGCAAGACTCGTTACCAAGCCCAGTGCACCAAGCGTCGCGCCAAAGGCCAGGATGACCGGCCAGGCCGTCGGCGACGGTAGCTGGACAACCATTTCGCCCAGTCCTGACTCGTGAAGTTTCGACTCGCTCATGTCATCACCTGCCCAGCACATAAACAACCGTAAAGACGACAACCCACACTGCATCGACAAAGTGCCAATAGAGCCCGAGCACCTTAACGCGCTCTGCATGCTGCTCGCCCACTTTTCCCGCAAACGCGAACCCAAGAACCAACGAGAGCATGATCAAGCCCACTACCACGTGCGTGGCATGAAGCCCGACGAGCGAATAAAAGGTCGTACCGAAGAGATTGGTACGAATCGTCAGCCCGTCCCGGTAAATGAGCTTGTGCCACTCCTGTGCGGTGCCGCCGAGAAAAACCAATCCAAGTGCAATCGTGGCCGTCAGCCATGCGGTGAAGCGTGCGACTGCGCCCTCGGAAATCGCGTGTTCCGCGCGCCAGATTGTGAAACTGCTCGAGAGAAGACAGATTGTGTTGAACCACGGAATCTCAAGCACCTGCTGCGGGGTTGGCCCGGCGAGGCTCTTTCCGATGTAAAACAGGTATGCAACGACGAAGATGGTGAAGATGGCCGATTCGCCGATGATCAGTGACACCATCGCCACCGTGCCGCGAGAAGGCAGTTGCCATGATTGTTCTTGCGTGACGGGCGCGTATGAATAGCTGCTCATCGCTCGTACCTCCAGTCCGGATCCTCAGGATGTTTCAGATCCCACAGGGGACGGCGACTCCTGACCTCGGGCTCGGTTGCGAAGTTGTACTCCGGAGGTGGCGAAGGAATCGACCATTCAAGTGTCCATGCATCCCAGGGATCATTTCCCGCCGGCGT
>Ga0335082_10009548_pt1 | contig 10537 bp, 11 predicted proteins | sample Lox_Sample_41_FD_206718 | JGI IMG/M metagenome (GOLD analysis project Ga0335082, IMG submission 206718) | Soil microbial communities from Loxahatchee National Wildlife Refuge, Florida, United States - Lox_Sample_4.1 | ecosystem: Environmental > Terrestrial > Soil > Wetlands | place: USA...
AAGGAGAACCGGAAGCTGCAACGTTGATCGTATAGGTCCCTGCTGCGAGCGTTAGTTTGAATTTCCCGTCCTGCCCCCCGGCGGGAACCGTCAGAATATTTTTGCCATCTTGAATTGCCGATATGTTTGCTGACGTTCCCGGGGGGACAATCACCCCCTCGATGGTTCCGTCTTGCTTTGCGTGACAGGAAAATAATAAAAGGATGGACAGGGCCAGAACTATCTTATGCGCTGTATGCATACCGGTCTCCTTAATTGTAAGATTGTATCATAAGAAGCAAAATCATTTTCTGAACCGTGGGGGGTAAGGGATCGTTTTTTTATTTATTTTGCCCTTTCTTTTGATATGCTACCATACTTAAAAAATGAATAGGCCAAAAAATATTCTTAGCAAAAAATCAGAATTAACATCAGACTCAAGTATGGTGGTACCGATCATTTATGGACCCCTCTTTGTGTATCCATTTTTGCCTTGCACTCAGGTGAAAGTTCGTTCGTATTCTCCTTGAGGCATTTTAGGATCCTGCCTCCGCCGGGTTTGACTCCTGTGCAGAGCCTCAGGACGTCATCCTCGCACGCTTCGCGGAACTCATGGACCCTCTTCTTCACTTCTTCGATCTGCCGCTTGCAAGCAAGTGACAGGTCATTCTCATGCTCCTTGAGACATCTCGCCATGCTCCCCGCGCCCGGCTGGACGTCCTTGCAGAACTTCTGCAGATCGTCGGCGCAGGGGCCCTCTCCTTGAGCTTCTATCACGTGTACTGCGGCCACGCTCAACCAGAGCGCTGCTACGGCGAACATTATCGCTACGATCGCCGTTTTTCGAAGCAGAGCTGAATGTGCCACGTATTGTTCTCCTTTCTTTATGATGGATACGTCGTGTGCGTTCTCGTGGATCCGTTCACCTCCCTTAGCAGGAGTTTTCTGCTTGAGGTGATATGACACATCGATCGGAATTTGCTTGCGTGATTATAACTAGTTAGATCTATTTTTACTATTGGCATTTCTCCAAATCATTCGACGCAGCAATCATATAACAGAAAACTACACAGCGTCATTTACTTCTCTCCCCACTGTTCGTAAAAGCAGATCTCCTGAAGCTGTTTCCGCGCAGGCCCCTCTTTTTTCCCCTCCGCCGCATATCCCAAAGGAAAGAGTCCCACGATCCTGATCACAGATGGGATGTTCAGGAAGTCTCGGAGCTTATCCTCATCATAGACCCCCACAAAAACCGTACCGAGCCCCAAGCCACGGGCAGCCAGCATCATGGTCTGGGCCGCGATCCCGGCATCCGTGAGGTAGTAGTTCTGTCCCCAAATGACACCCGACTGAGCTGGATCGGCACAAAGAACAATAACCACGGGAGCTTCGGCAAGGGCCTTCATCGAGGGGTTCGACTTGTATCCCTTCGGTGCGAAGTAGGACTCCACGTAGGATAGCTCGCTGATCTTCTCCTTCCTGGCTTTGTCCTTCACCACCAGCAGTCGCCAGCACTGCATGTTCGCCCACGACGGAGCCATGCGAACCGCCTCGAGAATTGAGCGGAGATCCTCCTCCTCCACGGGTCTGTCCGAATATTTGCGGATGCTTCTACGCGTTTTGATCGCTTCGAAAATATCCATAAGTGTCCTCCTAAAATTCGGGGTTATAGATCCGGGGTCAGGTAAAAACGGATACCTAACTCCTGATGTTAGAGGGAGACTTACATCATTAAAGAAGAAAAACGCTCGATCTATTTATTTCCATGACGTTTTCTCCCCAAGGCATGACTTAGTATCGCGCAAAATCTCGAGGAGGTAAAAAAGCGGCACAGAGAGACTTCTCCGTGCCGCGATTCAGAAGTGCGTCCTGGTCCAAGCTTATGTTGTCATCTTCACAAGCTTGGTCCGGAGCCTGATGTCGACGCCGGTCAGGGCCATGGATACGGGGCATCCTTTCTTGGCTGCCTCCGCCTTTTCTCCGAAGGTCCGCTCATCAATGCCCGGCACCCTTCCTTCAGTCTCCAGTTCGATGGTCGTGATCTTGAACCCCGCGCCTACCTTATCGATATGCACCCTGGCGACAGTGTGGATCTGCTCGACCTTATACCCTGCCTGGTCCAGGATCATCGAGAGTGCCATGCTGAAGCAGCCCGCGTGCGCCGCTCCGATTAGCTCTTCAGGGTTGGTACCCGGCGCGTTCTCGAAACGGGATCCGAAGGAATAGCTGCCTTCGAAAGCGCCACTGCCGAGCTTCATTTTTCCTTTGCCTTTTATTAAGTTCCCTTCCCACTTTGCTTCCGACGTTCGTATCGGCATAAAATACCTCCTTCAGGATAGGTTCCCGTTTACGTTCTTATCATTTGTTTATATTTTACCACTCACACACCATACAGACATCGGACAAAAGTACTCTTTTACTTGCAGACCAAGGGGTATGACTGGGGAGCCTCGAGGCACCATAGCTGCTTAGTATGCAAGTATAATCGATTATTAACGGAGTGTCTGTGATTACCCGATGAAATGAGGAATCATGATTAACAGAAATGTGCAGCCTGTTTTTTCCCTGAACGGCGCATTTTTAGGCTGCTATAATATTTTAAAAGGAGGTGTTAAATATGATGGATATTGTCAGGAAGGTGGCGTATTTTGCGATGGAGGTGCCGAATAGGCCGGGTGAGGGTACTAGGGTTCTGAGTGCGTTGGCAGATGCGGGGGTGAACCTATTGGCATTCTCCGGGTTTCCAAGCGGCAGGAAGGCGCAACTAGATATTATCCCCGAGGATGTGGCATTGTTTAAAAATGCTGTCAAGGCGGCGAAGATCAAGACGCGCCCTCAGAAGTTCGGGTTCCTCGTCCAAGGTGATGATCGAAAGGGTGCCGTGGCGGATCTGCTTAAAACGCTCGCAGATAAGAAAATTAACGTAACAGCCATTGACTCTGTATCGGCTGGCGCAGGCCGTTATGCTGCAATCCTCTGGGTAGAGCCCAGGAGCGTTAACAAGGCGGCAAAGGCGCTGGGTGCGAGCTAAACATATTTATTATCAACAACTTGTTCATTGCCCCGAACAAAGCGAAGGGCATGCCGGTTGCGACATGCCCTTCTTCTATTACGAGTTTTCAACCATCCTCTTTTCGTGATTGCCTCGTCGCATCTCCCTCATATTGAGATAGCGCCTTACCCCTGGCCCCATAACCCTGGACCCTGATTTTACCCACATCTCCTTCCTTTCCGTCCACCTGAATATTAATGTCCAGGAACTGTTTCACAGCCCAGATGTTCGTGAGCAGATGCTGCGTGACGCGACTCGTGGTAAATTCCGAGACGCCATTACCAAAAGCGGCATAAGGGATGATCTGGTCAGCAAGGTGCGGATCGAGGGCTCCGTCCGTGTCCTTATATTCAAATAACGCGCGACATGCCTCGTCTGCCACCTCCTCAGCGCGCTTGCCGATCGCACCGAGAGCGTCGAATCCCGCGGAGATGTTCTCGAGCTCTAAAAGGATAAAGACAAGCGTGCCTTTGCCCGGCGAAGGTGCGCAAACGATATCTATATCCGCATCAATTCCTCGCTGTGAAAGCATCTTGAGCGCCCGGTCCCGCTGGCGGACGCCGATGTCTCGTGGGAGATTCGAGATCGCCGAGGTCCCGGTCACACGGACGGGTTTCCCTCTATCGCAAATCACAACCGGCTTGAACTCTTTCACTGGAGTGATGCGGGCGATGACCTTCCCGCCGCCGATGGGATACCAGCCCCACTTTTCGATGTCGAGGTCGGGCCTCACGCCGATAAAGGCAAGCATCGGTAAGAACACATTCTTAAGATAGTGGAACGACGGGCTCCAGGGCACATGCGTGCCGCCGATCACTGTAACGGTGGAAGGATGTCGTGCAAAACAAAGCGGAAGCAGAATCGTCTGAAGAACAAGAGAGGTGCTCCCTGCACTGCCCTTTTCCTCGGAGATGTCAAAAAAATAATCACCTCCTGCGATTATGCCAGGTGTGAACCGAAGAGCAGTGGACGACAGATCCGCCCCCTTTACGTGAGCCCGGCTGATCGTTGCCGCTGCCTTTACGGCGGTAAGGTGTTGCGGCTGGAGTCCCGGCTTTCTGCGCGCTCTGCGGATGTTGATAACCTCTATGGGCCTGCCGAGCATGCACGAGAGCGTGAGCGACGTCCGGAGGATTTGTCCTCCGCCTTCGCCGTAGGAGCCGTCTATAAGTATGATGCTTTTCTCAAATGGTGACGACATATTTCATTGTACACTGAAAAAGACTCAAATGCAGGCGCTGTCAATCCCGCAGGAGCATGATATAATTAACAAAGAATATATATGTCGGACAGTTCGGTCATCATACGTTGTGGTTCATGCAAGACGCTCAACCGTGTCCCCTCGGAGAAATTAACGAGCCGCCCCGTCTGCGGACACTGCAAGACGCCGCTCGAGTTCCCTCGTGAGCCCGTCAACGTAACGGCGGCTGCATTCGAGCGCGAAATATTCGACTGGCCGGAATTCGTGCTACTGGAGTTCTGGGCTAAGTGGTGCGGCTTCTGCCGGATGGTCGAACCGGTCGTAAATGACCTCGCGTCCTGGAACGCCGGCCGCCTGAAAGTTGTCAGGGTCGACGTGGATGCGGAACCGGGGCTCGCAAGGCGCTTTATGGTGAAGGCCACGCCCACCTTTGTCGTCTACAAGAACGGAACGCAAATCGCTCGCATGGACGGCGCTCCCAAGGAAAAAATTGAACTAGTACAGTGGGTTGACCAGATACTGAAGCGTTGACCCACCTTCCTGCCGTCAACCTCTTTGCAACCCAGCTCCCCTCCAGGGGTTTAATGATATCCTTTTCATCACGGCCTGCATATATACAGCTTCTCGCGGATCTCTGGATCGTCGGCTGCATCCCCGCCGGCCTTCACCCGGAAGTGAACTTGGCAGCCCGGATGGTACTTCTGTGGTCGTTGCTCATGTTGCTCTGGCTCCCCTGGTGCGATGATGGATCCGGCTACTGCCCGCTTTTCATTTCTCAAGGGAAAGTGGTCCCACGCAGCCTGGCGTCATCGTTTCCCAGCAAGTCGGCGAGTCCGAACGCGCCCTTCTCGAGCATTATGAAGGAATAGGGAAGTGTCGCTTCGAACTCGTGAGAAATATGAAGGGTGGCTGACTTTTCTGATCGAATGCGGACGCGATACGAAGGATCAGCCCGCTGAAGCATTGTGGCGTTTGATGGGAAATGCAAGAAGCCGCGAAGACCGCCCGAAAAAAATGCGCAGGCTCTTTCACTTGGCAAGCGGAGTGCGAAAATGACAGGTCCCGGGAAGCATGTTTTGAGCCTAATCGCATCAACCGTGAGCTGATATTTTCCTCATGCCGAGGGGATTCGGCGAGCGCCGCTGAAACCCTTTTGCCTGCACCACGATATCAAGAGGAAGACTCATAATGTCGGCTACATCGCAACCCGTACGGGAAAGCAGGCCTGCTTCAATGGTCTTTATGTAGGACTTACATGCATCGCACGTATTGACCTTGAACTCCTCTTCCCCTTCGAACAAAAAAACATTCTGTTTCGACCCATCATTGTTCTGACAGATCACGCATCCCATTTGATCGTAATACCCCTCGGTAGCGCAGAACGAACAAGAGACCTGACGCCGGCCATCTTCACCGACCCATGACAGGGAGGGCTGTGCATTGCACACCGGACATCTCCCCACTTCCCAGATCCGGTTGCCCAAGCGGCACGCGTCCCGCAGGGCGAGAAAGTACGGCTTGCTGATGAGGAACAGGAGCATGGTCAGGTCGTCCTCTGGATAGGGGAGCGAGAAAGCCGGTGTCTCGCTCAAGGGAAGCCGCGTAAAGTCTATTTCGCCCAGCTCCATTGCCCGTTTCAAGGGAGATAGGTTCCCCTCCGGAAGCTCAAAGGTGAAAGAAAAGGTCTCGAATATCCTGTCGATGGATTCACGCGGATAGGAATTCATATCCGGACGCGTCGGGAGCTGGAGCTCTCTCACCGACTCCGTGAATTTCATCGCTCTCTCATAGAACCGGAATGGATCCGTGAGATGCGGTTTTCTCCTGATAATGTCTTCGATGGTCTCTTGCACCTGATATTCCTCTCATCTCTTTTTGTACGGCATAGGCGGATAAAATATCCTTGTTCATTGTCAGATTACATCGCGGCATCATGCGGGAACCCTTATCAAAAAACTTCCCGCCCTGAATATCCCTGAGACACCATGTCCTCTTTACGGCAGTTTCGGATACTCTATGACGACCGGCTCGCCTGTCAGTGCCTCGACGAGGAACGTCTTCAAATATTGCTTCTCCTTGGCGCTGAGCCCCAAAGGCTTAAGCACCGCATTCCCCTTCCCTCCCCCTTTGTCGAAAAACTCAATAACGTCATCAAGAGTCGGGAAAATGCCGTTGTGCATGTATGGTGCGGTCCGGGATATGTCGAGTAGCGACGGGGTCCTGAACGCCTTCCAATCCTTCTTGTCCTTGGTGATCAGATATCTCCCGGGATCTTCCGTGAGCGTGCGATACTCATCAAAATGATAGATCTTGGCAACGAACCTTATTGTGGTGTCGATTCGTGGATCGCTCTGGTGTTCCGGATTCTCCGGCACGAGCAGCGCATAGAATTTGTCATCGGACAGACTGAAGCCATAATGACATTCTGCGCACTTTCCCTTTTCCCTGAACAGGGCCAGGCCTTTTTTCGCGTCATCCGAGAGCGCCTTCTTGTCGCCCTTAAGGTACCGGTCGAGCAGCGTGTTCCGGGAAACGAGCGTCCGTTCGAAGGCTGCGATCGCCATGGCCATGCGCTCACGTGTGACCTCGCCGCCGAAGACCCTCTGGAATGCATCCACGTATTCTGGCACCGATCTGATCACCTCCTCGACGAAGTCGAGGTTTCTGTTCATTTCAAACGCAGACATCATCGGGAAGAGCGCCTGGTCTTCAAGAGTCTTCGCCCGGCCATCGTGGAACAAGGACTTGCGGAACGCTACGTTCATGAGGGTGGGCGAGTTGCGCCAGTTCCTCGTCGTGGGATAGCTGAGCGATATATCGAGCCCGTCGCTGAACGCATGTTCGGGATCGTGACAGGTCGCACAACTCATGGTCCCGTCTCCAGAGAGCCTCCGATCGAAGAACAGTTTTTTCCCAAGTTCGACCTTCTCCGGGGTTTGGGGGTTCTGCTCCGGCACGGGAATATCTTTGAACGGCTCAAGGTCCCCAGCAAAGGCACCGAGCGGCGCCATCGAGAATATCAACGCGGAAAACACTACCGTCATCGCAAAGCGAAGGCGAAGCAATGCTCGGTCTGACAAATCACTAAGCCCAGATCTCCACAAGCCAGAACGGGGAGCGGGACCATGGATATCACGAACCCTTTGGGCACTATGAGCGAGAGCTTCCCCATCTTTCTTATTCGTGGAATTCGTCATTCTCTCATCATTCGTGTCATGGATCATAAGGATTTTCTCGCTATGATGACAAGACCTCTGCACGCGGCAAGAGATGATGGTTTCTGATTCAGAATTTCTTCTCATATTTCAACTCCTCGTCGATGATTTTCTTGAAATATTCGAATGGCCGTTCACCCACGACCTTACGGCCGTTGATGAATATCGTGGGTGTGTTGTAGAGATCCATATCCGTTGCGAGCTTTTTGTCCCGCTCGATTTCCTGCTCATGCTTTTTGCTGTCGATCGACGCGGCGAACTTCTTCGTGTCGAGCCCGAGCTCCTTTGCGTACCCGATGAGGCTCTCACGATCGAGTTTAGGTGACTTTTTCAGCAAGAGGTCGTGCATCTCCCAGTACTTGCCCTGGTCCCGGGCAGCAAGCGACGCCTCGGCCGCAATATGAGAGTAGTCGCGGTACTGATACGGGTAGTTCTTGATCACAAGCCGTATTTTCCCCTTGTAGGTATCCATGATCTTCTTGACGGTCGGACCGGCCGCCACACAGTGAGGTCACTGGAAGTCGAGAAATTCTACTATGGTCACGGGTGCGTCCTGCGGTCCGAGGGTCGGCGAGTCTTTGATAGGCACCGGATACCTCTTCTCTTCGGCTGAGGCAGAGACGGTGAGAAGAAAAAACGCCATAACGAGCATGGCCTTTTTCATGAGAACCTCCTTAGGAGTTCGGCATTCCACTCTGTTGTTTAAACAGCTGGATTTACTACAGGAAAAGAAAAAGCCCATTTGCAGTCTATGAAACTACAAATGGGCTTTTCAGGCTTTTTTCACCCTCCCAACGGCCACAATGCAAGCGCTGAAGACATGGTTCAGGATGACATACTGCATATATTATATTTTTACATCGCCATACTGTCAACCTGTAATTCCGGCTCGCCCCGAAATGACCGCAGAGATCGGCGTTAACACTATTATTTCACTGAATTCTCCCTTTTACGAGCGAATCCACGACGGATGGATCGGCAAGCGTTGACGTATCCCCAAGTTCTTCAAGAAGGTTATGGGCGATCTTCCGCAGGATACGCCTCATGATCTTGCCGCTCCTTGTTTTCGGTAGACCGGGAGCGAACTGGAGTTTGTCAGGAGACGCGATCGGACCGATCACCGAACGGACATGTCCCACAAGGGTCTTTTTCAGATCATCGGTCGCTTTGAAGCCGTCTTTGAGGGTCACGTATACATAGATCCCTTCGCCCTTGATATCATGGGGATATCCAACAACTGCAGCCTCCGCAACCGCCTCATGGCTGACGAGAGCAGATTCAACCTCAGCTGTTCCGAGCCGGTGCCCGGAAACGTTGATCACGTCATCGACGCGGCCCATGAGCCAGTAATCGCCGTCTTCGTCGATGCGCGCGCCGTCTCCGGTGAAATATACGCCGGGGAACCTGCTGAAATATACTTCCTTGATCCGCTTGTTCTCAGGATCGCCGTAAGTGCCACGGAGCATGCCTGGCCATGGCTTCTCAATCACGAGATAGCCACCCTCGTTCGCGCTGGCAGGCGAGCCATTCTCCTTCAGGACCTTGGGCACCACGCCAGGGAAAGGCCGCGTTGCGGAGCCCGGCTTCGTGGTCATAGCGCCGGGCAATGGTGTAATGAGGATCCCGCCGGTCTCGGTCTGCCACCAGGTATCGACGATCGGCAATTTCTCTTTCCCGATGTTCTTGTGATACCACATCCATGCCTCGGGATTGATCGGCTCGCCGACTGTCCCAAGCACCTTCAAGGAAGAAAGGTCATGTTTCTGTAGCCACTGATCGCCCTCCTTCATGAGCGCGCGAATAGCCGTCGGCGCCGTATAGAAGATGTTAACCTTGTGCTTATCGACGATGTCCCAGAACCTGCCGGGATTCGGGTACGTCGGGATGCCTTCGAACATCAGAGATGTCGCCCCGCTGGTGAGCGGGCCGTACAGGATGTAGCTGTGTCCGGTGACCCACCCGATGTCAGCGGTGCAGAAGTGAATGTCCTCCTCATGGTAGTCGAAGATCCATTTGAACGTGAGATTCGTGAAGAGCAGGTACCCTCCCGTCGTATGCAGCACGCCCTTGGGCTTGCCCGTGGAACCCGATGTATAGAGGATGAAGAGCGGGTCTTCCGCGTCCATCTTCTCGGGCTCGCAGTATCCAGCCACGTCTGCAGCGTTCATTTCATCGTGCCACCACGTGTCCCTGCCCGGCTCCATATTGACCTTGCCGGTGCCCGCACGCTGTACCACGACCACGCTCTTGACCGTAGGGCATTCATTGAGCGCGTCGTCGGCGTTTGCCTTCAACGGCACGAACCGCCCGCCGCGCACGCCTTCATCGGCGGTAATGACCATTTGCGACGCGCAGTCCTGGATCCTGTCCATGAGCGACCTCGAGGAGAACCCTCCGAACACCACGCTGTGAATCGCACCGATCCTGGCGCAGGCGAGCATGGCGATCGGGAGTTCCGGTATCATGGGAAGGTAGATAGTGACCCGGTCCCCCTTTTTGATGCCCTTTTTCTTCAGGACGTTGGCGAACTTGTTCACCTCGTAGTAGAGTTGCTGGTAGGTGAACGTCCGGTAGGTACCGCCGTCAGCCTCCCAGATGATCGCGGCCTTGTTCCTCGTCGGGGTGTTTATGAAACGGTCAAGGCAGTTCACCGAGGCGTTCAGCTTCCCGCCGCTGAACCACTTGATGAAAGGCTTGTGAAAATCGTATTCAAGCACCTTGTCCCACTTCTTGAACCAGGTAAGGTTCTGTTCGGCCATCTCGGCCCAGAACTTATCGGGGTCATCGACCGACCGTTTGTATAACTGCTCATATTCCTTCATACTTTTGATATGAGCTTTCTGGCTGAATTCCTTTGACGGCGGAAATGTTCTTTTTTCCGTCGACAGGACTTCGATGCTTTCCTTTGCCATGCCTTGGCCCTCCTTCTCGCTGCTGAAAATATGAATTCCGCTGCCAGAGCAGCGGAAAAGTGCTGATGTCCTCTCTCCCTATAAACTCTAAGGGAAATGGGTATATTTGTCAAGAGGCAGGGGTACACAAAATGCGGTGTCCCCCGCCTCCCGACGGATGGGATCATCTACTCCGCGC
>Ga0335082_10009549_pt1 | contig 10537 bp, 6 predicted proteins | sample Lox_Sample_41_FD_206718 | JGI IMG/M metagenome (GOLD analysis project Ga0335082, IMG submission 206718) | Soil microbial communities from Loxahatchee National Wildlife Refuge, Florida, United States - Lox_Sample_4.1 | ecosystem: Environmental > Terrestrial > Soil > Wetlands | place: USA: Florida...
GCCCGGGGTGACGTCTGCGGTGGCGGTGCCCGCGTATGCGGGAATTCCGCTCACCCATCGCGACCTGGCGTCATCGTTCACCGTGCTGACCGGATACGAGTATCCCGACAAATCGGAGGCGGCGGTACATTGGGACGCCGTCGCGCGCCGCGGCGGGACGCTCGTCTTCCTGATGACGACGCGCCAGTTGCGGCTCAACATGGAGCGCTTGCTCGCCGCCGGCATGGCGGCCGACACGCCGGTGGCCGTCATCCGCTGGGGAACGGTAGCGGAGCAGCAGACCCTGATCGGCACCGTGGCGACTGTCGCCGATCTGACCGAGGCGCAGCGACTGCAACCGCCGGCCCTGGCGGTCGTCGGCGACGTCGTCCGCCTGCGCGAACGTCTGGCGTGGTGTGAGCGCCGGCCGCTCTTCGGACGACGGATCGTGGTCACACGCCCGCGGACCCAGGCGGCCTCGTTCATCGATCGCCTGACGCAAGCGGGCGCGGATGTGCTGCCGTTTCCGACCATCGCCATCGCGCCGCCGGCGTCCTGGCAACCGCTCGATGATGCCCTCGACCGGCTCGAGCGCTTCGACTGGGTCGTGTTCACCAGCGTCAACGGCGTCGAGATGTTCTTCCAGCGGATGCAGGCGCGGCGGTTGGATGTCCGCCGTCTCCATCGCGCGCGCGTGGCAGCCGTCGGTCCCGAGACCGCGCGCGCGCTCGAGGCGCGCGGGTTGCTCGTCGACGTCGTGCCGGAATCCTTTCGCGCCGAAGGTGTCGCGCAGGCACTGGAGCAGGCCCGCGTGCGCGGGGCGCACATCCTACTGCCGCGCGCGGCGGGGGCGCGTGAGATCCTGCCGGTCATGTTGCGGGCCGCCGGCGCCACGGTTGACGAGGTGACGAGCTACCAGACCGTCCGCCCACCCGTCGATGCAAGCGAGCTCAGGTCGTTGCTGCGCGATCGCCGCGTTCACCTGGTCACGTTCACCAGCTCCAGCACGGTGCGCAACTTCCTCGACCTGCTCGGATCCGAGGCGATCGCCCTGCTGCGGGGCGTGGCCATAGGCTGTATTGGCCCGATCACTGCCGACACCGCCCGCGCCGCCAAGCTGGAGGTGGCGATCCAGCCGCGGGACTACACCGTGGCGGCGCTGGCGGAGGCGATTGTGGAGTATTTTACGAGTTGAGAGTCGAGAGTCGAGAGTCGAGAGCCGGGCAATCGAGAGTGACCTGTCCGGACGACGCCGCGTGTGCGGACCTTGACTCTGGACTCTCGACTCTGAACTCTCGACTTCCCCGGAGGTGCCCCATGGAGTTTCCCGCCTATCGCCCGCGCCGGCTGCGCAAGAGTGCAACGCTGCGCCGCATGGTGCGCGAGACGCGGCTCAGCGTCGATCAGCTCATCATGCCGCTCTTCGTCGTGCCCGGACGAAGCGTGACGCGACCCGTCGCGTCCATGCCCGGGGTGGCGCAGCTGTCCGCCGATCGCGCGGTGGAAGAGTGCCGCGCCATCCACGATCTCGGCATTCCAGCCGTGATCCTGTTCGGCATCCCGGAACGCAAGGATCCGACCGGGTCGGAGGCATACAGCGACAAGGGGGTGGTTCCCCGCGCCGTGCGGGCGATCAAGGAGGGCGTGCCCGACCTCGTCGTGATCACCGACGTCTGCTTGTGCGAGTACACCGACCACGGCCACTGCGGCGTGGTGGTCGAGGGTGACGTGGACAACGACGCTACCATAGACTTGCTCGCCAAGGAGGCGCTCGCCCACGCGCGGGCGGGCGCCGATCTGGTGGCGCCGTCGGACATGATGGACGGACGCGTTGGGACCATCCGCGAGGCGCTGGACGACGAGGGCTTCGATCACATCCCGATCATGGCGTACGCGGCGAAGTTCGCTTCCGGCTTCTACGGGCCCTTCCGCGATGCGGCCGAGTCGACGCCGCAATTCGGCGACCGGCGCACGTATCAGATGGATCCGCCGAACGCCGACGAGGCGTTGCGCGAGGTCGAGCTCGACATCAACGAGGGCGCCGACATCGTCATGGTGAAGCCGGCGCTTCCGTACCTCGACATCGTGTGGCGGGTGAAGGAGCGTTACGGTTATCCGGTCGCGGCCTACCACGTCAGCGGGGAGTACGCGATGATCAAGGCCGCCGCGCAGCAGGGATGGCTCGAGGAGGAACGGGTCATGATGGAGTCCCTGATCGCGATCCGCCGCGCCGGCGCCGATCTGATCCTGACCTACTTCGCCAAGGACGCCGCCCGCGTGCTCGCGCGTCGGTGACGGTGCCGATCCTCGCTCCCTTCTCCGTCTCTCGTCGGCGGAGCCCGCGACCGTCCGGGGAACAACGAGTCGGGGTATTCTGCACTGGGGAGCCGGGCCTCCGTTTGACCTGAGCGCGGCGTCATAGTAGCTCACGGCGCGCGAAACGTGGTGGTTCAGAGCCCTTCCCGTGCGTCAATGATGTCCGGCCCGCCGGTGGGCCGCGGTGCCCTTGTGGTGCTGGGCCTGCTAGCTGGTATCGGGCTGGGTCCTCTTCCGCGTGCGGTGGCGGACCCTGCGTGCCTCTCGGACGGGGACTGCGGACAGTTCCAGGCATGCGTCGCCAAGGGGTGTTGCACGCCGAGCGACTTCGACAATCGCTGCGGCAGCGACTGTGGCGTCCCATGTCCGGACACCAGTGTCTGCGGCGGCAACGCCGACTGCCGGAGCAGCGCATGCTCCAACGGAATGTGCTGTGGCCCGGGCTGCGGAGGGGCCTGCGGGCACCGCTGCGTGGATGGCGACGGGTGCACGAGCGGCGAGGACTGCGAGCACCTCACGTGCGTCAAACAGAGATGTTGTACGCCGAGCGACTTCATCAATCGGTGCGGGGGCGCCTGTGGTGTCAAGTGCCCTGATGGCGGCGCCTGCGGCGGTAACGCCGACTGCACGAGCGGATACTGCCACGACCGGACGTGCGCCGCCGGCGGCCGACCCTGAGATGCCAAACGAACGCTCACCGCTGCTGTTGCGCCACGACACGGGGAAGGGCGGTCGACTGACGCTCGTGCTGCTCTTGGCACTGGCGGCGTGTCCGCTGGCCACGGCGACGGGTTGCGGCGATGGCCACGAAGGGGGCGCGGTGACGACGGCCGAGCCTCGGACCATCAACGGGCAGGGAAACAACTTGAGCCATCCACTATGGGGCGCGGCCGGGACGCCTCTGCGGCGCATGGCGCCGGTCGCGTACGCCGACGGCGTCTCGGCGCCGGCCGGGCCGGAGCGTCCGAGCGCGCGCGCGATCAGCAATGCGATCATGGCGCAAGCTGAGCCGATCCCGAGCCGCGCCGGGTTGAGCGGCTTCGTCTTCCAGTGGGGACAGTTCGTCGATCACGATCTCGACCTCACGGCGCTCGGTTCGCCACCGGAGGAGTTCGACATCGTCGTTCCGAGCGGCGATCCGACTTTTGACCCCGCCGGCACCGGCGAGGCGATCATTCCGTTTCTGCGCTCCAACTACGATGCGGCCACCGGGACGGGGACGGACAATCCGCGCCAGCAGATCGACGACATCACGTCGTTCCTCGACGGCTCCGGTGTCTACGGCTCGTCGGATCAACGCGCCCAGGCGCTGCGCACGCTGAACGGCGGACGCCTGCAGACCAGCGTGGGCGATCTGCTGCCGCTCAATACGGTCGGGCTGCCCAACGTCGACAACGGGGCCCCGCACCCGGAACAGTACTACGTGGCCGGCGACCTCCGCGCCAACGAGCAGCCGGGGCTGACCGCCCTGCACACGCTGTTCGTGCGCGAGCACAACCGCTGGTGCGACGTGCTCGCCGAGGAACATCCCGCGTGGAGCGACGAGCAGCTCTACCAGGAAGCGCGCCGGCGCGTCTCCGCGCTCATCCAGATCATCACGTTCAAGGAATTTCTACCCGCGCTCCTCGGTCCGCTCGCCCCGTCGGTCGAGGGTCCGTACCAGCCTGACGTCGATGCGACGATCGCCAACGAGTTCTCCGCGGCGTTGTACCGGGTCGGGCACACGATGCTGCCACCCGACTTGCTGCGTATCGAGGACGACGGAGTGTCCGCGCCGGAGGGACCATTGCCGTTGGCCGAGGCTTTCTTCTTGCCGTCGAACCTCGCCTCGCCCGGTGAGCTCGAGCGCATCTTGAGGGGGTTGGCGACGCTGACGCAGCAGGAGATCGACAGCAAGGTCGTCGACGGCGTGCGGAACTTTCTCATCGGCGATCCGGTCAGCGGCGTGCTGCTCGACCTGGCCTCGCTCAATGTTCAGCGCGGTCGTGATCATGGGCTGCCGACCTACAATCAGATGCGCGCCACGTTGGGTGTGGGCGCCAAGGCGTCGTTCGCCGACGTCAGCACCGATCCCGACGTCGACCGGGCGCTCGCCTCGGTGTACAAGAGCATCGATGACGTTGACCTGTTCGTCGGCGCGATCAGCGAGGACCATGCCCCGGGGGCGCAGGTGGGTGAGCTGGTCGCCACCGTGCTGCGCGATCAGTTCGAGCGGCTCCGCGATGGCGACCGTTTCTGGTACCGGAGAGATGCCGCGTTCTCCGCGAGCGAGCTGACGGAGCTGGAGGCGACGCGGCTGAGCGATGTGATCCGGCGCAACACGACGATCACGAACCTGCAGGACAACGTCTTCCTGGCGAGTCAGTAGAAAGAACGGCGTCGATCCGCATCTGTTCCACCCGTGTCCGTATGGCGCAGCACAGCCTGCGTCTCGAGGCCGGTCGGCCGCGGATCCCGCGACTCGGACCATCAGCTCCGTCCCCGCCCCGATGACCAGGATGTCCTGCGTGCTCGCCAGTCGGACGGTGCATGGCCCCCTCCTCCCTTGGTCGGTATTCTCGCGCGCCATTGACTGGTCGGCATTCCCCGGGTTTGATATACACTGGCAAATTTTGCCGGGCTGAGGGGGCTACGGAGAGCGCCGCAGCCAGGCAGGAAGGAGGCAGCGTGGCGCGTGATGACCTGATTCAGATCGAAGGGACCGTGAAGGAAGTCATGGCCGGCGGACAGTTCCGCGTCGAGTCCGAGAAGGGCCAGCAGTTCGTCGCCAAGATCAGCGGCCGAATGCGTCGCTACCACATCAAAGTCATTCCCGGCGACCGGGTAACCGTCGCCGTCTCGCCGTACGACCCGACACACGGGTTGATCGTGTACCGCAATACGTAGAGTCGAGAGTCTAGAGTCAAGAGTCGAGAGCCGAGAACCTCCGCTCCGAACTCCTCGTCCGCTCTCGACTCTAGACTCTCGACTTCCGCCGGCGCCGCACCGCCCAGAGCGCCACGGCTGGTGCCATCAGCGACAACCCTTCGAAGACGTTGTCGGCCCGCTGGGCGGGGTCGATCTCGCAGGAGCAGCCACCACCACCGCCTCCGCTCTTCTGCGGCGGTGTGGGGGTTGGCGTCGCGCCGACGCAAACACCATCGACGCAGGTGCCGCCGTTGGGGCAGTCGGAGTTGCTCCGGCACGGTAAGCACTTGCCGTCGATGCAGACGAGATCGTCGGGGCAGTTCTGGGTGGTTTCGCACGGAGGTGGCGGGACGCACATGTTGTTGATGCAGACGAGGTCATCCGGACACTCGCCCTGCGTATCGCAGTGAATAGGGGTGCTCGTCGGCGTGGCCGTGGAAAGCCCGGCCACGGTGAATGTCGGTGTCGACGGCCGGGTCCCGGTGGCGGTCGGTGTCGAGACGGTGGGCGTTGACGTATTGGTGCCGGTCGGCGTCGCGGTCGGGCTCGGAGTCGGAGTGACGATTGGCGTGGAAGTCGAGGTGTTGGTCGGCGGGAGGGTGGCGGTTGGCGTGACCTCGGTCACCGTCGCGGTCGCCGTCGCGGCCCCGGGGGGGCAGGGCGGCATCAGCGGATTGCAGGCGAGGAAGACGTCGAAGGTGCCGTTCTCGTCGGTGTTCGGCGCCAGCTTCGTCGACGCATCGGAGAAGCCGATCCACTGCCCCTCGGGGCTCACGCTCGGCGGTTCGATGCTGACTTCGCCGTCGGAGAGGCCGTTCATCTCGACGCTGATGCGGGCGATCTTCTCATTGGCACGATCACGAACGAAGACGTCGCTGACGTGATTGCCGTCGTTCGGGTCGAAGAAGTCGTCGAAGTTGGGGAAGGCGACGAAGTTGCCACTCGCGTCGATGCCCGGGAACTCGCTGTTTTCCTTGCTCTGCACGTTCTCGTTGGAGATGCTGACGATCTCGGTGCGGCTGTTCTCGCCTGCGCGGATGCGGACGAACACATCGGTGGCGCCGTTGGTGTCCGGCACGCCGAGGTTCGTGAGGTTGGTCGCGTCGGACTTGAATGCGATCACCCCCCCGTCCCCGTCCGCCGCCGGACCGAACGAGCTCCGGTTGCCCGGTGTGCCGGCGTTGTTCAGGCTGACGAGCTCGGTGGTCCCCTCGTCGAGGAGGCGGACGTATACCTGCTGCGGGCCGGTGAGCGGGGACGCCAGCAGATTGGTGGCTGTCGACGAGAAGGCGACGACGCGGCCGTCACCGCTGATCGAAGGCGTCTTGCTGTCGCCGTCGGTGTCGCCACCGTCGAAGGCGATGCTCACCAGGTGTATATCACCCGAGTCGCGGTCCCAGATGTAGATGTTGGTCTTGCTCGGTGTGACGCCGGCCACGAGATTCGTGGCCGCAGACTGGAAGGCGACGAAGCGACCATCGAAGCTGATGCTCGGGTTGCTGCTCGGCCCGTCGGCGCCACCGCCTCCGGCGGCGAGACTGATCAGCTGGGTGACGCCCGCACCGCGGTCGCGGACGAAGATGTCTTCGATGTGTCCGTTGGGATCGTCGTCGACCAGGTTGGTCGCGGCGGAAGAGAAGGCAACGAAGTTGCCATCGGCGCTGATGGCGGGCGCGGCGATGCCGTTCGGGCTGTTTCCATTGCCGGCCTTGCCGTCGGTGCCGACACTGATCAATTCGGTCACGCCGATCTGGACATTGCGCACGTACACGTTGCGGAGGCCGTTGGTCGCCGGTGCCGGCGACTGAAGCAGATCGGTTGCCGACGACCAGAAGGCGACGAACAACCCATCGTGGCTCACGGACGGCCCTTGGCTGGGGCCGTCCCCGGCGGCGCCGCGGGTGTTCACGCTGATCAGGCCGATCACCGGCTGCTCCGCGGCGACGCGCCCGGGAAGGACCAGCGCGGCTACGGCAAATGCCAAAACGAACCCAACCGCGGGCGCCACAAGCTTCCTCATTCAGTCCTCCCCGAAGGCCGTCGCGAGTTTCCTTAAACTGGGAGACGAAAGTCAAGCCAAAGGGCTGCCGAAGTCTATCCCGCGAGGCGCTCTTTCAACAGCTCGTTTACTTTCTGTGGATTGGCCTTGCCGCCGGTGGCCTTCATGACCTGGCCGACGAAGAAACCCAGGAGCTGGGTCTTGCCGCCGCGGTACTGGGCGACCCGGTCGCCGTTGGCCTCCAGGATGCCGTCGATCGCCGCGAGGATCGCGGCGTCGTCGGACACTTGGGTCAAGCCCTGGTCGACGACGATCCGGCGTGGATCGGCTCCGGTTCGGGCCATCTCCTCGAACACGGACTTGGCGATCTTGCCGCTGATCTGCCCGCCGTCGATCAGCTCGACGAGCGCGGCGAGATACGCCGGTGCGACGGGCCACTCGCGGATCACCAGCGCATCGTCCAGATGGCGATCCTTGATGAGGCGCAGCAGCTCGCCCATGACCCAGTTGCTGATTGCCTTCGGGTTGGCATGCGCGCGGACCGCTGCCTCGTAGTAGTCGGCGACGTCTTTGCGTGCCGTCAGGACCTCGGCGTCATACGCCGGCAAGCCGTACTCGCGCTCGAAGCGCTCGGCCCGCGCGGCCGGCAGCTCGGGGAGGCCCGCGCGCACGCGCTCGACCCAGTCGTCGCCCACCGTCAGCGGCAGCAAGTCCGGCTCGGGGAAGTAGCGATAGTCGTCGGCTTGCTCCTTGATCCGCATGGAGCGGGTGAGCTCGCGGTCGGGATCCCAGTGGCGCGTCTCCTGGACGAGTCGCCCGCCTTCATCGAGCACCCGCGCCTGGCGCCCGATCTCGTAGGCGATCGCCTTCTCCACCGCGCGGAAGGAGTTCATGTTCTTGATCTCCACCTTCGTACCCAGGGCGGTGGAGCCGCGCGGACGGATGGAGACGTTGGCGTCGCAGCGGAAGCTCCCCTCCTCCATGTTGCCGTCGCAGATTTCGAGGTAACGGAGGACGCTGCGCAGCTGGCGCAAGTAGGCACCGGCCTCGTCGGCCGAACGCAGGTCGGGCTCGCTGACGATCTCGAGCAACGGCACCCCCGAACGGTTGAAGTCGACCAGGCTCGCGTCCCCATGGGCGTCGTGGATGTTCTTGCCGGTGTCTTCCTCCATGTGGATGCGGGTGAGACGCACGCGCTTGCGCTCGCCGTTTCCGCTCGGAATCTCGATCGCGCCGCCGCTGCAGATGGGCAGCTCGTACTGCGAGATCTGATAGCCCTTGGGGAGATCGGGATAGAAATAGTTCTTTCGCGCCCAGCGGCTGGATCGGGCGATGGTGCAGCTCGTCGCCAGACCGGCGGTGATTGCCAGCTCCACGACCCGGCGGTTCAGCACCGGCAGGACGCCGGGCATCCCAAGACAGACGGGGCAGGTGTGTTCGTTCGGCGGCGCGCCGAACTTGGCCGAGCAGCCGCAGAAGAGCTTCGACTCGGTGAGCAGCTCGGCGTGGACCTCGAGACCGATGACGGCCTCGTAGCGCTCGTTCGCGGCCATCGCTCCGCTCACAGCGGCGGCACCCGGCGGTGCCAGTCGGTGGCGCGCTCGTAGGCGTGTCCGGCGCGCAGGACGGCTTCCTCGTCGAACGGACGCCCGACTATCTGCAGGCCAATCGGGAGGCCGCGGCGGTCGAAGCCGCAGGGCAGTGACAATCCCGGCAAGCCGGCGAGGTTCACCGAGACGGTGAAGATGTCGGCGAGGTACATCTGCAGCGGGTCGCTCGTCTTCTCGCCGATGCCGAACGCCGTCGTCGGTGCGGTCGGCGTCACCACCACGTGGCAACGCTCGAAGACCTTGGCGAAATCATTGCGGATGAGCGTGCGCACCTTCTGCGCCTTCAGGTAGTACGCATCATAGTATCCTTTCGATAGCGCGTAGGTGCCGAGCATGATGCGGCGCTTGACCTCGGCGCCGAATCCGAGGGCGCGGGTCGACTCGTACACGTCGCGCAGGCCGGCACCGGCGCCGCGCAGCCCGTAGCGGATGCCGTCGTAGCGTGACAGGTTCGAGCTCGCCTCGGCGGTGGCGATCAAATAGTAGGCGGGAATGGCGTACTCGGTGTGCGGCAGCGAGACCTCCTCGACCTCGGCGCCGAGCTGCCGCATCGCCTGGGTCGCGGCGCGGACGGCCTGCTCGACCTCCGGTTGCATGCCTTCGACGAAATACTCGCGCGGCAAGGCGATGCGTAGCCCCTCGAGGTCGTCTCGCAATGCGGCGCGGAAGTCTGGCACCGGGCGCGGCACGGAGGTCGAGTCGCGCGGATCGTGGCCCGCGATCGCACCAAGGAGATGGGCGCAGTCGGCGACCGTCTTGCCGAGCGGCCCGACCTGATCGAGCGATGAGGCGTAGGCGATGACACCGTAGCGGCTGACGCGGCCGTAGGTCGGCTTGATGCCGGCGACGCCACAGCACGCGGCCGGCTGGCGGATGGAGCCGCCGGTATCCGTACCCAGGGCCGCGAAGCATTGCCCTGCGGCGACGGCGGCCGCGGAGCCTCCCGACGAGCCGCCCGGAACACGTGAGCAGTCCCACGGGTTGCGGGTGATCGCGAAGGCGGAGTTCTCGGTCGATGAGCCCATGGCGAACTCGTCGCAGTTCGCTTTACCGACGAACACCGCGCCGGCCTCGCGCAGGCGCTGGGTTACCGTCGCGTCGAACGCGGGAACGAAGTTACCGAGGATCTTCGATGCCGCCGTCGTGCGAATGTCGCGCGTGACGATGACGTCCTTGATGGCGATCGGGATGCCGCACAGGGCCGACGTTTCACCGCGCGCCAGCCGCTCGTCCGCCGCCCGCGCCTGCTCGAGCGCCTGTTCTGCCGAGATCGTGATGAACGACCGTAGCGCGGGCTCGGTCGCCTCGACGCGCGCGAGAATCGCCCGCGTCAGCTCCGCGGAAGAGACCTCTCGCCGCGCCAAGGCGGCGCGCGCCTCCTCGATGGTCAATCGGAACAGATCGGACATAGTCACTGGGCGAGCCGCGCGGCGCGCCGGCCTACTCGATGATTTTCGGGACCTTGAAGAACCGCCCGTCGCGCTCCGGGGCGTTCGCCAGCAGCGGCTCGACGGCCGGCTGATTGCGGACCACGTCGTCGCGGAACGGCGTCTCGATGTCCGTAATGTGCGCCGTCGGCTCGACCGCCGACGTGTCGAGCTGCTGCAGCCGCTCGAAGTGCGACAAGATGTGATCGAGCGTTGCGCCATACGCCGCCTCTTCCTCCGGCGTCAGCGCCAGACGCGCCAGAAACGCAATGTGGCGCACGTCGGCGACGCTGAGGGAC
>Ga0335082_10009550_pt1 | contig 10536 bp, 4 predicted proteins | sample Lox_Sample_41_FD_206718 | JGI IMG/M metagenome (GOLD analysis project Ga0335082, IMG submission 206718) | Soil microbial communities from Loxahatchee National Wildlife Refuge, Florida, United States - Lox_Sample_4.1 | ecosystem: Environmental > Terrestrial > Soil > Wetlands | place: USA: Florida...
GTCTTCCGCGTCGCGGCGGCTTGTACGGCCTGCGCCCGCCACCGGGAGCGAGCGTCCTGCTAGACTCGCGGCGCCTGAAATCCCCGACCGCGACGATGCCGCTACCGCCCGCCAAGCCCGTCGCGCCGCCGTTTCCGCCGCTGTGGTTCGTGTTCGTCCTGCCGGCGCTCGCCGCCGTCGCGTTGTACATCCCGACGCTCGCGGCGGGTTTCCTGAGCGACGACTACAGCCAGCTCCACGCCTTCGACGGCTGCGAGGGCATGCGCGGATTCGGCGCGTGCATCGCGCGCCTGTTCGTCTCCGGGATGTCGGCGCCGAGCTACCAGTACCGGCCGCTCGGCATGGCCTCGTTCGCGGTGAACGCCTGGCTCGGGGCCGATCCGTACTTCTGGCATCTCGTCAACGTCGCGTTGCATGCGGCCAACGCGGCCCTCATCGCGCTCCTCGCATCGCAGCTCGTCGGCAATCGCACGATCCACGCGCGCTACGCGGCGCTTGCGGCTGGATGGCTGTTCGCCTGGTTCGCCCCGGGGATCGAAGCGGTGGCGTGGGTCGCCGCGCGCTTCGACGACATGGCGCTCTTCTTCATGCTGATTGCCGCCTGCGCCTTCGTCGCGAGTCGCCGCTGGACCGACGCCTTCGGCCTCACGAGTCTCGCGGCGACGATTCTCGCGTTCCTGTGCAAGGAGGCGGCGGCGATCGGCATCGTGCTGATCGCGGCACTCGCATGGTGGAAAGAGCCGGGCCGCGCTCCGCTGCTGCGTTATGCGGTGCGCGCTGCCGTCGCGGCCGCGCCGTGGCTGTTCGTCGCCGCGGCGTATTTCGTGTTTCGCGCAGTGCTCTTCGGCGACGCCTTTCGCGTGTATCCGGGCGCGTCGCCCCTGCGCGCGCTCGTGACCGGCGAGTGGCTGGTGGCGCTCCCGGGCATCGTTTCGTGGTCGGCGGCGGCGCTGCCGGAGACCGGGGCGCGCATCGGGTTCGCGTGTTCGGCGCTTGCGCTTGCCGGCTGCGCGATCGTCGCGGGCCTGCGCGAGCGCGCCGCCGCGCGCGCATTCGCCGTCGTCGCCGCCACCGTGGCGATCGGCTTCGCGCTGGTGCTCGCGCAGCTGCGCTGGCCGGGCAACGGCGAAGGCGGACGCGTGCTGTATGCGATCGGCGCGGTCGCCGCGCTCGGGCTGGCGTTGCCCTTGGCGGCGGCCGGGCCGCGGCTGCGCGCGCTCGCGTGGTCGTGCGCGACGGTACTGCTCGCGAGCGAATATCTGCTCGCGCACGAGGGCGTCCTGCGCTGGGTTCAGGCGGGCGACGACGCGCGCGCGCTCGCGGCGGCGCTGGCCGCGACCGCGGCTGCGACACCTGCCGAAGGCTACGCGTTCGTCGTGATCCCCGACCATGTCGGCGCGATTCCGTTCGGACGCAATGCGCAAGGCGGATTGATCGTGCCCCCGGTGCAGGCGCAGCCGCTGTCGTCGCGGCTGATCGTGCAGACGCCGGATGGGCTCGCGCAATGGCCGGACCTGATCGAGCGCGACATCATCGGCCGGCTGCGGCGCGAGCCGCTCGCACGCGTCGTCGCCAATCTGCGGCCGCCGAAGGTGTCGCCGCCCTACGCCCTGCCCGACCGCTATTTCTGCTGGAGTCCGCACGCGCGCGCGCTTGTGCCGCTGCCGTCGATAGCCGACGCGGGGCTCGCGAACTGGGACGCGACCTTCGCGCGCGCACTCGACGCCGCCGGTTGCGAGTAGCGGCGCGAGCAGCCGGCGCGGGGCCCCGTTGACGCCAAGCGCAACGGGGATCGACGGCAAGTGCGAGTCGACGCTTGAGGCCGACAACGAGGCGGTCGCGGTTTCCGGCGGTGCGGAGGCCGCGGCGCGGCGTCGATTACCCGCGGGCGACGAGCCACGCCTGCAGCTGCGGCCCGTAGACGTTGACGGCGAGACCGGCGAAAACGAGGAGCGCGCCGACGGCTTGCAGCGGCGCCAGGCTCTCGCCGAGGAACACCGCGCCGCTCGCGAGCCCCGACAGCGGGATCAGCAGCGCGAACGGAGAAATCAGCGCCGTCGGGTACCGGTGCAGCAGCGCATTCCACGAGGCGAAGCCGAAGAGCGTCGCGCCATAGGCCATGAACGCCACGCAGCCCCACGCCGTCGGGCTCATCGCGCCGATCATCTGCACGACGCCGGCGCCGCCCTCCGTCGCGTACGACAGCGCGGCCAGCGGCAACGGCGGGATCAGGCTCGACCACACGACGAGCGCGAACATGTCGGCCGCATGCGTTCCGGCGCCGCGCTTGGCGATGATGTTGCCGCTCGCCCACGCGAACGCGGACGCGATCACCAGCACGAAGCCGATGAGCGTTCCCGCGGCGCCGGCGCCAAGCTTGTGCGCGGCGAGCAGCACGATGCCGGCCGTGGCGATCGCCGCGCCGAGCAGATGGTGACGCTGCAGCCGGTCGCCCTCGAGCGCGACGGCGAGCCCGATCGTGAAGAACACCTGGAGCTGGATCACCAACGACGAGAGCCCCGCCGGCATTCCGAGCTTCATTCCCAGGAACAGCAGGCCGAACTGGAACACGCCGATCGCGAATCCGTAGCCGATCACGTAGCGCCACGGCATCGCCGGGCGACGTACGAAGAACACGAGCGGCATCGCGGCAAGGAGGAAACGCAGCGCAGCGAGCGCGAACGGCGGCACTTCGGTCAGCGCGACCTTGATCGGGACGAACGTGTAGCCCCACACCGCGACGACCGCGAGCGTGAGCACGAGGTCGCGCGGGGAGAGACGGACCTTCACGTTGGGCGCCACGGAACGGCGATGATACCGTGCCGCTCGCGCGTGCCGGCGCCGATCGCCGCTCCCGTCGCAGGCTTAGCGCGGTGGCTTCGACCGGCGCACTCGCGCCTACGGCGCCTTTTTCGCAAAATCCCCGGCGTAGACGAGCGCGAAAGCGTCGGGCTTCACATACTTGCGCAACGCCGCGTTGACGTCCGCCGCGGTCAGTGCCGCGATCGCGGCATCGACCTTGCCCGCGAACGCGAACGTGCGGCCGCGATACGCCTGCTGCACGAGCGCAGCGGCGAGGCTCGCATCCTGCGTGCGCTGCAGCTGGCGGCGCTTGAGGAGGCTGTTCTTCGCCACTTCGACTTCCGCGGCGGTGAATCCGTTCGTGACGGCGCCGGACAACTCTTCCGCCAGCGCTTTCGCGAGCCGCTCGCGGTTTTCGGGCGCGAAGATCGCCTCGATCATCAGCGGCGTGTTCGGCTCGAAGCTCGACGGCTGGATCCAGGCATAGACGCCATAGCTCAAGCCCTCCTTTTCGCGGATGCGCTTCCACAGCCGCGAGCTGCCGGTGTCGCCGAGCACGTAGCTCGCCACCGCCATCGCCGGATAGTCGGCGGACTCGTCGTTCAACGGCAGCGCGAGCTCGCCGAAGAGCGCCGCATTCGCCTTGTCCGCCGTCTCGAGCGTCACCGTCTTCGCCGGCTTGGCGACGAGCGGCTCGGGCACGCGCTCGAACGGAGCCGGACTCTTCCACGAACCGAACAGCGTATCGAGCTGAGCCTTGACGGCGGCGGGATCGAAATCGCCGACGATCGCGAGCTCGGCGTGCGCGCCGCCGGTGAACCGTTCGTAGAAGCGCTTCACGTCGTCGACGCCGGTCGCGCCGATCAGCTTGATCTCTTCGTCGAGCGTCGGCTCGTAGCGGACGTCGCCCACCGGGTAGGGATTGCCGAGGCGTTCCAGCGCGCGCTCGCCGACGCTCTCCGGATCCGCGCGCTTTTCCTCCAGCGCGGTGATCGCCTCGCGCTTCAGCGTGTCGAATTCGGCCGCCGGAAACGACGGCTCGCGCACGACTTCGGCCAGGAGCGCGAGCGTCCCGGCGAGCTTCGGCCTGACCGTCTCGCCGCTCGCGGTGGCGCTCGTCTCGTGGCCTTCGACGGACAGCTTCGCGCGCAAGTGATCGAGCGCGTCCTCGATCTCCTGCCGGCTGTGCTTCAGCGTGCCGCGCTGGAGCATCGACGCCATCAGCTCGCCGCGCGGCATCGTGCCGAACAGCGATTTTTCGTCGCCCTGATGGAGCTGCAATCGAAACCTGACCGTTTCGCCGCGCGTCTTTTTCGGCAGCAGCACGACCTTCATCCCGTTCGCGAGCGCGAAGCGCTGCGCCCGCGCGTCGAGGTTCGCCGGCGTGGCATCGAACGCTTCGCCGGCGGCAGCCGCCGGATCGCCCTTGTAATTGTTGACCAGCGCGGCGATGTCGACGGTGGGCGGGATCGGCGAGCGGTCCGGCTTCGCGTCCGGTATGAAGAGCCCGATCGTCCGGTTCGCGGGCTTGAGATACGCTTCGGCGACGCGCTGGACGTCGGCCGCGGTCACCGTGCGCCAGCGGTCGCGCTGCAGGAAGAAGAGCCGCCAGTCGCCGGCGGCGATCGACTCCGAAAGCCGCACGCCGAGGCGCGTCGGATCGGCGAGCGTCTCGTCGAAATTGCGCAGCGCTTTCGCGCGGACGCGATCGACCTCGGCGGCGGTGATTGGGTTCTTCCGTACGCCCTCGAGGGTCGCGGTCATCGTGTCCTTTGCCGTCTCGAGCGAATCGCTCATCGGTACCTGTGCGAAAAACGCGACAAAGCCGGGATCGCGCAACTCGGCCGCCCAGCTCTGCACGGCCGAGGCCTTTTTCGTCTCGACCAGCGCCTTGTACAGCCGTCCTGCGGGCTCGACCGTCATCACGTCGGCGAGGGCGTCGATCGCGACGAAATCGGGATGCGCGCCGGGCACGGTGTGGTACTCGACGCCGATCAGCTGCGCATCGCCGACGCGGCGCACCGTGACCATCCGTTCGCCGTCCTGCACCGGTTCCTCGGTGTAGAACCGCGGCAGCGTGCGTGCGGGCTTGGGAATCGCGCCGAAGTATTTTGCGATCCAGCCGAGTGTCTTGTCGGGGTCGAACTTGCCGGCGACGACCAGCACCGCGTTGTCGGGCTGGTAGTACAGATGGTAGAACGCCTGCAACCGGCCGATGTCCACGCCCTCGACGTCCGAGCGCGCGCCGATCGTCTCCTTGCCGTAGCTGTGCCACTCGTACGACGCGCCGATCATCCGCTGGATCATGATCCGCCACGGGTCGTTCTCGCCGCGCTCCATCTCGTTGCGCACGACCGTCATTTCCGTGTCGAGGTCCTTTTTCGCGATCGCCGAATGCGCCATGCGCTCCGCTTCCATCGAGAGCGCCCATTCGAGGTCGGCGTCGGAGGCGTTGAACGTCTCGTGGTAGTTGGTCCGGTCGTACCACGTCGACCCGTTGAATTGCATCCCGCGCTTGTTCATCTGCTCCCAGAAGTTTCCCGACGTCGGCGTGCCCTTGAACGTCATGTGCTCGAGCAGGTGCGCCATCCCGGTTTCGCCGTAGTTCTCCTGCCGCGACCCGACGAGGTAGGTCACGTTGACCGTCGTCTTCGCCGCACCGGCGTCCGGGAAGAGCACGACCCTGAGGCCGTTGCGCAGCGCGTATTCGGTGATGCCTTCGACGGACGCGCCCTGCGTGACGCCGGGCGGCAAGGCGGCGGCGGCGTTCACGGCGAGCGCGGCCACGAAGGAAGGAAACAGAAACCGGGCGATACGGGTGGCGGAATGCATGGGATCGATTCGGAACGTTGGCGGGGGCGCAGTATAGCGGGCGTCTCGAGCCCTGATCGACAGCGGGGATCGCGCAGGGTTCACGGGCGTGCGACGAAACACCGCCGGCACCGACGGACGGCGCGACCCGCGACGACAAAGGCGGACTGCGCCCGGCGGCGCCGATGCCCGCCGGGCCAAGTTGACGTTTACGTAAACGTCATGTAACGTAGGCGGCCGTCCTCCGGAGACGGCGGCGGGAGTAAGCTTTGCGTCCCCGGGAACGGTGACGATGTTCCCGCCCGCCGCAGGCACCGGGGCACAGGTTCGCGACCAGGAGCGTTTCGATGAACGACACGAGCCGCCCGCCGCTCATCTACAAGCCGCTGCACAAGGTCCGCTTCGTCACCGCGGCGTCGCTGTTCGACGGCCACGATGCGTCGATCAACATCATGCGGCGGATCCTGCAGGCGACCGGCTGCGAGGTCATTCACCTCGGGCACAACCGGTCGGTCGAGGAAATCGTCACCGCCGCGCTGCAGGAAGACGCGCACGGCATCGCGGTGTCGTCCTACCAGGGCGGCCACGTCGAGTTCTTCAAGTACATGCTCGACCTTTTGCGCGAGCGCGGCGGCGCCGGGATCAAGGTGTTCGGCGGCGGCGGCGGGGTCATCATTCCGTCCGAGATCGCCGAGCTCCACGCGTACGGCGTCACGCGCATTTTTTCGCCGGAAGACGGACAGCGGCTGGGTCTGCAGGGGATGATCAACGAAGTCATCGCCCCCTGCGACGTCGATCTCGGCAAGGACCTGCCGCGCGACGCCGGCGCGCTCAAGACGGGCGACCCACACTTGCGCACTCGCGCGCTCGCGCGCTTCATTACGGCGCTCGAGGCCGGAACCGCCCCGGCGAAGGTGCACGACGAATTGCGGCGCGCGGCCGCAGCGTCGAAGGCGCCGGTGCTCGGTATCACCGGCACGGGCGGCGCCGGCAAGTCGTCGCTCACCGACGAGCTGATCCGGCGCTTCCGGCTCGATCACGGCGACCGGCTCCCGCTCGCGATCATCTCGATCGATCCGTCGCGGCGCAAATCCGGCGGCGCGCTGCTCGGCGACCGCATCCGGATGAACGCGATCCAGCATCCGGGCATCTACATGCGCTCGATGGCGACGCGGGAAGCGGGGACCGAGGTCAGCAAGGCGCTGCCCGACGCGATCGCAGCGTGCAAGGCCGCCGGCTTCGAGCTGATCGTGGTCGAGACGTCAGGCATCGGCCAGGGCGACGCCGCGATCGTTCCGCTCTCCGATGTCTCGCTCTACGTGATGACGCCGGAGTTCGGCGCGGCCTCGCAGCTGGAAAAGATCGACATGCTCGATTTCGCCGATTTCGTGGCGATCAACAAGTTCGACCGCAAGGGCGCCCCCGATGCGCTGCGTGACGTGCGCAAGCAGTACCAGCGCAATCACGAGCTGTTTTCGACGGCTCCCGAAGCGATGCCGGTGTACGGGACGATCGCGGCGCGCTTCAACGACGACGGCGTCACCGCGCTGTACCAGGCGCTTCTCGCGCGCCTCGCGGAGCAGGGATTGAAGCTCGGTGCCGGCAGGCTGCCCGCGGTCGCCACCAAGAGCTCGACCGGCCAGAACGCCATCGTTGCGCCGTCACGCGTGCGCTATCTCGCGGAGATCGCCGAGACCGTGCGCGGCTATCACGGATGGGCGAAGGCGCAGGCGAAGATCGCGCGTGAGCGGCAGCAATTGCGCGCGGCACAGGCGATGCTCGCGTCAGGTGTGCCCGAAATCGACGCGCTCATCGCCGAGCGCGACGCGAAGCTCGATCCGCGCGCGCGGAAGCTTCTCGACATGTGGCCGAAGACGAAAGCCGCGTACACCGGCGACGAGTACGTCGTCAAGATCCGCGGCAAGGAGATCCGCTCGGCGCTGACCACGGTTTCGCTGTCCGGAACGCACGTGCCGAAGGTCGCGCTGCCGAAGTTCGAGGACGACGGCGAGATCCTGCGCTGGCAGCTCGAAGAAAACGTCCCGGGCAGCTTCCCCTTCACCGCGGGCGTGTTCGCGTTCAAGCGCGAGAACGAGGATCCGACGCGGATGTTCGCCGGCGAGGGCGACGCATTTCGCACCAACAAGCGCTTCCACATGCTGGCCGACGGCATGCCGGCCAAGCGGCTGTCCACCGCGTTCGACTCGGTCACGCTCTACGGCAACGATCCGGATCTGCGTCCCGACATCTACGGCAAGGTCGGCAATTCCGGCGTATCGATCGCGACGCTCGACGACATGAAGGTGCTCTACTCGGGCTTCGACCTCACTGCGCCGAACAACTCGGTGTCGATGACGATCAACGGCCCGGCGCCGACGATCCTCGCGATGTTCATGAATACCGCGATCGACCAGCAGATGGACAGGTTCCGCGCTGACAACAGCCGCGATCCGACCGACGACGAAGCGGAAAAGATCAAGGCGTGGACGCTGTCGACGGTGCGCGGCACCGTGCAGGCCGACATCCTCAAGGAAGACCAGGGCCAGAACACCTGCATCTTCTCCACCGAGTTCAGCCTCAAGGTGATGGGCGACATCCAGCAGTACTTCGTCCAGCACGACGTGAAGAACTTCTACTCGGTGTCGATCTCGGGCTACCACATCGCCGAGGCCGGCGCGAATCCGATCAGCCAGCTCGCGTTCACGCTGTCGAACGGCTTCACGTTCGTCGAGGCGTACCTCGCGCGCGGCATGCACATCGACGACTTCGCGCCGAACCTGTCGTTCTTCTTCAGCTACGGGATGGACCCCGAGTACGCCGTGATCGGCCGCGTCGCGCGGCGGATCTGGGCGGTCGCGATGCGTGAGCGCTACGGCGCCAACGAGCGCTCGCAGAAGCTCAAGTTCCACTCGCAGACGAGCGGGCGGAGCCTCCACGCGCAGGAAATCGCGTTCAACGACATCCGCACCACGCTGCAGGCGCTGATCTCGACCTACGACAACACGAACAGCCTGCACACGAACGCCTACGACGAGGCGATCACCACGCCGACCGAGGACTCCGTGCGTCGGGCGATGGCGATCCAGCTCATCATCAACCGCGAATGGGGGCTCGGCAAGAACGAGAATCCGAACCAGGGCAGCTTCATCGTCGAGGAGCTGACCGACCTGGTCGAGGAAGCCGTGCTGAAGGAGTTCGAGGCGATCTCGGAACGCGGTGGCGTGCTGGGGGCGATGGAGACCGGCTATCAGCGCGGCAAGATCCAGGAGGAGTCGCTCTACTACGAGCACAAGAAGCACGATGGCAGCTATCCGATCGTCGGCGTCAACACGTTCAGGAACCCGCACGGCGATCAGGCACCGAAGACGATCGAGCTCGCACGCTCGACCGACGACGAGAAGCGCTCGCAACTCGCTCGGCTCGCCGAGTTTCACGCGCGCCATGCGAAGGCCGCGCCGGCGGCGCTCGAACGGCTGAAGCGCGTCGTCATCGACAACGGCAACGTCTTTGCCGAGCTGATGAGCACCGTGCGGGTCTGCTCGCTGGGGCAGATCACGACGGCATTGTTCGACGTGGGCGGCCAGTACCGGAGGAGCATGTAGGCTCTTCCTTGGCGGTGGGGGGATTGGCGGGCACGCGCCATGTGCCCGTGGCTGACAACAAGATGCCGCGTACGAGGTGATCCGTGATCAATCGGCGCCGATTCGTCGTGAGCACGATCGCTGCTCTGGCTGCGCCGCGCGTCGTTCGCGCGCAGACACCCGCAAAGATCGCGCGAGTCGGGTTGCTGGCCTGGGGCGGCCGCCCGCCTGAGCCTGACCCGATCAGCAAGGCGTTCATCGATCGCCTTCGTGGCGCAGGATACGTTCCGGGCGAGAATCTGCTACTCGAGTTTCGGTTCGCCGAGGGGAGCGCGGAACGCTTGCTCGAAAATGCAGCGGACCTGGCCCGCCGCAACGTCGACGTCATCGTCGTTGCCGGGCCCGGACCGATCCGCGCGGCGCACGCAGTAACGAACACCATTCCCATTGTGATGGTAGGCGGCAGCAGCGACCCGGTGGCCGAGGGTTTGGCGCAAAGCCTCGGCCGTCCGGGCGGCAACATGACCGGGTTGACCTACGCCGCGACACCGGAGCGCTTCGGCAAAGAGCTCGAATTGCTGAAGGCGGCGGTAGGGCGGCTATCGCGCGTGGCAGTGCTCTGGGACATGGATCTCGAACTTTACCGGCGCACATTGGCGAGGCCGATCAACGAGGGTGCAAGGAACCTGGGCATCGACGTGCCTCCGCCGGTATTGGTGGCCAACCCGCAGGAATTGGACGCGGCGTTTGCGCAAGTCAAGCGGCAGGACGCAGACGGTGCCCTGATCGCCACCGGCGGCGTCCTCTACGCGGCGCGCGATGCCGTCGCGGCGTTGGCGTTGCAGCACCGCCTGCCGACGATCGCCGCGGTCAAGGAGTTCCCGCTTGCGGGAACGCTCATGAGCTACGGACCCGACTTCGTCGACCTTTTCCGCAAGGCGGCGGACTACGTGGATCGGATTCTTCGGGGCGCGAAAGCGGCGGACTTGCCCATCGAGCAGCCGTCCAAATTCGACCTGGTCGTCAATCTCAAGACCGCCGGTGCGCTGGGCCTGACGATCCCACCGCTGCTGCTGCTTCGTGCGAGCGAGGTGATTCGATAAGTGGTGAAGCGAAAGCGCCGGCGGCGCAGCAACCGCCAATTGTTCTCCCCCATCAAGCGTGCAATGGTCACGATAGGGTCCGCCGCTAGATCTCGAACATCGCGCCTTCCCGTGCCGGCGTGATTCGATAGGCGCGCGGCATCTCCGCAATCGCTTCGGCCATCAGGCGGTCGAGCTCGACGTCGGTGCGGGCGGGGTCGTGGTGGAACGGCACGAGGTGCTTCACTTCCGTGAGCGTC
>Ga0335082_10009551_pt1 | contig 10536 bp, 8 predicted proteins | sample Lox_Sample_41_FD_206718 | JGI IMG/M metagenome (GOLD analysis project Ga0335082, IMG submission 206718) | Soil microbial communities from Loxahatchee National Wildlife Refuge, Florida, United States - Lox_Sample_4.1 | ecosystem: Environmental > Terrestrial > Soil > Wetlands | place: USA: Florida...
CACGGACGCCGTCGGCCTCCAGGACGTACCCGAGGAACCGAACCTGCCCGCCCGACAGCTCCTCGCCGAAGCCGTACGCGTCCTCCATCGTGACGCCGTGCATCGCGGGGACGGCCCGGACGGACAGCCCGCCGATCTTCTGCACGTCGCCGGGCTGCATGCCGATCACACGGTCGTGCGCGACGCCGACCTCGGTCACCATGTCGACGATCGGCGTCGGCACGACGAACACGCACTCCGGAGACGAGCGCGCGAACGCGGAAGCGCTGACGGCGTCGAAGTGGTCGACGTGCTCGTGCGTGCACAACACCACGTCGAGCCCGGCGGCTTCGTCGGCCCGCACGGCGCTCTCGTAGCGCCGGCCCTCGTACGGCGCGAGGAAGGGGTCGACGAGCGCGGTCGTCGCGCCGGCCCGGATCGCGAACCCCGCCTGGCCGAGCCAGGTCATGTTCATCGTGCCGGCGATCTCCGGAACGTCCAGCAGCTCGGCGAGCGGGGAGGACGCGGCCACGGTCACATCACCGCCGTCTGTCCGCCGTCGACCACCAGGGCCGCCCCGTGGATGAAGGCGGCGTCGTCCGACGCGAGGAACGCGTAGGCCGCGGCGACGTCCTCCGGACGTCCGACGCGGCCGAGCGGGATGCGGGCGCGGGCGTACTCCCGGAACTCGTCCTCGTTCCCCAGCGCCCGGTTCAGCGGCGTGTCCACGAAGCCCGGACACAGGCAGTTGACCCGGATCCCGAGCGGTCCCAGTTCCACGGCCATCGTCCGCGTGAGCTGCAGAACCCCTCCCTTCGAGGCGTTGTAGTGCGCGAATTCCTCCTCGCCTCCCAGCGCGTTCGTCGATGCCATGTTCAGGATCACGCCGCCACGACCGTCTGCCCGCATCCGCTCGGCGACGGCGCGGGCCACCAGGAACATCCCGCGCAGGTTGATCGCCATCGTCCGATCCCACGTCGCCGCGTCGAGGTCGAGGAACTTCGCCTTGTCGGCCACGCCGGCGTTGTTGATCAATACGTCTACGCGGCCCAACGCGGATTCACCGGCGTCGACGAGCGCACGCACGTCGTCCTCGCTGCTCACGTCGGCCCGCATGCCGTCCGCAGATCCGAGCCCCGACAGCTCGGCGATCGCGGCCTTCACCTCGAACTCGTCCACGCCGCACACGAACACCCGCGACCCCTCGTCCAGAAAGCGCCGGGCCGTCGCCAGTCCGATGCCGCTCGTGCCGCCGGAGATCAGGACGCCCCTGCCGTCCAGGCCCCGCGTCATCGCATCCGCCCCCTCCCGGCGATGGCGAGCTCGCGGTCGACGCGGCCGTCGTGGACGCCGTATGCGACGTCGAACATGTTCACGCAGCTGCAGACGTGCAGCGGGATCATCTCGAGCCGGTCCCCGATCGCGAGGTCTCCGCCTCCCTCGATGTGGCCGACCGCGTGCTCCTCGTTCATGAAGTCGATGCGCAGGTCGGGGTGGCCGGCGACGACACCCCTGCCTGGGAGCGGCGGCCCGTCGCCCCCGTCGGAGGTGAACGCCTTGGTGCCGCCGTCCAGGACGAAGCGCTCGGCCGTCGGGCGCGCGACCACCGTCACGAGCACCCGCGCGGCGCACGTCTCCTCGGTGGCGACCCCCAGCCGCATCTGCTGGACGTCGTTGAACACGTACGTGCCCGGCCGGATCTCGGTGACGCCCGCCTGCTCGGCCTCGATGCGAGCGGTCGGCGTCGCGCCGACGCTGATCTCCTCGATCTCCAGCCCGGCGTTCGCGCAACGCTCCGCGGTGTCGAGGAGGTCCGACACCTCGCTCTCGACGACTTTCCTGAGCTCTCCCTCGCCGGCGCTGCCGTACGCGTGGCCGGCGTGGGCGATCAGGCCGGTCACACGGACTCCCGGGACGCGGTCGATCGCGACGGCCAGCTCGGCAGACGGCTCGCCGGGCGGCCGGCCCATGCGATGCGTACCGGTGTCGACGTCCACGAGGACGGGAACGTCCCCCCCAGCGTCGGCGCCCACTCGGCCGACGCCCTCCGCGACCTCCACGGCGTCGAGGCTCAGCCGAACGCTCGCACGCTCGAGCAGCGCTCGCAGGCGAGCGAGCTTCGCGGCGCCGACGATCGGGTACGCGATCAGCAGGTCGTCGATGCCGGCGTCTGCCATCACCTCGGCCTCGCCGAGCTTGGCCACCGTGATGCCGGCGGCGCCGGCGGCGACCTGCATCTTCGCGATCTCGGGGCACTTGTGCGTCTTCGTGTGCGGCCGCAGCCGGACCCCACCGCGCGCCGCCACGCCCGCCATCTCCTCGATGTTCGACCGCAGGACGTCGAGGTCGACCAGGAGCGCCGGCGTGTCGAGGTCGGGGTACGGATCGGTCACGGCCGTGGCAGGTACAGGACCGCGTCGATCTCCACCATGATGTCGCGGAGCTCGGCGCCGATCGTCGTGCGGGCGGGGCGCGGCTCGGTCGCGAACACGCGCTCGTAGGTCGCGTTGAACGCCGGGAACAGGTCGATCGACGACAGGAACGCGGACACCTTGACGACGTCGCCGAGGCCTCCGCCCGCAGCGGCGGCGATCGATTCGAGGTTGCGGAGGGTCTGCTCGGTCTGCTCCTCGACGGTCTCGCCGCGCATCTCGAGGGTCTCGGGATCGAGCGGTCCCTGCCCGGAGATGAACAGGAAGTCGCCCGCGCGGATCGCCTGCGAGTAGGCGCCGGTGCCGCGAGGCGCGCGCTCGGTGCGGATCTCCTCGATCACTCCGCCGCTGCCCTTCCCTGTGCGTGTTCGCATTCCGCTGGACGGAACCGTGTTCTGTCGAAGGAGCGGCTCATTGTGCTGTCGCCCCGCGGCCGTCGTCAAGGCCGCCTCCCAGCAGCGAGCCGGTGGTCGCGCGCAGCAGGATCGGGGCCAGCGATCGCATGCGCGCCGCCGACAGCCGCTCTCGCGGCGCCGCGATCGACACGGCCGCGCGCGGCACCGAGCCGCCCAGGAACAGAGGCGCGGCGAGGCACCGGACGCCCTGTTCGCTCTCCTCCATGTCGCGCGCGTACCCGTCCGACCGAATCCTCGCCATTTCGCGCGCCAGCGCCCCGGGCTCGGTGATGGTCGTGGACGTCCGCACCTCGAGCGGTCCGTGCTCGCCGATCCACCCGCGGATGGCCTCGTCGGAGGGATAGGTCCACGCGAGCAGGGCCTTTCCCACGCCCGTGCAGTACGCGGGATTGCGCCCCCCGACCCGCGAGGTGAGCGCGATCGGATGCGACGGCTCGAGCTTGTCGAGGTAGACGATGTCGGCGCCGTCGAGGACGCCGAGGTGGATCGTCTCGTTCACCTCGCGATTGAGGCGGACGAGGATCGGGTGCAGGGCGACCCGAAGGTCGATGCGGTCGTAGAACTCGAACGCCACGCGCAGGAGCTCGGGGCCCGCCAGGTAACGGCCGTCGGGCTGCTGTGTCGCGAATCCGCGCTCGCGAAGCGCCGACAGCGTTCGGTGCGCCGAGCTCTTCGGAAGGCCCCCCGCGGTCGCGAGCTCGTCGAGGGTCGCCCCCGACCCGTGGGCGGCCAGCTCCTGGAGCATCCGGAGCGCCCGGTCGACGCTCTCAACCGCCGGCGCGCGCTCGCTCTTCATGCGCGCACCGTACTCCAATTCCGCGTTCCGGAATAGGGTTCCTTGGGGCGGAGAGTCAGGCCGTCAGGTGGTGCGGATGCCCTGCGGCATCAGGTCGCCGTGTGCCTCGATCAACTCGTCGCACATCGACCGGATGTCGTCCAGGCGCAGGTTCGCGCCGGCGTTGGGGTCGAGCGCGGCCGCCTGGTACACGTGCCGGCGGTCGCCCTCGAGGGCCGCCCGCACCGTCAGCTCGACGACGTTCAGGAACGTCCTGTTGATGGCCGCGCACTGCGGCGGCAGCTCACCGACGGCCGCCGGACGGATCCCGCTTCCATCGACGTTCGCCGGCACCTCGACGCAGCACCCGTCCGGCAGGTTCGCGATCAGACCCGTGTTCCGCACGTTCACGTACTCCTCGCGCGGCGAGTCCGTCTCGATGCCCTCGATGACGTTCGACGCGAGCTCGTGGGCCGGCTCGATGGGGAAGCCTCGGCCGGACGCCAGCGCCTCGCCGATCTCCCGGTACTCGTCCAGGTTGTCAACGCTCCGGCGCAGGTACTCGTCCACCGGGATCCGGTACCGCTCGATCATGTCGTCGCGGCCCATGAACCACGGAACGTACTCGGCGGAGTGCTCGCTCGACTCGGTCGGGAAGAACCCGATCTGCCGGTACAGCTCGACGCGCACGCGGCGGCCGAGGCCCTCGGGATCCTTCGCGATCGCCTCGTCCAGCACCGGGTAGAGGTTCTCGCCGGTCGATCGCCGCTCGAAGCGGATCACGAACGCCTGATGGTTGAACCCGGCCGTCAGGTACTCGATGTCGTCCTGCGGCACGCCGACCGTCCGCGACAGGAACCGGTGCGTGTCGCGCACCGAGTGACACAGCCCGAATACGCGATGATGCGGCGACCCCTCGTAAACGCCCCACGGGATCATCGCCATCGGGTTCGTGTAGTTGAGCAGCAGCGCGTCGGGGCAGACCTCCGCCATGTCGGCGCCGATCGCCGCGACCACGGGGATGGTGCGCAGGCCGAGGAAGATGCCGCCGACGCCGATCGTGTCGGCGATCGTTTGCCGCAGGCCGTACCTCTTCGGGATCTCGAAGTCGAGCAAGGTCGACGCGTACCCGCCGACCCGGATCTCGTTGACGACGTAGTCGGCGCCCTCGATCGCCGCGCGGCGGTCGGGGTGGGCCTCGACGACGGCGCCGGCGCCCGTCTGCTCGTTGGTGTATCGGGTCACCGCCTCGGCCTGAGCCAGCCGCTCGGCGTCGATGTCGTTCAAGGCGATCGTCAGAGTGCCCTGGAGGTCCTTCGAGGTGAACAGGTCGGCGACGAGCCCGCGGGTGAACTCGACGCTGCCCGCACCGATCAGCGTCACCTTTGTCATGCGCGGGATTCTTCCAGGCGCCCACTCGCCGGGACAACCGTCAGAATTGCGATCGTGCGAAGTCCGCTGAACGTCCGCCCCCGTCCCGATGTGGCCGTGATCGGCCTGATGGTGCTGTTCGGCTTCGGCGCCGCCGCGTTCTTCCCCTTCTTCTCGCTGTACCTGAAGGACCGGGGCCTGGATCCGGGCGACATCGGCCTGGTCGTGGGCGTGATGGCGCTGGGCAGGATCGCGACGAACTCGGTCTGGGGCCACGTCGCCGACTCGATGCTGGGTCGCCGCGACACGCTTCGGCTGTCGCTCGTCGCCACGGTGGTGACGGCGTTCGCGCTCGCGTTCGTCGGCGGGGGGCTCGGGTGGGTCCTGGTGACGGCCTTCCTCCTTGCGGCCTCCAGCTGCGCGATCGGGCCGAGCATCGACGCGATCGCCCTTGAGCACCTGGGCGAGGAGAACGTCGAGGGCTACGGGCGGATCCGGGCGTGGATGAGCGTCGGCTACGCCGCCGCGAGCCTGGTCCTCGGCATCCTGCTGCAGGCCGCCGGCGTGTCGTGGGCGATTCCCGTGTTCGGTATGGTCTCCGCCGCGGTGCTGCTGTGGACGGTCACGTTGAAGCGCGACCCCCCGCGGCACACGGCCGGAGGCGGCCGCTTCGGCTCGGTGGGGGCGGCGCTTCGGGGCGCGCCGCGTTTGTGGGCGTTCCTGGCGGCCGTCCTGATCCTGTGGACGGGGTTCTCGGCCGCGTGGAACTTCCTCGGCCTGCGCATCGAGTCGGAGGGCGGCGGCCCCTTGCTGATCGGCCTGGGCGCAGCCCTCGGCGGCATCTGCGAGGTGCCGATCATGCGCGTGTCCTCGCGCCTGTCCGGCGTGATCGGCCTGCGCGGCGTGTTCGCCGCGGGCTGCTGCGTGTACGCGACGGCGTTCCTACTGTGGGGCGTGATCAACAACGCGGTCGCCATCTCGTTGCTGACGGTGATGGAAGGAATCGGGTTCGCATTGCTGTTCACGTCGCTGGTCGTGATCGTGGGACGGCTGGTGCCGCCGTCGCTGTATGCGACCGGACAGTCGATCGCCACGACGGTCGCGTTCGGGATCGCCACGCTGATCGGGGGAACCGTCGGCGGATGGGTGTACCAGAACGTCGGCGCGCTGGCGGTCTACGCCGGAGCGTCGGCCTGCGCGCTGTCGGCCGCCGCCATCGCATGGATCAGCCTGAACGCGCCGGCGTTCACGCGCCGCCAGCGAATCGAGCGGCCGATCGCCCCGCCACCGGGACCCGCCGCCGGCGTCTAGCCGGATCTCCGCGTCGCGGTAGGCTCGCGGGGTGGCGACGTTCACGGGCTGGCCGGCGGAGGCGCTCGAGTTCTTCGACCGTCTCGAGGACGAGAACACCAAGGCGTTCTGGCAACGGCACAAACAGGACTACGAGACGCTCGTGCTCGCGCCGATGGAGGCGCTGCTGGCCGACCTCGCGCCGAAGTTCGGCGAGGGCCGCATCTTCCGTCCGTACCGCGACGTGCGGTTCAGCCGGGACAAGACGCCCTACAAGACGCACATCGGGGCGATGGTCGGCGAGGGGTACGTGCAGCTGAGCTCGAACGGTCTGGCGGCGGGATCGGGGATGTGGGAGATGGCGCCCGACCAGCTGGAGCGGTACCGGGCGGCGGTCGGCGACGACAGGACGGGGAAGAAGCTCGCTGGGATCGTGGCGACCGCGCGCGACGGTGGCCTGGACGTGGCCGCGCGCGGTGAGCTGAAGACGGCCCCCCGCGGCTATCCGAGCGACCACCCCCGGATCGACCTGCTCCGGTACAAGGGTCTTATCACCTGGCGCGAGTGGCCGGTCGCGGCATGGCTCGGGACGCGCCGTGCCGAGGATCGCCTCGTCGAGTTCTTCACGCGGTCGAAGCCGCTGAACAAATGGCTCGACGCGAACGTAGGGCCGTCCACGGCGCCTCCGCGGCCGGGTCCCGGGCGGCGGGCCTAGGCGAGCAGCGCGCGGATCCGTTCGGCGATCTTCGTCGCGGAGATTCCCGCCCAGTCCCGAAGCTCGCCGGGTGAGCCCGACCCCGCCATCTTCGTGACGCCGATCTTCTCAACGCGGCCGGAGAGGTCGGCGCCGTCCTCCGCGAGCGCCGCGAGCACGGCGTCGCCGAGGCCGCCCTCGATCCAGTGGTCCTCGACCGTGACGACCAGTCCGGTCTCCCGGAGCGCCGCCTGCAGCGTGCCGCGGTCGATCGGCTTGATCGAGTACAGATCGATCACGCGCGACGAGATGCCCTCCGCCGCAAGCCGATCGGCAGCCTCGAGCGCCTGGAACAGCGTCACGCCCGCGCCCACGATCGTGACGCGTGCGCCGTCGTCGTCGCGCACCGTCTTGCTGCCGCCGACGTGGAACTCGTCCTCCGGCGCGTACAGTCGGGGCGTCTTCTCGCGCGTCGTCCGCACGTAGACGATGCCCGGGATGTCCGCCATCTGCGGAACGAGGTGCGCCGTCGCGTTCGCGTCCGCCGGGTACAGCACCGTGGACCCGTGCACCGCGCGCATCATCGCCAGGTCCTCGAGCGCCATCTGCGAAGGGCCGTCCTCACCGATCGACACGCCCGCGTGCGAGCCGCACAGCCGCAGGTGCGCGCGGCTCACCGCGGCCATTCGGACGAAGTCGTACGCGCGCGTGAGGAACGCGCCGAACGTCGCCGCGAACGGGTTCTTCCCGAGCGCCTGCAGCCCGACCGCGGCGCCGACCATCGCCTGCTCGGCGATGTACATCTGCACGAAGCGATCGGGCGCGGCCTTCATGAACTCGTCGGTGTGGGTGGAGTTCCCCACCTCGCCGTCCAGCACGACGACGTCGGGGCGCGCCGCCATCGCGACCAGCGTGTCGCCAAAGGCCTTTCGCGTCGCCTCGGGCGCCTCGTAGCGGGGAAGATCGAGTGGCGTCTCCGCCCAGGCCCCGAACGGCTCGCGCTCGACACGGACGTCGGGCTTCGGCGGCGTGACGGCGAGGTGCCGCTCGCCGCCCAGCTCGGCGATCGCGCGCGCCGCCTCCTCGTCCGAAAGCGCCTTTCCGTGCCAGCCCTCCTTGTCGGCGAGGAACGACACGCCGTGGCCCTTCTCGGTCTTCGCGACGATCAGCGTCGGCGCCGCGGTGTCCTGCGCCTCGCGATACGCCGCGTCGACGGCCTCGACGTCGTGTCCGTCGATCCGGATCGCCCGCCAGCCGAACGACTCGGCCCGCGCCGCGTACACGTCGCCCTCCCACTGCAGCATCGTCGGACCGCGCTGCCCCAGGCGGTTCATGTCGAGGATGCCCACCAGGCTGCGAAGGCCGTGAAACGACGCGTTCTCCATCGCCTCCCACACGGATCCCTCCGCCACCTCGGAATCGCCCATCAGGACCCAGACGCGGCCGGGCAGCGCGTCGATGCGCATGGCGAGCGCCATCCCCAGCCCGATGGGCAGTCCCTGCCCGAGCGAGCCGGTCGCCACGTCGACCCACGGCATGCCGGGCGCCGGCGCGGGGTGTCCCTGGATCGGCGAGTCGAACTTCCGGAACGACAGCAGCTGGGCATCGTCGATCGCGCCGATCGCCTTCAGTATGGAGAAGAACAGCGGCGACGCGTGGCCCTTGGAGAGCACGAACCGGTCGTTGCCGAGATTCGTCGGGTCGTCGACGTCGAATCGCAGGTGATCGGAGAACAGCACGGCGGCGAGGTGCGCCGCCGACAGCGACGACGTCGGATGGCCCGACCCGGCGGCCGTCGAGCACCGGATGCTGTCAACTGCGAGCTGCGCCGCGAGCTCGTTCCACTCCGACTTCCCCATCGTCCGCCTCCGCTCGTTGCCCTCGTCGTCCCGGATCCGACGTCCTCCACCCTACCCACGCCGCCGCCACCCGGCCGGCGCCGGCTGCCGGCGTCGCGGAAGCCTGTGCCATGCTCCCCGCGTGCACCGGTTCGCCGCTCGCGTCTCCGACTCGCTGCGCGTCTTCGGTACGGCGCTCGCGAACCCGTCCCTTCGCCGCGTGCTGCTCGCCTTCGCCGGATTCTGCACGACGGAGTGGGGAGCCTGGATCGCGATCATGGTGTACGCGTACCAGCGCGGCGGTGCGACGGGAACGGCGGTCGTCGCGGCGGCGCAGTTGATCCCGTCGGCAGTCGTCGCGCCCCTCGGTTCGGTCTTCGGCGACCGCTATCGCCGGGACCGCTTCCTGTTCACGGGATACCTGGTGCAGGCCGTGCTCCTCGCCGCCGTGGGAGCGGCGATCCTGGCGCACGCCGACGAGTGGGCCGTCGTGGCGCTCGCGGCAGCCGCGAGCGCGTCGATCACGCTCACGCGGCCGGCGCAGTCGGCCCTGCTGCCCGCGCTCGTCGCGACACCCGACGAGCTCACCGCCGCGAACGTCGCGTCCGGGGTCATCGAGAGCTGTGGCGCGCTCGTCGGCCCGGCCGTCGCCGGCCTGATCATGGGCACGTCCGGTCCCGGCACCGTGATCCTGGTGACGGGCGGGGTGCAGCTGATCGCGGCCGCGGAGGTGTGGAGGATCGCGCCGCAGCCGCGTCCCCCCGGAGGCTCGTCGGCGGCGGCGATGTTCCGAGAGGCCGTCGGCGGCTTCCGCGAGATCGCGCGCGAGCCCGACACGCGGCTGGTCGTGGGGCTCGGGGGCATCCAGTCAATGCTCATCGGGGCCCTCGACCTGTTCCAGGTGGTCATCGCGATCGGCCTGCTCGGGCTCGGGCCGTCGGCCCCCGCGTACCTGATGGCGTGCTTCGGCGCTGGCGGCATCGTCGGCGGGGCGCTCGCGCTCCTGCGGGTCGGGCGCGGCGGCCTCGCGGGAACGATCGGGGTAGCGCTCGCACTGTTCGGGATCCCCGTCGCGATCATCGGCGCTCGCCCGGGAATCGGTGTGGCCTTCTCGATGATGGCCGCGTCGGGAGCGGGAATGGAGCTTGGCCTGGTCGCCGGTCGCACGCTGCTGCAGCGCGTCGTGCCCGACGAGGTCCTCAGCCGCGTGTTCGGCGTGATCGAAGGCATGTACATGGCCGGTCTGGCCGCCGGGTCCGTGGGCGCGGCGGCCCTGGTCGCGGCCGTCGGGTCGCGGTGGACGCTGGCGATCGCGGGTGCCGTTCCCACGTTCGCGGCCCTGCTGGCCGGTCGCCGCCTGCGCCGGATCGACCGGCGGTTCGCCGTGCCCGCCGAGGAGGTCGAGCTGATCCGCGGCGTTCCGATGTTCGCCCCGCTTCCCGAGGAGGTCGCGGAACGGCTGGCGCGCAACCTCGTTCCCGTCGCGGCCGCGGCGGGAACGGAGATCCTCCGCCAGGGAGAGGCGGGCGACCGCTTCTACATCGTGCGGTGGGGCGACCTCGACGTCGACGTCGACGGTCGCCGGGTGGGCACGCTCGGCGCAGGCGAGGGCTTCGGCGAGATCGCGCTGCTCCGCGACGTCCCGCGGACGGCCGGCGTCGTCGCGCGAACGGACGTCGCGCTCGCCGCGCTGGAGCGAGAGGTGTTCCTGGAGGCTGTGACCGGCCATCCCCTCGCGACG